>Ga0169931_10006267_pt1 | contig 18019 bp, 16 predicted proteins | sample Kivu_15m_20L_FD_129675 | JGI IMG/M metagenome (GOLD analysis project Ga0169931, IMG submission 129675) | Freshwater microbial communities from Lake Kivu, Western Province, Rwanda to study Microbial Dark Matter (Phase II) - Kivu_15m_20L... | ecosystem: Environmental > Aquatic > Freshwater > Lake... | reverse complement strand
GGCTACGTAAAATCCGAGGTCTGCTTTGAAGCTCGTCATAGCTCAGTTTCATAGAGTCATTCCGGGATCGTCACAACTGACCTCATTTTATCTACTCGGACTAGATTCCGATAAGGTTTATTCATTACCAATGGCCACCAAAGCCCTGGCAATTTACTTGCTATTAAACCCTCTGCGGCTGAAAATTGCCTGAGAGGCCCCTAGATATGCCGTCGGATTGGCTCAGAGTATCCTATCTATATAAAATATTCTGCACCCGCTTAGAGGTGGTTTGAAAAGCCCAAGAGCGCCTCAGGTTATCCCTAGGTCGTAGGCTAAGATCCTCGAAGCTCAGCATTTTTGAGGCCTCTTGGCGACAAACTATACCTGGGACAATCCTTTTCAAACACCCTCTAAGACTTAGGTATGACCTGAAATGCTCTTTGGCTTTTCAAACAATCTCTGAAGGAAAATTCTGGCCACAAAAATACCGAAGAATTTTGCTTCTGCCCAAGAGCGCAGGGCTCTGCGCCCCTACCTGGGGGTATCTTCTTTCCCAGAAATCCCCTAACCGGGATACCCCTGCTTCCTGATTCCCGCCTCCTGGCTCCTGCCTCCTGGCTCCTGACTCCTGCCCCAACGGAAGTGAATGCCCGAGTTCTCTATACTGAAAAGGTACGTTAAGAGAGTTCTATTCCCCTGTCTGATTTGTCGTTGATTCAGCACGAAACCCTAAACCTGCTGGAGTGGCCTCGCCTGTGCCAGCATCTGTCTACCTTTGCCGCCACTAAGGTAGGCACCCTGGCCGCCCAAAGCTTGGTGACCCCCGACTCCCAGGCCGCCAGCCTGGGGCTGCTGGCCGAAACCCAGGAGGCGGCTTGGCTGGAAGATCATAACAATGGCCTGAACTTTGGCGGCATTCGCGACATTGGCGCGGCGGTAGAGCGCGCCCACCGCCAGGGGCTGCTGGGCGGCGAAGAACTGCTGGCCATTGCCACCACCCTCAATGGCGCCCGTCAGCTGCGCCGCACCATCGATGCCCAACCGCCGGAGGATCTGCCGGTCTTGCAAGGGCTGGTGGAGGAGCTGCGCACCCACCCCGACCTGGAGCAGCAGATCTACCACTGCATCGACGATCGCGGCGATGTGACCGACCGGGCCAGCCCTAAGCTGGGGGCCCTTCGCGATCGCCTCAAGGCCACCCGTCAAGACATTCAACAGCGGCTACAGCGTATTTTGCAGCGCCAGAGTGGGGCCATGCAGGAGCTGTTGATTACCCAGCGGGGCGATCGCTTTGTGCTGCCGGTCAAAGCCCCCCAAAAAGACGCCGTGCCTGGCATTGTCCACGACGCCTCGGCCAGCGGGGCCACCCTCTACATCGAGCCCCAGGCCGTCGTCGAACTGGGTAACCGCCTGCGCCAACTGCTGCGCCAGGAAAAAACCGAAGAAGAGATCATTCTGCGCCAGCTCAGTGAGGCCGTAGCCGCCGTCTACGACGACCTCAGCCATCTGCTGTCGGTCGTCACCGCCCTCGATCTGGCCCATGCCCGCGCCCGCTACTCCCTCTGGCTAGACGCCAACCCTCCCCGGTTTATTGCCCCCCACGAGCAGACTACCCTGCACCAGCTGCGCCACCCGCTGCTGGTGTGGCAACAGCGCCACGAGCAAGGCCCCGAGGTGGTGCCAACCAATTTGCTGATTCGCCCCGAGCTGCGGGTGGTGGCGATCACCGGCCCTAATACCGGCGGCAAAACCGTGACCCTCAAAACCCTCGGCCTGGCCGCCCTGATGGCCCGCGCCGGCCTCTACGTGCCCGCCCGCGAACCCGTTGAGCTGCCCTGGTTTGAGCAGGTTCTAGCCGACATCGGTGACGAACAGTCGATCGAGCAGAGTCTGTCCACCTTCTCGGGGCACATTCGCCGGATTGGGCGCATCCTGGATGCTTTGGGACCCGAGGAGCTAGGAGCCCAGGAGCCAGGAGTCAGGAGTCAGGAGCTAGGAGCCCAGGAGCTAGAAGAACCCCCCCCCCCCCCCCTCCAAAATCCAAAATCCAAAATCCAAAATCCCCCATCGCCCCCCTCCAACACCCTCGTTCTCCTCGACGAAGTCGGCGCGGGCACCGACCCCACCGAAGGCACGGCCCTGGCCATTGCCCTGCTGAAGCACCTGGCTAACCGGGCTCGGCTGACCATGGCCACCACCCACTACGGTGAACTCAAGGCCCTGAAGTACGAGGACTCGCGCTTTGAAAATGCGTCGGTGGAGTTTGACGAAGCGACGCTATCGCCCACCTACCGGCTGATGTGGGGCATTCCAGGCCGATCCAACGCCCTGGCCATTGCCCGCCGCCTGGGCCTCGATGCCGCCGTGGTGGATGAGGCGAACGCCCTGATGGCCATGGGCTCCCAGGACGATGTCAACCACGTGATTGCTGGCCTAGAGGCCCAGCACCGCCAGCAGGAGGGCCGCTCCCAGGAGGCGGCGGATCTGTTGGCGGCGACCGAAAAGCTCCACGCCGAGGTGCAGCGCCGGGCCGACCTGCTGCGCGATCGCGAGCAAGACCTCAAGCTCCAGCAGCAGGCGGCGGTACAGCAGGCGATCGCCGAGGCCAAGCGCGACATTGCCACGGTGATTCGCCGCCTACAGCAGGGCGAGCCCACAGCCCAAGCGGCCCAGCGGGCCACGGCGGCGGTGGATGCGATCGCCCAGACCCACCTGCCCACGGCCTTGCCCCCCGCTAAACCGGGCTATCGGCCAGGGGTCGGCGATCGCGTGCGCATTCCCAGTCTGGGTCAAACCGCCGAGGTGTTGACTGCCCCCGACAGCGACCACCGCATTACCGTGCGCTTTGGGCTGATGAAAACCACCGTCAGCCTGGCGGATATTGAATCACTGCGGGGTGAAAAGGCCGAAGTGCCGGTCAAATCTAAGCCCGTAGACACCGTCCCCACCGCCCAGGCCGCCCCCCCGGCCCCCGCCCTGCGCACCAGCCGCAACACCATCAACCTGCGGGGCATGCGGGTCGCCGAAGCCGAGTCAGTGCTCGAGGAAGCGATCGCCAAGGGCAGCGGTGCCCTGTGGATTATCCACGGCCACGGCACCGGTAAGCTGCGCCTGGGGGTCCACGACTACCTCAAACGCCACCCCCAGATCCAGCGGTTCGAGCCCGCGGCCCAAGCCGACGGCGGCACCGGCGTCACAGTCGCCTACCTTTAACCTATCCTAAAGAAGCCCAACGTACCCCTCCACCGCGATCTATGGAATGGACCCCCGAAGCCGAAGCCCGTTTAAAGGAAATTCCCTTTTTTGTGCGCCCCGCCGCCCGTAAAAAAATTGAAAAAGCAGCCCAAGACCAGGGCCTCACCCAAATCACCATCGCCGTCTACGAAGACGCTAAGAAAAAGTTTGGGTAACCACAGCGCTGGTTATACCAGATAAATGGGTAGTCTACCCTAGGAAAATGGAGAGTGCAGGGCAATTAGCGCCTGGGACCACGGCAATTCCTGGCGCAACGCATTCACACCCTCTAGACCCATCGGCCAGGGCGCGGGGGGTGCACAGGCGCGGGGGGTGCACAGGCGCGGGGGGTGCACAGGCGCGGGGGCGATCGCGCGGTTGACCAAATCAGCCATCAGGCAGACTGGCCCAGGCTGGCGCTTGCACCAGGGTGAGGAGTTCCGGATGCCACAGCCCCAGGCGTTGGCAGTGAGGATTGCTGCCAACCCACCCTTTTAGAGTGGGGCCATAGGCCCACAGAAGATTGACCAGGTTGCGGATCACCGGGGCCGAACAGAGGGGAGCGGCATCAAAATGCAGATGGGTGGCCCCCTCGACGGGAGCGTAAAAATCGAGCTCACGGGCCAGCCGCAGCAGGGTCTCTAGCTGGGGCAGCTGGTCGGCGGTCAAGGGCGGCGTGATCAACTCGCAGGGGCGATCGCGCTCACCGGACAAGGTCGCCGCGATCGCAACCGGTGGCCCCAGGTCGGCGGCTAATTTCACCATGCCCCCCGGCGAAACCCTGCGGCTGCGGTCGGGCACCTGCCGCGACTACGCCTGGCTGATGATAGAAAGCCTGCGGCGGCTAGGCTTTGCCTGCCGGTTTGTGTCGGGCTACCTCTACGACTCGGCCCTCGATGGTGGAGATGTGGGTATGACCGGCTCCGGGGCCACCCACGCTTGGCTCCAGGTATACCTGCCGGGAGCGGGTTGGCTTGTGTACGACCCCACCAACCGCATTACCGAGGGGTTTGATTTGATCGCCGTCGCGATCGCCCGTCACCCCGGACAGGCGATTCCCCTAGCCGGATCCTGGTTTGGCGACGCCAGCGACTATCTGGGCATGGAGGTCGCCGTCGCTGTGCGCAAACTAGGCAGCACCCCTGAATTTAGCTAACCTCCCCCACTCACTCACCCTAACGCCCCAACCGATTAGGAATCCCCTCGCACCCCCCTGGCACCGTGGCCCGAGTCGCCTCTCCCCCCCAGGTGCAGATGTAGCGACGCTGCTCCTCCGACAGACGGTACACGCCGCTGAAGTTAGCGCCTTCGACCACAGCCCCAGTATTGACGCCGGTGGTGTAATCGGGATTTCCCGTGCGGGTGCGGGGGGTCGCGGTTTCGACGCTACCGTAGAACAGTCTGGCCTCCATCAGGTCGGCCCCAACCAGGTTGGCCTGGTACAAAATAGCCCTGGCAAAATTGGTTCTGACCAGGTCGGCCCGGCGCAGGTCGGCGCGAATCAAATTCGTGTCGCTGAGGTCGGCCCAGCGCAGGTCGGTGCCCGCCAGATCGGCGGCGGCCAACATGGCGCCCAAATCAATCACCCGCGTCCCCTTCACCAGATCTTCTTCATAGCTCCCCAGCCCATTTAAAATGGGGCGGCCCAGGCGGTTGTCGCGGCGGAGCGGCGCGAGCAGTTTCGATCGCGACAGAAAGCGAATCACCTTAGCTTTGCCCCCGGCATCCACGCTGCCGAGAATGGCGGCGGTGCGGGCTTCGGCAATGATACGCTCCTGGGGCCAGTCTTCGAGCAAGCCTTCGTCATCGAGCACCAGGTCTGAAATACCCTGGAAGAAGGCGTCGATGGTTTGTTGCTGGGTAATCAGATTCTGCTGCCGAGTTAAATCTCGAGAAATAACGTACTGCCGCCAGGCCACAAATAGGGCCAAAAAGGCAATAAAAATTTGCCCGATCGCCCCCAAAAAGTCGCCCAGGGCACCCAAAATATCCCATCGCAGGCCCAGCCCCCAGAGCAAAATGGCGCGGTTGATGCCGGTAATGGTCATCAGCCCCACTAGGCCCACCAACACCCCAGGAATGGCAATCAGCAGCGACTGCTGCCGGGGCGAGAGTTCACCCAGTACCTCCTGAAAGAACGGCCACATCAGCCGCAGGGAGACCAGAGTAGCCACCAAAGACCCCGCTAAGGTGAGCCAAAAACTACCGGTAAAGATCCCTAGACCAATCACCGCTACCGCCACGAGGGTGACCGCACTGGCGGAGGTAACCGCAGGATCGGCTAAAAGCAAAGCACCATTGGCCGGGTCAGAGGGGTCTAGATCAAGGCGCTGGGTCGGCGACAGGCTGGCCGCAACGTCACTGCCCTGGGTCTTGGGGGCGGGCCGGGAGGCCAGCTTGCTGAGGGCGGGGTCAGCGCCATTGTCTCCGGCCGGGGGAGGAAGCTCAGGCTGAGCAGAGTCTGGGGGCAGTGAGGGCATAGCGGGCAAGTTAAGACATCGATGAAGGCTCTGCCGCCGCCGTCCTGGGGATAGGGCGGGCTATCGGGGTTTTATCTGGGTTTATTTAAGCACTTTAATCCGGTAACAGCCGTTCCTCTAAGCGGTTTACCCCCGTGGGCCAGTTTCTGGCTAGTCGGGTCGGGCCTATCGGCGGTAAACTGATGAGGATTTTGCGCCCTGACCGGGCGTTATCTGCGGGTATTGTCTATAGATATTTAATAGATATTTATCTGTAGATAGTGATTTATTTGGAGGGCAGGAGCAGCACCATGGTCATTACTGGGTTGATTTTGCTAGTGGCGATCGCCATTTTAGTCTGGGGCTACCGTCGCGCCCTGCCCTACGGCACGGTGGGCCTATTAGCCTGGCTGCAATCGGTGGTGCTAATGGCCCCCTGGCTGCTGTTTTTTGGCCTGTTTGCCCTGGGTATTTACATTAACCTGGCCGGGGTACTGCTGCTGTTGCTGACCTCTACCGGCCTATACATCTACCTAGGAAAACGGCTGCGCGCCCTGGGGCAAGACACCCTCTCGACCCAGGGGCGGGCAGTGCCAGTAGTAGAGGCGGGCGCTGAAGCCTCTGCCCTTGGGGCTAACGACCCCTTAGATCCACCCCCCTTAGACCCACTTTCCCTCGGCCAAGCGGCTCAATCGGTCCCGGCCGCCCCGGCGGACATCGTCATCCCACCGGAGGATCTAGTCCAGATCGAAGGTATTTTTGGCTTCGACACCTACTTTCGCACCGAGACGATTCCCTACGACCAGGGGGCCATTTTTCGCGGTAACCTGCGGGGCGACCCGGCGACGACCCAAGCCAAACTGGCGGAGGGACTGGCGGCGCGGTTGGGCGATCGCTACCGCCTGTTTCTAGTCGAAAACCTGGAGCAAAAGCCCACCGTCATCGTGCTGCCTGCCACCACCGACCCCGCCAAAACTACCCCGGCCCAGTGGGTACTGGCGGGGGTGCTGGCGATCGTCACCCTTTTCACCGGCCTCGAAGCTGGGGCCATTCTCCAAGGGTTTGACCTGCTGCAAGACGGCTCCCGCTGGGGGGCCGCCCTACCGTTTCTGCTGGCGCTATTGACAATACTCATCGGCCACGAGGTGGGTCACTGGGTCGCCGCCCGGCGCTATGGGGTACGCCTTAGCCCACCCTTTCTCATTCCTGCCTGGCAAATTGGAGCCTTTGGTAGCCTGACCCGGTTTGAGTCGCTGCTGCCCAACCGTAGCGTGTTGTTCGACATCGCCCTGGCTGGCCCCGCGGCCGGAGGCATCATTTCTCTGGCTATGCTAGTGGGTGGGCTGCTAATGTCTCACCCTGGCAGTGCCTTCCAAATTCCCTCCGGGTTCTTTCAGGGGTCAGTGCTGATTGGGGCCCTGGCGCGGGTAGTGCTGGGCGAGGCCCTCCAAGAGCCCCTAGTCGATATTCACCCGCTGACCATCATGGGCTGGCTGGGCCTGGTGATTACCGCCCTCAACCTCATGCCCGCTGGCCAACTTGACGGTGGGCGCATGGTGCAGGCCATCTACGGCCGCAAAACCGTCAATCGCACCACGGTGTTTACCCTGGTGGTACTGGCCCTGGTGGCCCTGGCTAACCCCCTAGCCCTGTACTGGGCCGGGGTAATTGTCATTTTGCAGCGCACCCTAGAGCGCCCCTGCCTCAATGATATTTCTGAACCCAACGACGCCCGCGCCGCCCTGGGGCTGCTGGCGTTGTTTTTGGCGCTAACAGTGCTATTGCCCCTCACCCCTAGCCTGGCCGGTCGCCTGGGCATTGGCGCTTAGAACCATTCTGGCCACAACAATACCGAAAAACTTTGATTTCCGGCTAGGGCGCAGGGTGCAGGGCTCGGCACCCCTACCGGGGGGCCCAGACATCTCCTGAACGGGTATGGCTACGCCGCTGGCTCTACCTGAATTTCCCTTAGACGCTGGGCCAAGTACTCCCCTGCGGTAATCGCCTGAAACTGAGGCGATCCCCCCGTGCGCTCCACCAGACTAGCCACAGGCGATAGGTCAACCTCCTGGCGAGGATGCACAAAAAACGGCATTGACAGGCGAGCCTGGTTGCCGCTGCGAGGGTTGACCACTCGGTGAGTCGTGCTTTTAAACAACCCGTTGGTCAGGTTTTGGAGCATATCGCCGGTATCGACCACGATCTGGCCAAGGTTGACCTGAATGGGCAACCACTGGCCCCCCTGGGTGAAAATTTCCAGCCCCGGCGTGGTGGCTTCGCACAGCAGCGTAATTAAATTAATGTCCTCGTGGGGGGCGGCTCGCAGGCTGCCGGGAAGGGTTCCCGCCTCCAGGACCGGGTAGTGGGCCAGGCGCAATACCGTGTTGCCCTCCGTGGCCATGGCCACCAACCAGTCTTTGGGCTGACCGAGGTAGATGGCACAGGCTTCGAGCAGGACGTCGGCACAGGCCATTAGCTGTTGGTATAGACGGGTCATGACCGGGCGAAAAAAGGGCACCTCCTGGGGCCAAGCCGCCTCGAGATCAACCAGGCTGTGGCGGTTGACATGCCAAAATTCCTTCGCATCGGGAATGTTGTGGCCCTTGGCCTGCTCACTGCCAAAACTGGAAAATCCGCCCTTGCCTCGCTGCTGGGGCAGGGCATACTGGGCCTTGGCCTCGCTGGGCAGGGCAAAAAACTGGCCGGCCACCTGGTAGGCTCGCCGCACGACTTCCGGTGCCACGGGGTGACATTCGAGAATCAAAAATCCCACCTCTTCGAGGGCCTGGCCTAGGGTTGCGATCGCCCGTTGCTGTACGGCTGGAGCACCCAGTAGGTCGGCATAGGACACCACAGGAATAGCTGACCGGGTCATGACGCTGTCCTTAGGGGGAACGATAGGAGAGGCAAGCAATGGGGGCAGAACATTGGGCAAATCAATGGGTGGCAAGTAATGTATTGGGTGGATTGTAGCAGCCTAGTCAATCGGGGCCAGTGCATTGAAGCTGGTATGGCTGTTTTAGGCTCGACCCAGCGACCCAAGCACTGTTTATAAAGACCCGGCCAGACCTGGCAAAGACTTGGCCATAATGCGATAAGGTTGGCTAAATGGTCTATTCAGCTCCCTTTGCCGCTATTGCTGTGAACAGTTCGTCAGCCCAAAACATTAGTTCAGTGCTGCATATCGGTGGTCAAGCCGTCGAAGCCAGCGATTTGGTGCCCCTGCTGCGGGCCTACGGCATGCTGCCCGCCCTGATCAAAGAGCTGGTTTTGGATCAGGCGATCGCTACTGTTACCCTGACCCCAGAGGCGGCCGCGGCGGCGGTAGAGCAGTTTTTGCAAGCCAACCAGGCCACCAACCCTGAACAGTGTCAGGGCTTTCTGGCCCAGCGGGGGCTCACCCAGGCCGACTTGCCCCACCTGGCGGAACGGGCCCAAAAGATACAGCAGTACAAGCTCGACACCTGGGGCAACCAGGTCGAGTCTCACTTTCTGGAGCGCAAGGCTAACCTGGATCGGGTGCTCTACTCATTGATTCGCACCAAAGAGGTGGGCCTAGCCCAGGAACTTTACTTTCGCATTCAAGACGACGGCCAGCCCTTTGCCGATTTAGCCCGCCAGTATTCCGAAGGCCAGGAGGCCCAAACCGGCGGACTGATTGGCCCAGTTGAACTGTCGGTGCCCCATCCCGCCTTGGCCCGCATTCTCTCCATTAGCCAACCGGGTCAGCTTTGGCCTCCCACCCGGGTCGGGGAGTGGTTTGTCGTCGTGCAACTGGAGAAGTTTTTTCCGGCCCGCCTGGACGACCCCACCCGTCAACGCCTGCTGGATGAGCTGTTTAACACTTGGCTAATCGAGCGGGTTCAGGGGTTATTACAAGATAATCTAACCCTACTGGACAGTGCGAAGTTCTGAGGCCGTGGAGAAGGTGAAGAAAAACGGACACGCCTGCGCCCGAGAGGGCCGTCATGTCCGAGACTGGCTGAAGTGATTATCAACAGCCAGACTGATGATGGAACTCTATCAACGCCTAGAGCAAATCTTGGGGGCCTTGCGCCCGGCCTTTAGTCGTGAAGCCGCCTTCCGATGGTTTGTCCTGTTAGTGTGGGGCGTGCTGTTGAACACGCAGCCACCAGCGGTGACCAGTTACTTGAATGCGATCGGTCTGGGGGAAGGCTACTACAGCCAAGCACTGCCCTGGTTTGAGTCTGGTGCCTTTAGCGTGGAGGGGCTGTGTAGGCGATGGGGGGGATGGCTGAGCGAGCAGGCTCATGTCCATCGCATCCAGGGACAACAGGTGTATGTGGGCGACGGAATTAAAGTGGCCAAAGAAGGTCGCAAAATGCCTGGAGTCAAAGGGCTCCATCAAGAATCGGAGGATGTCAGTAAGCCGGAGTGGATTCGAGGTCATTACTTCAATGCCTTGAGCATCCTGCTCGGGGCGGGTTCAGCCAACTTTGCCGTCCCGATTATCCTCAAGGTTCACGATGGCCTTATGTTTCACCTGCATTAGCTGGCGTGGTCATTTTTGACTACTCAAACAACAATGGCAGGTATGTAGTTGGAGCAGGAGACCTTACTTTCGAGACTGCCTGGTCAAGCGGAGGAAGTTCCTCAATCCATGCGTACGTCGATCCGCCAAGTATACGAACCGTTGCACTGGCAATCGATGTCAGCGCAATTCACGAAATCGCTAACACATCAATATACGATACGTCATCACGAGTACGGACACCAAAACTAAGCGAAATCATCGTCTGGCAGAACACAGCGGGCTACTATATGGCAACAAAGATTGAAAAAATCCAAGCCCGAAGTCACGGCAGCGAACAAGATGAGGTTACGTTCTCATACAAAATTCAGGCTAACAGAACAACGTCATTTCTGCCTTAACTAATAGTTAGACATCGCCAGCAATTTCTAGCTTTCTATTTATCTCATTAGTTCAAGCGATCAGTTGTGATTTAAACTATTTTGGCTTGCTCAATTCAAGGCCGCTAGACTGCTACCACTATGGCTTACGTTATTGCTATGAACAATTCAGAAATCCTGCACTTAAACGATCGCACCCTGCGCCTAAACATCCCTGATTCTGACTGGCAAGCCGCCTTGGCCAACGCCAAACCCGACCCTGCACGCGGCGCTCTCCGGGGACGTCGCCTGTCGTATCCACGTCGCCGCTATACCTCACCACGTCGGCTGCCACTTCCACAAAATTGGCGACGAAACCTACGAGGTTGTGCAAGGTCAAGGCACCCTACATGTCGGCAAGGTCACGTCCAACTGTAACGACTACAGGGTCGCCTGGCAGGCCCCCCTTAACGTTGACCTTGGCGACTGCTTTATCATCCCCGAGGGCTACGCCCACCAACTCCAAAAACGCGGCAGCGAAGACCTCGCCATTCTCTTTGCTTGCCCGGATGCTCATTTGGATGACGAAGGCGATCGCTATCTGCTCCCTGACCCTCCGGATTTGTGCCGATAATCTTGGGCCGTGGGTCGGGGTGGGGGACGGTGAGATACCCGGTGTCTTGGGCCGTGGGTCGGGGTAGGGGGCTGCGGGGTGAGCGAGGCGTGGGGGGCGGTGACCCACGCTACGGGGTGGGTGGGGTTAATGGCGATCGCCTCCTGCCTTGGCCAAAATTTGCTCCATGAGCTTGTCGGGCACCGGTTCGAGGTGGTCATAGGTCCACTTAAAGAAGCCCACCCCCATGGTCAGCGACCGGAGTTCTAAAATCATGGTCTGCATTTCGGCCTGGGGCAGATGCCCCGTCACCACATCCCAACCAAGCCAGTCGTTCTTGCCCTGGTAGCCCAGAATCTGGCCGCGTCGGCCTGGGAGCAGCTTCAGCACATTCGAGGTATATAGGCTAGGCACCGAAATTTCGACCAGGGTGATCGGTTCAAGCAGAGTGGGGCCACAGGCCACCATGCCCGCCTGCATAGCGATGCGAGCCGCCTGCTTAAAGGCATTATCTGAGCTATCGACGCTGTGGTATGAGCCGTTGGTCAAGGTCACCGCCACATCCACCACCGGGTAGCCCAGGGGGCCCTGGTCGAGGTACTCGCGGACGCCGGTTTCAACGCTGGGAATGTACTGCTTGGGTACCACGCCGCCCACAATGGTGTCACTAAAGCTAAAGCCATCGCCGCGCGGTAGGGGTTTGATCGAGAGATACACATCGCCAAACTGACCGTGTCCACCGCTCTGGTGCTTGTAGCGCCCGTGCACGGCCTCCTTGGCCTGGCGAATGGTCTCTTTGTAGGGCACCTGGGGCAGGTGGGTGACCATGGGCAGGTTGTACTTGCGGCGCAGGCGATCGATGGCCAAGGTCAGGTGCACCTCGCCCTGCCCCCACAGAATCACCTCGTGGGTATCGCCGTGCTGCTCCCACCGGAGCGAGGGGTCTTCTTCGAGGAGTTTGGTGAGGGCGGCGCTCAGTTTGACCTCATCGCTACGCTTTTCGGGGGTGATGGCCAGGGCATAGACCGGGTCGATGGCCGGAGCCTTGGGTAGCGGCGGTGCGGTACCGCCAGCGGTGAGGGTATCGCCGGTTTGGGCACTTTCCAGGCGGGCAATGGCTACAAGGCGACCGGCCTCGGCCTGGCTCAGGCTGGTTTGCTGGGTGCCCATCAGGTCGTAGAGCCCCCCCATGCGGTCGCCGTTCAGACCGTCGCCATCTCGCAGCGTGCCGCTCCAGATCCGCACCAGGGATAGCTTGCCGCCCTGGGGGGTGTAGTAGGTCTTCAGCACCTGGGCCAGGGTGACGTCGGTGGCGACAATATCTCGCTTTTCGGCGGTGGTGTGGGGGGCGGGGGTCTCCTTGACCAAGGCATCGAGCAGGGGCCGCACACCGTAGTCGGCCAGGGCCACCCCCAGGAACACGGGCACAATCAGGTCGGCCCCCAGCTCCATTCTTAAATCGCGGACAATTTCGTCTTCGGGCGGGGCAATATCTTCGAGCAGCTCTTCGAGCAGGTGGTCGTCGTAGTCGGCCAGGGTTTCGAGCATTTCGGTGCGGGCCGCCTGCTCCTCGGCCTGGAGCGAGGGGGGCAGCGGTACGGGGTCCGCCGGGGCTCCAGGATGGTAGTGGAAAGCCTGCTCAGTCACCAAGTCAATAAAGCCCACCAGGTCATGGTTTTGGCGAATGGGGTACTGCTGAGCAATGACCGGGCGGGAGGACACCTGGCGCAGGGCGGCTAGCACCTCCGCAAAGGTGCCGTTGGCGCGATCGAGCTTGTTCAGCCAGATCAGGTGGGGAATTTCCCACCGATCTAAAAATTGCAGCAGGGGCGAGAGGGTGAGCACTTTGTTGGGGTCGGCTTCGCAGACGACGATCGCCGCATCGACCCCCATCAGGGCATGGTTGGTTTCCTGCTGCAGCTCCACCGAGCCAGGGCAGTCAAGGAAGGTAAAATAAATGCCGCCGTACTCAGTACTGGCGGCATTTAGGTCTACGGTCATGGCGTGGGTACGGGCCTCGGGGGAGCTATCGCCAAGGGTGTTGCCCTCATCGACGCTGCCTTTACGGGTAATGGCCCCGGTGACCGATAAAATACTTTCTAGCAGGGTGGTCTTACCGCTGGAATAGGCACCTACCAGCGCCACATTGCGCCGGTTTGAAGCAACGTTTTGGATCATCACTAACTCCTTTGGCCAGGCTGGAATGGCAGGTCGAAAACACCCCTAAGGGCTCGACGGGCTTAATTTGAAGTGACTCAGCTGGGTCTTGTTCTTAGGTTAACGCGACCTTAAACCATTGCTTAACAAGGTTCTAGAAAATTCACCTATGGCGGCCCTGGCGGCAAGCCACGCCAGCCCCCTCAGAGGGGAATTTCGGCAATGTCTGCGATCGCAGGCAGGGCCATCACCCCCTCCAGAGCGTAGCGTTCAGAGGATCGCTGACACCGCACCGCAAAGGGGCAGTGGATGCAATGGCCCTGGGCCAGGTCTACCTTGGGCAGGGCGTTACCCGTGGCTAAGAGGGCGGTGAGGGTATCGGTAAGCCGTTTCAGATCGGCCTCGGTGCGGCGATGCTGGGCGGCGGTGTAGGAAATGGTAATGCTACTGGGCGGTGTCGGTGGGCCTTGGGCAGCCGGTGGTGCCACAAACCAGTAGGTCATCGACACCTGCTCGGGCCTGAGGGCGCTGGTTTCTACCAGTAAATAACGGTACAGACGAGTCTGCCACTCCTGGGCCAGTTGGGCGGCGTTGGGGGGGCGTTGGTAGGTTTTCCAATCGATAATTTGGCCGCTGGTGGCCCCCAGTACCAGCAGGTCGTAGATGGCCGTGAGCCCGTAGCCGTTAAAGGCCAGGGTGCGACGGTGCTCACTCTGGCGAAACCCGCCAGGTTGAGGCCCAAACAGCTCGGGGGCCGCCGCCAGCAGGCCGTTGACCGCCGTCTCTAGGGCCGGATCTTCCCGCAGCAGATCGGCCATGGGCAGACCCAGATCGCGCTGCTGCATCACCTGGTGAAACTGGGTGCCCCACCGCTGCCGCTCGAGCACGGCGGGGTCGGTGGGTGCCGTCACATGGTTCAGGTAGGTGTACTGGTAGCGCCGGGGGCAGGTTTCTAGCTGGCGCAGGTGCCCCTGGGTGAGGGTGAGCATGGGGGGGGAAAATTAAAAATTCAAAGTTCGAGGTTTAGGGCGCAAGATCTCGCGCATTAAACCTCGAGCTTACCACCACCGGTCCTGTTCGCCCTTAAATCTTTCTACACCGCTGCCAGCAGCTTGTCGATATTTTTAGCGGTCTCAAAGAAGTAGGCGGCGTTGTCTTCGGGGGTGCCGGGCAAAATGCCGTGGCCCAGGTTGAGAATGTGCCCGCGATGACCCGCTTTTTTAATGGTGTCGAAGATGCGATCGCGAATCAGCTCCTTAGAGCCAAACAAAATGGCCGGGTCGATGTTCCCCTGCACCCCAATGCTGGGGCCAAGGCGACGGCGGGCTTCCGCCATATCCATGGTCCAATCGACGCTGACAATATCGACCCCAGACTCACCCATCAGGTCAAAAACGCCCGCGCTGCCGCTGATGTAGAGAATCAACGGAGTGTCGGGGTGGGTCTGCTTCACCTGCTGCACCACCCGCTGCTGGTAGGGCAGAGCAAAGGTCCGGTAGTCCATGGGGCTCAGCTGGCCGGCCCAGGAGTCGAAGAGCTGCACAACTTGGGCCCCACAGTCGATCTGGTAGCGCACGTAGGTGGCAATATTGTCGGCCAGCTTGCCCAGCAGGGTGTGCAGCATCGCCGGTTCCGAGAACGCCATGCCCTTGATGTTGGTGTAGTTCTTCGAGGTTTTGCCCTCCACCGCGTAGGCGGCCAGGGTCCAGGGGGAGCCCACAAAGCCTAGAACCGCCGCATCGTTGCCCACTTCCCGACGCAGGGTTTGCAGAATGGTGCGAATGTAGGGCAGCGCCGTTTCGGGATCAAGCTCGTGAACCGCGTCGATCTGGGCTTGGGTGCGCAGGGGCGGGGCAATGATCGGCCCCTGGCTCTCAACAATGTCGAAGGGTATACCCATGCCCGGCAGCGGCGTCAGAATATCCGAGAACATAATCACCCCATCGGGGCGAAAGGCGCGCCAGGGCTGGAGCGAAATCTCAATGGCCAGTTCGGCATTCTCAGAGCGATCGCGAAAGGAGGGATACTTGTCGCGCAGATCTCGGTACACCTGCATGTAGCGCCCTGCCTGGCGCATCATCCACACCGGGGGGCGATCGAGCGCCTCGTGGCGGGCGGCGCGGAGCAATAGAGGTACCTGATTCGCTGCAGTCATTGAAGCGTCACCTTTTACAAACAGGGTTACAAGATAAACAGGGGTTACAAGGGCAAGGGAATTTTTAAGCGCAATCGCTAGCTTATCACTTGGGATGCTCTCTAATTCTTACGGAAAAAGGGGTTCAGCACTTTTCATGTTGCAACATTTGTACACAATTAGAGACTATCCTGCTACCGCCAACTAACTGTCACCCCCCAGGCATTCCTTCGATCGGCTTGACCCCACAGTCAGCCAATTTTTCGACCAGAAAAGGGGCACTTCGCCGTAGAATTAAAACCCGTGACTCGTTGGCAAACCACAGATTACGCCCATGGACATTGTGAATTTTTTTGAAACCCTAGCTGGCAAGTGGTTTTCCCAGCGCACCAGCCACAACCTGGCGGAGCAGAGTTCTCAGGCAGGGCAGTCTAATCTGCTGATTGAGTTTCTGCCCGCCACCGATGGCGACCTGGCCCAGGCCTGCACGCCCCTGGGGCAAGACCCCAGCCAAATTGCCTGTGGTCTGCGCATTCACCAAGACAGCCAGCTCGATGGCAAAACCCAAAAGATTCAAACCAGCGGCCTCATGGTGATCATGACCCCCACGGAAGCCGGGGACGGGGTGCTCTTGCAGGCCGCTGCCACCTCACCTGCCCGCCAGGGCCGCTACCGCCTTGACGACGATGTACTCACCATTGTCACCCCGACGGAGGCTGGGCAGGTAGAAGAACGCCTGTGGTTTGTGAACCCCAACCTGCGCATGCGCACCAGCGTGGTCAAAGCCGGAGAAACGGTGCAGGTGACCTCCTTTTGTTCTGAAATTCGCATGGGCGTCACTAAACCTGCGACATGAGGATGAGATCATGCCGCCAATCCCCATTTCCGCCGCATCCATTTCAGCACCCCTGGGTAAGACGATCTACCCCATACCCTATGCAGCCCTGGTGCAAGGCCGGTTAAAGCGCAAACTGGGGGAGCATTTTGGGCTGACTAATTTTGGGGTCAATTTAACCCTGACCTTCCGCACGTTGATTCACCTGCTCGGGGGCTTTAGCTATCGCTTCTGGCTCAAAGCCATGACCACGGCCCCGAGTTGGCCTAAAAATCTCAACTTAGCGGACTATCCAGAGTCTGTTCAAGGTCAAATCCTGGCTAAAGTGGACGCGATGGAACGCTTTGTCAATCTCAATGCCATTGCCCTAGGAATCCTTCAGGTCTTAGCCCTAGAGTTACCCACACTGATCTGGTCGAACTTCCCACGTTGGTTTCGCACCTTGCCTAACCATGGCTACCCCAGTGAGCGCATTGTCCAACTCGTCCTCCAGCATCAAGCCCAGGAGGTTTTTCTCAAAAGTCCGGCCTCTCTACTTCTGCCTAAATTCCTAGCCGCCAAGCTTATCCCTCACAAACCCCCGGATACATTACCCCTGACGGCCTAGATCTAAGCCTGGATCCAGATAAAACTTCTGACTGTCCAGTTGAGGATATCTAGGCCAAATTTGCAGAGACGTTTAGCCTGAGCCATATTGGAGAACGCACTGGAGCGGTATAAGTTAATCGCGAAGTTACGAGCAACAGCGAAGATTTGCGGTAACTGGTGCATGCGAATACGAGAGGCATCTTCGCCCTGGGTCACATCGCGAACGTAATGTAAGTAGGTGGACAATATAAACGTAGTCCTGTCATGTCGAGCGAAGCGGAGCGAAGCGGAGCGAAGTCGAGACATCTCGGTCATTGGCGGAGTCCGAGATTCCTCCCTTTGGTCGGAATGACAGCATTTAATTATGTCCACCTACTTACCTTGTTTTCCACTCCCCAATAACCTCGAATGCGCTGAGCAAAGGAGTCCGCCGATTCCAAAAACGAGGCGACATAGTAGCGGGTCTCTGTTTCGAGGCGGGGTTGTCCGCCCTTCTTGAAGTGGCGTTGACTGTCCACTCGAATCAGCGTCTTCAGTCCTGGCCAAGATTTGATGCCATCAAGGGTGGTGCAGAGGCTGATGACCCGCTTCTCAAGGCGCCCATGGCCTTGACTGATCTCGGTATAGCTCGTCTCGGCAACAAAGTTGGCTTGGATAGTTTTGAGGAGGTTGCCTTGATTGCCCTTGAGGGCACCCAAGTAGTAATTCCCGGTGTCAATAATGAGCTGACAGGTTTTTTGTGTGCTGATGGCATCGAAGGCAATCACCACCCCCTTGAGTGCGAGCTGCTCGATAAACTTCGGCAAGGCTTTGATCTCATTGGTTTTACGGTCTACCTGATAGGGCTCTAGAATCAGCCCTCGCTCCACCAGATAGGCGCTGACTAGCATAATCGCCGGGTGAGGCGGCGAGTCAGGATTGTCGGTCTCGAGTTGATACGACCCTCGTAAGACTCTGCCTAGGGCTTCGCTCCGCCGAAGGCGTACAACCGCTAGAGTCTCGCCGGGCAAGGGCTGAATGCCAAAGAATTGGGCTAAGGCCGCTGAATAGTCCGAATAATCCAGCTTGAGGAGTACACGGCAAATGGTGCTGTAGGAGGGGAGACGTTGCTTGGGGGGCTTAAAGAGCGCAATCAGCTCGCTACGGTAGCTGTTAAGCCAGTCGCC
>Ga0169931_10006266_pt1 | contig 18020 bp, 16 predicted proteins | sample Kivu_15m_20L_FD_129675 | JGI IMG/M metagenome (GOLD analysis project Ga0169931, IMG submission 129675) | Freshwater microbial communities from Lake Kivu, Western Province, Rwanda to study Microbial Dark Matter (Phase II) - Kivu_15m_20L... | ecosystem: Environmental > Aquatic > Freshwater > Lake... | reverse complement strand
TGGCACAAACTTGCCAATGATTAATTGCAGAAGGAAAATTCTGACCAGTCGATTTCCAGCGGATATCAGTCAATTCAGTCCGCACCCACTGTTCGTTGCGCTGGGCGATATAAAGCTGTTGGCAAAACAGCATGAGTCGCCCCACACTGAGCAGCGTCGGTCCCCGTTAGCTGTCGCAGAAAATCCCTTTACTTTTGCCGGTCAAACGTTAAAATACGCGCCGCTCTTTTGACTGTTCTTTATACAACAAGGTATTCACTATGCATCCGATGCTGAACATCGCTGTGCGCGCTGCGCGCAGTGCAGGCAATATTATCGCCCGCGCCTGTGGCCAACTCGATATGGTCCAGACCAGCCAAAAAGGCACCAATGACTTTGTCACCAATGTCGACAAAGAAGCGGAACAAGCCATTGTTCAGATCCTGCGCAAATCATACCCAACCCATGACATCGTCGGCGAAGAAGGCGGTGATTATGGCAGCAATAACAGTGAATACCAGTGGATCATCGACCCGCTCGATGGTACCGCCAACTTCATCAAAGGCATCCCGCATTTTGCCGTGTCTATCGCGCTGCGCCATCATGGCAAGCTCGACCAGGCGGTTATTTACGATCCGCTGCGTGGCGAAGTGTTTACCGCCAGCCGGGGTGCCGGTGCTCAGCTCAATGGCCGTCGGATCCGTGTTAACAACACGCCGGATTTAAGCGGTACTATTTTGGCTACCGGTTTCCCATTTAAGCAGAAACACCAACTGGACCCGTATATGGACGTCATTAAAACGTTCTTTACTCAGGCTGCTGATATCCGTCGTACCGGTTCTGCTGCGTTAGATCTGGCTTATGTTGCTGCCGGTCGCTTAGATGGTTTCTGGGAAATTGGCTTAAAACCATGGGATATCGCCGCTGGTGAACTGATTGTGCGCGAAGCCGGTGGTTTGGTCAGCGACTTTGTCGGTGGTAACAACCAGTTTAAGAGCGGTAATGTGGTTGCGGGTAATCCAAAAGTGTTGGCTGCCATGTTAAAAGGCATGCGCCCGCACCTGCCGGAATCCCTGATGAAATAACATCTGCATCGATGTATTGAAAAAGCCCGCGATGCGGGCTTTTTTATACTTGCGCTTAATCTTTGACAATCGGTAAGCCCGCTTCACACCAGCCGCGGTAGCCACCATCCAGGCTCCAGACGCGCTGATAGCCCATTTGCTGCAGCATATCGGCGGCTAATGCCGAGCGGTAACCACCACCGCAGTACAACACCAACTCAGTGTTTTTGTCCGGCACTTTAGTTTCGATATCGCGCTCCAGCACCCCTTTACCAATGTGAATCGCCCCAGGAAAATGGCCGGCTGCCCATTCGTTGTCTTCCCGTACATCGACCAGCAAGCCAAACGGTGCCGGGTGGTACTGGGCGATGGTTAGTTCCTTAATACGCGCACGGGCTGCATCAACGACCGCAATAAAACCCGGATTATGTTTACTCATCTCACTCTCCTCAAAAGACCGCTGTAATAGTTGCATGCTGCCGCGCCGGTAAAAAAAAAGCCAGTCAAACTGACCGGCTTTTCTGTTAAATCGACTGCTGAACGTCTTAAGGCAACTCAGCGCCTTCTTTTTCCACCACTGTCGGCATTAAATCTTCACGGCTGGCACCAAGCACTACCGCTAAACCGCTAGCAATAAAAACGGAAGAATAGGTACCGATAAAGATACCGAACAGCAACGCCGTGGCAAAACCGTGGATCATCGCACCACCAATGGCAAACAACACAATCAGCGTCAATGCTGTGGTGAAGGAGGTCATGGTGGTACGGCTCAGTGTCGAGGTAATGGCTTCATCAACCGTTTCATCTGTGGTCATATCACGCATTTTCCGGAAGGTTTCCCGAATGCGGTCAAATACCACGATAGTGTCATTGATGGAATAACCGATCAACGCTAAAACGCCAGCTAATACAGTTAAATCAAACTCCATCCCGGTGATTGAAAACATGCCTAGCGTGATAATCACGTCATGTAACAATGACGCCACCGCCCCCACCGAGAAACGCCATTCAAAACGCGCTGCGACGTACACTAAAATCATCACCAGCGCGACCAGAATAGCCAAGAAGCCGTCTTCTTTCAGCTCATCACCAACAGCAGAACCAACCACATCAACTTTACGCACAGTCACCGCTTGCTCAGCCGCCTGATTAGCGGCCGCCACAATTTGCTCACCGATGGTTTTTTGCTCGATACCGGCACGCGGCGCAATCCGGATCATCACATCCTGGCTGCTGCCAAAATATTGCACCTGTGCATCAGCGAAACCTGCTGCAGTCAGTTGCTGCCGGACTTTGTCGAGATCAGCCGGTTGCTGAAACTGCAGCTCAATCACAGTACCACCGGTAAAATCGAGGCCGAGGTTTAAGCCCTTGGTTGCCAGAGTGACTAATGACCCCAACACCAGTAAAGTGGATACAATCAAACAAATCCACTTGTACTTCATAAAGCCAATGGCCTCTTTAAACACCAATATACGCATGTTCCAGCTCCTTACACCGGCAAGTCGTTACCGCGTTTTTGGCCCCAGACCGCATTTACGATCAATCGGGATACCACTACCGCAGTAAAGATGGACGTTACAATACCCAGCGCCAGAGTTACGGCGAAACCTTTCACCGGACCAGAACCGATCCCAAACAGGATCAGCGCGACTAACAAGGTGGTGATATTAGAATCGGCGATGGTGGCAAATGCGCGATCATAACCTTCATGGATGGCCTGCATCGCTGAACGGCCATTCGCCAACTCTTCACGGATACGCTCGTTAATTAATACGTTGGCGTCAACCGCCATCCCCACTGTTAACAAGATCCCGGCCATACCAGGCAGTGTCAGCGTCGCACCAGGGATCATCGCCAGTAAACCAACCAGCAATATCAGGTTACAGGCCAAAGCGATATTGGCAACCACACCGAACCAGCGATAGTAAATCACCATGAATACCAGAACGGCGATCATGCCCCAGAAAATGGCATTCATACCGAGTTCAATGTTTTCCTGTCCCAGGCTTGGACCAATAGTGCGCTCTTCCACAATCTGAATCGGCGCAATCAAAGCACCAGCGCGTAATAATACCGCCAGATTTTGTGCTTCGCCCGGTGCATCCAGACCAGTGATGCGGAAACTACGGCCTAAACGCGATTGAATAGTGGCAACCGAGACCACTTCTTCTTTACGCTCCAGAATCGTCTTACCGTCGGCGTCTTTTTTATTGGTTGGCTTGTACTCAATAAAAACAGTCGCCATTGCTTTACCAATCGCGTCTTTGGTCAGTCGCGAAAAGGTATCACCGCCTTTGGCATCTAAATCGATATTCACCTGTGGCCGGCTGTATTCGTCAAAGCTGGCGTTGGCACCCACAATATGGTTACCGGTTAGCATGACGCGTTTTTGCAGCACCACCGGATTACCGCTGCGGTCAAAGAATAACTGCGCAGCTGGTGGTACCCGACCGGCAGCAGCAGCGGTCACATCAGCATTTTCATCAACTAAACGGAATTCCAGCGTGGCAGTTGCCCCCAAAATCTCTTTGGCGCGGGCAGTATCCTGCACACCAGGCAATTGCACCACAATCCGTTCAGCGCCCTGACGTTGAACAAGGGGTTCTGCCACACCGATAGCGTTCACTCGGTTACGAATAATGGTGACGTTTTGTGCCACAGCGTCTTCACGTAAGGCTTTCAAGCGGGTTTCGCTGTAGGTCACGGCCAATGAATGGTCATCACCTTCAGTAAACACCAGTTCATTCGGGTTTTTACTATCAAGTAATTTTTGCGCTGCCGCGACATCTTCCGCATTACGAAACGTCAGCAGAACACGCTGATTGGCTAAATCCGCCGTCACTGAGCGATAACGCACTTTAGCTTCCCGTAAATCACTGCGGAAAATCTGCGTCATATCATCGATGTTTTTGTCGATGGCGGTTTTCATGTCAATTTCCATCAGGAAATGCACACCACCGCGTAAATCCAGACCCAGCTTCATCGGCGCTGCGCCGATGCTATCCATCCACTTCGGCGTCGCCGGTGCCAGATTCAGTGCAGTAACAAACTTGTCGCCCAACAGCTGATCCAGCACTTCACGCGCTTTGAGCTGATCTTCAGTATTTAAGAAGCGCGCCAGTACCTGGCCTTTTTCCAGCTCAACTGCTTTACTGTTGATCTGTTTAGCGCTCAGTTCTGCTTTGATTTTATCAACCACTTCTGCGGTCACTTCGCCGCCGCGGGCCGCGTTAATCTGTAGCGAAGGGTCACTGGGGTACAGGTTTGGCAAGGCGTATAGCAGCGCACCGGCCAATACCAGCACCACCATCAGATAGCGCCAGATTGAGTTTTGATTTAACACAGATAAATCCTCAGTACGCGCTTACAGCGACTTCATGGTGCCTTTTGGCAGCACGGCTGAAATAAATGATTTCTGGATGGTGACTTCATTGCTGTCATTTAACGCAATAACGACAAAATCTTTATCTTCAGCAATTTTGCTGATGCGGCCAACCAGGCCACCCTGAGTTAACACCTCATCGCCTTTAGCCAGTGCAGCCATCAGATTTTTATGATCTTTCATCCGCTTGGCTTGTGGCCGGTAAATCATAAAATAAAAGATCAGACCAAAAGCCACCAACATGATGATTAAATCGATGCCACCACCTGGTTGCGCTGCGCCTGCGGTTTGTGCCTGGGCTTCGGAGATAAAAAAGCTCATAAATAACTCCCTGATTAATTGTTAATTTTCGATATTTTGTTCGATAACAGGCTGCGCTGCCTGTGCCAATGGGGGCACTGGTAAACCGCGGCTCGCATAAAATTCACTGACAAACTCGTCTAGTTTGCCTTGTTCAATCGCATTGCGTAAGCCCTGCATCAGTTTTTGGTAGTGGTGCAAGTTATGAATGGTGTTCAAACGCGCCCCTAAAATCTCATTGCAGCGATCGAGATGGTGGAGATATGCACGCGAATAGTTTTTACAAGTGTAACAATCACAATTTTCATCAAGCGGCGCTAAATCATCACGATATTTAGCATTACGGATTTTGATCACACCGCTTGAGACAAACAAATGCCCGTTACGTGCGTTACGGGTTGGCATCACGCAGTCAAACATATCAATGCCACGACGCACGCCCTCAACTAAGTCTTCCGGCTTGCCAACGCCCATCAGATAACGCGGCTTGTTGGCTGGCATTTTGTCAGTAGTGTGATTGAGGATTTTAATCATCTCATGTTTCGGTTCACCGACTGACAAACCGCCGATGGCATAGCCATCAAAACCGATTTGCTCCAGCGCGTTCAGCGACAGATCACGTAAATTCGGGTACATGCCGCCCTGAATAATGCCAAATAATGCCGATTTACTGTCACCATGCGCATATTTACTGCGCTGAGCCCAACGCAGAGACAATTCCATCGATTTTTTCGCCTGCTGCTCGGTAGCCGGATAAGGCGTACATTCGTCAAAAATCATCACGATGTCTGAGCCTAAATCACGTTGCACTTCAATCGAACGCTCAGGGGTAAGCAGAATTTTTTCGCCGTTGAGCGGCGAACGGAAGGTCACGCCTTCCTCTTTGATTTTACGCAGCTCACCCAAGCTAAATACCTGAAAGCCGCCGGAGTCTGTCAAAATTGGCTTATGCCAGTGCATAAAGTCGTGCAAATCACCGTGTTTTTTGATGATTTCAGTGCCAGGGCGTAACATTAAATGAAAGGTGTTGCCCAAACAAATTTGCGCACCGGTATCCGCCAGCTCTTCCGGTGTCATCCCCTTGACGGTGCCGTAAGTACCAACCGGCATAAAAGCCGGAGTTTCTACCACGCCACGTTCAAATATCATCCGACCACGCCGGGCTTTACCGTCGGTGGTTAATAACTCAAATTTCATCAGATCCTCATTAGCCGGAAAAACAGTCCGACCTTGGCAAAAAACGGCCGATTGTAGCAGAAAAACCGGCCGGCTAAAAAACTGTCGTGTCAGAGGATCAACATGGCATCGCCATAAGAATAAAACCTATACTGCTCACGGATCGCTTCCTGGTAAGCATTGAGAATATGCTCACGGCCTGCCAGCGCCGATACCAGCATCAACAAAGTCGATTCTGGCAAATGGAAATTAGTGATCAAGCCATCAATAACGGCAAACTGATAGCCCGGATAAATAAAAATCTGCGTATCGCCATAATAGGGCTGCAACGGCTGGCCAGCCGCTTTGGCAAACTGAGCAGCTGATTCCAGTGACCGCACTGAAGTAGTCCCTACCGCGATCACTTTATTGCCGCGCGCTTTACAAGCGTTTACGGCGGCGACCACTTCGGGCGGTACTTCAATGTATTCTGCGTGCATCTGATGCTGCAAAATGTCATCTACCCGCACCGGCTGAAAGGTGCCGGCGCCGACGTGCAGCGTGACAAAAGCAAACTCAGCTCCTTTTGCCTTCAGCGCATCGAGTAGCGGCTGGTCAAAATGCAAGCCAGCCGTTGGCGCCGCGACGGCCCCAGGTTTGGCATTGTAGACGGTTTGGTAACGCTCACGGTCACTTTGTGCATCAGGCCGGTCGATATATGGCGGCAACGGCATATGGCCGAGCCGTTCCAGCATCGCCAGCACAGTCTCATCGCCCTGATACTCAAGTTCGAACAATTCACCTTGCCTTGCCAGCATCACTACCTGAGCTTGCTGCTCGAGGACCAGTTCATTGCCCGCTTTTGGCGCTTTGCTAGCGCGAATGTGCGCCAGAAAGCGCTTATCGTCTAACAAACGCTCGACGAGCACTTCAACCTTGCCACCAGACGCCTTTTGACCAAACAAACGGGCCGGGATCACCCGGGTATTGTTGAAAACTAATAAATCGCCAGGAGCAACTCTGGATAACACATCGGTGAATTTCCCATGTGTGATGGCGCCACCGCTTTTTGCTAACTGCAATAAACGGCTGGCCGAACGTTCTGGCTGTGGGTAACGCGCAATGAGCTGTTCTGGCAGCTCAAAAGAGAAATCAGATTTTTGCATGACAGGTCCGCTTTACTGACAAACACTGAAAAAGGAGCGCGCAGTCTAATACTGCTGGAGGTTTAACTCAATCTTTGTAGGAGATCACGCACAGAAAATAACGAGTTTGCCGCAAGCAAGTCTTGCCGGCAGCTTCTATAATCAGTCAGGTCGCCGGATGCGACATCACCATAACCCACAGGGAGGCGCTCGATGGATCCATGGTTTAGTCTGGTCTTATTAACTTGCAGTCAATTGATTCTCTGTTGGTATTGTTATCAATTAGCCGCTGAAAAAGGTTACAGCAAAAAGTTGTTTGCCATAGCGGCGATATTGCCGGTCTTTAGCCTAACCACCCTGATGCTGTTGTTGCTGTTGCCCGACCGCCGGCTGGAACAGCGGCGGGTTTATTTCAGTCAACACCGGCAGCGCCCGTGATTATTCAGCGCATTTTTGCTGCAGCACTTGCTGAATTAAGCTAGCCATTAAGCGATAGTTTCTTGATTTACTGGACGTTGGCCGCCAGGCTACACCGATATCGCGGGCAGCGCCATTAGTGTTAGGCGCCTGCGTCACCAGCTCGGTCCCCGCTAACAAACCACTATTAATCGCCATTTGGGGCATAAAGGTCACACCCAGTTTGTTATTGACCATCTGTGTCAGCGTATGCAAGCTGGTGGCAAAAAATGGATTTACTTTGCGTGAGTCTTCCAATTCACAGGCCTTAACCGCATGGCCCGTAAGGCAATGTTCGCGCTCCAGCAAGAAGATACTTTCATCCGGCCACTGACTGATATCCTGAGAAAAACCGCGGTCCAGCCAATCACGATGCAGTACCAGTTTAAAACCATCCTGCGCCAGCACCTCAGTGTGTAAAGCACCGGTTTCATAGGGCAAAGCCAGCAACACCATGTCTAACCGGCCTTCGGTTAAGGCCCGCAGCGAGTTTTCGGTGGTATCTTCGCGTAGCAGCAGCTGTAATTCCGGATATAACTGACGACAAGACGCCATCACTTCACTGAGCACAAAAGGTGCAATGGTCGGAATACAGCCCAAGCGGAAGGCGCCAGTCATCGGTTTGCCCTGGTTGCGGGCAAAATCGGCCAATTCCTCACATTGCTCGATGATATAGCGCGCCTGCCGCACCACATCTTCGCCCAGTGGGGTAAAAATAAAGGTTTTATGGTCACGCTCCAGCAGCTGAGCATCAACGGTTTCTTCCAAATTGGCGATGGCAGCGCTTAAGGTTGATTGACCGATGTAACAGGCGTCGGCTGCTCGGCCAAAATGCTGGTGTTCGTGCAAAGCAAGCAGGTATTGCAGTTGTTTAATGCTGGGTAATCTTTTCATCGCATTATCCGATTTGAAAAACAATTATCATTCTATATTAAAGATTAAAATTTAAGTCAGCATGCTTTTCAATACAAGTCATTTGCGACTAAAGCTCCAAAAAAAAACCGGTGCAAAGCACCGGTTTGAAGTGTCCTATTGCAGTTGCTAGTTAGCCGAAAATAGCTTGAATTGCATAGAAGAACATAATCGATAATAAGGCACCGATTGGCAGTGTCACCACCCAAGATACAAAGATGTTACGGATAACACCAAGATTCAGTGCAGCAATACCACGAGCCATACCGACACCTAATACTGCGCCAACCAGAGTTTGAGTTGTTGAAATAGGTAATCCCATGCCTGAAGCAATAACAACAGTACTAGCGGCTGCAATTTCTGCGGCAAAACCACGACTCGGTGTCAGGTGTGTAATATTCTCGCCGATAGTTTTAATCACTTTGGCACCCAGTGTTGCCAGACCGATCACAATACCAACCGCACCCAACGGCAGGATCCACCAATCTAACGCTACTTTGTCTAATACCTGGCCACCAGACTGAACAATACCAACCACTGCAGCCAATGGGCCAATTGCATTGGCGACATCGTTGGAACCATGGGCAAAAGCCATACAGCACGCCGTAAAAATCATCAATATGCCGAAGATTTTTTCAACGTTGGTGAAATGCATTTCACGGTCAGCTTCCGGATCGATTTTCAGGCGACTAATCGCAATTTTACCAATGATAGCAACTAGAGTTGCGATACCAACACATAGCCAAATGCCTTGGGCAGTAGACAAATCCAGCCCCACATGTTTCAAACCTTTACTGACTGTCACATAAGACATCATGTAGGCCGCAAAAAACATGTAAACCGGCACATACTTCTTAGCGGCTTCAATAGGCTTATCTGTGTCAAATATCAGGCGTTGTGCGCTCATAAATAACAGATAAGCGATGATACCGGATAGCACGGGGGTCACAACCCAGCTACCAACGATACCCGCTACTTTTTCCCAGTGAACATATTCCATACCCACACCAACCGAGGCAAACCCGATGATGGCGCCAACAATAGAATGGGTAGTAGATACCGGCCAACCATAAAAGGAAGCGACCAACAACCAGGAACCAGCAGCCAGTAATGATGCAATCATGCCGTAAGCCAGCAAGTGCGGGATTTCTTTAAATGCTTCCGCATCGACGATACCGCTACGAATTGTCGACGTGACTTCGCCACCGGCAAGCCATGCGCCAGCTGCTTCAAAAATAGCCGCTACAATTAACGCTTGTTTTAAGGTCAGCGCTTTTGAGCCAACTGAAGTACCCATGGCGTTGGCAACGTCATTAGCGCCAACACCATAGGCCATAATAAAGCCAAAGATGGCCGCCGCAATAACCAGCACGTGGCCGTATTGAGCTAAAATTTCCATTGTAAATTACCTTTTTTTGCTTAACGCGCCAGCATAATTTCAAGACGTGAGCCTACCCGCAGAGCATTGTCGGCTAAATCGCCAACCCACTCTAAAGTGCGGTACAAGAACATCACATCAACCGGGTTTAAGCTGCTTTCCGCTTTGCGGACAAATTTACGCAGACTGATTTGCATTTGGTCGGTATCGTTTTCGATTTCATCGATTTTTTCGACCATTTTGACAACCAGATCAACTTCACGGCCACGGAAACCAGTTTCCAGTAACTCGTCCAGCTCATTGATTGCCTCGCAGGCCAACGCCACTGCATCAACACAGCGTTGCAGGTAAGCGTGGAATTCCTGTTGGATTGGCGCAGGGATTTCTAGCTCACGGCCTAATACACGACCGGTGATATCCTTGGCTTTGTTGGCGATTTTATCCTGTTGCGCTACCAGCTCTAAAATGTCGGTACGGTCAACCGGTAAAAACAAACCACGGGGTAAATGAATACGGATATCCCGTTTCAGATTGTCAGCGTCTTTTTCCAGGCTGACAATGGTTTTTCTGACTTCTGCTGCAGTATCCCAGTCCTTGTTGTATACCGCCGCAAAAAACGGCAGTAACTGCTCGCTGGCCGCAAGTACCTTGCGAATATGTTCTTCAATCGGCTTGATTGGAGATTTTGCGAAAACAGCCAAAAATGCACTTGGCATAGCTTTGCCTCTTGGTTTTAAAGTGGACGAAAGTCGGCGCGCATTTTACTGCAAGCGCCTGTTAATAAAAACGTCATCTTGCAGATAAAACAACAAAACCGGCTGATATTTTAGCCGGTTTTGACTTGACATTAATCAAACTGAACATACCAGTTGCTAAATTCAGCACAAGTTCAGCTGCGGGCATTTTCTTCCAAGCTGGTTTCATCGCTGTGACGTACATCACGACCTTTGACAAATGAAATCACATACTCAGAAATATTTTTGCAGCGATCGCCAATCCGCTCCAGCGCTCTGGCTGACCACAACACATTCATGATTTTTGGAATAGACCGCGGGTCCTCCATCATGTATGTCATCAGCTGACGGGTAATGGCTTCATATTCGCGATCGACTTTTTTGTCTTCTTTGTAAACAGCCAGCGCCGCTTCGACATCCATCCGGGCAAAAGCATCCAATACATCATGCAGCATTTGCCCGACATGCCGGCCCATATTCTCCAGGTTCACCAGCAAATCCTGCTGAGCACTGGAAAATGACTCCAGCGCCACTTTGGCAATGCGTTCAGCTTCGTCACCAATCCGCTCTAAATCGGCAATCGCTTTGATGATGGTCAGGATCAGGCGCAAGTCACTGGCCGCCGGTTGGCGTTTGGCAATAATGCGCGTACATTCCGCGTCAATTTTGATTTCCCAGTCATTCACCAGCAAATCGTTGGCGATCACCTGCTGCGCAAGTTCTGCATCGCTGGCGGCGATAGCATTTAATGCGTCAGACAGCTGCTGCTCAATTAAGCCGCCCATCGCCATAATGTGATTGCGGATCTGTTCCAGTTCTTCGTTAAACTGGCTGGAAATATGTTTGGTTAAGTTCAATTTATCCATTTTTAACCTCTGCGCGTCCGGGGGAATTAACCAAACCGGCCAGTAATGTAATCTTCTGTTTGTTGTTGCGACGGCGTGGTAAACATCTTGTTGGTCGCATCAAATTCCACCAGGTTGCCCATGTACATAAAGGCAGTATAGTCCGATACCCGCGCGGCTTGTTGCATGTTGTGGGTTACGATAACAATGGTGAAGCGTTCTTTCAGTTCGTTGATTAACTCTTCAATCTTCAGCGTAGAGATTGGGTCCAGTGCCGAGGCTGGTTCATCAAGTAATAACACTTCAGGTTCAATCGCAATAGCACGGGCAATCACCAGACGCTGCTGCTGACCACCGGACAAGCCAAAGGCGTTGTCATGCAAACGATCTTTCACTTCGTTCCACAACGCTGCGCCTTTTAATGAAGTCTCAACCACTTCATCCAGCACCCGGCGATCATTTACGCCTTGTAACCGCAAGCCGTAAGCGACGTTTTCATAGATGGTTTTCGGGAACGGGTTCGGCTTTTGAAACACCATGCCGACCTGACGGCGCAGTTCCGCGACATCGACCGATTTGTCATAAATGTTCTGACCATCCAGCATGATCTGCCCTTCAATCCGGCAGATGTCCACCAAGTCGTTCATCCGGTTAAAGCAACGCAACAACGTTGATTTACCGCAACCAGACGGGCCGATAAAAGCGGTAACGCGCTTTTCCGGAATTTGCATATTGATGCTTTTCAGCGCCTGAGACTCACCATAGTACAAGCGTAAGTCATTGACGTGGATTTTAATTTTTTCATCGGCAAGCTTAAGCTCGGTGAAATCGTTCCGCAGTTGCTGTGCTTGTGTCATCGCTTTGTTCACTCTTAAAAATTGATTCTGTCGTCAAGGCCGGCAGGCCAATTCAGCCGGCAGCGTCACGCCACCGGCGTCTTATTAATCCGATTCGCTGCGGTACTTTTCACGCAGTTTGTTTCGCATCTGGATCGCCGTCATATTCAGCACGATGATCAGCAATACCAGCACCAGAGCGGTGGCATACAATAATGGCCGCGACGCTTCGACGTTCGGGCTCTGGAAGCCAACGTCGTAGACGTGGAAACCCAGGTGCATAATCTTTTGATCTAAATGCACAAACGGGAAGTTGCCATCAATTGGTAAGGTAGGTGCCAGTTTGACTACACCTACCAGCATCAGCGGAGCCACTTCACCGGCCGCCCGCGCAATCGACAAAATCAAGCCTGTCATCATCGCCGGTGTTGCCAGTGGCACGACTACTTTCCACAGCGTTTCCGACTTAGTGGCACCCAGCGCCAGACTGCCCATCCGGATTGTGCTTGGAATACGCGACAACCCTTCTTCGGTTGACACAATCACCACCGGCAAAGTCAGCAACGCCAGTGTCAGCGATGCCCAGAACAAACCGGGTGTGCCAAAAGTCGGTGCTGGCAGTTTTTCCGGGTAAAACAGTGCATCGATGCTGCCGCCCATGATGTAGACAAAGAAGCCTAAACCGAACACACCGTACACAATGGATGGCACGCCAGCTAGGTTATACACCGAGATCCGGATGATTTTCAGCAGAGTGCCCTGCTTGGCGTATTCACGCAGGTAAATCGCTGCCAGCACACCAAATGGCGTGACGATAATGGACATCAGGATCACCATGGTAATGGTGCCAAAAATGGCCGGGAAGATACCGCCTTCTGTGTTGGCTTCCCGTGGGTCTTCCGACAGGAAATGCCAGACGGCGGTCACGTAATGCGCCATTTTGTCCGCGGTATTCATCCGGTTTGGCATGTGAGCGTGCACGATATTGGCAAGACTTACTGTCAGTTCTTTGCCATCGGCACTGCGTACCACTAAATCATCCCGTTTAGCATCGGCATACAGCTGCTCCAGGCGCGTTTGAACACCGCCGTATTCAGCGTCTAATGCTGCTTTGGTTTGTGCCGCTTCGGCATCATAAGCGCTTAATTCTGCCGCTGACGCTCCACGTAACTCCATGGCACGGCGGTCCAACCGTAAATCTTCCAAACCCTTATTGATACGACCAATATCACCTTTTTCGACCGCTTTGATATCATCAAAAATCTGATTAGCGCGGGCAATGGCCGCTTGTAGGGCGGCAGGTAATGCCTCGCCTTCAGCTTTGAGCTGACCAGCTTCCAATAACTTCACCGCAAAACCGTTAAAGTTACCCCACTCACGGCGCTCCAGCACCAGTGCATCAACCGGCGTTTGCCATTCCGATACCTCATGGTCGAGGAACCAGGCAAAGTCGCGACCATACAGGTCACGGTTGCCCATTTTCAGTAAGTGGCGGGCGTAGCTGTCTGCGTTATCCGGCAGCGTCGCGCCGGATTCACGCAGCACGACAGCACTGACACGTTCAGTTCGCACCAACTCTGCCAGTACAACTCTGTTACCGCCATCGGCCAATTTCACTTTAACCTGTTGCAGGTCGGAAGGCCAAAAGTGACTGGCACCATTGACGGCGATCAGACCCAGCACCCCGACCACCATCACCAGACAAAGCGCGATGGCACCGGCGTTTAACCAAATCCACGGAGTACCCGTTTTAAACCAAGCTTTCATGTGCAGGATCCCGTCTTACAGGTTACTAAAGCGCTGACGTAACCGTTGCCGGATCACTTCAGCCAAAGTGTTAAATACAAAGGTGAATACAAACAGCACCAGCGCAGCGAGGAACAATACGCGGAAGTGTGTGCTGCCAACGGCAGTTTCCGGTAACTCGACCGCAATATTGGCCGACAAGGTACGCATGCCTTCAAAGATGTTGAAGTTCACCACCGGGCTATTACCGGTTGCCATCAGCACGATCATCGTCTCGCCAACGGCGCGGCCAAAACCAACCATCACGGCGGCAAAAATACCAGGACTGGCAGTCGGTAACACCACGCCAACCATGGTTTGCCATGGTGTAGCACCCAGCGCAAGTGACCCTTGGGTTAAATGGCGCGGCACGTTAAAAATGGCGTCTTCAGCAATCGAGAAGATATTTGGGATCACCGCAAAGCCCATCGCGATACCAACCACTAAGGCGTTACGCTGGTCATAGCTGATGCCATTATCAGTAAACCACTGCCGTAAACTGCCGTTGAAAAACAGGTTATCAACAGTTGGGCTCAACGCGACACACAACCAGATAAAACCAATAATCACCGGAATTAACAAAGCAACTTCCCAGCCGGTACCAACCCGCTCACGCAGGTCACGCGGTACATAACGCCACAGGTAGGCTGCCACTAACATCATCAGTGGTAATAACAGCAGGATAGCGAATACCGCACTTAAGTAGTCTTCGACAAAAGGCGCCAGCCATAAACCAGCCAGGAAACCAAGAATAACCGTTGGCAATGCCGCCATAATTTCAATGGTCGGCTTCACTTTGCCACGCAGTTTAGGCGTCATAAAGTAGGCCGTGTACAGCGCACTCATGATCGCCAGCGGCGTGGCAAACAGCATGGCAAACAAGGCTGCTTTTAATGTTCCGAGCGCCAGTGGCACCATGCTCATTTTGGCTTCAAATTCATCGGAGCCGGAAGACGCCTGCCAAATATAATCAGGCTTTTCCCGACCTTCATACCACACTTCATTCCACATCGCTTTCCAGCTGACATCCGGATGGGCGTTTTCCAGCACAAATCGCTCCACTTTGCCATCAGCAGTAAAGGCTAACAGCGCAGTATTGATTGGGCTGACGCTGACACGGCTGAACTGCTGGTTATCCAGCAATGGCTCTAAAAACAGCGTGCGGGCGGAAGTACCGTAATGAATCCCCAGATGCGAGCTGCTATCCAGCACCAGGAAACCTTTGCGGGAATACTCCGGTTCAATCTGAGTAATAGCCGCCGGATGCTGCTCAAAATCACGGATGTGTTGCAGGTGGAAATTATTATGCTGATCACGCACCGGAAACCACTGACTGATGCTACCGTCACTGCCACCAACGATAATTGACACTGCGCCGACTAAAAACTCAGCCGCGGTGACCTGCTGCCCAGGCTTTACAGCCTTGACCGCTTCCACATAACGGGTCGCCGTTGGGTCAGACAAATCGAAATAATGCAGGTGCTCAGTACCATCGGTGATAAACAGATTTTTCAGCGTGGTATCCAGCAGAATTTTACTTACCGCAGCTGGCGCATCTTTAATTGGATAATCAGTGCGTTCTAATGTGACTTCACCGGTTAGGAACGACGTTTGTGCTGCAAACAAATGCAGTTGCAAGCTACCGTTATCGGTGTAGGACACTAACGCAGTGCCATCTGCGCCTTCCTGCACTGTCAGCGCTTTAATCGCCTGACCTGCAGTTAAATCCAGGGCCGCTTCACCCAACGGATAAGTCACTACCGGCACCACCACGCGTTTATCCTGCGGATAACTCAGGTTGTACTCGTGTTTGACCACTAACGCCTGGCCGTTACTTAAACCAAACGCCAGAATGCCGGAGCGTGGTTCGCCACGGGCAAAACTACTGATGGTTACACCAGCAGGTACAGCCAACTGGATGTGCTGGGTTGGCTCACCGTTGATGGCGTTAAAGAACTGCAGCTTGCCAGCCCGGCTGACTGTTAAGCCAACTTCGCTGTAACGCTCCAGGTTGGTGTACAGCAAATCCGGCTCGGACTGACTATATTGCTTTTCCTGCTCCACACTGGCGGAGGAAAAAATCGGCCCAACTTCAGAAAACAGATAAACAAAAATAGTTGCAAATGCCGCCACCACACTGATGCCGGCAAAGCTGATGCCATATTTGGATATCTTATCTTTCAGACTACGCCAACGACGCAGTCGTGCCCGTTGCTCACCCGATGGCAGCAGTGACTTTCTGCCAGGTTGCACGGTCTGTTGTGTTTGCTCTTGCATGTTGCAGATCCAGACTGACTTTAGGATGCTGCAAAGCTTAGATGAGATTTATGGCAGAAATATTACAACGAAGCATTTTGTCATAAAGTCGACACAAAAATGTCATTTCAGCCAACCATGGCGGGTTATGACAATGCAAAAAGCGCCCGCAGGCGCTTTTTTAAACAAAGCTGAGCAAACTTATTTAACGCCCAGTTCTTTTAACACTTTTGAAGCCACCGCGTTTGGTACTGGCACATAACCATCGCGTACCACGATTTCCTGACCACGTTTTGACAGTACCAGTTTAATAAACTCACGCTCCATTGGCGCCAGTTCTTTATTTGGATGTTTGTTGATATAAACGTACAGGAAACGCGACAGCGGATACTTACCGTCTAATGCGTGGTCAGCAGTTGGTTCAACAAATGGCGCACCGGCTTTTTTCGCTAATGGCAGCGCACGAACACCTGATGTCACATAACCGATACCAGAATAACCGATACCGTTGATTGACTCGCTCACGCCCTGCACGACTGATGCAGAACCAGGCTGCTCATTGATGCTTGATTTGAAGTCACCTTTACACAAAGCGTGTTCTTTGAAGTAACCATAAGTGCCTGAAACGGCGTTACGGCTGTACATAGTGAAATCACGATTAGCCCAGGCGCCTTCCAGACCCAGTTGCCCCCAACGTGTCACGTCTTCTTTGTAACCACACTTGCGGGTGGCCGAGAAAATTGCGTCCAGTTGTTCCATCGTCAACCCTTTGATTGGGTTGTCTTTATTGACATATACCGCCAACAGGTCCACTGCAACAGGAATAGCGGTTGGTTTATAACCAAACTTAGCTTCAAACGCCTGTACTTCAGTTGGCTTCATGGCACGGCTCATTGGGCCGAAATTAGAGGTACCTTCGGTCAGCGCAGTTGGCGCAGTTGAAGAACCGGCACCCTGAATCTGAATATTCACATTTGGGTACAGCTTGCGGTAATCTTCTGCCCATAAGGTCATCAGGTTATTCAGCGTATCAGAACCGATACTGGAAATATTGCCAGACACACCGGCCGCTTTTTGGTACTCAGGCAGCGCCGGATCGACTTTGGTTACCGCTGTCGCTGGCAGACTGAAAGTGACAGCCACCACTGCAGCTGTAGATAACATTTTAAATGCGTTCACCATGTTGTCCTCTTGTTGACGTTGGCAGACTGATGTCTGTTTGTACGACGGCTATGGTATGGCAGCTATATGACACTATTATGACGAATTGTTGGCTGATTTAATTTTTATCAGATTCGACCAGTGCAGTTGTTTTTTTGGGATGGCTGTCTATATTTGGCTGGCTGGGCGGCTAAAATGCAAAAAAAATTGCAAAAAGCCTATATATAAATAACAAAAAATATATAAACCAGTGATATCGTTGCTGTCGGCTGTTAAAGCCGCGAATCCATTATTACAAGGAAATGCGCTATGAAGCAGTTAGTTCTGACCCTCATTGGGCAGGATAAAGCCGGTCTGGTTGAACAACTAGCCACTTTAATATCAGAACATCATGGCAATTGGACGGCCAGTAACCTGAGCCATTTGGCGGGTTATTTTGCAGGGATTTTGCAAGTAGAAGTCGCAGAGCAACATGTTGAAGCTCTGAGCCATGCGTTACAACAGATGCAAGATCTGGATATCCGCATCCAGCACGGTGTAGACACCAAAGTGCAGGAACATCGCTTATTGAAGTTTGTGATCACAGGTAATGACCGGCCAGGTATAGTTCGTGAATTATCTTCGGTCAT
>Ga0169931_10006265_pt1 | contig 18021 bp, 13 predicted proteins | sample Kivu_15m_20L_FD_129675 | JGI IMG/M metagenome (GOLD analysis project Ga0169931, IMG submission 129675) | Freshwater microbial communities from Lake Kivu, Western Province, Rwanda to study Microbial Dark Matter (Phase II) - Kivu_15m_20L... | ecosystem: Environmental > Aquatic > Freshwater > Lake... | reverse complement strand
TTATGCCGCCATTGCTACCGCCACTTCTCCGGTGGGAATAGATATTCAAATTCAAAGCCCCGTATTGTTTAAGGTTCGAGAAAAATTCTGTCATCCCATTGAACTCGATCAACTTACTCAAAGTACAGATGACGAGCGCTACTTGATGATCTGGTGTGCTAAAGAAGCCATTTTTAAAATCAATGGCCATGGAGGTAATTTCTCGCGGGATATATTCTGTACCCATCTTGACCAAACCTCCGATTACCTGATTTTTCATCAACAAATCCAAGATAATAAATCACATAACGTAGGAGTACACTTCTTTAAAAAACCCAATTACTTTGTGGCGGTTGCTCAAAATTTGTAAAATGAGAAAAACTTTTCTTCTACTTCCATCCATCATCCTGCTTTTTGGAATTTTTTCATATGCCCAAAATACAAGCCCTATCATTTGGTCTGAAGATTTTGAAAATGGGATTCCTTCTAGCTGGATCAATTTAGATGAGAACACATCCGCTATGTGGGAATACCGCGGACCCAATTCTTCCCCCAATCTACTCATCGGTTCACGGGGATCTTGCACCAATAATTTCGAGGGGGCTCCCATCGCCAGCACCTCTCAAAACAATGGATTCATCATTTTTGATTCAAATTATTGGGACAATGATTCACTTCCATGTGCGGGAGAATTTTTTGGAACAGGGCCCGCACCAGGACCGCATTCCTGTGCACTGACAACACCCTCCATTGATCTCACAGGAGTGAATTATGCCATGCTTCAATTTGAACAATATGTGCGATTTTTCGATGGTGCAACCTCCATTGAAATGAGCATTGAACAAGGGCCCTGGATTAACTTATTTTCGAACAATATTCCCTTTGGTGGCGAAAGTGTAAATGCAGAAACGGTTCAGATTATACTACCCCCTAGCGCCACACAAACAAATGATCTCCGCATTCGATTCTCCTATAACGGACTGTATTATTTCTGGCAGATAGATGATGTTCAAATTATTGAAATTTTAAATCATGATCTCGCCATTACCTCCACTACCTACGGCCACTTTGGTCAAGGAGGAACAGGACCGACGGGTTTTGAATTTATGGAATATCACCAATACCCATCTGATCTAGCTCCCATGCTTTTTTTCGATGGGATTATTGAAAACAATGGAGGCATGAACCTCAATGATTGCTATGTCACCGCAAAGGTGAAGAATACGCTTACCAACCAAACTCTTTACTCAGCAAACAGCGATACCATTCCTCTTTTAGGACCTGGTACCGCTAGCAATTTTTCCATTCCTGCCTTTCAAATGCCCGCAGACACCGGAAACTACATGATCCTCTTTGAGACCCATCAAACGGAAGTGGACCTTAATGCATTCAACAATACCGATACCGCCTTATTCAGAATTTCTCCGTGCGTTCTGGCAAGAGATGAGGGTACTATGTCCAATATTTATAATCCTAACTCCACTTTTTGGAACATCCCATTTGAGATTTCCAATATCTACGCTCCAAGTGATACCTTTTTTGTTTCCGCCATCACCGTTGGTCTGGGAAAAACGAGCGCATTGCTTGTTAATGATAGTCTCAATATCATTAGAGGAAAAATTTATTCCTTTCAAATAACCGATTCCATTACTTATGATCTTATCGCTGAAACCAATTGGCATCCCCTAGATTCATCACTGCTAAATGAAATAGGCGAAAATAAATTCATGGCCTTAAGCTTGCCAGATACCACGATGCTCTTGCCAGGCGTTTCTTACATGGTGGCTATTGAAAATCCATTTGGTCCTAATCACCTCCATGTAGGAATCAATAAAGTGGCCGAACAAACCACAGCATGGTACAAAAATTTCGAAGGTTTTTTCTATACCTCCAAAACGCCGATGATCCGACTACAATCATGTTTTGATACCACTATTTTTTACACTGAGGATACTACTTCCACCGTGGTGGAAACATTCAATGACTTATCCTGGACCTTGTACCCTAACCCTTCAGAAGATTATTTTCAAATCAGAGGCATAGATGGAGAAAAGGCTATTCAATACCGATTAATGGACTATCAAGGTAGAACTATGCTTCAAGGAAGGCTCAAAAACGTATCGGAAAAAATAGACATACACACGCTAGATTCCGGTTGTTATATAATACAAGTAACCACAGACCGAATAAGAAAACATTTATATCTGATCAAGCCCTGACATGTCTATCAAATCCATCATTGCCCAGTGGATTGCCAGAAAAGCAATTCACCGCATTGAAAAACAAAGTGCTAATGCCATTCTAGATCAAAAAAAATGGTTTGAACAATTGTTGAACATTGGAAAAAAGATTGCGTACGGGACAGAAAAAGGATTCTCCAATTTTGAAGGGTATACTGAATATTCATTGGGACATCCGATCCAGCATTATGAAGATTTCATTCCCTACATTGAGCGCATAAAGGGAGGCGAAAAAGATGTACTTTGGAAAGGGCTTCCGCTTTATTTTGCCAAAACCTCTGGCACTACCGCAGGAGCTAAATACATCCCCATTAGTCATGAAAGCATGCCCCATCATATTGCGGCAGCGCGCAACGCCTTGTTGTGTTATATAGCAAAAAGTGGCAACAGCGATTTTGTTAGTGGGAAAATGATTTTTTTACAAGGGAGTCCTGTTCTTGACTATTTGTCTTCCGGCATTGCAGTGGGAAGATTAAGCGGAATTGTAGCGCATCACATTCCTGGTTATTTGCAAAAAAATCGACTTCCAAAATTCGAGACCAATAGCATTGAAGATTGGGAAACAAAAGTGAATGCGATCGCGGATGAGACCATCCCTGAAGACATGAGACTCATCAGTGGAATCCCTAGCTGGGTGCAGATGTATTTTGAAATTTTAATTCAAAAAACGGGCAAACCCAACATTAAACAAATCTTTCCCGATTTCAGTTTATTTGTTTTTGGCGGAGTGCACTTCGAGCCCTACAGAAAAAGAATGCAAGAATTGATTGGTGGGCCGATAGATATTGTTGAAACCTTTCCCGCGAGCGAAGGGTTCTTTGCTTATCAAGATGATTATCAAAGAGACGATTTATTGCTAAATACGGATGCCGGTATATTTTATGAATTTGTAAAGACCAACGAATATTTTGACGAAAAACCCAAGCGATATCCGCTTTGGGAAGTGGAGACCGATGTTCAATATGCCTTGATCATTACTACCAATGCGGGACTTTGGAGCTACAGCATCGGAGATACCATTAAGTTTACCCATTTAAATCCCTTCAGAATTAAAGTTACTGGCAGGATCAAACATTACACCAGTGCCTTTGGAGAGCATGTCATTGCTGAGGAAGTAGAAAAAGCGATATCGATCACAATGGAAAAATTTCAATTTGCCATCGATGAGTTTCATGTAGCACCGATGATTGCCACACAAAATGAATTGCCCTATCACGAGTGGTGGATAGAATGCAAACAACCACCCTCTGATCCGTCCGTCATTGCCGCTTTCTTGGATGACCAAATGGTAAGGCAAAACATCTATTACAAAGATTTGATCATCGGTAAAGTATTGCAGCCCTTGAAAATCCGTTGGTTACCTTCCGGCACATTTCATGGGGCCATGAAACAACAAGGAAAGTTGGGCGGACAAAATAAAATGCCTCGACTGGCCAATGATCGCACTTTTGCTGACCTATTGCTCAGCGCCCAATCTCCATCTGAATCCTAGGTAGTACATCCTTCCAAAAGCGGGAGCATAAGCAAAATTTCCATCAAAAACGGTGGTTTCTGGGGTTCCTCCGTTGCTATATATTACCACGCGCTGCTGTTTGAAATTAAAAATATTTTCCACTCCCAAATAAACATCCCACTTCGCTTCTTTGGTATATGTTATTTGGCCATTGACCATCCAAAATGCCGGCGAGGACTCGGGCATTCGCAAATCGCTGTCCCAACCTTCGGTCGAAGGCAGTCGCTGGGCGTCATTCCACTTGGTTGTCAAGTCCATGATAACTCTCTTGTCTGTGGCAAACATTTTTGTACTATATGCCAAATTGATCAAAGCCCTGTTCCTGCTGATAAAAGGCAAAGATCTTCTTCCACTTTCGTAATCTACGTAAGTGTCCACCCAGCGGTATGCCAACCGAATATCTAATCGCTTAACGGGAGTGAAATTGGATTCCAATTGGATGGTACGCGATTGGCTTTTTCCATGCTTCCCATGGAGAGGATAGATATTGACTTCTCCTGTTTGGTCCCAATCGATCACCACTTGTTGTTTGAAATCCGTTAGAAATGCATCCAGGGTTAGACTTGCATCTCGATGAAACCACTTTGCCTTGTGAGTGAATACAACACCCGAATTCCAAGCCTCTTCCATGGGCAGTCCTAAAGGACCATTGGAAGTGTTATTGTAAGATAACAGCACCGTTCTGTTCGAAGCCAAAATACCAGGTTGATCCATGATTACATTGGCCGTTCTTCTTCCCAATCCACTCATGAATTTTAGATGTGTGCTTTCAGTGAAAGAATAGCGCAAATGGGCCCTTGGAGTGAATAAATTTCCATACAAATTATGGTGCTCCCATCGAGCTCCTAGTACGACTTGAAAGAGGTCATGGCGGTTCCAAGAAAACTCTGCAAACGCCCCTGCGCTGCGCTCTATTCGGGACCAATGGCTAAAATCAGACAATTGCTCTTGATAACGATCCCATACTCCGGCAATTCCATAGGTCAATTTAACCTCATCATGCCATTCTAAAAGATGAAGCAAGGATACTCGCGCATTGGTTTGACGTCCCGAATAATTTCTACCTATCTCCGATACATTGACCCCAGCATGATGATCCGAAACAGAGATTTGGCTTCCGATGCTTTGCTCCAAAGCAGTAGGCAAAATCCAACCATTTTTGAGCTGAACATTCCATCTTTCTTGATTATTATCGATTCGAATAGGATTGATCACCATCCCTTGAGCACTGCCAGATTGATTGGCATAATTCAAATACTGCGCGTTGTAATCTCCCCGAAATCCATTTTCCTTTTCGATGGACATTTGAACCCTTCCGTTGTATTCTTTACCCACAGGATTGTCTAAAAACCCATCATGATTCATATCAAATTTGCCATTGTTCAACGCGGCATGAGAGTACAATTGCCAATGAATGTCGTGAGAGATTTCATGCCGTGAGACGGTATTGATCTCATACCGTCCTTGGTTGCCCGCATAAAGATTGAGAAAAACCTTCTCCTTCATCTCTTGCCCTTTGTGAGCAATATTGATTTGCCCAGCCATGCTTTCATAACCTGGTAAAATACTTCCTGCACCTTTTGAAATGCTGATTTCTTTGATCCAAGGACCGGGAATCCACGACAATCCATAGACAGTGCTTAAACCTCTAAAATCAGGAATATTCTCCGACATTATTTGAGCATATTTTCCATCCAAACCGAGCATCTTGATTTGGCGCGTCCCCGTAACACCGTCCGTATAAGAACCATCGACACTGGCGTTGGTTTCAAAACTCTCCGATAAATTACAGCAAGCTGCCTTACAGAGTTCCTTCTCATTCATCGTTTGAAACTTTTGAGGGTCTTTTCCATGAATGTGCAAAGCCTCATGATCTTCTTCTATGTGTAATTGCGCCTCCACATTCACTTTGAGTTCCACCGTAATCTCTTTGGAATCGACCACTTTCAATGACGTTTTCCAATATCCAACATACTCCACTTCCAGGGTATCTGTGGATGGAATCCTGCCGAGACTAAATTGACCCGAAGCATTGGTTATCGTACCCGCCCTGGAGTTTTTCCAAATAACCACCGCACCTATCAAAGGCTCATGAGTTTCCGCATCACGCACCCAACCCGATACGCTTTGACCTACCATTTTGATGCTCAACAATAGGAGCAACAAAACCATCAATGAATATCGCATACTCAATGATTATCCAGTGAACGGTATTTGCAACATCCATGCACTCTGCTGTACTGTTCTTCAGTAGCTGAAGATTTCTCAGTATCATAACCCACCGCATTGATAAGCTGATGCATTTTCTCAATGGTGATTTTAGAAGGTTTATAAATGACCTTTATTTGATGAGATTCCAAATTATAATCAGCCGCGATGACCCCTTTGACATCCAAAGCGTTTTCAATGGTCCTCTCGCACATACCGCAAACACCGGCCACCCAAAAAGTAACTTCTTCTGTTTTGTTTTGCGCAAATACATTTACGCTGAGCGCTGCCATTACGGCAATGAAAAATATTTTTTTATACATGATTGATTTTTTTAATGTTAAACTGAAAGGACTAAATGTTAACCTTTCAACACATCAAAAATCTTAAGCGTGTGGAAACGAATGAATCTCTTTAGTATGGGCGGTGGATGGATATCCAACGTCTTGGCTACATTGTTCACCATCCCTTCCAAAAAGGAGGTTTTAGCTACTGAATGAGAAGCGAAAGATTCAGAAAAAAAAGATAAACTAAAAAAGGAAGGAAGTTGGTTGGTGTCTAAATGAAAAGACACCGATTCCTCTTGACAACAATCGAATTGAATTTGATGGTGGTGATCATGATCATTTTCACAGCAATCTGCCGGAGGGATGATCCATTGTTGTACTATACCACAACAGCACCCATGAATATACAAGGTAGGTGATAAGGCAAAAAATCCATACACCGACAACATGATCCAAAGGAGTGCTTTTTTCACTCTGCTAAAATAAGCAAAAGAGCGGTATTCATCTATACCGCCCTTTTGATAGAGGAAGCATGAACGACGAGCTGCTTCTTCACCCTTAAATCTCTAAGTTTGATTGATGCAAAGAACGGCCCTTCTCATCTTTTACCACCAAGTAATATTGTCCCTGCGCCACTCCATCCAAATTGGCCTGCAATGTGGTGGCGTATTCACCTGGAGCCACGGATTGATCATGTCTTAAGTAGCGCACCACCTTTCCCTCTGCATCCGTGATCAAGAAATCCACAGAAGTGATCTCTTTGGCCGTATAAGTGACTTCCGCATTGATCTTCTCCGCGACACCGGTGAACATGAATTGACTTTCTTCAGAGGGGGCCTTGTACAACACACTGTATTTGGGGCGGGGAATCTTCATGGCCGTAGCCACGGCATTGGCAAATGTTCTACCTTCCTCATCGGCAGCATAAATTGTGCTGAAAGAATGATGATTGGTAAACATCCAAACCAGGTTCTGCATCTGCCCATCGTCATCCAAACGCTGCGCCTGCAATTGAGAAAATACCCTCACCATTTCGTCCGAAGCCATGCGTGTTTTGACAAAACCGGTAAAATCAATGGGCGCCGCTGGAGCTCCTGCATTGCCACAAAATCCCTGCAATTGAAATTCCTTGCTTTCATTGGGCGCGAGGGCCAAGACTTTGGATCGAGTGATCACAAAGGGTTGGTAATACTCATTGCTCTCAAATATGCGCCCATTCTCCAAATCCACCAACATAGAATCCTTGCTATGATTTTTAAGACTCATGGTTAATCTCCCTAAACCATGGAACTTGTTTACAAAGCTCACTACTTTTCTCTTTAAGCTTTCCCCAAATTTAACGCGTTTGGTTTGGGCCTGGGTGGTGAATGCCATTGCCAATAACATTGCACCGATCATCATCTTGGTTCTCATTTTTTCTCCTTTTTTTGATTCAACTTATTTTCTACTAACAATTGCTTCTTGCTGACATTGATTTCCCATTTACCGGTTATGATCTCATCCTTATCCAATTCATCCAAACACTCAATGGGACAATTTTTCAACTCCACTCTTTTTCCTTTTCTATCCAACCAAACAGCATCCACTTTGGCGGTAGCTGGTGGCAAGTCAACCGGAATTTTAATGGTTCTATTATTCAATCCCACTTTGTGTTTAAAGACAAAATTCAAAGTAGGATCCGATAATTGAAAGGACTTTAATTGGTAACCTGCCGGCAAAGAAACGGTGACTCCTTTTGTTTGTGAGAGCGGTACCATCAAAGCGTAAATCCCTTGATCTTGAATAGCCACCTCATCAAACTCCTGTCTTCTCAATAACACCTTCTGTACCTTGGAGCCCTTCATCACGATCCAAGTTTTCAAAACAGGATCCCATCGAAACAATTTAATCTCTTCCCAATCTGTCCCTCTTAGATGTGGGAAGTGGACCCAAACTTTTTCACTTTGCTGGAATTCATCTGACCACACCAAATCAAAGGCGTGCAGACACTTCATCAGTTTTCCATCAGCGGCTTGTGTATGATAATGCCTGGCGATTTCTTGAAAAGTCAACTCCTTGACTTTTGCCTGTGAGCAAGCTTGCGTTGCCAAGAATGCCCCCACCAGGCAAACAGAAATGTTTTGAAGGATGTTTTTCATGTTTTTTATTTTATTGGTTAACACTGATTACTTGTTCCTCTTGTCCTCTTTTTCTCTCTTCCCAGCGCTCATTCAGCGCGGCATAAACTCGATACCAATCCTTTTGAAGCATCGTCAATGTGGCAACAGACAATTGTTCTTGCCTCACTTTGTTGTTCAAATCTTGAATTTCAAACAACACGTACGTATCTTCCGGATAGTCTACTTTAGGTAAGAAAATAAAACGTCGATTGTCCATCACCACAGCAGGGCCTACAAACTCCCCTCTTGGATCTAGCAGTGTGGCATGAACAATGGTGCAGTGCTCTTTGTAAAAAAAGACACTCTCCTTTTGATTGCTTTTTCTTTTGCTCGCCAAGGCATAGACTCCACTTTCTTCGATCTCAAATTCCAAGCTATAGATTTTACCATTCTTCTTCTGCTTCACAGGTTCTGGTGAGAGCAAAATCCACTCGCCTGTTTGATCTGATAAAACAAAGAGATAGAGCTTTTCTTTACTCTTGCTTTCGTCATTCACCACTTTCACCGCCCAAGGCGCATGAATAAAACTACCCACGGGCATCTCCACTTCCAATACACTGTGAAGCATTACAAAGTCACCGTCTGAGCTTGTAGTGGTTATTTTACCCATCAGCTCTTGGCAGGGATCGAGATAATGTTGAAATCGCGTTTGGACATAAATAGGCAGATCCTCCGTGAGACAGGTCACCTGCCAGCCATGCTGATTCACGAGCATAGAATCCAATTTACGTTGCCACTCATCCCCTTGTCTTCTAGGAGTAAAATACATTACAATGTTTGCCGAGCTTCCACTGGGCATGAAGGGATACACCTTTTCAGAAAATACCTCAATGTGCTCCTGCTTGAGCAAATCAAAAAACCACTGTCTGCGCTGGGCTCCCCACCTTGAATCAGAAAACAGGCCTGGCTCGTGGGCCACCACCACTTCTTTGGCATTATAAAGCGAACGAACGGCACCGTAAAAAACATCCAAACTATGCTCATCCAATTGGGGGGTATTGGATTCAAACTTCAGTTCTATGCTGACCATTTTCTCCAACTTACGCAAGGTGTTGAATGCGTTTTGAGTGTGTGCGATGATAGGGGCGACAAGCAGCCCTAGGAGCATGATTTTCTTCATGAGGTTAATTTTTTAGTGAAACAAAAAGTGGAACAGAATGGAGGCGGAAGGTTCCTTACGATATTCGAAAATCCAAGTGCCACCTGAATGATCGATGGGGCCGTATAAAAATTTGATATGTCTGATTTTGATGCATGAGCAATGACTTCCTTATTTCAAACGCAATTGATTGCCCTTTATTTTATTCTTTTGAAAAAATTTTATTTTTTTATTTTTCCCTTTGTAGCACAAAGAATGGAGTGAATATCTTTAGGCCATGAAAAGTCAAATCATTGGAATTGCAGGAGGAAGTGGGGCAGGAAAAACAACTTTTTTAAAATCCCTGTTTGCTGCTTTTACTGAGGAGCAAATTACGATTGTCTCACAAGACAATTATTACAAAACCAAAGATCTGCAAGAAGCAGATGAAAACGGAGTCATTAATTTCGACTTACCCACCGCGATTGATGAAGCGCATTTTGTGCGGGACATGGAAGCCCTTGCAGTGGGAGAATCCATTACCAAACTAGAATACAATTTCAACAACCCCGCTTGGGAACCCCAGCCGATTGTGGTTCGTCCTGCGCCTGTGATTGTGATGGAAGGATTGTTTGTTTTTCACTACGCCGCCATTCGAGAGCAATTGTGTTACAAGGTGTTTTTGGATGCCCATCACGAAACCCGATTGCAAAGAAGATTACAACGAGACGAAACAGAAAGAGGATATCCGGCGCATGAGGTGATGTACCAATGGAATCAACACGTGCGTCCCGCAGAGTTAGCTTATTTGGAGCCATACAGAGACACCTGCGATTTGATTGTGATGAATGATGACCACTTTGAAGAAGGATTAAAGACCTTGGTAGATAGGATAGAAAAAATCCTCCAAGGTTGAACCAGGGAAGATTTGAATTGTTCATCTGAAAAAACATCATGAAAACCATTTTCACATTAGGACCCTGCTCCACTTGTCAACGCATATTGAAAGATTTGGGCAATGCCACGAAGGGATATGCCATTCAAGATATCAAGACAGAGAAGATCACCGCGAAGCAATTGGATGAGATGAAAAAACTGGCGGGTAGCTACGAAGCCCTGTTCTCACGAGTAGCCATGAAATACCGCTCTATGGGTTTGAATGAAATGGAGTTGACAGAAAAAGATTACCGCAAGTACATTTTGGAGGAATATACTTTTTTGAAACGTCCGGTGATTGTCAGTGAAGACAAAATTTTCATTGGTAACAGCAAAAAGGTGGTTGAGGCGGCGAAGGCGGGGATGTGAGGTTATTGATACCTCGGCTGCTGATTATGCTTGCGCTTTTGATTTCGAATATAAGCGTGCACTATTTTAACTCGCTCTTCGCTTAGACTAGAGGCCCAAAATCCATCTTGCCATTTAAAGTATTCAGGAATGATGTTGTTCTTATTTATAAAATAAGAGGTACTCCCCTTTACTTGTTGAATGATTTTATCCAAAGGCACTTTGGGATTGAGAGAGAACAAACAATGGACGTGATCCTGCATGCCATTGATTGATTTTACCTTGCATCCCATTTTCAAAAACTGATCGCGCATGTGATCGTGGATGAGACCCTCCTTATCCAAATGAATGAAAAAGTTTCTGTACTTGGTGGACCATACGGCATGAATCCAAATGCGAACATAAGAATTGGGCATTGCAAAAAATTTTAGCAAAACTATTCTTTCGTGAGAGAATAGCCTTCAAAACAAGTCCTATAAAATATAGGCATTACATACAATTAAATCCCATATAAAAAACCCCAGACATGATAATTCCTGTGGGCTTTTCCGTCGGCTGTTTCCCGTGGGCTTCAGCCCACGGCTCACATCACATTCCTTCATCATCCCCATTGAATCCCGCGGGCTTCAGCCCACGGTCTTTCCTAAAACAGTGGGCTAAAGCCCACTGCCAACATACCCACTGCCAACAAACCCACTGCCAACAAACCACTTACCTTGTACCGTCTGAAAGGACTTTAAAGGTCTCTTTCCAATTTTTCATTTCCTCTCATGTTATCATCATTTGGAAAATTGAACGCAATAACCAAACTTCATTCGACGTATGATAACAAAACGCATAATCAACTTTTTTACAACACTGAAGCATTTTACTCAATAGACTGGATTCCGGCCACTCTTTACTTTGGGTCAATAAAAATCGCATCACCTCATCTTCATCCTTAATCTTGATGGATACAATAACCAATAACGGGATTGGGCGTATATCTCGATACCGAAACATCATCCCGCATTAACATCTCCGATATTGATAATTTCATAAATTTATACCATGAAAAATTGCGGCTTTTCTGTTTTCATGTGTTTTACCTCCACATTTTTTTCTTCATTGTGGGGACAAAAAGAATATGTCATCGAATACAGCAAAAAAAACGATTCCTTTGAATACTTCGAGAAGGTAACAAAAGGAGGACAAACGTCACTTAAAAAAACGCGCAATCTGCAGCCCAAAGAAGAGGACCTTATTTCCGTAGTCGTAAAGGATTACAACGGATTTACGCTACAACCTGAGGTGTTTTTTCAAAAGATTCCAAAAGAAAGCCCTAACGCCTCACCCAATAAAATACTGGGTGTTTTGAGCTCTTCTTTGTTGGGAATGGATCTTTCCTTTCTTTCCCAAATACAAGCCATTCCTATTTCTAGAGGCGCCGCCGAATTGAAACCCGAAGAACAGGAATTTGCTGATCAGCTGGAGTTTTTAGAATCACAAGCCATGCTCGTTCAAGAAAAATGGGTGGTCCAAAAAAATCTCAATGCCCTATTGTACAATGATCAAAAGACCACTGCCGAAATCTTGAAAGAGGTTGCGCCCATGTTGAATCAATTGAAAGATACTCCCGATATTGATTGGAATGCCATCAAAAATACCCATCAAAAAATCAGCGTCCTGTCTTCCCAAAAGATGGATACCCGTTGGCAAAACAAAATGAAGGAAATCAATGGGCTTCAAAACGAATGGAAAACACTGGAAAATGAACAATGGATGGACGCCCATGACATCCAAAAACTTGAACTTCTGCTTCAACAAGCGCCATTATCCCATACCCAGCAAGCTGCTATTGAGGAATTAAAATCAGCTGATGAAAAACCTTCCCAAAGTATTCAATTTGGAATTGCCTTTCATCAACATGACCCATTGGCTCAGACCTCCTCCATCCAAAATAAAAATATGGAATATCCTGAAACGGATAAGATCATCTATTATAACCATCGCGTATTTCGAGATGACAACGGAAATATCTCTGACGAGATGTGTCCATCCTGCACCCCAATCAAACGGGCAGAAGGATACTTCAATTATCAAAACAGTGCCAATGCATTGCCCCCCATCGAATACACTGCCCTGTTTAAAAACCATCCCGGCGCATATGGTGAATGGAAGATTTACAATGACAAAGGAGAAATAGAGCACCATATCTCTTTACAATCCTTTCAACCCCAAAATCAATTGTCTGAACCGGCCTCCCTTCCTATGAAAAAAGGACGCATCGACCTTCGTCAAGAAACAACTTTGCAATTCGGGACCGCCATTTTCATGAATCACACTTTTCAAGACCGCAATGCCTACCGAACTTTTCAAAACGTATCTGGCGATTCCATCATGATTTCCAACAATCCACAAAACCAATGGATCCCATCGGTGGGAGCTCAAATGCGCTGCCTTTTCCCCAGTAAAAGATCATTAAGAGTAGGCTTGAATCTAGGGGCTAGCCTCAATACTTTTTCTAAAACCGATGAAAAAAAACTCAACTTACATCTCGGAACAGAATTATCCCTAGCCTCTTTCCCTTCGCTTAGCCTTTGCGGAGGATTGAGCGCCTGCAGAACTTCTCAGCTATTGAACCAATATTCTCTGGATCATTGGTACACTCCCAAAGATTTATATTATCGTGATGTATTCACCGCGGACGCTGCTTTTGGTTCACTGACACAGAATATATTTAAGTGGGGGTATTTCATCGGAATGAAAGTCAACTTTTAAATGAACGAAAACCTACCGAAAGGGTACAACAACAAAATGAAAAGAACTTTCCACTTATTATGCTTCCATTGGATCCTCTTCATGAGTCCATTCTTTCATGCACAAGCGCAACAAGGAATGGGCTGTGATTTTGAAGATGTAGATACGAGCCGAATTGTGAAGGCTGAATTTTCTGGTCATCGCGGTGCATTGCCGAGCAGTTATTCCCTAAAGAATTTTGCCCCCATGCCGGGCAATCAAGGAAGCGTGGGGTCTTGCGCCTCATGGTCATCTGCTTATGGCGCACTGACCATCATCAATGGTGTTGAACACAAAGGCAAGCAAATAGCTTTTTCACCCTGGCATTTATACAACCGTGTTCAAACTTCTTTGAATCGATTGCCTTGCCAAAGTGGATCTACCATCTCCTCGGCCTTGAACATGCTCAAATCCAATGGTTGCTTGCGATTTGAAGAATATTCCCCTAACTGCGCATCAGAACCTGTCACTCGTGAAGAGGAATATGCATTGTATGATTATCAAACCCTTTCCATTTCTGTGCTCGACTTTAAAAGAGCATTGAATGCCAATCAACCGATTGTGGCTGCCTTTAAAACTTACGGAAACAACGCATGGGAAAACAATGAAAACCTTATTGATGGTTTCTGGAATGGAAAAATTTCTACTGTAGCCAACGGTGGTCATGCCATGTGTATCATAGGTTATGACGATAGTAAAAATGGAGGGGCGTTTGAAGTGATGAATAGCTGGGGAACCAATTGGGGAGCAAAAGGATTTTTTTGGATTGCCTACAAAGACATCGGTGCCACCATCAAAAATGCATTTACCTTATTGCCTCATCCTGAGGAATTGATTACTTCTTCTCCTAACGTTTTTGGACAGCAGATTGAAATACACAATGATTGCTTTGATCCCGTTTATATCTCCATCACTACTCAACAAGAAGATGAATGGATCAGCAAAGGATGGTATCCTGTTTTGTCCAATGACATCTTTTCTCTGGATATTTCCTCTCGCACCAGCAATGAGCTATTTTGGACGGCAGCGAATCATGACTTGAGCGTATTTTGGGACAATGAAGAATCTCCTAACCGTTTTTGTGTAGATCTCGATCACTCATTTGAATACAATGATCACCATTGTGATCAACCATTAGGATTTTATTCTGCTAAACCCAAAGAGGGTCAGAGCAAATACATTTTGCACGTGGGTTGCCCCACCCTACAAGGAAGAAACTCCGAAGTCATCCAATTAGCAGATTATACAGAAATCATTGAAGATAGCAGACCTAAAGACATTGCCAATCTCCAGTGGGTTTCTCCTTTTTCTTTATTTGATCTTTTTACCCAAAAAATCATCATGCCCAGCCTGGATGACGATGGAAACATCATTTACACCGTTTGGGTAACGGATGGGATTTCACCGGCTGAAAATAAAATTTATTCCGTTCAAGAACTCGAGAATGACCACCGTTATAAATTCGGTAACGCCAACAGCGCACAAAATTGGGTGAACTGGAAATCTGAGCAAAAAAAATGAAAGCACTTAGGCTCATATTCTACATTCTGTTACCCTTTTGGAGCGTCGCACAAAAACAACACGCCCTGATTGTGGCCATTGGTGAGTATCCTAACGCGCCTGAACAAAAAAAAAACTGGTCAGATCTCAGCTCGAAAAACGATGCAGACATCCTGCAGAAAGCATTGCTGAAACAAGGATTTGAAGCAAAAAATATTCACGTCGTCAGTGATTCATTGGCCACTAAAAAAAACATAGATCTAGCCTTTCGTCAGCTAACCGATGAGGTGAAACTTGGAGACGTGGTTTGGTTTCACTTCAGCGGACATGGTCAACAAATACAAGACTTGAATAACGACGAGCCCGATGGCTATGATGAAGCCCTGATCACTTATGCTGCTCCTACTGAATGTGTAAATGGATATTTGGGAGAAGATCATTTATTGGATGATGAGCTCCAACAATATTTCTCTCGTCTCGCGGAAAAATTGGGACCCAAAGGCCACTTGCTTGTTACCCTTGACGCCTGTCACAGTGGAACCGCTTCGCGGGGTGTAGAAGATTTAGTGAGAAGAGGCACAGACAAAACATTTGATTTCAGTTGTCATATAGAACAAAATGCACAGTCATTTGGCTATGCCCCTCCTAAAACCACGGAATGGGAAGATCTTTTAAAAGAAGAAAAAAACAAAGCCAGTATGGTGGTGATTTCCGGTTGCACCGCTCAAGAGGTGAATTATGAATACAAAGTGAACAACGTGGGCTATGGCACCTTGACCTTTGCGCTCTGCGAAGCCATGAACAATGCACAATTTAGCCAAATGACCTATCAGCAAATGTTCATTTTGATCCGGCAAATCGTTCAAAAAAACATGTTGAAAATAAGTCAATATGGAAAGTTCAAGATCAACCAATCACCGCAGTTTGAAGGGAACATCCATGCACAAGTGCTGAATGGCACCGCCAAAAATGCGGCCTCCTTTTTTGAGGTCAGCAATACCCTTTCATTGGATATTGAAATCATGGCTGGTCAGTTCAATGGCATCAGTGTCGGAGATTCCATAGATTTTGCCTTGATCACTGAGCCACACAAAAATATCCAAAGAGGAGTAGTAACGGAGGTAACCCCTCAACAAGCGGTTGTACACGTTGGTCAGAAAATATTAGAAAAAAACGCGGCAAAATATCAAGCCACTGTGGGATATTCCCCGGTCCGAATGGCTCCCATTCTATTGTACTGGTCAGGGAATACGAAAAAGAAAAAAGAAATTTTGCCCCTTTTTATGCAACATCCCAATATTCAATGGACAGAAAATAAAGAAGAAGCGGACTACCTTTTTGTAACAGAAAATAAAACTTGGATGCTGCAAAATCCGCAAGGCAAGGCCCATCGCAATATGGCTGCTCTTTCATTGGATAGTGTATCCACGCTCCATCAATGGATCTCGCAATTGGAAAGGGTGGAGCAATTCAAAAAATTGGAGTTGGTACAATCCACTCAAAACATTGACTGGGATTTTATTGCTGTAGAAAAATGCGAATCTTGTGAGGTAAAAGAAGATCTAATGGATTTTAGTTGTATTAAAAGACCAAAATCATTTTATAAAAAAACAGAATGGAAAGATGGGCAAAGGGGTGTTTTACAAAAGAATCACCTGCTTGACATGATTGTCATTAATCACAACGACAAACCAAAATACTTGAGTGTCATTAATTTCATGTCTGATGGAAGTTTAGCGGCTGGAAATGCTTTCAAACTTCCTACAGATCTTTTACTTCAACCCCAAGTTCCCTTTCACTTGATCATGAATCAAAATGAAATTGGAGAAGAGACTTACAAATACATCATCTCTGAAGAGCCATTGCACATTGAAAACAGCAGTATCATTATTGATGGAGCTCAGCAAGCCGGAAAACGGGGTGTTGGAGATGATGAAGCCGTGCTTTCCTTTCTAGCCCCTGTGAATGTCGGCACTCGAGGCATCAATAAAAATGTTTCTATTGAAATCATTAATTTCCAAGTGAAAACGGTGGAGTAATCGTGTTATTGGGTAAGAATACGGTCTGTTTCTGATAAAATATTCTCCCTAATTTTCTGCAAATCCCCCTCGACAAAAGTAATGGAATGCAAGGTCTGTCCTTTTCGCTTCCATTTCACTTTTACTTCATATCCTTGACTCACCGGTTGATAGATAACATTGACTTCTACATCGTGCTGTTGATTGCTGCCCCAAATGAAATGTGATTGATCATCGACGGAGCGCGTGTATCCTTGATTCATGAAATCTTTAAAATGGAGATCATCTTCTGTGGTCTCCAAATTCAACGCATTGGCGCAATACACCATCGGCTTTTCTTGTTGTATTTCGATACCACTTCTGATTTCCTCATCCATCTCTCCCACTCGGATATTCCCCCTGCCAAAGGGCTGTGCCTCTTGCGCGATTCCCAATTCCCTGGTCATGTTGTCCATCGTGGTCTCCGTCTCCAAAAACCACTTCTGCACATTGATGAACTTCTCCTCGTCTAGTGTGCTACTGCTCGTCTTCAGTGTTTTTAGCAATGAATACGTCAACAACCCATGCCCATACCTGGGCAACTCATACGCACTCTGATTGGCCGCGCTGGCGCTCATGATGAACATCCCTGACTTGTCCTTCAGGTCCTCCACCTGTCTGATCCGCTGCGTCTCATCATCATCCCGTGCCATCGCCATCAACTCCTCCGTCGCCTGACCCGAGTTGCAGGCATCAAAAATCAAGATCGTCTTATTGGGCAAGTATCCTCGCTCGCCACTCATCCATTCCTCCAAATCCTTGGTGCTGATCCCCACCAAATTCTCCTTCGTCGATTCGGCTGTCAAAAAGGTAAACCGCTTGTCCTTATCGCCCTCCATCACTCCATGACCTGCAAAAAAGATCATCACCACATCCGCCGCCTTGGCTTCTTTGGCAATCGATTCCAATGCCTTCTTTACTCCTTCTCTTTCTGGTGT
>Ga0169931_10006264_pt1 | contig 18025 bp, 16 predicted proteins | sample Kivu_15m_20L_FD_129675 | JGI IMG/M metagenome (GOLD analysis project Ga0169931, IMG submission 129675) | Freshwater microbial communities from Lake Kivu, Western Province, Rwanda to study Microbial Dark Matter (Phase II) - Kivu_15m_20L... | ecosystem: Environmental > Aquatic > Freshwater > Lake... | reverse complement strand
GAATCTGAGTTTCAGTGAATCTGAGTTTCAGTGAATACAGTGTTCCCACTACAGTGGTTCCGAATATTGCTGTCTCAGAATAATTGTAGCAGTGGATGACCTTCTTCGAGCAGGTGGTAAGGTCTACCTTGAGAATCTTGTGCCTGTAAATCGGTTATTCCCATGGCATGATAAACGGTTTTTGCGATATGGGCGGGTGTGACCGGATCGATAGCCGGATAAGCGGCAAGTCGATCGGTCGAACCGAAGGTTTGGCCACCGCGAATTCCGCCCCCTGCTAAAAGCACGCTCAGTGAATGTGTCCAATGATCTCGACCAGCGCCCCCTTGGCCGCCCGAGCGTGGATCGCCGATTTTAGGTTGTCTCCCCATTTCGCTGGTGACCATGACTAAAGTCGTATCCAGCAAACCGCGATTGGAGAGATCCTCAAGTAACGCGGAGTAGCCGCGGTCGAATTCAGGGAGGAGGAAATCTTTTAGGCAGTTGAAGTTATTGCCGTGGGTATCCCAACCACCTTCGCTCTTGCATTTGTCGGCAAACTTTTCGTTCTCTTTCCAAAATACGGTGATAAAGGGAACGCCCGCTTCGACCAACCGCCGTGCCAAAAGCAAACTCATGCCGTTGACGGTTTGTCCGTAGCGTTGTCGCATCTCTTCCGATTCGCTGGCGACATCAAAGGCAGTGAGCGTTTGCGTGGACAGAAGTAAATCCATGCCTCGTTTCTGATGTTGTCGCCACTGCTGGGACTCCGCGTATTTTTCAAACTTTTTGCGGGAAGAGTCGAGCGTTCCCAGCAAGTTGGAACGTTGCTGCATCCGCGACGCGTTCATGTCTCCTTCCAGCACGAGCGATGGCGCTTGGAAACTGAGAGGTTGATCGAGGCTGCCATTGATATAAAACGGATCGTGTTCAACGCCCAGTTTCGCGGCAAATTGGCCCGGTCGCGTGTAGGGGAGTTTGCTAGGCTTGTGGGGCAAGGTGATCGCGTTGGGCAATTGCGGATGTGGAGTTCGCCGCGAACTTACGACCGAACCGATGAATGGCCAATCATCGGCATAAGGTGTTCGATCATTTCCGAGCGAAAGAAACGTGGGATCGGGGACGTGGCCGGTTAACTGATAATAGTAGCCGGCATGATGATCGTTGGTGTTGACTGAACCGCCGACTGAACGCACGATGGCCATGTGGTGCGCTTGCTTGGCGGTCATCGGTAAATGTTCGCACAATTGAATTCCGCTGGCGGAGGTTGCCATTGGCTGAAATGGGCCGCGATACTCAGCAGGAGCATCTGGCTTCATGTCCCAGGTGTCGATATGCGAAGCTCCACCGCACAGGAAAAAGAGTATCGTCGATTTGGCCTTTCCTTCGCTCGAATGCTTTGCCGACAAGTTCTCCTGCGCCCAGAGAGGATGCGGTCGGCTCGACGCTGAAATACCAGCAATCGAGGCTGTGGAGGCAGCCAAAAAAGCGCGGCGATTATGTCGTCGAAAAAGCATCGAAGGTTTCCGTATTGCGTGAGCAGTGGAGGATCTTTAAACAAGTATTGGTTCGATCGGTTGTCCTTTGGTGATGGCCAAGGGGCGACCGGCGCGATCGATCAATTCGGTGTGCGGCACGTAGCCAAGACAGTGATAGATTGTGGCAGTCAGATCTTGTGGTTCTACACGACCTTCTAGTGGAAACCCACCTTGGGGATCGGATTGCCCGTAGACCGCGCCACCTTTTATTCCGCCTCCGGCCAGTGCGACCGAAAACACATGTCCCCAATGATCTCGGCCTCCTTGTGGATTGATCTTGGGAGAACGCCCGAATTCTCCCATCCACACCACCAAGGTTTCGTCGAGCAAACCGCGTTCGCTTAAATCGCTCAACAGAGCCGAATAGGCTTGATCCATCGGTGGCATCAGCGCATCTTTGAGCCGTTGCGTATTTTTGGCATGGGTGTCCCAAGCGGGAGCGACATTATCATCGGTTTCCCATCGCGTCCAATTGACTTGAACGAGTGACACACCTGCTTCGATCATGCGTCGGGCTAGCAAGACGCTTTGTCCAAAACGATTGCGGCCGTAGCGATCTCGCGTGGCGTTGGATTCACGATCGATCGCGAAAGCTTGCTTGGAGGCATCGCTTTGCAGCAGATGAATGGCTTTGTCTCGCAATTGGCTCCAACGCTGCACACCGCGGCTGGCTTGGGCTTGATCCAATTGGCGATTGACTTGATTGAGCAGTTCGCGTCGATTGGCAAATCGGGCAGAAGTGATATCCGCTTGCAGAGCGATTTCACCCACTTGAAAGTCAGGCTTATTGGGATCGCAGGTGAGTAGCCATGGATCGGCGGCATCGCCGAGCCACCCAGCGTCTTGTCCTGGCCAGGGGATGCGTCCGGTGTTCCAAATATCCTCGGGTAAACGAATCGCGCCAGGTAAACCAGAGCGATCTCCTTGGAGATGACGAATCACAGCGGCTGTGCAGGGCCAGTCGTTGGGAGAGCCGGGGAGTGCGTTTTCAAAATTCTTGGGAGCATGTGGCTGACCGGTGAGCATCCAGTAGCCGCTGGAGGAATGAGCGTTATCGTCGGTCGCCATAGCGCGAAGAACGGCGATTTTGTCGGTCAGCTTGGCGGTTTGCGGCATGAGTTCGCCCACTTGCAAACCGGGAGTCGCTGAAGAAATGGGGTTCAGTTCACCGCGCACCTCCGAGGGCGCCAGGGGCTTGGGATCCCAGGTTTCATGCTGAGGTGGTCCACCCAGGAGAAACAAGATGATGCACGATTTCGCTTTGCCGAAGGAAGCCCGCAGATTTTCGGCAACTTCTTCTGGGCGAGCCGCCGCACGTCCTGCCCACAACTGCGGTAAGGTCAAACCCATCGCTCCGATGCCACCGATTCTCAGCCATTGTCGACGATCGAGCCGATCGCAAAGCTGTGTTGATGGACCCAGAAAGGAGAGCATAGGTAGAACCGTAGTGGAGGACAATTCAGGAGAAAAATCGCTTTCGGGAAGTTGGGACGCCAAAAGCGGCGGGCGGGGGTGGCAATTCGCTCATTGTATCGATATTTTGGGGGAGATTTCTACTCTAATTCCCCTCAATTACGGCCTATTTTGGCCCGGTTTCGGCAGAAAAATGGCCTAGAACTAAGGTGGCAAGAGAATGAACAAAATTCTGTGGTATGGGTTTCTCTGGGGAATGCTATGTCCCCTATCCGCTATGGCTCAGGAAAAGTTGTCGCGCGAACAAAAAGTGCTCAAAGATTGCGAGCACTTTCAGCATGATGACACTTGGATCTACAACGATTTTGCCAAAGCACTTTCCGAAGCGAAGAAGGTCGGAAAACCGATCTTGGCCGTGATGCGATGCTTGCCTTGCGAGGAATGCGTCAAACTCGATGACGCTGTTCTGGATTCCGATCCGAGAATACAAAAACTGCGAGCTCAATTTGTTTCTGTCCGTATCGTCTCCAACAACGGGCTTGATCTAAATCTATTTCGTATCGATCCCGACCAATCCTTCGCAGCCATCGTTTTTGCTCCGGAAGGCAAAGTTCTAGCTCGCTACGGAACACGCTCACACAGAACCGAGTGGGAAGAGGATGTATCGGTTGAGGGATTTGCCGCAACGCTGGAAGGGTCGCTGCAATTGTTCCAAAAGCGGTCCTCCTCCGAAGCGAAATGGATCGGTAAGCAACCAGAGCCGATGGAATTGAGATTCCCAGAAAAACTTCCCGCCTTGCGGGACCGGTACAAATCGAAGCTTGAGGAGGGTAGCAATTTGGTAAAGAGTTGTATTCACTGTCATCAAGTGGGTGAGGCTATTCGCGATTTAGCTTGGGATCAATCCGGGGAATTGAAGGAAGAGAATCTTTTTATTTATCCAAATCCAAAAATTTTGGGTATGATCCTCGACCCTCGCACGCGAACGATGGTCCGTCGAATTGTCGCAGGTACTCCAGCCGCCAAAGCGGGCGTATTACCGGGCGATGAGATTGTCGAACTCAATGGTCAGATTGTCTTGTCCACCGCAGATATCCAGTGGGTTTTGAACTCGGTATCTGCTGATGGGGCTGAGTTAGCAATGAAGATCAATCGTCGTGGCCAAGAGGTGAATTCTACGCTGGTGCTGGCGGGCGGCTGGCGCGCTAAGGATGATATCTCTTGGCGCGTTAGCACTTGGGAACTCAGACGGATCGTGCTGGGTGGTATGGTGCTGAAGAATCCTGAAGGAGTGACTGGCTCTGGAACCGAGGGAAGGGGCAAAACTTTCCTGGAAATTGGGCATGTCGGCCGCTTTGCTCCGCATGATCGGGCGCTGAAAGCAGGGCTAAAGACGGGCGATAAAATTATCAGTATCGATGGGAAAAAGGATTGGCAACGGGAGACCGATGTCATTTGGCACCTGCTGCAACAGAGCGTTGAAGGCAAGCCCTATTCGGTAGTGGTTGAACGCGAAGGGAAAAATATCGAGGTGATGTTATCGGTCAAACGCACTTAAAATCCATCGCCATCGGTCTCCGCCAATGCTATCTCGCTTTCGCAGATTTTGTATCATCGATTACCGCTGCGATCGGAGGCCTAAGCTGGACGAATCTTGCGGATCCAACTATCATCAGACGCTGAGATGTCTCTCGAGCCCCTGCTGAGTATAGAGTCCGGGGCGAGGGCGCCAGTAGGGATGGAACGACGGGGCAAAGATTCGCGACACAGACGGAAGGAACGGGCACAGTACGATGGCGGATAGCGCGCAGGGCAGCAAGAAGTCAAAAGCCAAATTTCATGCTTATCCAGCCTGGGCTCCACGATTTTGGCATGGGATGCGTGTCGGAGGTCTGTTGCGTTTGCTTAACCGTAATCGATGGGCGATCGCCTTGATTCGCGTACCGATGGTATGTCTGCTGTTTTTCATCACTCCTTTTAATGACTTGCTGTACTTTTGGCAGCGGATTCGTTTTGGTCGACGCATTCGGGAGTCGAAGTTAATCGCTCCCCCTTTGTTTGTTGTGGGGCACTGGCGCAGCGGCACAACCTTGCTGCATGAATTGCTTTCGTTGGATGAACGTTGGGCGAGTCCAAATACTTATCAATGTTTTGCTCCATGGCATTTTCTGGTTTCCGAGTGGTCGATGACCCATTTCGGCAATTTTCTGATGCCCGAAAAGCGTCCGATGGATAACATGAAAGCGGGTTGGCTTTTACCGCAGGAAGACGAATTTGCTATGATGAATTTGGGTTGCGATTCGCCCTATTTGCGAATGGCATTTCCCAAACGCGGGCCCGTATTTCAAGAACTGCTCGATACGTCTTCGATTTCAAATCAACAGTGGCAACCCTTTGCTGAAAAATTTCTCTGGTTTTTGAAAACATTGACCGTCAAGTATTCCAAACCGCTCATTCTGAAAAGTCCAACGCATACCGGGCGTATCGGGCGTTTCCATGACATGTTTCCTGAAAGTGTTTTTATTCACATCAGTCGCGATCCGCGTAAGCTGTTTCCATCGACCGTGCGATTATGGGAATCATTGGATACCGTTCAAGGTTTGCAAATGCCGGTCTCTGAGGACCAGTACGAAGCGTTAGTGCTGGATAGTTTTAAACGGATGTACGAGGGTTACTTCGCGCATCGAGACCGGATTCCTGCGAAGCAATTGATCGAAATTCGTTATGAAGATCTGGTAGCAAATCCGGTAGAGCAGGTAGAGCAGTTGTATCAGCGATTAGGTTGGGATGGCTTTGACAAGATGCGACCGAAATTGGAAAGCCGCATGCAGCAGGACAAGGACTATCAAGTGAATCGTCACCTGCTATCCAGCGAACAAGAGGCAAAGGTGCGAGGGGTATGCGAACGATATATGCAGCTTTATCGCTATGGATCCTAGTGGTTTGCGACTTGTAGATGCACATCGAGCGTAGGGCTGTTTCATCCAATAAAATCGGCTGGCTTCGCATGCCCTAGCAGGTTGATCCGCTGCTGCATTGAATAGATCAGGCGGCGTTGGGATTCTTGAGATTGGGCATTTTCTTCCCCTTGAGTTGGTAGACGTATTTAAGCACTTCGGCAACTGCCGTGTACTGGTCAACGGGTACTGGATTACCGATGTCGACCGATTTAAAAAGGGCTTGGGCGAGCGGCTTGCGTTCCAAGATGGGAATACCGTTCTCCAGTGCGATTTGACGAATCTTCTTGGCCATCGCGTCGGCCCCTTTGGCGACAACGATCGGCGCGGCCATCGTCTCCGGATCATATTGAAGGGCGATCGCCAACTCTGTCGGGTTGGTAACCACCACGTCGGATTTCGGAACTGCAGCACCAATGCGCTGCTGAGCCAGTTGTCGTTGGACGGCTCGCCGTCGAGCGATGAGGGCGGGATCGCCTTGGGTCTGTTTATATTCGTCGCGAATTTCCTGATCCGTCATTCGAAGATCTTGGCTGAATTTCCATTTTTGAAAGCCGAAATCAGCTAGGGCCAATATCAAGAGAATGACACCAGTCTGTACGCTGGCATTGAAAACAGTGCTCCAAAGAAAGCTGCCGACAAATTCAAAGGGTAGTTCTGCGCTGCTGATCAGACTGCTCAACTGGGTCGAAGAGCCTGCCACGACAATCGCGCCGATGATCGTCACTTTAAGAATGCTGAACAATAATCGCGCTACACCAGCGAGGGAAAAAATTCGCTCAAAGCCCTTGATCGGATTGATGCGTTCCCAATCGAAATTTAATTTTTCTGGTAAGAATAGAAAACCGACTTGAAACCAATTCACCACCAGTGCAATCAAGATGGCTGCTGCTAACAGTGGCAACAGAGCAATGGATACTTTGGAAATGACGATCAGTAGATTCTGAATCACCTCTCGCGGATCGGTCGACCAGTACATCTCCGCAGTAAACTGCATCTCCATAATTTCCAGCAGCGAGCGAATGATATTGGGACCGGTGAAATTGAGAATAAAGACCAAGCCGAGAAGAAGAATGGCTGAACCTAGATCCTGACTGCGCGCAATTTGACCCTGTTCGCGAGCTTGTTCGCGGCGGTACTGGGTTGCTTCATGTTTCTTTTCACCAGTGCTCTCGGCCATTGGTTCATGCTACCTCTTATTGCGGATTGGCAGATTCAGCAGGAGAGGTTGCGGGCGTCGTTTCGCTCCAGAGTTGGCGACTGCTTTCGAGCCAGCTTTCGAGGTCGTGGCGAAAAACCCAACCGATACCATTGATCGAGAGAAACACCATTGCCAGCATCACCAACGCATTGATGTTGAAACCGACAGCCAAAATATTGATTTGCGGAACGGTACGAGCCAATAGGCCGGTAATTAAATTAGAAAGTAGCAAGGCGATCGCGATCGGAGCTCCAACTCGAATGCCGAGTATCAGCGAGTCGATCATCATCGCGACGGTCACTTCCAGCCAGTGATCTTGAAATGCAACGGAACCAGCCGGATAGCGAGAGAAGCTCTGCAGAAAACCGTCGAGCATGTAGCGATGGCCGCCAAGAAAAAGAAACAAGCCTATGGCGAGCCAACCGAAAACTTGTGAAAGAACGGGCATCGGAGTATCTTCTAACGCATCGCTGGCATCGGCCATTTCCATACTGCCAATTTGCGAGATAAACTGCCCTCCCATTTGCATGCCACCGATGATCAAAGCGACGACGATTCCCATCATTAGGCCGAGTAGAAGTTCACAGACAACCGAAATCGCCAGCGTGGGTAGTGCAGTGGGCATGGCCGTTGCGCGTTCATAAACCAGTGGCGTGATCACAGCCGTGATCGAAATACCGATCAGCGCCCGAATCCGCATCGGAATGGATGGTCCTCGCAGTGGAGGTAGCATCATCAGCAGTGGACTGATACGTGCCAAGACGGTGATGAAGACCCATATCGAGTTGTAGAGGAAGGGTTCAACGATGCTCATGAAACAACTCGATTGCAAGCATGTTAACGATGGATCAACTCAGGTATTTCACTGATCGCTGTACGCGAATACTCAATCATTCGATCGGTTAACCACGGCAGGCAGACGATCAGTGCGATGACCATCGCAATGATCTTCGGAACCGCATTAAGTGTTTGGTCCTGGATTTGAGTGAGCGCTTGTAAGAGCGAAATCACTAATCCGATAACCATTCCAATCAACAATAGGGGTGAGCCAATCAGCAATGCCATCCAGCATGCTTCTCGAACCAAATCAACAATGAATCCCGCTTCCATGCGAAAGGAACCTCTACGTTACATATGTGCCAAAACTTTCGAGCAACATGGAAACGACCAGTCGCCAGCCATCGACGAGAACAAATAACATCAGTTTAAACGGTAGTGAAATCATGGCGGGAGGAAGCATCATCATCCCCATAGAGATCGTGACTGAGGCGACCACGATATCAAGGATTAAAAACGGGAGATAGATTTGAAACCCCATCGCAAATGCGACCTTCAGTTCACTCAACATGTAGGCAGGTATTAAGACTCGGAGCGGAACTTCATCGAAGCTCTCCGGTGATGGCTCACCGGGTTTGTAATAACTGTAAAACAGATGGACATCATCATGGTTGCCCGCCATGTCGATTTGCCGCGACATGAAGCGATGGATCGGCTCGGAACCTGCACGCCATGCCTCATCCAAGGTCATTTTGGTATCGGGTTGACTATAGGGTTCAATCGATTTTTCGTACACCTCATTCCAAACCGGCGCCATGATAAAAATGGTCATAAAGAGGGAAATCGCCGTAATCACCTGGCTGGGAGGAAGTTGCCCAGTGCCCAGCGCCTGACGCAACAAGCCCATCACCACAATGATGCGCACATAGCAGGTTGTCATCAGCAAAATGGAAGGAGCCAAACTGAGAACGGTCAACAAAATCAAAATTTGAAGACTGCTCGTGAGACCTTTAGGGCTCGTCCAATGTTCTGGACCGGAGGTAAAGAAATCCACGGCATCCTTGTTGGATGGTGTTAAACTTGGGACCGCAGCATTGATCAGGGATGCCTCGTCTTCCTGCAACGAGGGAGAGAGACTTGGCTGGGGCGTTGTCAAATTTGGGGAGGAAGAGTTTTGCGCGTTATTCGACGACTCGTTAATCGGTCGTGTTCCATTATCGTTAAAAGCCGCTTGTCGAACTGCGTTGCCGCCGTTGTAAATCCCCGATGTATTCTGGCCAAAAAGAATGTCTGGCGTCAGCAAAAGGCTTAGGCAGATGAAACCAATCGTACATACGATCCACCGAGAGCGACCATCCCGCAAAATGTGAGTGAGTAAGTTGACCGAAACCTGATGAAGTTTCAACATTAGGCTTTCTCCTTGGCTAACAAGGCTATCGCTGGAGAAACTTCGTCGACATCCTCGGCTGCGTTTCGCCGGAATTTCAAGTGATCGGAAAACGATTTTGGTTTGCCATTTCCTCCTTCGGTCACATTCTTAAGGACTTGCCGAAAGGATTGAGTCAAACTATTCGGTTGATTCTCTTCACAGCTTCCGCACAGGCGATCTACTTCGGCAGGATCGGTGACTTCTGTGATGGTTTGAACTTCGCCACTGCCGGCGTGGACCAAAACGAGTTTATGGCCAAGTCGCAGCAGAAAAAGCGAATGGCGACCTGCGATTCGACTTGTGCCCAACACTTGAAAAACATCTCTTGGAAGCTCGCTATTACTTCCACGGTTTGCTTTCTTTAGCATGAACATAAAGCCAAAGAATAAAGCTAGCACCGCGATCAAGCTGGAAAACATGGTGAGTACAGAACCAAAACTGCTTGCTCGCTGCTTTCCTCCTTCGGTCGGATTCTCTCCCATCGATGTGGTTCTAGGTTTCAGCAAGAGCGATTGAGGTTGAGCGATGGACGAGGAATCGGAAGGACTGAAAGTTTCTGGCGCACTCGGCTCGTTTCGATTGGGAATCGCAACGGCATCTTTTTCCGTGCCGCTCGATTTGTAAGGGAGCGATGTGGCGGCTGGCGAGCTATAAGCGGCCGCAGGTTTTACGAATGGATCGACGCGGACTTCGTTCGGAAATGAAGCGTTCCGCGGATCCGTGCTGGGTAATGAATTTTCTCCAGGCAGCGAGTTGCCCGGTACCGCTGAACGTTCGGTGGTTTCGAATTGAGCTGCCGAAGATGGGGGTGCCGAAGATGGGGGTAATTGCGGAGCACACGCGATTACAGACGCAGCGCTCTGCAAGATCATACTGAGAGCGAGCAGCGTGTTCGAAATCGGTAATTTGCGAGTCTTTGCGGTTCGATTCAAGACGGCATGCTGTAAGGATATGAGCATCGAGAATCCCTCCTGGATTTTCTGTTGGGATGTCAGACGCTATTCAAGTGGTGAATCGGAACCGACCAACTCGGCGACACGCACACAAAAGTTGTCGTTGAGAACGAGAACTTCTCCACGAGCAACGAGGCGACCATTGACATAGACATCAACGGGATCACCTGCAAGTTTTTCAAGAGCGACCACGGAGCCTTTACGGAGTTTCAGAATTTCATCGAGGTGCATATTGGCACGCCCCAACTCGATTTTTAGATCGAGGTCGACGTCGTGCAACAAGTCCATCGAAATCTTCTCTGGAGGTCCCCCCACCCCTACCAATTCCTCGAGTTTGAAGGGAGCAGGCGCAGAAGCGTGAAGACTTTTGGCAACACCCTGCAATGCTTGTTCCGTCTGTTCAAGCAATGCGGCCGCATCGGCTGCGGTACGAGCTGCCATTTGTTCTTGTGAGGTGGCCGCCGCGGTAGGATTTGCCGTAGCCGCACCGGCGGCTTTTGGGCCACCCGGCGATTGACCCACTTGATTTTGACCAACAGCAGATGGATCTGCCGGATTCGGGTTTGCCGAATCGCTGGGCGTATTGGGATCGGACATCGCGTGTACCTCCTGCGCAGCGATTTCCCGGAAACATAAATTCTGCGTTGAATGGCGATTGGACTAAGGAAGCGGGGTTACTGGGTTTCGCTATCCTTCGCAAGTGTTTCGCTATTCTTCGTAGATTTCGTAGTTTTCGAAGCCAACATCCACCAGGATAGGATCTCCGAAGACTTCATTACTTATGGCTAAAATACGTCGCTGAATCAATGCCAATTGATCTTCGTTCAGTTCCTCGAAGGTTGCGGTGCGAATTTCCATGATGAGCCGGTGGCGGAAGCGCCCAGCCATTTCTTTGAAAATTTTCTCTAGTTTTGCCTTATTCTTCGATTTGACGGTGCCAAAGATTTTGAATTCAACGCGATAGGTTCTCTGATCGCCTCCAGGTTTGCAGACGACACTGAAATCACCCAATTGGAATTCGACTTGGGTGGAATCATCTTCCTTTTTCTCAATCTCATCGAGTTTGATATCATTGTTCTGGACACTTTGAATCAAACGGGCTTCGGCAAGCTTGGCAACTTCATCGGCCGAAGGGATTGCAAAAAAGAATAGGGCAGTTTCAGCAACAATAACGGCGGCAACGAACCCTGCGATCATCAGTTTTGCTTTGAGACCAGCGTTTTTGCCAGCCTTATCGGAGGAAGGTTTAACTTCAGCGGGAGGAGGTGTTTTAGTTGGTTTCGCCATGGATGCTTACTCCTTTTCGTTGTTCTTGTTGCCGGATGAGCTGTTATCAGATTCAACATCTGTGCGACGTTGGCGTCGTTCTTCTTCGGTGCCTCGGAGCGATTCGGCCATTTCCTCGAGAAGGTATACTTCGACGCGCGGATTCATTTTGGCTTTGTCGGCAGAGCCTTGATACATCGGTTCAAAGGATCCTGCCGAGACGATTCGTACGCGATCGACGGGGATTTTATGTTTTTCAACTAAATAATTCATAACCGCCTTACTGCGTTCGTATGCGAGATCATAGCTATCCAATGCCGAGCCTGTTTGGGCGGCCATTTCGTGCGATGTATGTCCACGAATTTCGATTTTCTGAGGGGTACCTAGGAATTGACTGGCTTGGGCATCGAGATCTTCTCGGCCACGATCATCGAGTTCTAGTTCACCGTTAGGAAAGAAGATGACAGTTCCGATAGCGGACTGTTTCCCTTGGCGGACGATGCGTACACGATCGGTATCGCCCATCGGCGCCTCGACGGCAGCTCCGCTCTTGAATGCACCCTTCGATTTCGTGCGAGGTGACATTCCGGTGCTGAGGCTTTTCTGGCCGAAGTGTCGCTGCATGGTAATTGCAAGTGCTTTAAATTCTTCTTCTTTCTTCATTTCGCTCATCGAAACGAGCATGATGAAGAACGTGAGCAATAGCGACATCATGTCACCGAAGGTAAGAACCCATTCGGGTATACCACCGCCGCCATTATCATCATCCATTGCGTTATCTACCTATTTGATAAGTGCTTATTGAATGGAGGATTACTTTTTCGGACGTTGTTTGGGGGGAACAAAAGTGATGAGTCGTTGTTCCAAAGCGCGTGGACTTTCGCCCGACTGGATCGCCAAAATACCGCGGACCATTAGTTCGCGAGCGATCATTTCTTGTTTGCTGATATACCCGAGTTTTTCCGCAGCGGGTAGGCAGAAGACGTTGGAGACCACAGCTCCGTAAAGTGTGGTGAGCAAAGCGACCGCCATACCAGCACCGATCGAAGAAGGGTCAGACATATTGCTGAGCATCATCACCAAACCGAGCAGAGTTCCGATCATGCCGTATGCGGGTGCATACTTTCCCAGTTGGTCCATGAGGGCTTTGCCGTCCTTGTGACGGCGCGAAGTCGCTTCTACTTCGCTGCGCAAGATACTTTCAATCGTGCTGGCATCTGCACCGTCAACGGCCATTTGCAAACCGGTTCGAATCAAGGGGAATTTGATATCGGGCAATTTGGACTCCAGTGCCAATAGTCCATCGCGGCGAGCCGTTTCGGCAAGTGCCACTAAAGTATTGATCACCTCCAAAAGATTGTCCTGCTTGTTGAGCATGACTTTCAGACTGACTTTAGGAAATAAGAGTAGCGTTTTAAGCGGGAAACAGATAATCACAGCCGCTACCCCTCCTCCGATCACGCAAAAGATGGAAGGGAGATCATAAAAAGTCGATAAGGAAGCACCACCGACATAGATCGAAAAGTAAATACAAAAGGCGGCTAGCAAAACGCCGATGATGGTTGCTATATCCATGGTCGATCCATTTGCCTACTGGAAATAAGTACTAAAAACCGTCTTAACTCTGTGAAAATCTATCTGGGTCCAGCCGCAACGTTCGATTGTCGCCAACCGTTGGGGACGAGGTGTTTGCTTTGCTGGTATCGCACAGCCAGTTCGACAACCTGGTCCATCGATTCCGACACGAGAATGCGTTCACCCGAAGTCAGGGTAACGAACGTATCAGGCCGCTCTTCGACGTAGCGGATCAATTCAGCGTTGAGCACGAAGGGCTTGCCATCGAGTCGCGTTAACTTGATCATTCGGCCTAATCTCTCGGGAGGAAACGGATTACCTGAGGAAATGTAGGTTACAACTGAAGGTCAGTGGTTCCCTGAAGAGAAAGCATCTGCCTTCATCTGGCGACTATTGGATCAGAAAGATCGCCAGTATTGTTGTAATCGTTAAAATCGGAAGGGCTTTTCAGTCGAGGTCCGGTTTTTCCGGTTCTTCTTCCAGCAGATGGCAATAGCTTTCATAACGTCGGGCGTCGATGCGATCATCGGCCACTGCGTTCTTTACCGCGCAGCCGATCTCATGCTGATGCTCACAATTGGGAAAGCGGCAGTAGTTGGCATAGGGGTGAATGTCGCGGAAAAGACCACCGATTTCTTGTGGTTCAATATCCCAGAGTTGAAATTGACGAATCCCGGGGGTATCGACAATATAGCCCCCTTCCTGCAAAGGGATCAATTTGGCTGTGGTGGTCGTATGCTTTCCCTTTTCGTTTTCTTCCGATACCTGCTGGACGCGCAGTTCAAGGCCTGGTTGTATGGCATTGAGAATCGACGATTTTCCCACACCGCTTTGGCCCGCCAAAACGGTTTGCTTGCCACGTACGATATCGCGCAATTGCCGAATGCCCCACCCTTTCTGTGCGCTGGTGAGCAACGTTCGGTAGCCCAGACGGCTGTAGACACCGACCAGTGACTGGAGATCGGCAGGGTCCACTAAATCCACTTTGTTGATGCAGATGACGGGATCGAGTTGGTTTTGTTCAGCGGTCACCAGGAATCGATCGATTAGGTTGGGCTTGATCGTCGGCTGCGCGGCACTGGTCACAATCAATAATTGATCGCAGTTGGAAACAATAATATGCTGCCGTCCTTTGCTGGATCGACATAGAATGGAGTGACGCGGATCAATTCGCAGAATGACGCCCTCTTGTGTTCCTTCCATGCGGAACCGAACGACATCTCCCGCCGCCACGACATGACGTTGATCGGTGCTCATGGTTTTGAGCAGGCGGCGTGTTGCGCAGCGAATCACGATGCCCTGTTCATTTTCAACATAGGACTGCAGTCCGTGAACTTCCAGGACTCTTCCTCGGAGCACCGAAGCGTCGTCGACATCCAGATGCGATGCAATATCGTTATCCTGAGCGTTCACATCGGAATTGGCGTCGACCATAATCGTTCGCCGCCGAGTCAATTTTCCTTTGCCGCTGATGCGTTCAGAACTTGCCGCATCGAGTGCTTCGGGATCGCGATCAAGAAACTCGCGAGTCACATCCCCCTGACGATTTCGCCCTTGGTACTTTTTTTTGAATTCAACTCGCAGTTTCTGCTTTTTCTTTTTGGAACTCATTGCCAAGGCATTTCTAACGGAAGCGGCCTTGCCTTAGAAAGGTAGGGCCGAATGAACAATCGCCAATGCTTTTATTGGAACGGGCATGCTCCAAGCTTTCAAGGGGAACCGAAATCTTTACCGTCTGGCGAGGATCAGGCGATTTCAGCCATGTGCTAATTTTAAGCAGCTAAGCCATGGCGGGGCTACTTGCGGCGCGAAAATCTTTGCCTTACTCTGTGCAATCTCCAGAATTTTCGGCGATTTTTTATTTTTTGAACCTATTTGGATTCAACAGGATTCGAATCTCAACTCCATAAACAGACTCGGAGAGTGGATCGACCGTGGCTGTAGTTGCTTGGGTTTTAGCCAACAAGGCTCAAGCAGAGGTGGCTCATGGATCGGTCCATGGCAAATCGATTTTTTCGAAGCAAGTTTGGAAGCCCCTTGCGCCCGGTTGGTTTTCTAACGGACCGTCTTGCAGATCTTTGTTCTCGGTTGACTAAATATCGGGAATCATTATCGGAAGTCGTGGTGGCTGTACCGATGATGGCCGCATTGCTAACGACGATTTTTGGAATCCTCCTTCAAAGTATTCTGAAACTACCCGTCGTGTGCAGCTTGTCGATAGGCACATTATCTGCGGCCGTCGTTCTCCTGGGTAGTAAGCGAGAGTGGTCATTATGGCTGCTGCGCGGCGGTACAGCCATGTCTCTCGCTTTTTTTGCGGCCGCTCTGCTGCAACTCGAAACAGACTCGCGGCCCAAGGACACTTTAGCCTTACATGCTTCTTCGCATTGGACGCCTGTGATCCTGAAAGGCGTCGTGCGAGACTCTCTCCGCTATCGACCTCAAGTGGTTCGCCAATCTACCTTTAAAAATCAATTGCCTGAGGGGAGCGATAAAAAAGAGAAGGAAATTTCCACTCGCGGTTGGAACACATTAATTCCGATCGAAGTCAACACGGTCGTCGCTGGATCTAGTGCGCAAGGTGTGCGCGGCATGACTACCATTGTGGTAGAGGGAATGGTGGAACAATATCTTCCCGGCGACCATTTGCAGGTCGCCGGCAGAATGGCGCTTGTCGGATCGACCAGGAATCCAGGTGAACCTGATTATCAAGAATGGATGCAGCGCCGTGGCGAGTGGGTACGTGTTCGAGCGGAGTCGATGGAAGCCATTGAAAAAATCGAGACCGACTTCCTGCAGTTTCCGGTCAAACGGGGTTTGGCTTACCTCGGACAACTCGGCCGCAGGCAGCTATCCAAACATTTGCCTGAACCACAATGCTCACTGGCTGCCGCTTTGTTGCTCGGCCAACGCGAGCAAGTCGATGGCGATACCAATGAAAAATTGCTTGCGACAGGGACGATTCATTTGCTTTCCATTTCCGGTCTGCATGTCGAAATGATCGCGTTCAGCCTGATGATGTTCGCAATCATCTGCCGTCTGCCACGCAAAGTATCGCTCTTGGGCACCGGTAGTATCATTTTGGTCTACGCCATGATCACCGGGAGCAATCCACCCGTGGTTCGAGCCACTGTGTTGGTCTTGGGCGTCCTCACAGGACGCTGGGCTGGAAGGCCTGCCAGTGTCTTCAACATGCTCGGTCTCGCAGGTATGAGCTTGCTCATTTATCAACCATCGCTTCTCTTTGATCTCGGTACGGAACTATCGTTTTTGGCTGTGCTCTGCCTCGTTCTGTTATCGCGAGCCGATATGGATATTGCGCGGCAAAACAACGGGAAGGAATCTCGCAGCCAAACTAAATTGGGCTCTACCAAATTGCGTTCAGGAAGAACAAATTCCGAAAGTCAAACTGATCCCAAGATCGACCCCCAGTTTGCTGCGGAGCAGGCAGCTGAGAAAAAATCGCCTCTACGAAAAGTTATCGCAGGGTTCGCGGCGTCTATGGGTCCTTGGCTGAAATCGATGTGGTCTATGAACGTTGGTGTGTGGCTAGCTACGACCCCGCTGGTCCTATATCACTTTCATATTCTTTCTCCGATTTCACTCTTGCTCAATATTTTACTCTGGCTCCCCGTCTTGATCGCGATGTTATCCGGTTTGGTTTTGATGACGTTGGGCTGGATACCTCTCTTCGGGCAAGTTGTCGGCTACCTCTGCCTGGTATCGTTGTTGAGCATTGAGTTTCTTGTCGATTGGGGATACCAAATCCGTGGCGGTCATGTGTGGCTCCCCGCCCCCTCCTGGACCTGGCTGCTGATCGCTTACGCTTGGGTTGCAATCGCCATGTTGCTTCTGCTAAAGAGTCTACGCTGGCGGGTTTTGTCGGTTTGCGTCATGACCGTCTGGTTGCTGATCGGGAGCAGCGATGGCTTGTGGGGACCAGCGGGCATTTGGCGAGAAAGCAATCTGCTCGCCAAAACGCAACCAGAAGTATCGAACGATTTGCGTTTGCAAGTCCTAGATGTTGGGCATGGTTCGGCAGTGATTATTCGATTGCCAGATGGTCGAGCTTGGTTGTACGATGCCGGGCGACTGGGCGATCAACAACAAGTTTTTAAGACCGTGAGCCAAGCTCTATGGCAACTGCGAATCGCCCGCCTAGATGGCATCATTCTCTCCCATGCCGATGCAGATCATTATAGCGGTATGCAGGGAATCGTCAGGCGATTTGTGGTCGATCAATTCGCGGCGGGACCTAGGCAATGGGAGCATTCCAGCCCCGCCATTCAAGCGTTGTACCAGTTGCTGTTGAAAAGAGAGATTCCCTGCGTGCAGTGGAGTCGCGGTACACGTTTTCAACTGGGCGAAGTAAGCCTGCAAATTTTACATCCGGCGGAGCACCAATTTGTCGGTAGCGATAATGCCCGAAGCGTTTGCATCTTGATCGAATTCGCAGGGCGCAAAATCTTATTGCCCGGAGATCTTGAATCGCCCGGCATGGAAGAGATAACAACGCTCACAAAACCTGAGAGCGATGTCGTGATGGCTCCTCATCACGGTAGCCTTTCCGGTTCTCCGCACGACTTTCTGAATTGGTGCGGTGCTTCACACGTTTTGATCAGCGGTTCAGAACGCGCCGACTCACCTGCCGTTCAGGCTGTCTATGGCGCCGCGGAAAGAAAAGTCTATCTGACACCCCGCTACAAAGCGTTGGAAGTACGCATTGCACCCAGCGGAAACTTGTCGTTCTGGCACTGGAGCGAGAAGGGCTGGGAGGCGATTAGCCAATAGAGATTCGCCAGCGGAGGATTCTCGAGCAAAAAAACTTTGGTAGATACGAACAGTCTGCCATGACGGGACAGTCTTGAATGACGGGACAGTCTTGAATGATGGGACAGTCTTGAATGATGGGACAGTCTTGAATGATGGGACAGTCT
>Ga0169931_10006263_pt1 | contig 18028 bp, 30 predicted proteins | sample Kivu_15m_20L_FD_129675 | JGI IMG/M metagenome (GOLD analysis project Ga0169931, IMG submission 129675) | Freshwater microbial communities from Lake Kivu, Western Province, Rwanda to study Microbial Dark Matter (Phase II) - Kivu_15m_20L... | ecosystem: Environmental > Aquatic > Freshwater > Lake... | reverse complement strand
TCGTTGGACTGTGCGTTTGCCGCGCTTGACAAGCCAAGCAGGAGGGCAACACTGATAACAACTAAGCCATGCTTTGCCATATTTCATTCTCCTAATCTATTAGAACATCTGATTATAGATGCCTATCGTATTTATAATGCCCATGATAAAGTTTACTATAATCAACGCATTATCCTTCCAACGATAGCCTACATACATCCAACCCACAGCACCGATCCAACTTGCTATTGTGTCAAATATGAGTAGTTCATGTATGCCCGTGCCACGACCTAGTGCCATGCCTACAAGCATGATAATGCTGACAATCCACTTGACATACCAAACGTGATCTTGCTGTTTTAGATACTCAATCATTGGCAAACCAGTGTGGATTTACCTTGCTCAATGCGGTGCCTAATTTACTAGGAAATACAACAGCAGCACCATCATCTACTGGACCTTCGCTGCTAGGATATAGTACGTCATGGTTGATAGTAAGATGTGCAACTTCTTTATAAAAGTCACGCAACTTACGTAACTCGGTTGCATCGTCATCGGTAATAACAGTAAAGTTACTCATCCTTTTTACACTCCTCAGTCTTACATGGAGCGATCTTATCACCAACATTGCCTACCCACTTAAGGGGTTTACTGACATCCTCACGAACGCCTTGGATAGTATTAGCACAACCCGATATCAAATTAAATACTACCCCCGTAATAAGCAAAGTCATCAACTTGATCTTCATTGACATTCTCCTCAGTCATTTGTTGAACCATATCAATCATACACGATAAACACCACGGACAAAAGCTTACTGGGATAGCACCAAAATATCCATTGGTACCTCCCTCACCTTCAATATCAAATTTACTATTACAAACACTACACTCCAGTTTGTTGGTCATGTTGTTCTTTTAATAGTTTTTCAAATGTTCTAAAACATCTGTCAAACTTTACTTCGTATAGTGCTTCCATGCCCAATAGCATGTTAGCGATCTTGTCCTCACGACCTGGCTCAAGCGGTGCATCAAGCAAATACTCAGTTACACGCTTGAGGTCTGTGGTGACATTCCAACATTCCATTATTTGTTGTTCAAGGTCAAATCTTGCGCTCATATTTCCCCCACAAAAATCCAATAACTACCGAGCAATACACTATACAGTGCTAATGCCATAAGAAAAATCTGTGCGATTTGTTTCCAGAAATCTTTCATTATCCTCTCCTCATACGACTGATATCCTGCATCTGCTCTTCGTTGATAACGGGGACAGCATTGCTCTTGTGCATAGTAGCGATACCCTTGACCAATGTACCTGTATACTTGAGCGGCTCACGGCGCTCAGTATTGCCAGCAACAATACCAAGACTGGGAATATGTTGATGGTCAGCATAGCGCGGATGCATCTGTGGAGGAACATAAGTGTCACGCACCTGACTGGGCTTAGTCTTAGATACCTTACCAAGACGCATATCCATGTATTGCTCCCAAGTCAATCGCTGCTCACCACGTGACTTGAGATGACGATTGTAGATAGCGAAATCGTCACGCCATGATGCTTCCTTAGTCTTAGTCAACTTGAACTGAGGCTTGCGTGTATTGAGCGTAGACATGCCACGCAATAGATGCATTGTCATAAGTGTATTATACTATAGGTCTATCAGTCATTCAATAGATCAGTCGCCCATAATGCTGCCAATAACACGGTTAGTACTGTGCTTGACAGGACAAGGGTCATTTCAATGATGTTCGTCATCTTCTTCCTCTGTTCTAGTTTGGTCTGCCCGTACCTTGATGTCATCCATGACATCAAGTATATCTTGATTATCAACAACCTCGAAATCGTAAAACTCAATCAAGGATCGAATAATGGTAATATCACGCTGATTTATAATGGTGTCATCACGATCACCAATACTATCCAAATACTCAATGACAGCATCAAGCATACGGACATACTTGGGATCCCATTCGGGCTCTACAAATTCTGAAATCATATTTATTACTTTAGCACTTCATCCAAGTGTTTGCAATAGTTACGGAAAGTAAAACCCGGGCAAGTGCAGGTCTTGAGATCGGGGTCTACCCAATATGTATTGCCCTTGCTACCACTGACCTTGATTAGATTACTTTCGATCTTCACCTTGAAAGGATTCTTTTTCAATTCTATAAAAGTACGACCACGACGGTCAATCGTCAGTGGCTTAGTAAGGGTGATGATCGTAGTTGTACCCTTGGGTATATAACTAACAGCCTTGCTACCATCCATCAAGTAAGTGTGGTTGGGCTGTATGTCACTCTTCCACACTGTGGTTTCTTGAAGTGCGATCATATTAGCCCCAATCCTTGAAGTTACCTGCAGCCTGGTTATCTCTATAACCCCTAGCATATTCCTCACACTCCTGAAGGGTCATGCGATCCTGACCGATCTCCTCAGAATTGTAAGTATCACCCACGAAATAGTGGGGGCGAAAACCACGCTGATAATAACTATCAGCACTACCGCGATCATAGGGACCGCCGTGACGCTTATTGACCATTTGACAACTCCATGTAAACAGCCTCGCGGACCTCAGTATCCGTAGCCTCTTCAAACCCATCAAGTGTACTCAGATCATAGAGTAAGTCCATGACCTGGGCCCAGTCAAGTTCCGCTCGTTTTGCGGTCTCAACCACGCCCATTATAAGAGCATTACCTGCGTCTGTGAACATACCATAATACTTGATAGACATAAAAACTCCGTGAATCAACTGTATAGATATTATGCGCCCAAACAAGGCCATAGTCAAGAACTATAAACCGTTAAGAATCAATGACTTACGAAGACTTTACTTCTTTAGTCCAAAATACTCAAGTTTCTTTTGGATATATTTCTGTTTTAAGCTCGTAGAAATCATCATACCCTGTTGATGCAGCACGTTTCTTTTCTTTATGTAGGTTTTATTTCTAATCAGTTTTTGAGCATTTAGTCCGTTATACTCTAGGTGTGTCAGTACGCTCATCCCATTCTCAGTGCAATGGTTAATCATTTGCCTGCTAAAAATATTTGCTTCTCCGGCATCTATCCAGTCATTTTCCCATACAGCTAGGTGAGCGTTTGGATTTCCTGTTTCATAAATGTCTTTATATCTGTATCCATACTTTTGATAGTCGCGTTCTAAATCACTATGGAAAAACTCATCATGATGATTCTTTGCTTGGAATATATCTAATGGGAAGATGTTAATAGCATCTATGAGTTTATCGCGTATCACTATGTCCAAGTTTTCTCTTATAGAATCTTTGCTATCTTTAGGAAGTCCTACCATGATAGCACCTGTAGTAAAAGTATCCGGACATTCATTTCTAAACATTTTTAATATGCCTTTGATATCTTCAATGCCTGATTTCTTTCGTATGATCTTGCTTACCTCTGGATTAAAGCTCTCAAGACCGAAAAATAAACTATTAAAGTTTATTCTTTTATATAATGCAAGTTGCTTTTTTCTGCCATTTATTAAGTCTAACCTACTGAATGCTGCGATCTTTGGTTTATAGTTTAAACCCTCTATAGCCTCTACTAGAGTCTCTAGTTTAGCATCAGTCTCGTTTACAGTATCGTCGCTAGCAAAAAAATGCGTAACTCCATATTTGCTATTAGCCTCTTTAAAGTATTCATGCAACTCTTTAGGATCAGCTATAGTAGAAATCTTGCTACCCCTTAGTTCATAGTTGCAGAATAAACAGTTAAACTTACAGCCTGCTCCTAACTCAAAACCTAGTACGTCAGTTGGAGTATAAAAATCCTCATAATCTACTCTTGGTACTACAGGAGTATCAATATTTTCTTTAAAGTTTTTGTTGTATAGTACGACCGGATTATCTTGGAGTTTAAACTCAGTTAAATCTTTTTTATCTAACCAAGCTTCAAACATCTCCATGCTACGTCCTAAAAATACATAATCTACCAACCCTTTAAAGTCACCGTTCCATGCACGATTACCGCCATGTATACACTTAAGGTTAGAGAATCTATCTCTAGCCCAGCGTAGCACCGCTTCAAGTTTTTGAAGATCGGTATTACCGAAAGGTGTGCTAGTAGCTATTACCGGTTCTGACTCACCTTCAAAATATTTTTCAATAACTTTTTTGAGGTCATCCTGATCCCAATAAGTGAACCATTCGATAACATGAGCCTTATAGCCGCGGCGCATCACACGCTTTTTTATTTCGTGTGAGCCTAAACTTCTGTAATGTAGATAGCTCCAGGTTCCGTTGCTATTTTCAGTGAGTATAAGAAACTTCATCAAATCATATTTATTTGATTAGTCCACTCTCTTTTCAAGAACACTATCTGCGAGTCCGTATTCTACTGCCTGCTGCGCTGACATAAAAAAGTCACGTTCCATGTCCTTAGCAAGTTCTTCAAAAGTTTTGTTCTTGCTATTATGCTTGACATAGATATTAGTTAGGTTACGCTTCATCTCAAGGATCTCACGTACTTGAATTTCCATGTCAGTTGCCTGACCCCTTGCACCACCGCTAGGCTGATGAATCATGTGCCTTGCGTTTGGTAGAATCATGCGCTTACCCTTTGCACCTGCTTGCGCTAATAGACTTCCCATGCTACAGGCTTGTCCCATAACGATAGTAGATACGTCAGATTTAATAAACTGCATAGCATCATAGATAGCCATACCAGCAGTGACACTACCACCCGGGCTGTTGATATAAAGATTGATATCCTTTTCAGGATTCTCACTCTCAAGGAACAGCAACTGCGCTACGATCAAGTTTGCCATTTGATCATGAACCTCGCCTTCAAGCAAGATCACACGGTCACGTAATAGACGGCTGTAGATATCATAACTACGTTCACCGCGACTAGTCTGTTCCAGAACAATGGGTACAAGGCTCATATAAACTCCTATGAAATAAAATATATTATATGTTATTTTTGCTTTGAAAGCAATAGATAAACTAAGGTTCTTGTTTCTCTCTACCCACACCTTGCCCGCTATTTCTTGCCATGCTTAATGGTAGTCCTGATCCTTTTGTTAGTATATCTGCTGCTTTGGCAAGTTCCGGTTCTTTCTTTTTTCTTTCAGGCTTTTGTTCTTTTTCTTTAAACTTTTTCCCGCCCCTGTCTATCTTAAATGTAAAGTTACCTTTTATTCCTGTACTAAAATAAGTCTTGCCTGCAGAAAAGAAAACTCCTTTGATGCTAGTACCGGGATATACAGTATTAAACTCTGTTAGTTCCCACTCTTTTATACCTTGGCTTGCTTCTGTATATACTTGAATCAATGCGCCGTTGTTTAATATGTCTGCTGCTGCCTTACTGAAATCTGTCTTGTCATTTACTTCTATGGCGGCAAGATGTGCTATGCTAGCCAATAAATGATAAAACAGGTTTACATTTTGTGGATCATCGGTTTCTCTTTCTTTAGCCAGTTTTTTAAGATTATCGCTAATATTCATCTGGTCTATATTGTCTAGATTTATAGGAGCTGCACCACGTAGTTTCCTTATAGTGTTAGCATCTGTGTCATCTATGATACCATATTTTTGACCAAGATATAAAGGTGCATTTACCTGACCTAACTCGCTTACCGTGTTTACGATCTCTATAGTATCCTTATATTTTTCTAATAGTTTTGTTCCATTAGGAGTCTGTTCAAGTTCTCTTATAGAGTCAGTTAAGTTTTTAACACTAGCTTGAGCTCCTGCTCCGCCTTTGGTACTAATCTTTACATATTTTCCGTCTGATTTAGTGAGTATGCTATCGCTGAGACCTGCATTCTTGCTTTCGTCAAATGATATAAGGCTATCACCGAAACTACCGTCCATATATTGCTCTGCCGCTTCAGCAGCATTACCTGTATATGAACCAACTTGTAATGCTATAGGTTGTAGTATCTCGCAAAAGTAATCCCTGAATCCTGTAAAACTCAGACCTTCTGGTGCAGCAAACCTAATAGGAAACTTGTCGCCACCTGCTATACGTTGGGTCAGCTGGACTAAAGAGTTTTCTGGACCTAGTTTTTCAGATAGTTGAGCTATTATAGATTCGCTTGTCAAGTTATCTCTCTGTGACAGCAAATCTTGCGGTGTCAATCCTGATTGTATTTTTTCTGCAGCCTTGCCCGCGAAGCGATACTCGCCTACCTGATTTGGTATCTTATTGTCTGTTCTATTAGCTTTGATATCATTCTTATAGAATCCATAACGCACCTCACCTTGATCACTATCAAAGGTGGCAACAGCAACCCCGCCTGTTTTTGGTGATCTACTATTCTGCCAGTTGATATCTAATCCCAGATCTTTTAGTATCTGATCTAGATTGTCCTTAGGTAATATTCCGCCCTGTTGAGGATAGAAATCTAACTTCTTGAATACGATTTGATTCCCACTAGGACTTTTAAATACATCACCGGGTTTTCGTCCAGCTAATCCTGTGCTTTCAATAAGTATTAGTTGATCTAATAAATCTCGCATATCATTATTTAGCACTCCGTGGTGTCTTGTTTATCGAACCAGGTACTTTCTTTCAATGTATTAGCTTTGAGGGCGATACCGAGTTTTTTAAGTTTTTTACGCCAGATATAAAAACTTGGACCATGGCTCATATGTCTAGGGAATCCCCTCTTTACACGTATATTGCTATAGATATCCCATTGATATTGGTGTACCATTTCATGAGCTAGGGTAGATATCATCCATTGGCGACAATAATATCTGTCAGTTAACGTTATTGTGCAATGGCTTTTAGTCTTACGTATAGGACCTTCTCTACCCTCACATATACCTACACAATCATATAATCTGCGAATGACAAGATTGGGCATAGGTAGACTATTATAGAATATCTCACGATTTATTAGCCTATATATAGCCCTGACCTCTTTAATCTTAGGTCTGTAGTTTTTCAGGCGCTGATCCGTTTTACTGGGTAACTCTGCGTCCATTAGGGCTTTCAGGCTTCTAAACCGCATATCTTATTTAGAAGGAAAAATATATGGATATAAATACCCAGTAAATACATTTTTAGGAGAAACATATATGTCATGGTTATTATTAGTATTAGGATTAGCAGTCGGCGCTTTCATTTGGTATGTAATGCGTGATGAAAAGCTTGACTCAAATGACGACGGAAAAATAGATGTGGCAGAAGCTAAAGTAGCAGTTGAAAAGGTTGTTGCTGAAGCCAAATCTGTAGCAGACGTAAACAAAGACGGTAAGGTCGATGTTGCTGACGCTGTTGCAGCAGGCAAGAAGGTCAAGGCTGGAGCCAAAAAGGCTGCCGCTAAGGTCAAGAAGCCTAAGCTAAAAGTCGCAAAGTAAAATACAAGGATGGAAATAGGGTTTGATGTCATTAGTGATCTCAATCTTGGACCAGATGATAGTTTCAACTGGGAAGGAAAAGTCACCAGTCTGTATTGCATAGTGGCAGGAAATATAAGTTCCGATCTACGAACAATATGGCAAACCCTTTTACATCTAAGTCGCCTTTATCAAGGCGTGTTTTACGTGATAGGTTCTTTAGAATATAAAGATAGTGATGATTTTGAGGCTACTACTAAAGCTATACAGCGTTTAGGTACAAAAATACATAATGTTGCTATATTAGAACATCATGTAGTAATACTTGATGGATTAGCTTTAGTAGGATGCAATGGATGGTCAAATGATCAAAAATATTTTGATGGTTCATTTGAGTTCAGAGCTTTAAATAAAAAACTTGAAGATGCTAAGTATCTCAAAAACTCAATATCAAAACTACAAACACATCTTGATGTCAAGAAAATAATGGTAGTAACTAGTACTATTCCTAAAAAGGAACTTTACTTCGGTGAGCTACCTGATAATGATGATGAGCTTTATCTGGACTTATGTCTTGATGAAGATACTGAAGTAAAAATAACTAAGTGGGTTTTTGGAACCCACAAAAAAATAGTTGACACTACCATAGATAATGTCAACTATATTAATAATCCCTACACTGCGAAGCCCTACTGGGCTAAACGTGTAAACATAGAGATTTAAACTTTTTCAGCTTCTACTTTAACTTGTAACGGAAAGCCTTTACTGCGGGCTTCTAATGTTACTTCTATACCTTTTTGTTCAGCAATCTCATATGGAAGAACTGCTACGACCGCGCTACCCTGTTCATGAATATTGTTTGTGATGACTGCTGCTGTATCTACATTGTAATCGAAATAATCAATAAGCGAGTTCACTACGAACTCCATTGATGTTAAATCGTCATTTAAGTAAATGATTTTAAACAAGGGCGGTTCTTGTAACGTGATATTAGGCTTGATTTTCTGACGAGTATCTGCTTTTGGCGTTGCCATATATTTACCTCTACAGTAGATGTTCGCGGCCGAAATGACCGCGAACACATTGTCTTACTATAATATTATTTATTGAATGTAATAGCAATCTTCTTGGGCTTTAGTTCTTCCGGAACTACACGCTCAAGTGTGATTGACAATATACCATTCTCACTCTTAGCACCAACCACTTCAACGTGATCAGCAAGAGTAAAGGTGCGAGTAAAGTTACGTGAACTAATACCACGGTGTACATATTCGTATTGTTGTTCTAGTTCATCCAAATTCTCAATCTGCTGACCTTCAATAGTAAGCACGTTCTTATCAACTGTAATGTTGATGTCGCCTTCACGGAAGCCAGCAACAGCCAATTCAATAACGAACTTATCATCATTGTGCTTGACAATGTTATAAGGGGGATAGTTTTGATTGTGTTGTTGGGCTGATACGCGGTTCAGTTCGTCAAAAATATTTTCAAAACCAATACCGAATTTGTGAATTGACGGAATGTCAAAGGAACGTAATGTTAATGTGTTTGTCATTTTATTTCTCCTGTTAAGCAAGTTAATGACTATACAGCCCCGACCATCGGCAACTGTATTAAGTATTTATTCTATCAGATTTCGCAAAAAATATTACTTTTTATGGGTGAATGCATTTTGTTGAGCTAACTGCTTTTTCCAACGTTTTTTTGCTAATGACTTTGCTAGTTTCTTTCTTACGCTAGGTTTAGTATATCTTTCACGCTGCTGAAGTTCCATTAGCAGCCCGGACTCCGACATCTTCTTTTTTAGCTTACGAAGTGCCTTTTCAACATTGCCATCTTTTACTATTACCTTACGTCCGTTTAAATTCATAATAACGCTTTTGGATCATCTACTAAATCCTGTGTAATATTTATCTCGTTTACACCGTTTTTCTTGTAGTTACCAGCGTTGAACATATGCGGTATTAATGTCTTTTCTAGCTCGGTCTGTAGACCCCTAGCGCCCGTTTTCAGCTTGATGCAGTTATCTGCTATCTTGCTGATACTTTCCTTATTAAACTTGAGTTTGATATTGTCGATACTGAAAAGATACTTGTATTGTTCGATAAAGTTATTTTTAACCTCTGTCAATACCTGCACCAACTGTGCCTTAGTAAGCTCCTCAAGGCCTATGTTAGTAGTGAAGCGACCGATAAACTCAGGAATCATACCGAACCTGATCAGATCGTCCGGTGTAACCTGACTCAGTGAAGCACCGTAGTCGCTGCGAATGTCAGCCCCGAAACCAATGGTAGTTCCCTTGAGCCTGTTTCTTACTAAATCAGTTAGACCGACAAAGGCTCCACCCGCGATAAACAATATGTTTTTAGTATCTACAGTAATCATATCACCGCCGGGGTGCTTACGACCACCGCCCTGCGGTATGCGACATTTAGTGCCTTCAACTAACTTTAGTAGTGCTTGTTGTACGCCCTCACCGCTCACGTCACGGGTGATGCTAGTGCTTTCACCCTTACGTGCGACCTTATCGATCTCGTCAATAAACACTATACCCTTTTCTGCTAGTGCTACGTTTCCGCCAGCAGCATGTAACAACATGCTGATCATGCTTTCAACGTCATCACCCACATAGCCTGCTTCAGTGAGGCTAGTAGCATCAGCGATGATGAATGGGACGTTCAAGAACTTAGCAGCAGTCTTAGCTAATAATGTTTTTCCGCTACCCGTAGGGCCTATCAATAGTACGTTACCCTTCTGTAACTCTAAGTTAGAATTGGGATACATGATACGCTTATAGTGATTAGCGATTGCTACGCTCAACACTATCTTAGCATTGTCTTGACCTATGACATGCTGGTCTAGATGGTCCTTGATCAATAAAGCATCGTAGTTCTTGATATCATCTACGTCAAGGTCTGGTTTTACATCCTTAATTATCAAATCTTGACAGAGGTCTACGCACTCATTGCAGATAGCGACTTCACCGGACACTATCAACTTTTTTACTTTGTCTTTGTGACTATCACAGAAACTACAGGTCTCTAACGTTTTCGACATAGTATTACTTATCTCTACGTATTTTAGTTATTACATTCTACTGATCTGGCAGGATTTATAGAAAACTCGTATATATTCTCTAATGAAACATCCAAAACTACCTTGAATACATTATCATCTTTCTGCTTATAGAAAAAATGCGCAAATCCTGTATAGTCAAATGTGTACATAGGTGCCTTGATATCTTGACAATAACTCTGTAAGACGTTGCCCTGTCTATCTAGGAACGCGATCTTCATGAAGGCATAGTTATTATAACTCATGTTAAATCGCAATCTATCCATGACATGGCTTTCATCATATATGTAATGTTTCCTTACGTCAGGCATCATAGAACTTAATACCATAGTATCGTACATAGGCATCAACACTATATTGGCATTACCTTGCTTTAATAGTCCTCCCTGCTTGCCTGTATTTTCTAATAGTGCTTCCACACTATCCAGGAAATTTTTATTCCAGCTCACAGTATAAGGTACTACTATGACGGGTTTACCTACGTTATCAACATATAGATTATACTTGCCCTGCTCTATATTGAAAGCATGTTTGGGATATTGGCTGAACACTTGATCAACTATATCATTTTGTCCATTTACACTTTCGCTATAAAATCTAAGTTGATCACTATGTAACCTACCATCAAACTGTTTGGGATTGTTATATCCTGATTTAAGTCCATTCGACAGATTAGTATCGGTGATCCATACATCATATATCACGGTGTATATGTTGTTGATCACTTTACTATCTATAAGACGGTAGTTGTCAATGTTACAACCGTTAGCAATCTTGATATTATCAGTTGTTACCTGTTCATTTCTAGCCTCTCTCCTAGTATAGACAGTATTTTTACAACTGTATTGTACTGCCTCTCTGAAGGCTAATGTCTTTGCTACTTCAAAAGAAGAGCCTGTACCGTATACGCGCACAGGCTCTGTAGCATAGGCTACCCCGGATATGCTCAGAAGTAGCCATATGATATTTTTCATGTTACTGAATATTAGTTGCCATGTTCAATAGATTTGCGTCAGTCTCGTCCCAACGCTGAGTACACTTAACTTCTTGTGCCCCAACCACCGGGCTACCATCACGAATAGGCTTCATAGCACTGACAAAATGTGCGCTATTAGTCCTGATGATGTCCGTGATCACCCACTTAGTATCATTACTATTTTCTCGGACAGCAGCATCATAGTTAGCAGCACGATCAGCAGACGTTTGCTGTTCCTTGCTACTGCTTACTTCGTTGCTTGTACCGGTACTCTCTACTACACGACTATTTTCAACTCGCTGGCCTTTCCAGTTACTGACCTGCGCTAGTGCCCGCATACACGCATAACGATATGCATTGTCGCGGTTTACATTACTACCACCATTACTAGGGGCAGTAGCAGTGCTGTCGATGCGTACAATGCGGCACTTCCTGCCTACCCATTGACTCATAGTACCGCACCCACTGTGAGTGACTTCGATCTCCGGTGTGACCATGCTTTTCTGTAGCTCCTCGCTACGTACAGTATCAACCTTAGGTGTACGATTACACGCAGCAAGAGTTACAGCAAGAGATGCTACCAAAATATACCTAGACTTCATAACACGTTACTCCATAGTTATAGAACGTATTATGATTATACTTCTGTCTAGGTCTTAGGTCAAGTATTTTGGTTCTTTAAGTGTTCCAAAACGTAATCTTTTTCGTCATCTGTGAGTATGTCTAGGTCATACTCGCCCGATCCTACTTTATCTACAAGGAAATCTAGATAACTTTTATCAGTTAGATATGTGCTTGAAGTTGACTTATTAAGTTCTATCCAGCGTCTGCCATCAAACTTATATACACGGTTCGGAAGCACATCTACTCTTACAAATACATCTCCTTTAGCTGCCATTCTAGGAAAGGTCGTACCAAAGTCACTAGATGATTTGTTGCCCAAATCAGCTTTTGCTGAAAATAAGTCCGGGCGTAGTTGTTTTAACGCATCCTGTTGAAAGAGTTTACTATCATACTCTACGTAACCACCGCCCATAATGTGTATGGGTGTGACTCCCTCAGTTTCTATTTCCTTAACTTCTTGTTTAACTTCTTGATAAGGTTTAATATTGGGCTGTTGTTCCAGTTTGACAGGTTCTTCCAACTTAACTTTTCTTTTAGGTTTACGTTCTTCAGGCTGGAACTCAACTTTCTTATATGGAGTTTGTCTATTAGGTTCCTTATTGCGAATGCTATTCTTATTTTTATTAGCTCGTATTTTTTTAGGTTTACTGTAAACCCTTTTCCTATTATTTTTATTAACTTTTTTTTTACAGGACTTTCCTGCTTTTCTACTAACCCACCATCAGCCGTGAGTTCCATGTCTCCAGCTTTTGGTTCATAGGGTTCGGGAATCAAAGCTGGACGACTCTCACTTTCACCCTCTGTTAAGGGCAAATATCCCTTGCTTTCATTATCAAAAAATAACTCTTCTTTCTCATCTTTCTTAGGTTCAAACTCCCACTTATAACTGCTCATAGCAGCAATAACAAGCATCAATGCTAGTGGGTCAAATACGAAAATCAATAGTATGATTACCCAACGTACAGCACGTTCAAGTGTTGCTGTATCAGGATTGTCGCCATAGATTAATGCGGCGATATATTTTACAGGACCTACTTCTGCTTCAATCTTACGATAACTTGCGGCTAACGGTGCTTTTTCAAGATTCAGTTTTGATATTTCTTGATTAAATGTTTCTATACGTTTTTGTGCTATCCCTATCTCATTGTTCAATGAGGCTCGCTCTCTACGCTGCTGTTGACGTATTTGTACTGCGCGTTCTACGCCAGCCTCGCTATCACCTCTATCAAGTCTGGCTGTTAGTTGGGCATCCATTTGGCTTAATGTATTACGGGCTGCTTCTATGTTCTGTCGTTCGCTACCAATCAATTCTTTTTGGATATTGATTTTTTCGTCAATCAACTGTATCTGAGCAGCGACATCTCCTGTTGGGATGCCCTGGTCCATATGTGCTTTCGACAAAAAGCCAAATATACCCATGCTTGTTACAAGTGCGAGGACTATGACGGCGCCCGCCAGATATGTTTTCATTAACCATCTACACTTGTCCCAGTATCTATGTAGCCATACCGTAGTAACGACCTTGGCAATCTCAAGGCTTGCACCCATAATGATGATAGGGATTACAGCAGCAGCAAATATAGCAGTAAGTCCTACTACGCTATACCATGCTGCAATGGCACTTAGCGTTAGTGCAGTCACCAACGCTACTGTTGAAAGGCTAAATATCTTCTTGATTATTAGCGGCATTAGAATATTTATTGTTTTATTACCTTAAATAACTGTATATTATTCTCTAGGTTCAGGAGCTTCTCCTTTTCCGAACAGATATCCATAAGTGTTTAAAAATTCAGTCAATGGCATCACAAGTTTTCTAGGTATGCCCGGACCTTGCTGAACACTGTAACTAACGAGGAACTCTTCATCTCCTCGCCATTTTATATGCACTACGGTTAGACTATCTCCGTCAGCAAAGTTATAAGTCTGACCTATCAGGTCTTCAAACCCGGATTTCAATGTAACATTTCCTCATCACTATCGTACTCGTCACCTTCTTCGGTATCGTCATTGTTAAGTTCAAAGGTAACATCATACCCGCCCTTGCGATCGGTCCACCAATCGTCATAGCGATCATAGTTGTAATCTTCTAAAAACTCAAGGAACAAATCGTATTCTTCATCTGTAGGGGGATCACCGACTGGTGAGTCAGCCCAATCACCTTCATTCATATGGCTAACGATTTCGTTGAATCTTTCTACAGAATCAAACGTAGTAACGATATCCTCTTCGGGAATATCGTAAGTAAAAATGCTAGTGACCTGATGATGTTCTTTCTTAACAATACGCATAAGTTACCTCATTTAATGAAATCAAAACGCTTTAATAACTGCTTTCTACCATTTACATATTTCCTGTAAGTAACAAGTATCTGCTCAGTAACAGGTACTTTGGCAAACTTACATAAAACATCTAGAGCAATGTAGCCAGTAGTTGTCTCCTTATATAAATCACTATACTTTAAAACCAAAGTTTTATCAAGATACTTTGGATCTATGACTGGGTTTATAAACCTTATATAGTTGGTGTTGAGTTGTTTTTCGGCAGACAATCTTGCATATCGTTCCAATACTTCTACCCTATCTAACTGCATGAGATTTACCTTGAACTCCGATAGAGATTTCACAGTGTGATTTAAATAGGCATTGTCTGTAGCTGATAGATTATCAAAACCTATTGACCTTATTTTTTCTAACAAGGGCCAGATATTTTTTATTATATGATTCACGTTTACTTCGATCAAATCTTGTTCAGCCAATTCCATCACAACCATATTGAACGTATGAGCATGAGGATTTGCATCTAGATCCTCTGTCAATGGATAAGAATGAGTTGGTAACACTGCCGTATAATCAGTTGGCAAGAATCGTAGATGGCGAAACAGGCGCAGATAGTTAGTCTGCGCCTCATGATTGATATCGGGGATCAATAAGAAATCAATATTTGATTTGTATAAAGTATTATCATGCGATGAGTTAACATGATCAAACTCTAAATCATTATCAATACTATTTGTTAACAAATATAAAATATTTGCTATAAATCTTCCTGACGATCCTTCTAAAAATGATACTGTATATCCAATCACTTATCGTCCCTGAACCTCACGAATCGCGGGAAACGTAGGCTGTACGTTCCATCTTGGTTTTGTGTGATTGCGTCTGCGAGGATCTCGGCAGTACGTCCAATAACACTTTCACTATTAGCGTAGTAGTCATCGCGGTCACCATCAGAAAAACCACTGCCAACATTAACAGATATCGTTTTGCCATCGTCAACACCCTCACAAACAAGCGCACCCAATCGTCCTTGGTTACGACCAGTGCCCTCTTCAATATTTACTACAGTCAGATCCACAGTGATAGTAGGCTTCCACTTCATCCAGAAAGTATTGCGCTTACATTCATATGGTGAGTTCAAATCCTTGATCATAATACCCTCAAAGCCAGCAACTACCATATCGTTAGCATAACGATGTAGTACATCACGACCTTCACCGGTATCAAGGTCAACCATGATATGTGTAAGCAACTCAACATTACTCATCTTGTCAATGACAGGACGCATACGCTCAAGTATATCAATACGCTTGTGTAGTTGTGCGTTCCAATGCCCATGTTCCCAGTTCTCGGTAGGAATAATATCAAAAATATTGAATACACTGTCACGGGCGTCAACATCTTCTTTACGCCTTGCTTGTCGCATCAACTCTTGAAAGCTCTGTCCAGTGACTTCGCCATCAAGCCAAAATCCATCACGCAATGCACGGTCACCAACACTCTGTACCAACTTGGTATAGTTGTCTTGAATTTGTTGCTCAATCAGATTAAAGTTTTCAAAGATTTTTCCGTTACGACTATAGCAAGTAGTAACTACTTCGCCATACTCATTTCTTGATACACGCATCAATACACGAACACCGTCAAGTTTAGGCTCAAGGCGTTTGATACCTTTCATCTCAGGACGACCTTCGCTATTAGTTGCCAACTGACAACCGAAAACAGGAATCTCGTATTCTGATTTCTTCACGACCTTGTTGAAGGTCTTGTCGCTAATACCGCAACGCAAGTCCTTACGAATCACATTGCGACAAAAGTTATTCCACTCATCGCTATCGAAACGCTGGCTTATAGAGTCAACTTGATCACGGGCACTATTACCTGTGTACTTGCGATTCATCAAATCGTTTAGCAACAATCTAAAATCTTGCCAGGGATTTTCACGACCAGATGCTTCATCAATAGTGGGCACTTGACGTAGATAAAAATTCACATATGGATTATATGTGAGGTTGACAAATGCTAGGAAACGCTTACAACTCTCATTGCCAAGTGTTGCCATTTCATATGCTTGCTTGATAACATCTTCTTTGTGAAGTCTACTATCGCTCTCATTAAGTTTATGAATCCAATATGCCATGCTCATAATCAGTTCCTCAACGTATGCCACATCAATAACTTGCTAACACCATCGTGTACAAAAGAATAGTTTTCGTGATCATCTCTGTTCACTAACTGATACCCATTCTTGATATGTTTACGACGGTATGTTTCGATCCTATTAGGACAGTAACTAAAACTATATCTCAACTTTTTACCTATAGTACCGCTAAACAATACAACTTTATCACGATTTTTAAATCGTTGTGTTGTATCCCAGTCCCAACGATAATAGGTCATATAGGCGCCCCAAATTTTTGTAGCACCTTCAACTTCCTTTATACAAATATATTCATACTTTGGACTAACATCGTAAACTTTCATAAAAATCTTACACTGATAAAATTGCCCAACTCAAATGCTTTTCAATTTGAGGTATCAAGTGCTTAAATTTTACTTGATTTAGGTTTGGTTTGCAAATAGTATATTCCCTATTATGACCTCGATACCAACGGAAATTAAAAGCATCATAAAGTGTAATAAGTTTGGCTCTAAGTTTTCCTGTACGACGACCATATAACATAAGACATTTATGTTCAAAAAAGTAGTCAGGAGTCAAATTAACATTGTCGGGTATATCGACGATGATGCAAACCTCATCTGCGCTACCCTGTCTATGCCAACCTATGTAGCGAACATTCATATCGATGATTGTAACACGTTTGCAAGGTATCTAAGTGCTTCTACTGTAAATGATAAAACATCCTGTAGAAGTCCTGCAGGGACGTAAGGTGCGATAATGACTCCGATAATTATTCCTAACAATAATCTCATACTATCTTTACCCGATTCAACTGAGTCTGATTATTGTCTTGACGCTTAACGGTTCCATCAATATTCAACACTGTGCCTACCGCCACATCTTGTTTGTAACCAAAGAAAATTGGTTGGTCACTTGTAGTAATAGCCGTGAGATAAAAAATACCCCATTGTTGGCTAAACACACATTTAATTACTTCTACTTGCAAGTTTAGCCGTTCCCCGATCTTTCCAACGTAACCCCCTTGTGCAAACTTAATGCGACGATCAGCCTCACTACGTTGCACTGCACGTTGATAAGTTTGCGGTATACTAGCAAGAAGGGCAATGTTATATCCCTCTGGTGTAAATTCTTCCTCAAGAATTTTGATAGTTTTACGGTCAAAGTCACTAACAAAGTCGCCGCTGAGAATTTTGAAAGTATAGCCCTTATAAAAATCCTTGATACGTTCAGCCATTTGCCTGTCTACATCAATGATATTTGAACTATCCTCAAGGATACTATAAACCAACTCACGGTTAAGCTTACGATGATTGTCATCGCCCAATTGGTAGGGTGCCTTGACATAAGATCCGTTGACACGTTGAGCCGCACATGCCGCAGCAACAACATCAAGTGTGGGCCAAATGCGAGTGACCTTTTTAGTACGTGCCATAGTTAGGCACCTGTCCAACGAACAGGGCTGATGTAAGTCTGTGAGAGGACGTTGCCGCGAATAAAATTCTTAGCGGGTTGTGCCCAACTTGCAGCCTTGAGTACATCACCGACCTTCCACTTATCGTGAGCCTTGCGACAAACGAAACTGTGGACGCTGTTACCAGTGACGACCTTGTAGAACTTGCTACCACGATTGATAGTAATGTTCAGTGAAG
>Ga0169931_10006262_pt1 | contig 18028 bp, 20 predicted proteins | sample Kivu_15m_20L_FD_129675 | JGI IMG/M metagenome (GOLD analysis project Ga0169931, IMG submission 129675) | Freshwater microbial communities from Lake Kivu, Western Province, Rwanda to study Microbial Dark Matter (Phase II) - Kivu_15m_20L... | ecosystem: Environmental > Aquatic > Freshwater > Lake... | reverse complement strand
GGCGATATTGATGCTGGCCGTGCTGGTGGCTGGCTGTTCGGGGGCTCCGGAATCTTCGGTGGCTGCGTCGTCGGCTGCGTCGTCGGCTGCTGCTGCGGCTCCTGCGGGGGCGGGGCTGTCCGAGCCGGCGGGGTCTGCGGAGTCTGCGAGTTCCGTGGAGTCGACCGCGCCCGTGGCACTGGCCGGGGCGGCTGTCCCGGCTGATCAGAATGCTGCTGTGCCGGCAGCACCGGCAGCTCGTGCGCCAATCTACCTGGAAGAGCCGAACGGGAAGCAGCTGATTGCTGCAGCACTGGAGCGTGCGCGGCAGGACCACAAGCATGTTTTGATTGAGTGGGGCGGGAACTGGTGTGGCTGGTGTTACAAGCTGCACGACGTGTTTCACAATGATGCGATGGTGCGGCCGGTGGTGCATGAAGAATTTGAGCTTGTGCTGATTGACCAGGGGCAGAACAAGGAGCTGATGCTGGAGTACGCGGGTGCGGAGGGAGTCAGTGGTTTTCCGCATCTGACGATACTGGATGCTGGCGGTGCTGTTCTGACGAATCAGGAAACGGGATCACTGGAGACTGGTTCGCGGCATGATCCGCAGCGGGTGACTGAGTTTTTGCGGAAGTGGGTGCCACCGCAGCAGGACGCGGAGCAGTTGCTGAGCGGGGCACTGGCGAAAGCGGGCAGTGAGCAGAAGGCGGTGCTGGTGCGAGTGGGTTCACCGTACTGTGGCTGGTGCACAGTGTTGTCTCGGTTCATGCAGCAGCAGCAGTCGGTATTTGCCAGCGACTATGTGGACCTGAAGATTGACACTTTGCGAATGCTGCATGGTGAAAGTGTGGCGGCGCGTCTGCAGCCGGCTGGCGCTGAGGGGATTCCGTGGATGGTGATACTGGATGCATCCGGAAAGACGTTAGCCACATCGATTGGTCCTGAGGGGAACATTGGTTACCCGTATCAGCCCGCGGAGATTGCTCATTTCCTGTCCATGCTCAAGTCAACTCGCAGTCGTCTGACGGACGCCCAGCTGGAATCGATTGCTGCCGAGCTGACGGCGTGGCGGGTGTCTCGGGAGGAGCAATGATCTGCACGGGCGAGCTGTGAATTCGAGGGCAGCCTGTGCATGTTTTGCAGCTGACCTGACTGTGGTCGTCTTTCAATCGAGGCGAAATCCGGTTTGATGCCATTCGCAGAGCAGAGTCCCGTCAACCAAAACAATCTTTGCGGACTTCTCGGCGCTTTCGATGGCTTCGTCGGTAAATCGACTGGTGGTGACCACATACCCTCGGAGTGCGGACTGTTCTTCGATGACACCTTTGAATTGCTGGATTGCCGGACGCCCCACAGGGTTGTTCAGGCTGTATTTCTTGCATTGCACGACAATCATTCCGTCGGGATGAAACACATAGCCATCAACCCCATAGTCATTGGAGCGAGGGGTCAGGCCTGTTGGGTGGCCGGATTCAGCGAAGTAGCTCATGACATGGCGTTCGAATTTGATGGGATCCATTTCCAGGAGTGCTGCATGTAACTCGGATTGCTGGGCAGGAACCAGCTGTCGCTCAGGTGTCATGGCGTCGGCTCTGATCGCATCCAGCAGTTCCTTTCGAGCTCTGCGGGTGGTTTCAAATTCGACAAACGTGAGCATCAGTTTTGTGAGGGGATCTCTGACTCGATGATCTTTGATAAATGCTTCCAGAACAGATGTGGCGCCAGCTGTTCCCAGGAAAAGCAGAAGTGCTACCGGAGCACCAACCGCACCGCCAAAGGCGGCGATTCCGGCACCTTCGGCACCGACAATTGCCGTGCCGACTGCTGTCACCGGAATCGCAATCTTTAATGACAGTGGCAGACTGGACTCCTGGAAGTTCCGCAGGCTGGTTGTCACGACATTGATGACGATTTTGGCAACTCGCAGTGTGTCAATCGATCCATAGAGACTGGTGGCCATTTCGATTTTTGTGAGTCGCGAATCTGCCAGGGTGCTGCGTGCGTTGCCGAACCATTGCAGCACATCTTCAAGATCTCTGTCTGCAGACACCGCTCGAATCCCGGCGATCAGGGCATTGACCAGTTGTGTTCTTAGGCCTTCAGTTTTTGAGCCTGTTTGCTCAGTGACCGCCGAGATGATACCTGCCAGCCACGTCTGAGGCGGACCAGACTGTGGCGGTCTTTGACGTTGAAACCAGTTGAGTGCCCGATCTGGAAGACTTGCGAGGGAGGCAGCCTTGTCCGAGACTGCGGGTGTATCTGGTCGTTGAGATTCCGTCGGATTGTCAGTAATATCACCGTTCACACGACGGCTCCTCGGTAGTTTTCAATTATGAAACGCAATTCTGACTCTTACCCGCTGAATCCATTTGATCCGGGGCCGCCTGACGTGGTCACAGACCAGTCGTCGGGGCTGCTGATTTGCTGGAACGCTCGTGGTACTGAGCGGGTGGAGGTGGATCTTATACAGCGAACGGTTTTGTTTGAGAACTGCCATCAGTCGCGGGGGCTGGGATTAACGCAGGGTGAGCTGATTTGCGGGTTTGAGGACATCTGTGGGGTGCGTGATTTTTTGGTGGGGCAGCACCGTGGTTTTGGTTATCGGCTGCTGTTTGCGCTGGCGCCTTTGGCGGGTATAGTGGTCAGCGTGGACGGGTTGTCGTCGTGCTTTATCAGCACAGTGGCCGGTCGGGCGCGGATCTTTGCGGGGTGGATGGGTTTTGCGGAGGTGCGGGAGGCATTGCTGCGGATCTCATCAGAGAGTTCGTGTCGGCAGCCGTGGTCGGATCAGGCGTGGGCGGGACCGGTGACAGCTGCACTGTCGCTGCTGGCGGCGGGGGTGATTGTCTGGCTGCTGTTGTAATCTGGCGCCAGCATTTTTGATTCAGAACACTTGGATTTCAACTGCTTTTAGGCCACCGCGACGTTAGAATCTGAGTCAGGAGAGCCTTGCGTATGATCGAAGTCAGGTACACGGGTGATGCACTGTGGGACAGGATTGAGCGCGCCGTGGAAAAAGTAAAGGATCGACTTCGCCGGGTGACTCAGGCTTTGAACGCTGCCGATATTCCGTACGCGGTTATCGGCGGGAACGCGGTTCAGCACTGGGTTGCTCAGGTTGACGAATCTGTCGTCCGTAATACTCAGGATGTTGATATCATCCTGAATCAGTCGGATCTGCCGCGGGCGATTCCGGCACTGGCTGCTGCTGGTTTCATCTATCGGCACTCGGCCGGCATCACCATGTTTCTGGACGGCCCTGACGCCAAAGCACGCGATGCGGTGCATGTGATTTTTGCGGGCACGAAAGTTCGGGAAGAATACACCGAGACCGTGCCGCAGCTGGATGCATTTGAGTGGCTCCAGAACACTCGCACGCTGCCGCTCGAACACCTTGTCAGAATGAAGCTCACTTCCTTTCGCCGGAAGGACCAGGTCCATATTCTGGACATGATTTCGGTGGGCCTGATTGATGGGTCGTGGCCTGCCAGGTATCCGGCGCAGCTGCGAGATCGACTGCAGCAGCTGCTGGATGATCCGGACGGTTGAGCCGTGTTCGGGAAGGCTCGTGTGGGGGGATGTTTGACGGGCAGTGCTCGGGCTGGAAAGCCCGAGCTGCGGTTGTGGTGTTTTCGTGCGTGGTGTGATGGCGGGGGTGGATGTTTGACGGCGCAGTGCTCGGGCTGGAAAGCCCGAGCTACGGTTGTGGTGTTTTCGTGCGTGGTGTGATGGCGGGGTGGATGTTTGACGGCGCAGTGCCTGGGCTGGAACGCCCAGGCTGCGTGTTTCTCCTCGCATCGGTTTTGCCGGCCGCCACGATTGCGCCGATTGCAGTGATCGATTTCTCAGCCCCCGGGGACCGTCGCGGCGGTTTTGTGCGACCGCTTTCCAGCCTGCGGTGTACAGTAGGCGACCGTTTTTAACGGTCACACAGTTCGGGGGTTCCAGGGAGATTTGGCGTGGCAGACGCCTCAGTACAGTCAGAATTATCGCAGTCCATGGCTCGAGCGCGGACGTCCCGGCAGTATGTCGGCTTTCAGCTTAATGGCCAGGAGTATGCATTTCGTATCGAGCAGATTCAGGAGATTGTGATTCCGGATCGTCTGACGCAGCTGCCTCAGGTGCCGGAGTACATAGAGGGTGTCAGCAATCTGCGTGGCACCATCATTCCGATTGTCAGTCTGCGGCGTCTGCTCAATATGCCTGCGCGGCCTGCCGACGCTGAGACTCGTACGATTGTCGTCAGTGTACCGCCGCGGATTCTGGGCTGCACCGTGGATGCCGTCACTCAGGTGCTGCGGATTTCGCAGTCCGAGCTGTTGCCTGCCCCGGACCTGCTAAGTAGTGCGGGGACCAGTTTTATCGAAGGCTTTGCGAAGCTGGAGGGGCGGCTGGTGACGTTGCTGAGTGTTCCGCTGCTGCTGGATCCGACGAAGATGGATACGGTTCGGGAGGCTGCCAGTCGTGGCCTGCCGGGCCTGCCGACTGCCGACTGCCGCCGTCACTGGCTGACTGAAATTGTTTTCAAGCCTTAATTTTACATACTTAAAAAAATCAGAGATCAGACCGATGGCCGACGAACGCAAACCTCGCACCAGTCGCAGCCGAACCGCCGCTGCTGCCGGAACAAGTCTGCTGGATTTCCAGCAGATCATCGAGAACTCGACGATCCGTGTGATCGTTGCAGATCTTGATCTGAAAGTTGTCTACATGAATTCTGCATCCCGCAGCACACTGAAGGAAATGCAGCATCTGCTGCCGGTGCCGGTGGATGAAATCATCGGTCGCCCGATTGACATCTTTCATCGTGAGCCTGAACGGCAGCGTCGATTTCTGCAGGACCCTCGGAACCTGCCGCATTCCGCACGAATCCAGCTGGGTCCTGAAATACTGCTGTTGAATGTGGTGGCTCTGCGCGATCGCGAAGGTCGCTACATCGGCCCGATGGTTAACTGGGAACGGATTACCGAGCAGGTGCGGGCACAGGAACGAGAACAGCAGCTGGTGGCTGAACAGAATGCGGCCGCGGAAAGTCTGCGACATCGAGTGACCAGTCTGATGAATGTGGTGGCGGCGATTGCTGCCGGAGATCTGCGGCAGAATCTGGCTGCGGACGGTGACGATGATCTGGGGCGACTGGGGGCCAGCGTCGGTCAGATGTCGGCGGATCTGCGGAAGCTGGTGGGTGAAGTGATTGAGGCGGCCGATCAGCAAAGCGAAGGGGCTCAGGCGATCGCGGAGAGTTCCAATAATCTGAGTGAATCGTCCCAGACGCAGGCCGCTTCTGTGGAAGAGATGTCTGCGGCGGTGGACAGCATGCTGAAGTCCGTGCAGGTCATCAGCGAAAGTGCTGCAGTGGCTCGACAGCAGGCAGAATCGACTGCCGCTCTGGCTCGCGAAGGCGGTGCCGCCACTGAGGATGCTGTGCAATCGATGAAGCTGATTCAGAAATCCAGTGAACAGATCAATGACATCATTCAGGTGATCAGTGAGATTGCCAGCCAGACAAATCTGCTGGCGCTGAATGCGGCCATCGAAGCGGCTCGTGCAGGCGAGCACGGGCTGGGTTTTGCCGTCGTTGCTGATGAAGTGCGCAAGCTGGCTGAGCGTTCCAGCCTGGCCGCCAAGGAAATTACTCAGCTGATCAAAGAGTCAACTCGCCGCGTGGGTGAGGGGGCGGAACTTTCCGTGCGAGTCGGCAAGTCTTTAAAGTCGATAGTGCAGGCGGTGGAACAGACTGCCAGCGGTATCAGTCGAATTGCTGAGTCCACAGAAACGCAGTCCGAGAGTGCTCAGGAAGTTCAGACGGCCATCCGGACGGTCGGGCGTACGACGGAATCCACGGCTGCAGGTTCTGAAGAGCTGGCGGCCAGTGCCGAGCAGCTGGGTGCTCAGGCTTCAGCCCTGCGTGAACTGGTTGCTCGCTTTCGAGTCTGATCGGGTGGCCTCTGCTGACGGTGTCTGGTCATGGAACATCAACAGCTGACAGATGCGGAATTTGCGGAATTCCAGAAGCTGATTTTTCGGCTCTGCGGAATCCAGGTTCCCGCGAATAAGGTGATGCTGCTGAGCAACCGGATCAGGCGGCGACTGCGAGCCACCGGGACAGCGGGCTATGCGGACTATCTGCGTCTGCTGAAAACCAGGGCTGGCAACGATGAGCTGGCGCACTTTCTGGATGCGATTACCACCAACGAAACCTCGTTCTTTCGCACCGAGAAACAGTTTCAGTGGCTGCAGTCCGAGTTTCTGGACGATGTGTGCGGGCGTATCCGCAATGGCAGTCATCCGGCAACTTTGCGGCTTTGGTCAGCGGCCTGCAGTACGGGTCAGGAACCCGGCACGATGGCGATTTGTCTGGCGGAACAGAGTGTGCGGCTGCGGGGTGTGGACATTCGCATTGACGCCACAGATCTCAGTGAGCAGGCACTCAGTGTGGCTCGTTCCGGCACCTGGGAAGCTCGCGCTCTGGAAGGCATTCCCGAGCCCTTGCGGAAAAAGTATTTTCAGGAGGTTGCAGTGGGGGATGCGGCAGACATCAGCCCTGATCCGCTGCGTCGTCCTTTTCAGGTGCGCCCTGCTTTGCGGCAGTGGATGCATGTGGCTCGGCACAATCTGATGGAACCTGCGCCGCACACTAATTATGACTGCATTTTTCTGCGCAACGTGATGATTTATTTTAGTGCCGAATCCAAACAGGTGGTGGCAGGACATCTGATGCGAGCCCTTGCGGCGGGCGGTTATCTGGTGATTGGTCCTTCGGAAGGCCTGTCAGAGCAGTTGCAGGGGCTGCAGCGCCGTTCGCCGTTCGTCTATCAGAAGGCCATCGGAGGTGCTGCATGACTCAGTCAGCAGGCGGAGCTGCAGATGGTGATGCAGCATTTCTGTCAGAAGAGATGTCTCAGTATCTGCAGGTTTACATCGACGAGTCTGAGGAAGAGCTGGAGAGTCTGACAGAGGCGATCTTGCAGCTGGAGCGTGATCCTCAGCATGCAGATTCACTGAACCGCGCTTTTCGCATGCTGCATTCCCTGAAGGGTTCGTCGGGAATGCTGGGTTTTGAAACTGTCGGCAACTTTGCGCATGAGCTGGAGGATCGATTTGAGCGCTGGCGGAGCGGGGCTGCTCGGCTGGATCGTGAATCGACAACGCTGGTATTGAAAGCGGTTGATTATTTCCGCAGCTTTCTGGCTCGTCTGCGCGTACGCGATCTGCATCAGGGGGATCCGGGACCGTTGCTGCGGCAGCTGCAGCAGGTAGAATCAGGCAGTGCTGCAACCGCAGCGGGTCTGCTGCTGAAACCTGCAAATCCGGCTGAAGCGTCGCTGGTGCAGGGAGGAATGAGGGTCATTATTCGTTTTCGAAATGGGCTGCAGCTGGCCGATTTGAAAGCGCGCCTGATTCTGTCGAAACTTTCAGCGATCGGAGAAACTGGCGAATGTGAGCCTCCGCTGGAAGAAATTGACAGTTTCGAAAATCTGACTCTGTTTTCGCTGATTCTGATCACGACGCATCCAATTGAGGAAGTGCGGCGGATCGCCAGTGTGGACGGTGTCGAGTCCGTGGATGTCATTGCCGGTGGTCTGCCGGCGTCGACAGCGGCAGCGGCGTCGACAGCGGTCCAGCAGCCGACTGAAGCAGCACCTGTGCTGAGTGCATCGGCCGCTGTGGCGGCGAGTATACCGGATCAGGTTGAGGTGGTGTCTGCTGAGCCTGTGCAGAGACAGACCGAGGAGTCGTCTGCCGGGATGACTGTGCAGGAAACGCTGCGGGTGGACATTGGTCGTCTGGATCAGCTATTGAATCTGACGGGCGAGCTGGTGGTCGCCAACGCGCGATGTGACCAGTTGCTGGCCGAGATTGCTCCGCTGCATCGTCGTGGTCGCCGACAGCGTCAGGCGGTGGATTTGCGTGAGAATCTGCGACGCCGTTTTGAGCGTTTGCGTGGCCATGTGCAGGGTGTGTGTGTTGATGGCCGAATGACAGCCGAGCTGTTTGCCGGGCTGGACGATGAGCTGGAGGCTTTGGATCGCGAAGCTGAATTTCAGGAAGCCAATCGTCATTTCTTCATTGATATGTCAGAGGCTTTCGATCAGCTGAACCGGGTCTCGCGGGGACTGCAGCGAAGTGTGCTCAGCACTTGCATGATTCCGGTTGGTCCGCTGTTCAATCGATTCAGGCGTGTGGTGCGTGATTTGTCTGTTGACCGAGGCAAACAGGCTCGACTGGTGATACACGGTGAGAAGACTGAGCTGGACAAGCGGATGGTGGATGCTCTTGGCGATCCGCTGCTGCATCTGATCCGCAATGCGCCTGATCATGGGATGGAAACGCCGGCTGAACGCGTGGCGGTCGGTAAACCAGAGTCTGGTACGATACAGCTGTCGGCTGCTCATCGCGGCAACAATGTGATTATCACGATTCAGGACGACGGCGGCGGCATCAGTACCGAAAAGATCCGGCAGAAGCTGGTGCAGCGCGGATTGATTGGGGCGGCACAGGCAGACGAGCTGAGTACGCAGCAGTTACTTGAGGCGATCTGGGAACCGGGGTTCAGCACAGCCAGCGCTGTGACAGAGATCAGGCCACAGCGGGTCGCAGTCGCCGTCAGGAGGTTGTGATTGTGCAGGCGCGCGGACGAACGCTTGGGTTGTCGGTGGACAGCCTGATTCGATTTCTGTTGAACGTATCGGTCAGGTGCCGCTGCAGGATGCGGCCAGACTGCTGGGATCCGGTGAGACCGCAGTTTGTGCCTGTCTGATGAGTATGGAGGGCGGGCTGACCGGGCAGATGCTGCTGGGGTTTGAAGATGCCAGCGGATTAATTCTGGCCGATCTGATTCTGCAGCGAGCCGCGGGGACAGTGGCGGTGTGGGGTGAGGTGGAAGAGTCGGCAGCGCTGGAGACGATGAATATCGCGGGCAGTGCCTTTTTGAACGGCATAGCAGAGAACCTTGCAGGGCGTCTGGGCAGGGATCTGTCACTGATTCCTTCACCTCCGATTTTTCTGCGTGACTTTGCCGAAAGCCTGCTGCAGTCGGCATTCACGTGTCAGGCGATGGATGCCAGTGTGCTGGTGTATGCTGAGACTTCATTTGTACTGGCCGGACAGCCGCTGTTGTGGACTTTTTTGTGGATCCCGGATTCGGATTCACTGCGACATCTGGGGTTGCTGATGGACGGGCTGCGGTCATGAACGGAAAGCAGACCGGCTCATACTTAGACCGATTTCAGCGCCGCGTTGGCATGGGTGAGGTGGAGGTGCTGCGCGGAGCCGGTGAACTGAAGACTCTGCTGGGTTCCTGCATTGGACTGGTGCTGCACGACCGCCAGCACGTGGTGGCCGGGCTGCCGCATATTGTGCAGCCACAGACACAGCGAACGGATCAGCCACCCGGGAAATATGCCAGCACCGCGGTGCCCGAACTGATTCGGCTGATCGAGCAGAAGGGTGGTCGTCGACGCAGTCTGGAGGCGTGGTTTGCCGGTGGAGCCAGCATGTTTGGCTCGAATCTGAGCAATCAGATTGGACTGCAGAATTCCGCTGCGGTGCGACAGCTGCTGCGTGATTTTGGGATCCGCGTGATGGCCGAAGACTGTGGGGGAAAACGTGGCAGACAGTTAAGTTTTGATGTTGCGACGGGAATTGCGACGGTGGCAGTTTTAGGAAACAGTCCGGTTGTCATGCAGCCGTCTGAACAGGGAGCACACGAATGAATCGACTGCTGATCGCTGATGATGCCTTGATCATGCGGATGAAAATCCGCGATGTGGCACAAAAGGCTGGCTGGACAGTGGTGGGTGAGGCAAGTAACGGGGCGGAGGCGGTGGCGAAGTATGCAGAGCTGCGTCCGGATCTTGTGACGATGGACCTTGTGATGCCGGAGCTGGACGGGCTGGAGGCGTTGCGGGCAATTCGCGGACAGTTCCCTGAAGCAGCGGTCGTTATGATCAGTGCTGTCAATCAGAAGGAGCGTTTGCGGGAGTGTATTTCAGCGGGGGCTGTGGATTTTATTGTCAAACCGTTCCAGGCTCTGGAACCTCAGGTTTTTTTTGAGCGCAGTTTGCGTCCGGCGACTTGACCGCCGGCCCTGACCGAGGGAGATTGCCCAGGCGTGAATCAGACAGGCAGGTCCGGTATTCTGCTGCTGAATCCGGCTGGAGATTTTTGTGGCGAGCAAAGCGTGAATCCTGATTGTTGATGATTCTGCGTTGTTCCGCACGATGCTGCAGAATGTCGTGCGTGATCTGTCAGAGTTTGAAGTTGTTGGTACAGCCTCGAACGGGCTGGCGGCGCTGGACAAGATCGAGCCGATGAATCCGGACGTGGTGACGCTGGACGTGGAGATGCCGGGGTTATCTGGAATCGAGGTATTGCGGGAGCTGAAGCGTCGAGGTTGTCGCAGTCGCGTGATCATGGTCAGGCGATTTACGGCGGCCGGGACTCAGGTCACGACCGATGCGCTGCTGGAGGGTGCTTTTGATTTTGTGCTGAAGCCAGCGGGGGCGAATGCTGCGGACAATCGGCTGCAGCTTCTGGAAGCCCTGCAAGCTCCCTTGCAGGCTGTCAGGCAGCAGCTGGACTTTAAGCCTGATCCTGTTCAGGCGCTGGTTCCGCTGGCAGGGGGTCGGATTCTGTCGGCGACCAGACTGCTGGTCATCGGTTGTTCTACGGGAGGTCCGGACGCTCTGGCGCGACTGATGCCGGAGCTGCCTGCGAAGCTGCCGTTGCCGATGCTGGTTGTGCAGCACATGCCTGCCGGGTTTACGGCAACGCTGGCGGCGCGGCTGAACGAGGCTTGCGAGTATCCTGTGCGGGAGGCTGCGGACAATGAACTGGTGCAGGCAGGCACGGCTTTTGTGGCTCGCGGTGGTCGTCATCTGAAGCTGTTGCCGCGAGCTGGCGACGTAATGTTTCAGCTGACTGAGGATCCTGCGGAGAGTTTCTGTCGGCCGGCGGTGGACTATACGCTGCGATCGGCGGTGTCGGTGTATGGGAGCGGTGTGACGGCCGTGATTTTGACGGGGATGGGTTCTGACGGGGCGGCTGGGTGTCGTCTGGTGCGGGAGTCCGGAGGTCGGGTGCTGGTGCAGCACCCTGACGGCTGTACAGTCTACGGGATGCCAAGGGCGGTTAAGCGGGCGGAACTGGCGGATGAGGAGTGGCGTCTGGACGAGCTGGCGGGGCGAATTCAGCAGCTGGCAACGGCGGCCAAAGCGGTGAAACGCTGACTGCGACTCGTGTAAGTTCCCTCGAAATCCATCGATTCAGCGTTGTTTTCCCAACAAAAGTCTGGTGAGATATCGGTTGATTTGGCGAATACGACTGATGTTCCTCAATTCTCCCCGCCTGTTTTCCCTCCTGCCTGCAGATCAGACACAGCGATTATGAAGCGACGGGTCTTTCTCAGTGCCGCAGCAGCGGGGTCTGTCGCGGCCACAATGGCTGGCGGTCAGGCTGGCGGTCGGGCTGGCGGTCGGGCTGTCAATGCTGCCGGAACTGCTCGCAGCACGATACTGTTCTTCCTCAGCGGTGGCGCGTCGCACATTGATATGTGGGACATGAAGCCGGCGGCTCCGCTGGAGTATCGGGGGCCCTTTCAGCCGATATCCACATCGGCTCCGGGTGTGACCTTATGTCAGCATCTGCCTTTGCTGGCTCAGCAGGCCCATCACCTGGTGCTGCTGAACAGCATTGGGGGTTCTGTCAGTACCAACGACCATCATGCCGGCTATTACTACAATCTGACGGGGCATGTGCCGGACGCTACGTTTCTCAGCCTGGGCAACAATCGAACACCGTATGCATCGGACTGGCCGTCGATGGCAACGGTGGCGGGTTCCCGCCGGCCTCCGCATCCGGATCTGACGAATACGATTACGATTCCGCATGTGGAAGGTGCCCCGGCTTATACTCGACCTGGCCAGTTTGCGGCTCGCCTGGGGACTCAGTATGACCCGCTGTATGTCATTGGCAGTCGTGAAACTCCGCTTAGCTTCCAGGCTCCTGCCATCACGCTGGAGGGTGAAGTTAGTCCTGGACGTCTGTCAGATCGGACTTCAATGCTGAAGGCTCTCGATGATGCTCGTCGCGACCTTGATCGGTCTGCGGCTGTTGCATCGTGGTCGGCACAGCAGCAGCGTGCATTTTCGCTGCTGATGTCTCGCCGCACGACCGGTGCATTCGATCTTTCGCAGGAGCCGGCTGAGGTACTGGAGCGGTATGGTCGCACAATCAACGGCACCAGCCTGCTGCTGGCTCGGCGTCTGGCAGAAGCCGGGGTCCCATTCATTACGGTGTTCTGGATGGGCGATGAAAAGCAGGCCGAGCGTCGCAAGTGTGCCAGTGGTGGCGGCTGGGATACTCACGGCAACAATTTCCAGTGTCTGCAGGACTGGCTGCTGCCGGAATTCGATCGCGGCTTTTCGGCTCTTGTCGAGGATCTTTCGCAGCGTGGTCTGCTCGATCAGACGTTACTGCTGGTGACCAGCGAAATGGGGCGTAAGCCGAAAATCGGGGATCCGCGTTCCGGCGGGCCTTCAGGAGCCGGTCGGGATCACTGGACCCACTGCCTGACGGATGTGATGGCTGGTGGCGGGCTGCGGGGCGGGCAGACCTATGGCAGCAGTGACCGCTTTGCCGAGTATCCGCAGGATCGTCCCCTGACTCCGGCCGATGTGGCTCGCACTGTCTATCATGCGATGGGCATCGAGGATCTGACGGCCTATGACAACCAGAATCGCCCCTATCAGCTGCTGGATGCGGGTGAACCGCTGACTGAGCTGTTCTGAATCGCCTGGTTCCTGCCGGGCGGCAGGTCAGCTGACGGATTCCAGTCTGAGCAGTTCTCCGGTTTCGGGAACCGCCTGCAGGGGCAGCTCTTTGCGGGCATCGTCTGAGTACAGCACCATGGTGACTTCGTTGCCGCGGTTACTGAAAAACAGTTCGTCTGTGAACGCTCGCATGATCAGCAGGCCGCGACCGCTGGCCAGTATCAGTTCCGGGTCATTGCAGCGTTCGAAGGCAGCCTCGACGTTAAAGCCGTTGCCTTCGTCGGAGATGGAGATCCAGAGGCCAAACAGGCCAACCAGTTCTGTGACCTGAACATGCCGACTTGTCCAGGGCTCAAGCTGTTCACGTTCGCGGGCCAGTTCGATAAAGCGGGACGTTTCGTCTTCTTTGAGTTCCGAGCTGATTTCCAGGTTGCCGTGGTAGAAAGCGTTATTGAGGGCTTCTTCCAGTGCCATGCAGAAGTGGTTTTCGCGGGAACCTTCGACCACCTGAAATTCGCCGATGGCACTGAGCAGCCGTTCGCGCAGCGGGGAAATCAGGCTGCAGCGGGTGGGGACGGTGAAGCGTGTCAGCCGCAGATGCTGAGAATCTATCAGCCGAGTTTCCTGCCAGAGGTGTGCTGTCATTGGGGTATCACAACAAGGTTGCCCCGCAGGAGGCTGGGGGGAAACGGGGGATTTCCGGGGAAACAAAACAGACTCCACGTTTTCTCTCATACCGACCCCGGACCTGCAAACGAAATTCGTGAAATTTGGGTTGAGAGGGGGCGGGGAGCTCTGAAAAACCCGGCATGATCCTTTTGGGAGGCTGCAGGCGGTACAGTCAGACTGCGCTGCCAGGCCCCCCCAACTCGGTACCGATCGCCGCGAAAACACCCCCAGACGGTTGAAGTCCGGCCGATGTTTGCTGTAGTACGCCCTGAATTCCCTGTTTTCCCGGATCTCACGGCAGCAGCAGCAGGTGCCTGCCCATCGGGTCTGCGGGGATGCATGCTTCGTGAATGTCTGCAAACACCACTTTCAATCGCAATTCGCTGGGGTCGGGCCGAAAGAATGCAACGGATTTTCATTTCGGGAATCGGGGTTGTCAGCTGTCTGGGAAATGATCGCCGCACCTTCTGGAAAAACATCATTTCCAGCCAGTGCGGCATTTCAGTTCTCACTGAACACGACACAAAGGACCTCGAAGTCAACATCGGTGGCGAAGTTCACAATCTCGATGATGCCCGCATCAGCGTCAACGACAGCGTGTCGGCTCGCAAGATGGACCGAGCTTCACAGTTTGCCGTGCATGCGTCGTATGAAGCCCTTGAAGATGCCGGACTTCCGGTGTCCGGCATCGGTGAACGGGCGGCGGTGATTCTGGGTGCCGGGCTTGCCGGTCTGGAAACCTACGAGCTGCAGCATGAGAAGCTGCTGACGAAGGGGCCGTCGCGAGTCAGTCCGTTTACGATTCCCATGCTGATGCCCAACGCACCCCCGGGAAATGTCAGTCTGGCATTCGGTGTTCAGGGAACGGCCTACACCACCAGCAGCGCCTGTTCATCATCGGGCCATGCGATGATTGACGCGTTTGAGTACCTGCGTCGCGGAGATGCTGACTTCGTAATTACAGGCGGCACTGAAGCCTCGCTGACTCGACTGGGTATTGCTTCATTTGTCAATATGCGGGCGATGAACAAGACGATGAATGATCGTCCGCAGCAGTCGATGCGTCCGTTTGACGCTGACCGCGGTGGCTTTATTATGGCGGAAGGCGCTGCGGTTCTGATCTTCGAAACGGAAGAGCACCTGCGGCGACGCGGCGGACGGGCGTGGGCAGAAGTCCTGTCCGGACGCTCTACAAGTGACTCCTTCCATCTGACTCAGCCTGACCCCCAGGGACGCCAGGCGGTGCGAGCGATCCAGCTGGCTTTGCAAAAGGCTGGTCTGAATCCTGCGGACATTGCTGCCGACACCTACGTCAGTGCTCACGGCACCAGTACGCATTATAACGATGCGATGGAAACGGTAGCTCTGAAATCGGTGTTCGGTGCTGATGCCTCACACCTCCACATCAGCTCCATCAAATCCATGCTGGGACATATGATCGGCGCCGCCTGTGCCGTGGAAATGTCGGCCTGTGCAATGGCCCTTACGTCGGGAATTTTGCCGCCGACCATCAATTACGACACACCGGATCCGGAATGTGACCTGAATTACATCCCTAATACCGCGGTCGATCGTGCCTGTCGGTATGCGGTGAACAACAGTTTCGGTTTTGGTGGACACAATGTGTCGCTGGTGATCGGGCGAGTCGACGATCCGGAGCTGCGCCGCACGGACCTCTGATCGTCCCGGTTTGACTTTTTCCCCCGCGAGACTACAAACAAGCTGCGGATTCCTCGGTATTCAGCAGTTATTGAACGGAGCAGGTTTTGTGGGCACTCAGACAATCGCGGTATCGGGGGCTTCGGGGCTGGTAGGTGGTCGACTGGCGCAGCTGCTGAAGGCAGCCGGGCATACAGTGCTGCCGATCAGCCGTCGCTCTGTCGACAGCTCCACGATTGTGTGGGACCCGGACCGTGGATTCGTGAATCCATCGCGGCTTGAGGGAGTGGATGCGATTGTGCACCTGGCGGGCGAAAACATCGCTGCAGGTCGCTGGTCACCTGCTCAAAAGCAGAAAATTCGCGACAGTCGCGTTCTTGGAACTCGCAGCCTGGTAGCCTCACTTAAAGGGCTCACCAAACCACCCAAAACTTTGGTCTGCGCGTCCGCCATCGGTTTTTACGGAGATCGCGGGGACGAGGTCCTGAACGAACGGTCGCCGCCTGGTTCCGGATTTTTGGTGGATGTCTGTCGTGAATGGGAAGCGGCAGCCGCTGCGGGCACTGAACTGGGCATGCGAGTGGTGCAGGTGCGGCTGGGAGTCGTATTGTCGGCTCAGGGCGGAGCTCTGCAGAAAATGCTGATTCCGTTTCGCATGGGAGCGGGTGGAATTGTAGGCAGCGGTCGACAGTACTGGAGCTGGATCAGCGTGACGGATGCCGCACGGATCTTTGCGTTTTGCGTTGAAAATCCCGGTATCAGTGGTCCGGTCAACGCAGTCAGTCCGCACACAGCCACCAATTTTGATTTCACCAAAACTCTGGGAGCTGTGCTGCGGCGTCCGACCATTTTCCCCCTGCCTGGTTTCATGGCGAAAATTGTGCTGGGCGAAATGGCTGGTCCGCTCCTGCTGGCCAGTGCTCGCGTTACACCCGACGCACTGCGGAAAGCCGGCTTCACGTTTTCTCAGCCCGGCCTGCGTGAATGTCTGGAAGCCGAACTGAAGTGAACGACATTACTGGGCGCGGTCCGGCCTGGATGCGGATCTGCCTGTGGGCAGCGGCCCTGCAGTGTCTTGTCTGGGGCCCCTTCATCATCCTTGCTCCGCAGCAGTCAGCGGTTGCGTATGGCTACGGTACGCCGCCGCGTGATCTGTTTCTCTGGCAGGGCATGGGGCTGATCATTTTGCTGTACGGAGTTGGTTACGCGGTGGCCGGGACGGCTCCGCTGCGTCACTGGCTGACAGTTTTGCTGGGGCTGCTGGCCAAGGTTTTGGGGCCGATCGGGATGACGTGGGCGGTGCTGCAGGGGCAGGCGTCACCTGGCGTCCTGCGGCTGATTCCGATTCACGATGTGATCTGGTGGCTGCCGTTTGCGATCATTGTGCTGCGTGGGGCGCGAGGGCTTAGCCCTGCAGCTGCTGCAGCAGTTCCAGCACCTTCGACTCGATCAGATCACGCACCTGGCGAAATTCTTCCGGGGGCATCTCGCGGGGGTCCGGAATCTTCCAGTCCACTCGCAGTTTCGCCTCCACCAGCGGACACTCGTCACCACACCCCATCGTGACCGCGGCGTCAACCTGTCTGCCGTTGAAGTCACTGAGCCCCTTGCTGACGTGAGCTGTCAGGTCATAGCCACGTTCCTGCATGGCTGCGATGGCCCTGGGGTTGATGCGACCCGAGGGGCGCGAACCGACACTGAAAGCCCGGATTCCGGCACCGCCGTGCATTCGCGCGAAGGCTTCGGCCATCTGGCTGCGGTTTGAGTTTTCCACGCAGACGAACAGCACTGTTTTGGCAGACATGATGAATTCCTGTGAATCAGAGCGTGGGGATGTGTCAGCAGCAGCCAGCTGGCCCGCAGCAGCCGCCATCAGATGATGGCAGCTGCGGCAGGCACAGTTCAGGTGCAAGGCAGGCGGTGTGCTTCAGAGCCAGAGAGAACAGCAGACCTGAAGGAGTCTGCTCGATGGACGCCAGCGGATACACAGCCGTGACTGATGTTTCATACTCCAGTTCGACCGACAGCTCGTCAGTTCCCAGTACCGGCTGAGCCAGCGCAAGGATCTTCAGCAGCTTTGCTGCATTCAGCCGGTGATCCACGTCGTCAGCAACCCAGATCTGCAGGGTGCAGGATGCAGTGGAACGCCGGGTGCCGCCGCAGTCGATGAAGTCCTTGCGCACCAGTGCGACCTCGGTCACATGAAAGTGAGCGGGCACGAAACTGCGATCAGGCAGCATGACGTGCAGCCGGGATTCAGGGCAGGACTGCAGCATTTGCAGGACATGTTTTAGCAGCATGAGTTTAAGCTTTCAGCAGGAAGATTCAGCAGGCTGGTGCGAGCCCCGTACCAGGTGATTTGTCCACACGGCACAAATCGCACCGGCCGTCGGTGCCAGCAGATAAATCCACAGTGACTGCAAAGCAGAACCGTGGGGCTGAGTATCACCGAGCGAAGCGGCAGCGGGAAAAATCAGCTTTAGACACACGCTGGCCACTACAGCGCCCGCACACTGCACAGCAGTGAATGGCAGCAGTCGCGACCGAGGAAAACGACCGGCTGCCACAAAAGCCAGGGAAACCGCCGGATTCAGATGACATCCGGAAACGTCCCCCAGTGAATAACACAAGGCCATGACCACCAGCCCGAAGGTACAGGCGATGCCAGGATGAGTGACAGCGCCGTCGGTCAGGCGATTGATCACAATTGCACCGGTTCCGGCAAACACCAGCGCAAATGTGCCAAAAAACTCGGCCGCCAGCTGCTGTCTGAATGCAAAGGCCATCAGCAGCAACCTTTGTGCTGATTACAATGGCCAGCTAGCGATTCTTCCATCAGGCACAAGCCCTGCTGCAGCAGAGATCTGACGCACAGATCCACCAGCCGATAGCAGATACTGTTGCCTTCACGTCGCGAAGCGACGATGCCGAGGTCCGCCAGTCGC
>Ga0169931_10006261_pt1 | contig 18029 bp, 16 predicted proteins | sample Kivu_15m_20L_FD_129675 | JGI IMG/M metagenome (GOLD analysis project Ga0169931, IMG submission 129675) | Freshwater microbial communities from Lake Kivu, Western Province, Rwanda to study Microbial Dark Matter (Phase II) - Kivu_15m_20L... | ecosystem: Environmental > Aquatic > Freshwater > Lake... | reverse complement strand
CGTCGCCACCGCCGAGGCGGCGGCCATCACGCAGAACCAGACGCGCGCGTTGCGCGTCGCGCGCCAGGCCGGGGTGCCGCGGGGTGCGATGTCGGCCACGGCGCGTTCAGAGGCTGAGGCCGCCGGAACGCATCCCGCCGCGGCGCGCGGCAGGGCGCAGGGCGGCGCGCGATGAAGGCCGTGCCGCAGCACGCTTCCGGGGCTTCGCGACCTTCGTGGACTTCGCGCGAGCCGTGGACTTCGCACGGGCCGGGGACTTCGCGCGCGCGGGGGCGCGCGTGGCCTTTGAGGCCACGGTCTTCTTCGCGGCCTTCCCGACGCGCTTCGGCTTGCCGGCGCGCTTCGGCGTGGTTGCGCGCTTCGTCTTCGCAACACGCTTCGGCTTCGCGACCTTCGCCTTCGGCGCCCGCGCCGTTCGGCGCGCCGCCTTCGCTCGCGTCCGCGGCGCACCCTCGAACACGTCGGTCACGTGGCCCCAGCGCTCGAGCAGCCCGCGCGCGAGCTCGCGGTAGTCGGCGGCGCCCGGGCAGCGCGGCGCGTAGTCGAAGATCGTCTGGCCGAAGCTCGGCGCCTCGGCGAGCTTGATGTTCCGTCGCACGGGCGGGCGAAGCACGGTCGCGCCCGCCCACGGGACGTCGCTGCCGCGGAACTGCTCGAACTGCGACTCGATCTCGCCGATCACCGCGCGACCGTGGCCCGACGACCGGTCGTGCATGCAGAGCAGGATGCCGCTCACGCGGATCGACGGGTTCAGGCCCTGCGCCACCAGGTGCACGGTCTGCAGCAGCTTCTCGAGCCCGCGCAGCGGCAAGTAGTGCGCCTGCATGGGGACGAACACCTCGTCCGCGGCGGTGAGCGCGTTCACGCTCAGCACGCCCAGGCTCGGCGGGCAGTCCAGCAGCACCACGTCGTACCGCCCGGCCGCGGCCTCGAGCTTGCCGCGGAGGATGCCCTGCATCCCGTCCATCTGCGCGAGCTCGCCCTCGACCAGCGCGAGCTCGGTCACCGCGGGGACGAAGTCGAGGCCGGGCCTCGCCTGCTGCACCACGTCGTCGAGCGTGCAGCCGGGGTCGAGCAGCAGGTCGCGGATCGAGCGCTGCTCGGGCGTCGCCTCGACGCCGAAGTGGAGCGACAGGTTCGACTGCGGATCGAGGTCGACGAGCAGCACGCGCCGGCCGAACCGCGCGAGCGCCGCGCCGAGGTTGACGGTGCTCGTGGTCTTGCCGACCCCGCCCTTCTGGTTCAGGAGCGCCACGACCACCGGAGGGCGCGGAGGTTCGACGTGCGCGGGCGCGGCGTCGATGGCGGGTTCCGTCTCCATCGGGTCGAGTATAGGGAACGGCCGCGCGCGCTCAGCGCGCCTCGCCGCCCCACGCCGCGAGGTCCACCATCACGGCGGGCGCGTGCGCGCGCCACGGCGGCCGAGCGAGCGCGGCGGACTGGCGCGCGGCCCCGGGCCCGGGCGAGCGCTCGAGCGACACCAGCATCGGGCGCGCGTCGTGGCCGCCGGCGGGCAGCCACGCCTCGGGAAGCTCGACGCGCGCGCGCCACCGGTCGCCCCACGCCATGAAGCCGGCGGCCACGCCGTCATCGCCGCCATGGCGCATCTCGAGCGCGCCCGACGCGGTGACGGCGAACGCGTGGTCCGGCGCGGCCGGGTCGCCGAACCGGACGATGACCTCGTCGAGCGAGGGGTCGGGCGCGCCCGCGGGGCGCATGGCCTCGATCATCATCTCCCAGCGCCCCGCGCGACGCCGCAGCGACGCCGTGGTCGCCCACTCGGGACCGACGGGCTCGATCGCCGCGGCCTGCGCGTCGGCGAGCGAGAGGGGCGGCAGGAACGCGCCGAACGAGAGCCCGGGCGGGCGCACCGCGTACTCGCGCGCGCCCACGGCCATGCGCATGCGCAGCTCGCCGGAGCGGACCTCGAGCACCTCGGCGCGGTCGCGCCCGGCGAGCGAATCCCCTTCGGCGACCGCCACCTGCGGGCGCTCGATCCACGTGCGCGTCAGCCGCCGCGGCGCGGCGACCGCGGACGAGGGCGGGATGGCCGCGTCGCCGCCGAGCCACTCGCACCGCAAGACCACCTCGCCCGCACCGGGGTTCGCGACCGCGAGCAGCACGCGGTCGCCCGCGTCCTCCTCGATCCACGCGGTCACGGTCCAACGCGCGCGCAGCCAGGTGAGCGCCGCGCGCGTCACGTCCTCGTCGCCCCGGTCCGGATCGACGAGGAGCGCAAGCAGCGACCGCAGCTCCCCCGGGCGCGCGATCCACGCGGCCACCGACCGGCCAGCCTCGAGGTCCTCCGCGCACCCGGTGAGGACGTCCATCAGCTCTGCGTGCACTCCGCGGCTCTGCGCGCGCACGCGCTCGAGGCCCGCGGCCCAGAGCGAGTCGACGTGACGCGCCCACAGCCGCTCCGCGGTGCCGCCGCGCGGCTCGCCGATGCGCGCGCCCTGCTTCGCAGCGACCAGCGACCACCGGAAGTACTCGACCGGCGCCGCGGGATCGGGGCGGTCGTCGCTCACAGTCGCGGGGATCGCCAGGAGCGGTGCGTCCCGCCGCGCGCGCTGCGGCGCTGGCAGCCACCGTGCGCGGACCGGCGTGCCGTCGACCGCGAGGTCGCCTTCGCCGGACGCCGGGAGCTCGACCATCGCGAATGCGTCCGCGGCGGCGGGCTCGGCGCCGGCAGGCGCCTGTTCCGAAGCCATCCATGCCACGATGCGCTCCGGCGAACGCGTCCAGTGCCGCGCCGTGGCCGGGCCTCCGGACGCGACGCGCACCACCGGCGCCGACGTCCGCAGCCCGCCGACCGTCACCGTCACGCGCGCGGGAAGCGTGCCCGCGTCGGCCGCCAGCGGCACCGCGGCCACGCCGCCCGGGACGCACGTCACCGAATCGACGCTCGGGCGGACCTCGGCGGCATCGGCACGCGCGGCCACGAGCATGATCGCGCCCACGGCGAGCGCCGCGATCGACGCGATCGCCGCCGTCCGGAAACGGCGCCCGCTGGGCATGGGGTCACGAAGGCTTCTTCGCACGTCGCAGCAGTTCGTCGATGCGGTCGCGGAAGCCGGGCTGTTCCTCGCGCAGCGGCGGGGGCGGCGGCGCGGGCATCGCGCGCGGCGCAGGCGCGGGGGACGCGGCCGTGCCCCGCGGGTCAGTGGCATCGGGGCCGGCCGGGGCGGAGCCGGCCGGGTCCGCGGCACCCGTGCGATTCGTGTCCGGCCGGGCGTCGCCCGCACCGCGCTCGCCCGCCTGCGTGGCGCCGGAGGAGGCCGATCCACCTCGGTTCGGGGCGTCGGGCGCCGCCTGCGGGTGATGCGCGCGCCCGTCGACGACCTGCGCACCGACATTCGTCGCGCGGCCGTCGATGGGTGCACCCTCAAGCCGCGTGACGCCGTGCATCGAACCGAGCGCGCTCGACGGACGCGCGGCGCGCGACGCGTCGCCGGGCATGAAGTCGAGGTCACGCATCCCCGTGCTGCGGATGGTGCGGAAGTCGGGCCGCCCGATGTAGAAGACCGTCGCCGCCGGGATCACCGCGCGCATGGCGCCGCGCTTCTGCGGGTCGCGCGCGTACGTGGACTGGTCGAAGACCGCGTAGAGCGCGCCGTTGGTGCGCATGAGGAGGTCGTCGCGCCCGGGCACCGCGTACACGCGCTCGAACCCGTGGGGCGAGAGGTCCACGGGCATGACGCGCAGCGAGTGCGAGAGCGAGTGCCGGTCGCCCACCTGGTCGACCACGCGCGGCGCCTGGTCGACGGCGTTCGGGTCGCGCGCGGGCGACTGGGCGCGCACGGCGGAGGGCAGCGCGGCCGACGCGGCCGCCACCGCCACCGCGAGGCCGGCGGCGGACAGGCGCGCCGCGTCCCGCCGGGCGCGACGGGTCGCGCACGTGCTCGGGGCCGGGGCGTGGTCAGGTGGCATCGCCATCTGCGGGACGATCACCATATCGGCGCGCGCCCTCCGGCGGAGCAACGGAAGTGGTCGCCGCGGGAAGAAAGACGTCCCGGTGCGCCGCCTCGACGCACAGGCCGCGACGCGGGTCCACCCGGCGCACGATGCCCCGAACGGCCCCGGACGGCGTCAGGAACGTGCATGCGCGGCCCGTGAGGCGGTCGAGCGCCGCGTAGGTCCGATAGACGTCCTCCTCGTCGCGGCCAAGCACCGCGTCGACCGAGCGCACGAGTTCGCGCAGCACGTCGAGGCGGTCGACCGCATGGCCGAGCAGGGCCAGGCTCGTGGCGTGCGGCGCGAGCTCGGGCGGGAACGCACGCTGGCACACGTTGATTCCGATGCCCACGAAGGTGCGGCCCTCGGCCCGCTCGACCAGCACGCCGGCGAGCTTCATGCCGTCGGCGACGACGTCGTTCGGCCACTTGATCCCGACCGCGTGCCCGGGCGCGAGGCGCGCGACCGCTTCCGCGGCGGCGACGGCCGATCGCACGGCGAGCGACTCGGGCGGGAGGTCCGGCAGCACGAACGTGGCGGCGACGCCGTCCTCCCCGGTGTCGGCCCACGCGCGACCGAGCCGTCCGCGGCCCGCGGTCTGGCGCCACGCGGTCACCACGGTCCCGGCGGGGGCGCCCGAGTCCCGCGCATGGTCCTGCGTGCTCGCGGTCTCGCGCACCACGACCGCGCGCGCAAGCGCCGTGCAGGAGCGCGCGAGCACCGCCTCGAGGGCGTCGGGCCAATCGACGAGCGGAACGGGATGCGGGCGCGAACCCGGCACGTCCGCACCGCCCGTCATGGCGCCTCGACGTCGAGCGCCACGTCGAGCGCGGGCGCGGAGTGCGTGAGCGCGCCGATCGAGATGCGGTCGACGCCCGCCTCGGCGATCGCGCGCACCGAGTCGATCCGCACGCCGCCGGAGGCCTCGAGCAGCATGCGCGGCGCATGCGCGTCGCGGATGCGGACGCACTCGGCCAGGCGCGGCGGATCCATGTTGTCGAGCAGCGCGTAGTCCACGGTGCCCGCGGGCAGGCCCGCGATCGCGCGGAACTGCTCGACCGAGTCGCACTCCACCTCGACGAACCGGAGCGCGTGCGCGGCGCGCGCGCGGGACGCCGCCTCGGCGACGGCCGACGCCATCGCCGGGGGCGAGAGCCCCGCCACGTGGTTGTCCTTCACGAGCATCGCGTCGAAGAGGCCGATGCGGTGGTTCGTGCCGCCGCCGCAGCGCACCGCGTGCTTGGCGAGCATGCGCAGCCCGGGGACCGTCTTGCGCGTGTCCAGCACCTGCGCGCGCGTGCCCGCGACGAGGTCGGCGAATCGTGCCGTGAGCGAGCTGATCCCCGAGAGGTGGCCCAGGAAGTTGAGCATCGTGCGCTCGGCCGCGAGCAGGCCGCGCATCGGGCCCTCGACCGAGAGCACCGCATCACCCTCCCGCACGCGCGAGGCGTCCGGCGCATGCACTGACGCCCGGCACCCCGGTGCGGCCTGCGCAAGCACCTCGAGCGCCACGCGGACGCCGCACACGACGCCGGCCGCGCGCGCGCGGACCACGCCCCGGCCCGCGGCGGACGCGGGGATCATCGCCTCCGCCGTGACGTCGCCCGCCGCGCCAAGGTCCTCGGCGAGCGCGCGGGCCACCAGCGCGCGCAGCTCGTCCGGCGGCACCAATTCGTCGAACAGCGCGTCGGGCGAGAGCGACGCGAGGTCCTTCGGGGCGGTTCGGGACGACGGCATGGCCCGATGGTATAGGTGGCGGCCATGCCCAGCATCTTCACGCGGATCATCAACGGGGAGATCCCCTGCCACCGGGTCTTCGAGGACGCGCACGTGATCGCGTTCCTCGACATCGCACCGCTTTCGCGCGGTCACGTGCTGGTGGTTCCGAAGGAGGAGCGCGAGCGGCTCCACGAGCTCTCGGCGGACTCCGCCCAGGCGCTCGGTCGCGCGCTGCGCACGGTCGCGGCCGCGGTGGTGAAGGCCACGGGGTGCGCCGACTACAACGTGCTACAGAACAACGGCGCGGCCGCGCACCAGGCGGTGATGCACGTGCACTTCCACGTCATCCCGAAGGAACCCGGAGGTGCGGGACTGGGCCTGAAGTGGAATGCCGGCACGGCCGGCCCGGAGGCGGCGGACCTGGCCAAGCGCATCCGCGAGGCGATGGCGCACGCGTGACCGGAGGGCGCGCCGGGCGCCCGGGCGGTCACGGGCCGACGCACGCGCCCCAGTTGCCGAGGAGGACGCCGAGGTCCTGGCCGTCCACCGTGCCGTCGCCGTTGACGTCCGACGGAGTGCCGGCACTTCCCCAGTTGCCGAGCAGCACGCCGAGGTCCTGGCCGTCGACCTGCCCGTCGCACGTGAGGTCGACGGGGCACCGCTCGACCTTCGAGATCCAGTGGAAGCTCGAGAGCGCCACCGTGCCGGACGTGCCCCCGACGGAGTTCACGATAGTGCGGTCGTCTCCCGTCACGGGATTGAACGCCCCGACCACGGTGCCACCGGCGTACATCACCTCGCCGTTGCCCAGCGGGTAGCAGCCCCGCGGGCTGACGCCGCCCCAGGGCCCGAGCGTGCGGTGGTACGAGGGGATGTCCTGACGCGGCTGCCCGTTCGCGTCGAAGAAGTAGACGCCGTAGTTGCCGCTGAAGCACGCCACCGCGACGCCGCCGCCAGGCATCGAGGACACCTGCTGCGGGAACTTCACGCCGGTGTCGTCGGGCTGGTGCCACACCGACGCGGAGGTGCCGTCGAACGAGACCTTGACGAGGCTGCTCGGCAGCGACGCACTCGATCCACCGCTCGCGACGACGAAGCCGTCGGCGATGGGCGCGAAGCCCCACGTGCGCACGAAGAGCGAGGGACGCGCGACCTCGACGAGGCCGCTGCCGTCCGCGTTCATCGACCAGATCGAGTTGAGGCCGCCCGCGGAGTTCAGGGTGAGGCTCGCCATCGTGAACCACACCTTCCCGTTGAACCAATAGACCTGCTGGGGGTCGCACGCGCCCGACCCCTGGTCCACGACCATGCGCTCGAACGTCCCGCACGGCGAGTACTCGAGCAGGCCGTCGGCGAGGCTGCACCCGAGGCCGGACGCGGGGTCCGCGATCAGCAGCTTCCCGCTCGGCAGCTGCGCGACGCTGCGCACCTGCGACATGAACGGGTCCTCGGGGACGTAGTCCTCGGTGATGAGGGCGCCGTCCCACGCGCTGAAGGCCCACACCTTGTCCTGCGTGGCATCGGGGATGAGCAGGACCGAGTCGGCGACCGCGGCGGCGGCGGGAGCGATCGCGCACGCGAGCGCGGCGGCGCGGAGGCATCGGGTCTTGGAGGCAGGCATCGCGCCATTGTTACGCCGCCCGACCGCGAGGACAACCACGATTCGCACCGGGATTCCCGAATTTTGAACGGAAAATGCGCCGTGATTCCCGAACCGCGCCGCGGGGCCCCTACCCTCGGCCGCGTGCAAGGAATCACGCGGCACGGCCGCGGAAGGGACTCACCATGACGGTCAACGGAAGACGGGGTGCGGGCGCCCGCGTGGGCGCCGGGGCGATCGCATGCTCGGCGTGCGCGGCCATGGCGGCGGGAGCGGCGAGCGCGGGGCTCGCAGGGTCGGGCGGAGGCTTCGGAGGGGCGTTCACCGGGGGCGTGCCGCTGCGGCTGACCGAGATCCGCGTCGACCAGCAAGGGACGGACTCGGACGAGTACTTCGAGATCTCGGGCGCGCCGGGAGCGTCGCTCGCCGGCTGCTGGTTCATCGCGATCGGCGACGGTGCGTCCGACCCGTCGGGTGTGGTCGAGATGGCGATCAACCTCGGGACGTGGGCGCTGGGCGCGAACGGATGCCTGGTGGCGCACGAGGCATCCTTCGGCACGGTCGCGTTCAACGGCCGGACGCTGCAGGTGCACCCGGACGCCGCGAACGTGACCGTCGGCACGGGCGACTCGCTGAACTTCGAGAACTCCGACAGCATCACCTACCTGCTGGTGAGCGGGTTCGCGGGCACGGTGGGAGCCGACCTCGACACGGACAACGACGGCGTCCTCGACCTCACGCCCTGGACGTCGGTGATCGATTCAGTGGCCTTCGTGCGCGCAGGATCGAAGGAACCCGTCTACTCCGAGGCGCGCCTGGGGCCCGTCGACCTGACCGCGACCAGCGGGATGCCGCCCCACGGATGGCGCGACGCGAAGGGCTGGCACGCAGGCGGCTACGCGTCATGGAACGAGGACACGCCGGGCACGTCGTCGGCCATCCCCGCCCCGGGCGCCGCGGCCACGCTGCTTGCCACGCTCGCGGTGGGGAAGGCGCGCAGGCGCGACGAACCGTCCCGCCGCGCGCGAACCCGCGGCGGGCGCCGCGCGTAGCACCGTGGTCGTCAGCGGCGGGGCCCGGGATCACCCTTCGAGGGATCCTCGGCCCCGCCCGCCACGACGGCCGGTGCGAGCGGCGCAAGCAAGGGCTCGAGCACCTGCAGCGTGCGCATGGCGTACCCCGTGGCATACGCGAAGCCGTAGCCGTAGAGCGGGTAGTCGAACCAGCTGCCGTCCGGGTTCTGGTCGAGGCGCATCTGCGACGCGAGCCATCGCGCGAGCCCGTCGCGCGCCTCTTCCGGGGACGCCAGCGCAAGCGCGCGCGCCGCGTAGTAATGCCCGAAGAAGTAGTAGTAGCCCGAGTTGCGGTAATACGCCTCGTGGGGCATCACGCGGCCGCGCGCGATCTCGACGTAGTGGTGCCGCTCGCGCAGCAGCGCCACTCCCGCGACGAGCGCGCCGCCGCCCGCGCCAGGCGCACCCAGCCGCGCGAGCGCGACGTTGCATGCCTGCAGCCTGCAGCTCGCGCCCGAGATCCGGTTGTAGTCCGCGCCCACCGAGAGCTCGGCGTAGGTGCCATACGCATAGGCGCCGTTCGGGATGCGCAGCCGCTCGATGCACTTCGCCGCATCCGAGAGCGTCCCTTCCGGGACCGCCGCACCCTGTGCGCGCGCATTCAGCAGCGCCTCGACCATGGCGGCCGTGTTGAAGCTGGTGCTCTCGTGGCCGCTGGGGCTCTGGCCCACGTGGTTGAAGTCGTAGTACGCCCAGCCGCCGTCGGCGCTCTGCTCGCGCCGCGCCACCTGCGCCTCGCGCGCGAGCACCGCGCGCCACGCGTCATGGTGCACGGCCAGCGACGCATCGCCCACGACGGTGCTCGCGAGCTCCAGGAGGTAGGTGTGCGCCCACACGCTGTAGAAGGTGTTCCCGCTGGCGCGGCCCACCTCACCCTGCGCGAGCAGCCACACGAGGCCGCGGTCGAGCGCGGCGCGGGCGCGGGCATCGCCGCGCGACGGCTGCACCAGCGCCCAGCACGCGAGCGCCGAGGTCGCCGTGTGGAAGGCCCGGTGGCTGGCCTGCGTGTCGAGGAACACCTCGCGCGCGCGCGGGCTCTCGAACGAGCCGAAGCTCCCATCGGGCCGCTGGTTCGCCAGGAGCCACGCCAGCCCGCGCGCATGCGCCTCTCGCAGGGCGGCGAGCGCGCCGGCGGCGTCGGGCACGGGCCGCAGCGCGGGCGGGGTCTCGGTGGACGCCGTACGCGAGGCGACCGGGGCGCACGCCGCGCCGGCGATCGCGGCGAGGGCGAGCCCGAACGCCACGGCGCCACGGAACGCGCGTGCCGGCACGGGTCGCGCAGCCCACGCCGTCGACGCGCGGTCACGCATCGGGGACCACGACCTGCTCGCCGGGCTCGAGCCCGGAGACGATCTCGGTGCGCGTGCCGTCGGCGGCGCCCACGCGGACCTCGCGCTCACGCTCGGCGCCGGCGGCCATGACGCGCACGGTGAAGCGCCCCGCCTTCGACGACACCGCCTTCGACGGCACCAGCACGCGCCCGGGCAACGCGGTGCGCGCCACCACCCGCACCTCCATCCCCGGCAGCACCGACGCGTCGGCGCCCTGCAGCATGGCGGTGAACGCGAATGCCGCGTCCTCGCCCTCGGGAGCGCCCACGGCGACGATCTCCTCGACCACCGCCGTCGCGCGCACCTCGGGGCGGGCGGGCACCCAGGCCTCCAGCGCGTCGCCGGGCCGCACGAACCGCATGGCCGCGGCGTTCAGCGTCCCGCGCACGCGAAGGCGGCCGAGGTCGACCACCTCGGCGATCTCCTGCCCCGGCGAGAGGCGCTCGCCCGCCTCGCGCAGCTTCAGCACCAGGTAGCCGTCCGCCGGGCTCGCGACGGCCATCGCGCGCGCGTCGCGTTCGAGGTCCCCGAGCCTCCGCTCGAGGTCGCGCATCCCGCGCTCGGCCTGCGCAAGGTCCAGCATCATGCGCACCTGCCCCAGGCGCGAGCCGAGCTCCGCGGCCTCGAGCGCGAGCGCCGCGTCCTTCGCCTGGTCCTCGATACGGCGCGTCTCGTTCGGGTGGCGGATCGCGCGGAAGACCTCGTGGTCGCGCTGCGCGTGCCGCGCGTAGACCTCGCCGCGCTCGACGCCGCGGCGCGCGCGCTCGAGCACGATGTCCTTGGTCTCAGTCTGCAGCGAGGTGCCTTGGTACATGCGCTCGAGCTGCGTGAGCTCGTCGCGGCTGTCGCGGAGCATGTCGAGCGACCCCTTGAGCTGGAGCTCGGCCATCTCCATGGCCTTCGCCGACTCGTGGTCGCGGTGGAGCTGGAGCGACTGCTGGGCGAGCCGCGCGCCCAGGTGCGCCCGCTCGAGCGACGCGTCCGCCTGGCGTGCCTGCATCGCCTGCTCCTCGCGCTGCATCTCGAGGCGCCTGCGCGCCTCGTCGCGCTGGGTGCGCAGGTCCGCGAGCGCGCGCTCGAGGTCCTTGCCCTCGAGCACGGCGACCGGGTCGCCCGCACGGACCGCGCCGCTGCGGCGCGCAAGCTCCTTCACCGAGACCTGCCCGCCGAAGGCCTCGAGCTCGAGGCGCATCGGCACGCGCGAGGCGGCCTCGGCACGCGCGGAGCGCTCGACCACGAGCGCGAGCTCGCCCCGCTCGGCCGGCGCGGTGACGGGCGCCTTCGGTGCCTGCGTCGCCTCTCCTTCGCCTGCCGCCGCGGATGCCGCCAGCGACAGGGCCCACACGATGATTGCAACGTTCTTGCGCATGTGCGGCACGGTACCCGGGGTCCGGCGCACGCCCGGCGCGCAGCCGCTCAGCCCCCCACCGCGATCGTCCCCGCGTACCGCCCGTCGGTCGCCAGGTACAGCGTCCCGTCGCTCCACGCCTCGGCGCCCGCCTCGGCCAGGTCCACGCCGTGCGCGAGGAGCCACTCCGGCCCGCCGAGCAGGATCCGCGACCCGCTCACCACGCCCGCCACCCCGCCGCAGGCCGAGCGCTCGCAGTTGCGCGCCTCCACCACGCTCACGATCCGCGCGTCGGCCTCGCGCAGGAGCAGCTCCGCCGCCGGATGCCCCGCGCCGCACGCGACGGCCGCGGCCGCGCGCAGGAGGTCCGACTCCCCCATCCAGTCCACGGGCCGCACGGTGAGCACGGGCGCGAGTGTACGGAAGCGCGGCGCGAAACTACCGTACGCACGCAAACGCGCGCAAGCGCACGCACGCGCAGCAGGAGCCGACGCATGGACACCGCCCCTCCGACCGCGCCGATCGCGCCCCCGCCTGCGGGCATGCCCACGTGGCCGCCCACCATGATCGCCGTGCCGATGCTGGTGTCCGGCATCTGCAACGTGCTGACGGGCGGCGGCATCTGCGGCTCGAGCGTGCTGTCCTTCTTCGCGGCCCCGTGCGCCATCTTCGGCATCCCATGCCTCATCCTCGGGATCTTCGAGCTCGTCACGTACGCGAACGGTGCATCCTTCGACCGCCGCGCCTACCTCGACCGCGCGAAGCTCCTGGGCATCCTCGCGATCTGCTCGGTGCTCTTCGGCAACGTGCCCTCGCTCGTGTGCGGGATCGTGATCCTCACGCAGCTGCCGGCCGCGCGCACGCAGGCATGACCGGCGCGCATCGCTAGCGGCCGATCGGCTGCGGTTCGCCCGCGTCGCGCGGGCCCGCGGGCTGGAACCGGCCGTCGACCATGAGTTCGAGCGGGGGCTGCCCGGACGTCTCGAGCTTCACGCTGCGCACCCGGTCGCCCTCGGACGCGCGGAACCGCGCGAGCACCGTCACCGCGATCGACCGTCCGCCGCCGATGGACGCGGGAAGCGCGGGCTCGGTGGTGACCTCGGTGCCGATGGGCACGCGCAGGCTCTCGACGCGCACGGTGCCGAGCGTCGGGTTCCGCAGGACGAACGTGGCGGGAACGTCCACCGCGTCGTCGGCGCCCTGCGGGGGCGGCGTGATCCACTGCGTGACGCCGCGAGGGCCCTCGAGGTCCGCAAGCCGCGCGGTGCAGCCGCCGAGCGCGACGCAGGCGCCCGCCGCCGCCGCGAGGGCCACCCCGGCGCCCGTCGCACGGGCCCACGCCGGGCGCGCCGTGCGCATCAGAGGTTCTCCACCTTCCATCCGTCGCGGTAGGTGCGGCGCAGCATGGCGCTCGCCTCGGGGCCGTTGCGGAACGTGCACGCGGCCGCGTCGTACTCGAGCAGCTTGCCCGGGTCGAGCGCACTCATCGCGCCGATTGAGAGGCTCTCGCACATGCGGCCGCCCTTCTCGAAGCGCGAGACGCACGCGTCCTTCCTGCCGGCCACGCACGCGTCCACCCAGTCATGCCAGTGGTTCGTGCGGCGCTGTTCCTCGGGCTTCATCTCGACCGCCTTGCCGTCGACGAACACGCGCGCCCACGCGTACTCGATGGGGAACCACATGATGCCCTTCTCGCCGACGAGGATCACGCCGCCGTCGCCCTTCACCACGTCCTGCCCTTCCTTGCCGCCCTCCCAGCCGTCGGGCAGGCCGAGCGCCTTGAAGTCGGGGAACTGGCCGCCGTCGTACCACTTGAGCGTGAGGCCGTCCTTCGACGTCTTCGGCGTGGGGCCGTACGTGAGCACCACGGACTCGCTCTCGGGGAACTGGTCCTTCGACGCCTTCACGGGGGTGCAGCGCGCGGTGAGCGGCATGCCGAGCTCGAGCTCGTAGAACGGGACGTCCAGCATGTGGCAGCCCATGTCGCCGAACGCGCCGGTGCCCCAGTCGATCGTGCCGCGCCAGTTGAAGGGCGTGTAGCCATCCTTCCACGGCCGCGACTGGCTGACACCCAGGAAGAGGTCCCACGACAGCCACTCGGGCACCGGGTCGCTTCCCGCGGGACGCGCGTTGCCCTGCGGCCACCAGCCGGCCGGGCGGTTGGTCCACGCATGGATCTCCTTCACGGGGCCGATGACGCCGTCGCGCAGGAGCTTCCCGCCCCACTTGCGCCACTGCGTGGCGATGCGCTGGGTGCCCATCTGCGTGACGAGCTTCGGGTTCGCCGCGGCGACCTCGGCGAGGCGCCGGTTCTCCCACGCGCCGTGCGCGAGCGGCTTCTGGCAGTAGACGTGCTTGCCCATGTTCATCGCGGCCATCGCGATGGGCGCGTGCATGTGGTCGGCGGTGCTCACCACGACGGCGTCGAACCGGTCGCCCATCTTCGCGAACATCTCGCGCCAGTCGGCGAACGCGGGCACGCCGGGGAAGCGCGGGGCCACGGCGTTGCCCTTGTCGTCCTTGGTGCCCAGGCGCAGCGCGTCGAGCTGGCGGCGGTCGATGTCACAGAGCGCGGCGATCTCCACCATGCGGTGGCCGGCCGTCTCCATGAGGTCGTTCGTGCCCATGCCGCCGCAGCCAACCTTGGCCACGCGCAGCTTCTCGTTGGCCCAGGGCGTCGCGCGGCGCAGGCCCGACACGGTGCTGAAGACGAACGGCGTCGCGAGCGACGTCAGGACGAAGCGTCGGCGTGAGATCTGCATGCGCGCATTGAACACGATGCGCGCCGCGGCGGGAAGCGCCGGCTCACGCGCCCCAGTCGCCGAGCAGCATGCCCAGGTCCACGCCGTCCACCGCGCCGTCGGCGTTGAGGTCGGCCGGGCCGCTGCCCGCGCCCCACCCGCCGAGCATGATGCCGAGGTCCACGCCGTCCACCACGCCGTCGCCGCTGAGGTCGGCCGCGCGCGGGCTCACGCACTCCAGGCGCGACACCCGCACGTCGTCCACCGCGGCCTCCACGAGCGACGGCGCGCCGGCGTCCTGCGCCACGAACCGCAGCCGCATGTTCGCCGTGGGCACCACGAAGTCCGCGATCCGGAACGAGCGCTGCACCCATGCGCCCGCGTTCTCGCTCACGTCCTCGAGCAGCGTCCACGTCGAACCGCCGTCGGCGCTGATCGAGACGGGCATCGTGTCGGAGTTCGGGTTCTGCCCCTGGTTGTTCGAGTACCAGCGCCAGTACGACACGGTCGCCCCGGCCCCGCGCCCGTCGAAGGCGGGCGAGACGAGCGTGGTGGTGCCGCCGTCGACGTCCGCGGCCCCCGCCGCGCCGCCCACGGCGCCGTTGCCCGTCACGAAGCAGCGCGTGCCCGCGGGCGACCGGTCGTCCTCCGGCTGCGCGACGGTGCCCACCGGATCGGCGTTCACCCATCGGCCGGATGTCGCCGTGTCGGACGCCGCCGAAAGCGCCCACGCGCCCTGCACCTCACACGGGTCGTCGAATGCCAGCTGCTCTCCGGTGGCCACGGTCGCGGCACGGTCGCCGCCCGGGTCGGCGAACGTGCCCGACGGGAGCTCCGCAAGGAACGAATACGTGACCGAGGCGCCGCACGCCATCGGCGGGAACGCACCGCGGTACCGGTTCGCGCCGAGTGCCTGCATGGCCACCGTGACGGGCGCGCCGCCCGCGACGCTCACGCGCATCTTCATCGCACCGGCGGGAATGGACTGGCCCGCGGCGGGCACCGCCTCAATCGTCACGCTCGCGCCAGCGGGCGGCACCAGCGCGGGAAGCCCGTCGGGGTACGCGAACGACACCGGCGGCGTGCCGAACTGCCACACGAAGAGGCCGCGGTTCAGGTCGCTGCCGATGAACGTGCCGCTCGGGAACCAGGGCCAGACGTTCCACAGCCCGTTGAACTGCGGGAGGTCGTCGCCGGGCCACGTGTCGAAGTACGCGATCTCGGGCGGGTTCGACGCGCTCGCGTTCAGGTCGAACACGCGGACGCCGCTGCGGTAGTTCGCCTCGTACAGCCGGTTGCCCGGGCCGATGTAGAGGTTGTGGCCGATGGCCGGGTTGCCGTTCGTGAACGAACCTTCGGTGAACGGCGCCGCCAGGTTCGCGACGTTCATCACGATGGTCGAGGTCACGCCGACCGTGTCGCCCTCGTCGAGCTCGTCGTTGATGTAGATGCGCGAACGGTCGTTCGACAGCCAGCTCTGGTGGCAGAACTTGGCGCCCGGGTACGTAGCGAAGCCCATCAGCGCGGGCGCGGCCTTGTTGGTGACGTCGACGATGTAGACGCCCGTGTTCACGAAGCCGCTGTTGGCCCCGCCGCAGCAGAACGCCACCTGCTTGCCCGCGTACGGTCCGCTCGCGTACGTGACCACCTGCACCTCGTGCACGTAGACGTCGCTCCACGCGCCCACGAGCACGGGGTTCGACGGGTCGGCGTTGAGGTCGTAGATGCGGAGCCCGTTCGAGCCGCCGCCGGCGCGGTACAGGAACCCGCTCGCGGTGTCGACGAAGATCGTGTGCGTCGCGGGCGTCGCGGCCGCGGACGCGACCTCGCGCACCAGCGACACGCGCGGGCCGGTCGAGAGCCCGTCGATGTTGGCGAGGCTGATCACCTGGACGCCGTTGCCGCCCTCGCTTCCGGCGTAGCAGTACTGCCCGAACGTCTTGACGCAGCGCCACAGGCTGGTGGGTCCCGTGACGTGCCCGACGACCTGCGCGTTGCCCGGGTCGGTGATGTCGACGAAGCCGGTGCCGTTCGAGAGCCCGATGATCGCGTACTCGCGGCCCGCCGGGCTCACGTGGCCCCAGCAGTCGTTGCCGGAGGTGGGCGAGCCGGGGAACCCGTTGAGCGGGATCCAACTCTTGAGGAGGATGCCCGACGCATCGAACGTCTCGGCGACGGACCCGCCCTCGGCCGCGCGGAACACCGGCCCGTACACCGGCGGGAGCAGGTCACGGGCCTTCGGGTCACCGACGTGCGCATGCGCCGTCAGGGCGACGACGAACGCGGCGGCGGGAAACGTGAGCAGGCGGGTCTTCACGCGTGGGGTACCTGGATCGTGTTGGCCCGGACCGGGGAAACATAGCCCGGATTCCCCGCGATCGAAGCGATCAAGGGAATCCGGGCATGGATATCAGACGATCGAGAGCCGCCGCAGGTTCAGTTCGGTGCCTGGGGGGCGTTGCCGCCCGCCGCGCCACCGTTGCCGCCGCGACCGCCGCCGCCACCACCTCCGCCGCCGCCGAAGAACCCACCGCCACGCTGGCGGAACTCCTGGATCATGGCCTCGCGCTCGGTGTCATCGATGGTGCCGTCGTTGTTCTTGTCGAACGGCTTCATGCGCTCCTGCGCCTGCTCGGGCATGTCGGCGAGCTTGATGGGCCCGCCGCCGCCGCCGAACATCCCGCCCATGCCGCCGCCCTGCCCGCCGCGGCCGCCGCGCGGCAACTGCTCGCGCTGCTCGGGCGTGAGGAGCGCCTCGAGGCGGTTCATGTACGAGTCGTTCATCTCGCCGCGCTGCTCGAGCAGCTTGTTCGACTGCGCGTCCTGGTCGCCCTGGCCGCCGCGGCCGCCGCGGAACATCTGCGACATCGGGACGTCGCCGGTGAGGAACCCGACGACGCGGACCATCTCCTCGGTCTGGCGCGCGGGCTCCTCCTTGCGGATCTCCTGCGCGATGCGGTCGTTGAGCGGGCTGACCTCGAGGTCGTACTGCGCCTCAAGCGCCTTGATCGCGTCGACGACCTCCTGCGTGATGCCCTCGAGCTTCAGCGCGCCCTCGAACGCACGCTTCATGCGGTTCGAGCCGTAGACCCGCTCGAAGCCCGCGGCCAGCGCCGCGGTGCGCACGCGCGCGGCGTCCGCCGCCTCGAGCTGGCCGCAGATCGCCTCGCGGTAGCGGTCGTTCACCTCGCGCACCTTCTGGCGAAGCTCCATGGCCCGGTTCGCGAAGCGCTTGGCTGCGTCGGAATCGCCCGACTGGATCGCCTCGAGGTACTTCGCCTCGTTGGAGCCCAGGAAGTCGTTGCGCGCCTTGAGCGCGGCGTCGAGCTGGAGCTCGTACTCATCCATGATCGACTGCAGCTTCGCGAAGGTCTCCTTCGAGAGCCCGGCCTCGTCGAGCACGATGAAGAGGTTGACGCCCTCGCCGCTGATGGTCGAGCGGGGCAGCGTCTTCTCGCGCGACAGGAAGCGCTCGAACGCGGGCCACTTCTGCGACTGCGGCTCGGACAGCGCGGCCTTCATGCCGTCGACGAAGCCGGCGCGCAGCTTGGACTTCGTGCCCTGCCACGCGTTGAAGTCGGTGACCATCTCGCCGAGCGAGGCGCGCATCTGGTCGAAGGCCCCGCTCGTCTTCATCTCGGCGCGGACCGTCTCGCCCATCTTCTCCATCTGCTCGCGGAAGAAGCGCTGGCGCTCCTCGGGCGTGAGCTCGCCGCCCTTCTCGGCGGCCATCTGCTCCATCTGGTCGCGCGCGGCCTGCATGGTCTCCTGCCAGCGCTGCTGCATCTCGGGGCCCATCATCGGGGCCATCATCTGGCGGCCGATGTCCTGCATCTGCTCCATCATGGCCTCGCGCGCGGGCTCGAAGGCGTCCTCGTAGTCGCGCATGAGCTGCTCGACGATGACCATCTGCGCGTCCTCGAGCGAGAGCTGCTCCTTGAAGAGCGGGATGTCGCGCCGAACGAAGTCGGGCTCGAAGGCCTCGCGGAACTGGTTCTGGATGCCCATGCCGCGGCCCATGCCGCCGAACATCCCGCCGCGACCTCGGCCGCCACCGCCGCCGCCACCCTGCCCACGACCGCCACCACCGCCGCCACCACCATCCTGGGCCTGCCCGGCTCCCTGCGCGGGCGCCTGCATGGCGAGCGCATCGGCCGTCGTGAGAGCGACCGCGGCCACCGTCACTGCGAGCAGGCCGCCCGTGGTGGACGAGAGGCGCGAGGGACGGGCGATGAAGGTGCGCGTGCGCATGGGGTGCTCCTG
>Ga0169931_10006260_pt1 | contig 18029 bp, 14 predicted proteins | sample Kivu_15m_20L_FD_129675 | JGI IMG/M metagenome (GOLD analysis project Ga0169931, IMG submission 129675) | Freshwater microbial communities from Lake Kivu, Western Province, Rwanda to study Microbial Dark Matter (Phase II) - Kivu_15m_20L... | ecosystem: Environmental > Aquatic > Freshwater > Lake... | reverse complement strand
TGATTTCATAGATCAGCTGGTGCTTAACTGAGATGGCGTATATGAGTCTCCATACTCGTTAAAGTGACACGAATCATCCTCCCCAATGCACAGATCGGTCACTCTCACGGCTTAGTCTCTTAGACTTCCCTTGTCCTCCAAACTTCTGTAAAAACCAAACTTAGGCCTGATCATTTCTCCCCTATTATCGAGTTCCACATCACAACCATTATATCTCATGAGCTGGTATCCATCTCTCATTCTGTGGGCTGTAAATTATACACACCCTCTTGTATTATATGTTATTTTTTATCTTATCTGGATCCACTCCCCTTTAAAAGACCCTAAAGGTACCTTTGTGAGCACTCTTCCTTCGTTTTCAAGTTGCACATCACTCCTGGCTGTTAGGGTTAAGTTAGGAGTACCTACATTCCCACCATCTAGTTTTATCTGATGGAGATGGCAAAATTTACCAGAAACTCTGAAATTTGGATCCAGATATATTTTCCAAGCATACGTGAACGTTCTGCCTTTTTTACCATACATCCATTAAGGCGAGGACCCTTGGACGGAAGTCTAGCATCTTTGTCTGGTGTAATCTCCCAGGCATCTATCACCATCGTAGTAGCCACTATGAGCGTGTAGGTGATAGAGGTGAACTCTCCTTTTGAGGATGGGGTCAACTTATGAAGTAATATGTGTAAGCCTATCATCGCAATCGTCTGAATTTTCAATGCCCCTACTTCCTAGGGCTTCTCTGAGTGCAGTATATGGATCTTTGTTGTAATCCACAATCACTTGTCGCTGTGTGGTGGCGATTAAAAGCAGAGATATGATCAATAATCCTACCATAAAAATATCTTATTAGTTGATGTAACATCATGTCTAGTATGTTCATAAGTAATATCAAATCATTTCATGTTTCATACTTATATGAAAGATGTTTTAGATAGCTATATGATGTAAATTAAAGCAGTATTAATGATCAATACAATTTTTATGAGTACATTGCTTTGTTTTTTGTATTATTGTTTAATTTTGCTTAAATTTGATCTAAAACTATCGTTAAATATAAAAAATATAATTCTTTCCATAAAGTCTCCTTATTAGTTTTCAAGTAGCACTATAATTAGTTATTAATCTATTATAATCCGGTAAATTCCCTATATTATTATCCTTCTAATGGGAACTCATCCCCCTTCCAAAAAACAGCCAATTGGCACCGCCCTCCGCCTGTCCCAACTGCCCACCTACCTCTAATAATACGCCTAATAACAATACACCCACTAAGTCGAGTGTTGTGGCCTCAGCTTCACCAAAACATCAATGCGTACGTTACAATCAATTCAGGTAAAGTCATATGGTAGGATAATTTCATCAACTACCTCAATCAAATTATAGATTAATTCAAGTGGGCACAATAACTCATCGATCTAGTTAGTATGAACATCCGACCTAAAACACAATTTTTCAAAGAAGTCAACAATCTCAGATATTAACTCATACCCACACTCAAACAAGTGATAACGGATCCTGCTTAGTTATAGACTTTCAAAGCTAGTATGAAGAAATCCGTGTTGATATCTACGGGTCACGCTGCTCGCTGTTTGTAGCCTTTTAGACAACAACCTCGAATATCAAATCGTATTTCAACTCAAGGCAAACTTAAAATATAGTTTAATCGGTTTAGTAAAGCCCAGCCTAGAAATAGTATCAGTATTAGGATGTAAAGAAGTCCAAGCATCAGCTCAAACATCTCAAGCATCAGTCGCAGCTAATACCGTAAATCAATAATTTCTTTCGTCGATGACACTCTTTCCTCGGTATTCGGCAACCAGAGATAAGTAACAAAATAGATCTCAGTAAACTTATAAATATTTCTAAGATTCTCAATGCTCCTATAAAAACACCTAAACGATCCTGTTTGCATGCTATGTCAAATAAAAAACAAATTCATATAGCACATCATTCGGACCTACTCAGATCGGGAATACGCATCATAACATATGTCTTAATTGATCGATGGAATTAATCTTTTTGTTGCTGTTATGAAGGAAGCGATAATAGATTACTATAATTTGAATTCTTTTAATGATAAGCCTGTTTCGAGTCCTTTCATTGCCAATTAGGAAAATATACAATCGTTGATATATTCTATCATTTTCAAGTAAAAAAGATTTTACGATACTATTTTCGCTGGCATAGTTAGATATACTTCGAACAAGGAAGAATAGTTTACAAAAATATTGAATAATTTGAGAGGAAGTCCTCCTTAGCATTTTCTAGTAAGACCATAGCTATGTCTCAACCTAAACTTCCTTAAAGATAGTTACGGAAAAGACCCTACTCCTTAACAAAACACAGTAAATTCTTCCCGATCCAACAGCGAACTCACCCCCTCAAAACCATACTCAAAATGCCTTAAAATAATATAATAACTCTCCCTATCCCGCACCCCTATAAACAAAATGAAAATAATCCTCCGCTGTTCCTAAGCCATGAACTAATAAATCTAATAATTCTACTAAAACAAGACCCTAGGTAGGGACAAACGAATGCTGGACGCAGATCAAGTTTTGGCTATTTTTTGTTATATTATAGTAAACTCCAATATTGCTCACTTGCATGCGCATTTGTTCATTTTGGATAATTTTGCAACAAGCAGTCAACTGATCTCGGTTTTTGGGTATTATAATTCTGTTATGAATTGTGCCGTCGAACAATTGCTCTATAACTAACCTATGACCCTAAACGACGAACTATGATTTATATTGATATTTATTGCCATGCATCTTGTGGTACATTTTATCAATTTCTGTTACAATATAGATTGTTATAATGGCGTTGATAGAATTCAAAGTTATCAATCATTGTTTCCATCTGGTCATAGTGTGATCAGTTGATAGACGTCGCATGCGGTCGGCGTTCTTAATGGCGATTAGCTTGCTATGCATGTTCATTTGTGATTTCAATATTTTCTATATGAAACACTTGGACTCGTACATGCGTTTGCATTGGCCTCGCAATTAACAACTCGAAAAGAGACGTTGAAAGCTGGCAATGCTCACGTCCTTGACCCGGGCATCTCTCTTCTAGGGTTCCATTTTATTTCCGTTTTTTTTCTTGGGCCTGTCCTAGCAGAAAGCCCAGCATTTATCCTTGTCCTATTTCTCTATGATTTGTCGGCATCCAAGTTGATAATTGATGAAGTTAGCAGTAATGCTATGCATGTTTTTGCCCATATTGTTGGTCTCCGATGCTTTTCCTTTTTTTACAGATCTAATCTCTCCTTCTAATTTTTCACTTACTTGGATTGGTCCGTACATCTATTATTATTATAACTGATGGTGCTTGAATTTACGCCTAGGTTAAACTTTTTTAAGATGGAACGGACTAACTTCAATATCCATTCTGTTTTTGGAAAGATCAATGACATCAAACCAATTATCTTAATAGTATTCTTATTCCTCGGCTATACCTTAGCCAGTGCTGCCCTGCTCGTCTTCTTGCTTGGGCGGCAAACCGAAGTTTTCGGTGACAAACTATTCATATTCATGGTAGGTAACAAAAAAAGAACTCCGCTAGGCATTCTCTTCTTCGTTTTAGTCTAGGGGGTTCCATCTAGAATATCTAATGTATCTAATGTTGTTTTGCATTTGTTAACATTCCTCTGAGAAGTTTTCAAAAAGGTCCTAGTCCATGAGTTGAGCTTTATATATTAATGTACCTTACCTAGCACCTAACAATCAGAGACTCTAAAATCACTAGGAATACCTCCACAAAGCTGTCCTTTTTTGATTCTGAATACATTTTGAAAAGGCTTACAGTTCCGCATACCTTAAGACTCTTCAGTAGGACACCTCAATGTTTTTTTAGTATCGTTTTTTCATTTTTTAATTTTTTAACGTTCATCTAAGGGCCGTCTATTTTCTCCAAACTAGTCATTGCCATTCTAACATTCAATCCAACATTATTTAAGTAATTTTTTTTTGAATCAGCCTTATAATATCCTTGACAAATTTCCCTCATCTATCCCATATTTGGCTCCATGTGCCTCCAAAAAAAATATATCAAAATAGTTATACTACCGCACACTCGTTAAATTCGATGAAATAAACTCTGATATTATATATTTTTAATAATCACCTAGTATATTTTGTTATCTTCAGACTGTTAGACATATTATAATCATCAACGTAATATTATACACTAAGGACTATATGCCTACCCCCAAAAAATATCAAAGAAATCATACCTACTAAGAAAATAGCACTCCAGATAAAGGTATAGGGGAGAGGATGGGGTATTATTAGAGAGTGATAGCGAGGCAGGCAGAGGTCATCGAGAGTTTGTCCTCACACAAATGTTCACCGTACTCGACTTATAATCATTATTAGGCATTAAAAGATATCAGTAATAGGAAATAAGGGAAGAGATAAGGTAGATCGAGCTATATGCAACCCACTCAGAGGATTTCTTAAAAGAAAGTATATACTAAACCAGTCTAGGATTATGCATATAACGATTAGTTGATAAAACAAGCCTAGAATCAAATGTAGATGGCTATGAAAATGAAATATCTAAGGAATAATTGCGTGTATTTATCGAACAAATCTAGAAGCATAACACCAAAAAAGGAAGATGGGTCAGCGTAGAGCTATGGACGAAGTAAAGCTGTATCGTTTCATAGAGTGTTGGGAAGTGCGTAGTCGATTTAAAATATGTCGTTTATTCCTCATAAAGATGATAGCAACTGGAGGTCAAAATCAAATAGTAAACAAAATTTGCCTAACAAAAATGCATATATCGATCAAGAATCTCCAACAAAGTATGGAAAGTATTAGAGCAAAAAACAATATTTTTAAAGCAGAAATCATAAGTAAATCATGCCTAATAAACAAATTTAGTCGGTTAATCAAAACATGTAATTTCCCAAAGCAAAACGCTATCCTTTTACAAAAAACTAAAGAATTAATAAATAAAACATCATCTACTAGCGTCACAACAAAAGAGGCAAGACAATCTTTGACTAGAGTCCATAACATATTAAAATAGTTGAAACACCAACAACGGTAAAGCAAATTCAAAAGAAAACATAAAAATATAGAGAACCTTAAATTTATTTAAAAAAGTAGTACAGTTCTCGCTAGTGCCTAAAGTAGATTAACAGTAGCATATATGATATGGACTTCAAACTTGAAAAGCCAAACTTATACAACAATCAAAAAAATACAAATAAATTATAGAGAAACGTGCAAGAAAAGTAAAACCACAAACAAAAATAACAAGAAAGATGGCTTAACAAAAGCAAATCAACATCCAAACTAAAGTTGTCAACGGTAAGCCCTTCAAACCGCAAACCAAGATGAATACTTATACAAAACTTTAAATGATTATTCATATTTCTATCACATTTCTTTCAAAGACGGCAGTTCTTTCATCTCCATCTAGTCGATCATTTTCTTTAGTTCTCGATTCGAAAAGCCACATACTTTCAACTCCATCTTTTTGCCCCCACTCACCACATTTATTTGCACGAAATTGTCTCTGCTCATCTCGTTATCGTATTCATGCATTTTCTCGTGTTTCTATAAGCAATGTGGACTCATCCATGACCTCGAACTGAATACTGAAGAATTCCTCAAAAGCTATTAGTAGTCATCATATCTTTTTTGTTTGTTCAGCTGTTGTACTGGACTACTGATGACTGGCTGATGGTTTTCGAAGGACATCTCGAAGATAGATTCCTCTGAGAAGGATGGTTACTCCTAGTCGAGTCCGATGTTTTCGAAGTGATGGTCCATATATAATGATAGTCTTTTCAGTCACATATATAGGACATATATAGGCTCATATCACTTTAGCATTCATTATTTTCACAGTCGTAAGCGGTCTTTCTGCCTTATCAGTCTTTTGCTTATTGATCTAACAAACCGTATCAATTCCTTTGACCACTCTACCAAAAATAGTATGTTTGTTATCAAGCCAAGGACACGGAATCACAGTCAAGAAGAACTGTGATCCGTTAGTATTTGGTCCTCTATTTGCCATAGCCAGAACATAAGGCCGATCAAATCTGTACTTTTATGGCCGGAGCTAGTCTTAGAATTGACCTCCCCAGATCGATTAACCAGCAGTTCCGTTGCCATTCGGACAACCTGTTTGGTTCATAAAGCCTTTGATTACTCGATGGAATATTAGTCCATTATAGTATCCTTTTTTGACCAGTTTAAGGAAGTTATCGCAAGTTTTAGGGCAGTCTTATAGATATAATAGGAGACTTATATCGCCCATAGTAGTCTGGAGTAGTACCTAATTCTGTTTTTATTGAATTTTAGGTTTAGCCAGAGCAACTGATTATTCTTTAGTATGTTTTTAGTTGATGATATCTCTCGTTACTGCATTTTATCCTTAGAGTTAGGGTGCTCTTCTGGAAAACATATAAAACCTATTTTTCCTGAACCCAGTACAAACCACCAAAGGATCACTAGCCTTCCTCTCCCCAAACACATTAGTATTCCCATTCGGATTCCTCATAACCCTGCCCTGAAAAACCGACACCCTAATATACCTCTAATTCTCTTTCTTCCCAATAACCCTCTAAAAAGTCTTACTTATCAACGAATACATTTTAATCCCATGAAACGAAGCATACACTATGATATCTTCAGTCTAGTTGAATTATACGTTAGGATTGTATAGAAATTATTTTGTTATTTAGAGGTCTTTTTAGATGTTTAGTTTTTTTTAGTAGTCGGGTTAGTCCAGGACCAACTAGTCGTGGTATTGGTGGGAGGTGTCTTATTGGATTTTTATTATGTCTTTTATGCTCTAGCATATTGTGTCGATTAGCTTACCCGTTCTGAGGTTGAATATTCGGATTATTTTGTCTTTTAACATCACAGCGGCGTAAGTTCCCTTAGGGCTTATGTTTAAACTCAAAGGAGAAGAGTTAGCTTGGAGAAGTTTGAGGAAATCGGTCTGGCTTTTGCATTTGTAGGGGAGTCCTTTGGGGAAATCTAAAGTCAAGGGGTCCCATACTTCCATAAACGATCTCTAATCGATAGAAAGACATATACCTAGATTCCAGTTCATTCTTAAAAATCTAATCGGATGCTTATGAAAAGAAATCTGACCAATAATATGCGAGCTATCCTCCTGTTACTCCTATCTGGGTTACTATTGCTAAACTTTGCCTGTTTTTGCTTAAAGAATTTAATCTCCCTCTTATATTGATGCTTTGACCTGACCTCCTTAAGGATCAACCAAGTATATCCTACCAGTTTTTTATTAAGTTACAGCCACCAAAGACCAATCCTTGCCATTTTGAGGGACGAACTAACACCCACTAGGCACGAAATTAAGCCTCAAAGAAACTCTTAGATCACAATTCAACACATCAAATATTTTCAAAGTCCTATCCAACCCAACCGTACACAACAAATCTTGATGCTCACTCAACGCCGCACCGGTGATCAACCCATTATGAGCTTTAAGATTTTTGCCAAAATCAACCAAATTAAACACCTTCTTCCAAAACTTGATATGCCCATCAACTGAAAAAGTTATTATCGTATCTGTTTTAGATGAAGATATGATGTTGTTTACTGTATCTTTGTGCATGAAACTTATCTAGTAGAGGGGGGAAGTAGGTAGACCATCGAGGATTAGTTAGTCGTAGTCCACTAAGTTAGGGTATAATACTTTTTTGGAGTTTGCGAGCAGATGGGCCGACTATATCAGGTTATTAAGGTTGGGGGCGTTTTGGGTTGGGTTTTGGCTTGGATTCGGGTTTCTCTTATTAATTGCTCATATGCAACAATACAATATATATATATATATGCATTCTATATAAATAAATATTTAGTCATCATGTCTATCTTGCTAATAGGTCAATCAAACCGTCGTTCCACCCGCATCTCCACCTTGAACTCATAAAAAACTCCCTAGAAACTAATAAAATAACGATACCGCATGTAACTCCTCTCCCAAATGACCTAAGACAAATAAAGAAGACGCCTGTAGCGTCAGAAACAAATATAATTGGATCTCAAACACGAACAATCTTTTTACTAGAAAATAAACAAACAAAGATAGAAGATATAGAGTTAGTTTTTATAGATGAGTAAGCAACTTGACCTGAAAAAGATAGAGTTGGAGAGTAAGGAAGATAAGAAGTTCAATAAAAGTAGAAGGAATAGCAATATGTTGCCTGTTATTAATAGAAAACAGTTTAAGTATAGTATAGGTGACAAGGAACAGTATTCTGATTCAAAAATGAGAATAAAAACATAGCCACAATAATAACATTCTAAGTACAGAATAGATAATTTTTCACAATATTACCCAACCACTCTGCGTCAAGCTCAGAACTAATACAAACTGCCCTAATTCGACCCAAACTAATCCCTTTAGGTAAGATAACGCCAAGACCGTTAATGGCGCTAATAACTGGACATAAAAATCGACTAAGTCTACTAACTAATGAACCAATCAATGAAAATTTTAGAGGAAAGTGAGTACCCCCCAATAACCAGCAAAATAGCTCCGATTAAGTTAAACTTCCCTAGACATTATCGTAAGAGATTTCCATCGTATTTGTAGCGATAGAGGGAATAATAGGCGAATAGTTTTTATAGGTTGCCGAATGTTAGTGCTAAGGTCAAGACGGAGAATTATGATAACGAAGCGGGGTGGAAGGAGTGGTATCATAAGTAAAAACAGTATTAGAATGATGTTAATAATACAAAAGATGATTATAGGCCGATTACGCAAATATTCTAAGGTACTTTCTCCAAATGATCATTTATCTTACGCTATGTATCAATTGTTTTTACAAAACAAACTCATTTACGGTAATTATGGGATAAGTATCCATAGTGTATATAAAGTTCTGCAGCGTATATAATAATATATTAGAACCTCATGGCCACCAAAACAGCCAAACCGTACAACAGCCCCACTCACAACCAACATAGTTCCAAACAATCATCAGCCATATAACTCACAACCAACAAATAAATAACACAAAACAGTAGCAATTACAAGAGTTTGACACAGCTTAACAGACCGCCTCAGGACTAAGCCCGCAAAAAGATCGATAAAAATTATAATAACAATAGAGTACAAAACACACAGAATAGTATGCTGAAGAGTACGGTCAAGATGGTGAGATCATCTGAGGTGATTCCGAGAATAGATCAGCCTACGATAAAAAAGAATGCGCATCCTTTGGCGTTTCTTAAGTAGTAATAAAACCATCAGTCTTCCACAAGGATATAGCAGAACCATCAGTAGTCGCCTACTTCTAATAAGAATTCAAGAAATGCAGGCAACAGCTCACAGAACAATAGAAACGAATCATAAAACCATAACATGTAAGTTACTCCGCCTTCTTTGCTTATTTTATAGAAGAAACTGCGAGAGTAGCATGCACATTAGTTACATACTATCCATCAATAATATATCTAAAAAGAGCGCACACTCTCATAAAAAATAACCCTCCTCTAAAAATAGAACACCTAACTCCACACCAAGATATCAAAATTCAAATCTCTCAACGAACTGAACCGAAAAAGTTTAAAAAATCAGATAATAGCATTCAACCAGGAGGGCTAGAACCAGAAACAATCAAAATAGAAAATAACACAACTGGAAGATAAAATATCAGAATTGTAGTTGAAAATATAGCAGTTGAAATAGGAGATTAAGGATGTGAGGGAGTAGAAAGAACAGTTGAGGAACAGGACGAGTTATCAGAGTGCTCAAATGCAGAGATATGAGGAGCACAAGGCGTAGATGATGTAGAAAATAAAAATGCTAGATAAGGTTAATTAATAACTCATGAGATAGATAGAAGATATGAAAGATAAATCGTTGGGAGATGCTATCTATACAAAAACAGATAATTTGCCAATATACTCTAAATTTCATTATTTGCAGCCTCCGGATTTGATGAACAAGTAACCACTTGCTGATGGACATTATCCGCCTATCAGTCCAATCAAACCTAAAAAGTAAACAAAATAATCAAAGTAAAAACATCATAAAAATAACAAAAATAACGATCAAAGTATATAGCATCACGGCGACAACTCCGTTTCTTCCGTAATCCAAGCCTTTGACTACAAAACCCCTTAAAACTCAAACCTTTAATACCCACGTCAGGTGAAGACTTAGGCCAAGCACAAATAGTACGAGCTTTCCTCGAATATCGGATAAATTTACTAGTTAAGATTGCAAATAGCTTAGATGGAGTAGTTGGTGGGGGTGCTGAGACGGGATATATAGAGGAAAGATAGGGAGATTAGTAAGTTAAATGCGACCATAAGGGCGCATGTGGATGGTAATAAGTTTTGAAACATTTATATCATATATTATCATTCGATATCAGCCATAGTATCAGTATTGCCAAGAATAATCCAAAGATGTAAGGGAAGATTGTTTCTTTTGTTTTAATTTATTGTTTCGAAGTCGATTTAGCGAAGAATCCGCTTGTATGGGTTGATATTAGCCGACTTGCCATCATCTATGATTAAGATTTTATTGAATCTTTATGTTTTTTGTGGGTACTTGCTATCTACCACTACTTTTATTGTTTATTAGGAATTAACTATACATTTGTTATGCAACTTGTGAACTTCAGCTCTCTTGCCACTTGTACTGCTACATCTTTATACTATTTTTTCTGCTCTTTCTCCGAATTAGACATCCTCACACTGCTCTAATCCTCATTGATTTTCGACAGAATCTGAACTCTTCCGAACATTTCCTAGCTCTAATCAGTGGCCTAGCTGGGAAAAGTCTGCGGCAAACATTCCTTCCCTTTCCCTTCCTTAATCAAATTCTAAACACTTCCTTTGCGACCCTTACCCTCTAGGTTAAAAATACTCACCTTTTGATGCTCCAAAACGCAAGGTAAAGTTGCTCTCCTCTGAGGTCTCCCACTACCACTGAATACATTTTTAGCCTTTTATATCCTCAAATGAGCCATGGCCTCTAATTCCTAACTACTGCGTATGAGTGAGTTGATATGCTATATATCGTTTGTATTTTGTTGTTTTAGTTATGTTATGCGATGATTTATGTTTTTAGATTGGATTTTGAGTTTATGAATTAGGCATTTTTTGCGTTAGGTCTTGGAGAGGGAACGGCGGCGTTACTAGGAGCGACAGGAACGGTCGAGATCGCGGCTTTAGGAGGGTTATATCATCTGTTTATTAAAATATATGCATACACACAATAACAAAAGAATCGAAATACTATTATCAGTAGAAGGATCGAAAGACTATTATCAGTAGAAAATAAGATTAAAATTCATTGATAAAACTGACCCTTTGAAATATATTTTTAATCACTCATTGTTTGATGTAAGTTAAGAGAGCGTAGAATAAGAATAATATCAACTATTGATTATCGATAGCATTATATATTGTGTGAGCATGACAACCCCCTACGACTTCATGTTCAAATTCATCATAATCGGCGATTCCAGTACCCCTCCCCTCATCCAGGCGTCGGCAAATCCTGCCTCCTTCTTCGCTTCACCTAAGGCCGCTTCAAAACATAGCACGAACCCACTCTAGGAGTCTAGTTCGGATCCCGTTCTCTAGACATAAACAACTCGACAGTAAAGATCCAAATATGGGATACAGTATTTATATCGGAACATAGGCAGGACAATAATCTTTCCAATCCATCACAAGATCATACTACAAATCATCCATAGCTGCTTTCTTGGTGTTCGATCTCACCCGTCGAGAATCATTCTAAAGACTGAATAAATGGGTGTATGAGGTCAAAAATAACTCGCATGATAAGATACAGACTGTAGTCATAGGCAATAAGCATGATCTAGAATCACAGTAAATATGGGGATAGCTAGACGTGAAGTGACGAACTAGGAGGGGAGGAAGTTTGCACAAGAAAATGGGTTTACGTATTGGGAAACGTCGGCTAATAGTGGCTATCAGGTGGATTAGGTTTTTGGAGGAGTTGCTGGTAATGTGCTGAGGATGGTTTAAAGTAATGAGATCAGTCCTGAATCGTAGGTGGTATGTGTGGTGAGATGTAGTCTTATGGGATTAAGAGAGGGAAAAAGAAGAGAGAGGGGTTGTCGCCTAGGAAGGTGGAGACTTTTCCGTTGCAGGTGTAGGCGTAGAAGAAGGGGAAGACGGGGTGTTGCAAGTGATATTAAGTATCAGTAGAATAGTCATTCAAAACAATAAAAAGCATCATTAAGATATCTTGGTTTAATATAAAAGATACTATAGATATGCTTATAAACCATAATTAATAAAGCACTTAATGTCAAAACCATTCGATAAAGCTCGCCAGTAGGCTTTAATCAAAGCACTTTAATAACAAATTTAGGCAGATCGTAAAGAAATCGATACTTTTCTGGGCACTTTAGTGATCAAACGCAACCGTACATCGCTAATGCTAAACAGTTTCATGCATAATATAGTCGACATTTAAAACAGCGTATAAACTACCAAAGAGTTTCTCAAGTGATACACATCATACTATCATCATATTTATGTATTTATCATACAAAAACCATTAAATAGTTTATTAGGCTAGTCTGTACTATGTTTAGCTTACAACTAATATTCAAAATAATAATACTAATGGACGTGCTAAAGAAGATAAAAAACTACACCATAAACTAACGCCACTGCCTCGGCTAGGGCGCATTCGGCAAAGTATTCTAAGCCACCTCCGACGACGGCCGCAAAGTAGCCATAAAAACCATAACCCAACGCCTCATAAGTTCCGATCGCTACCTGAAATAATCCCTAGATAACTAAATAAACATCATGCAAAAACTACGCCACCCCAACATCGTCGAACTCTACGATGTCATCATCACAGCCAATAACATCTACCTTGTCATGGAGTTTTGTAGTGGTGGAGATTTGAAAAGATACTGTTCGACAAGGAAGATTACATAGGAGATTGCGTTTAATATATTGAGGCAGATTGCTAAGGGATTTTAGGAGATGAATAAGTTTGGCATCATTCATAGGGATTTGAAACCAGCCAATATATTGGTCCATCAGGATACGTTCAAATTGTGTGATTTTGGGTTTGCTAAGTTTTTTGGAGAAAGTGCGAGAATGGCCAGGACTTGTGTAGGCACGCCCATATACATGTCACCTCAGGTGTTGAAGCAAAAACATTATACATCTAAGACTGATATATGGTCGTTGGGGATTATGTTTTACTAGCTACTTTTTGGGAAATTACCATATATGGGGTATAACGAAGATGAACTGTATAAGAATATAGCAAAAAATCCATTGAAAATACCATAATGCTCAGCATAAGCTACGACTATTCTCAAAGGAACACTAGTTTTTGACTAGAATTCAAGATGGGGCTGGTCATAGCTTCTATAACAGTTATTCGCTAAACCTGTATTAAAAAAACCAGGGAGTCGTAACCAAGGTCTATTCTATGACTAACCCGCCGATCAGGGATACTAGAAATTATAGAAAAGAGTGTATTAGCAGATCCAGCAGCCGCAAATGCAACAAATGCGGATGCCTATGAACAACTACTTCCCTTAGTAACTTGGAGGATAACCTGTATAGAGAAGAAATTAGGGATATAAAAGAGGGCCTATTAATAATTTTGCAAGGCAGAATAGTTAAGATAGACAGGTGATTCCATCTCCACCTATAGTACAGCCTATAGTGCAATCTAATCCTGTTAATTAGAGATAACCTGAATAAAATCCTAGATTTTTCTATTTCGTATTGGTCTAGTTGATAGTCAACCCGATCTAAGGATCTATCAGTTTTGACAGCTTCCTCTACACTCTATGGATATACACAATCGTCCTATACTAGCGAATACTATAAAGACCATAAGTAATCAACATCCCTGTATACAAGAGCGTACTATAAGCCGAATTAGGCTAGATACAAAATCTTGAGTCTTAGTTGAGGGTCAAAAAATAAGGAAATTTACGTAACATCGGTGAGATAGTGTATCAATAGGCTAAAAATAACCCGAATAATAAGAAAAGATTGATGTGGTTGAGACGATTGCTTGACAAGAAGTACTCATACGAATACGTATAATGATATATTTCCTATAATACTAGTTTCAATATTACGATAGTACATGCTTGTAGTAGTAGATTGATTTATTTGATATCTGTTTATAGAGTTGTATATTGATGTTATGGTTAGGCTGCTTTTACCCCTGCATAATAAAATTAAACGTCCCCTTAATAAAATAATATTCCATTCAAAATGAAGCCCACCCGTGCCTGCTAGTCCAACTCCGACTGGATCTGCCTCAACTGCAGCAACCTCAACTACTCTTTCCGCAAAGTATGCAACCGTTGCCGCGCGCTCACCCGCTAACAAAACACCCAAAAGTATATAGAACAACTCTAGTACTACCATCTCTACTACCAACACACCACAAACAGTCCACCCTCCCACCCCATCCCCATAGACACCTCACAAGCAACAATCTAACAACTCTCCCTGATAGAAAATAACACCAACACATCACCGAAAACATCAATAAGTTCATAATCATCCACAATATAGAAATAACCAAGCGTATCGATTTTCATGTAAAATGAGGCATCGCTTGCGTTTTTACTGGAACATGCGTGGGAGGGATTGTACTGTTAGGAGGAGTGTATTAAGGAGAGTGTGGAGGATACGAGGGAGGAAGATGATGTGGAGGAGATATTGAATAGTTTGGATTTTAGCTTTATTTGATAGCATCAATGATCGTGTGTGTTGTATTTAATGGTGTATAGCATGAACATAACTACATAACTTACGGTAACTTATTTAAAATCAATAAAACATTAAAGATAAGTTTCATTTGATATTATCTAGTATTCGCTTATATTTTCATGTAATAATATATTTTGATGATTCTAAGAAATTAAAAAACATGATCATAGGAAAGTGAGTCTCGCTTTGGTCGTCATGAAAAAATTATGTCCCAACAACCTATGTGCCGTAGGTCTCTTCAAAGAATCTTTCTGCAGGCATCCCATCATGAAATCAACTGCAAACTCAGAAACATCTTTATTTTTGGGATAAATCACCTAATCCAGAACAATCGATTTAAGATGTTCCTAATTCGACACTATAAATGGAGGTTGACCATACAACAATTAGTAAGTCAATATCCCTAAAGACCATATATCGATTCGATTGTCGTATATCCCAAAAGCTAGCAACTAAGGTGATGCATAGAGGGGAGTTCCGCATTGAGTTCTTCTAGAGTAGAGGGAATGGACCGATAATCCAAAATCACATATCTTAGCTGTGCCTTAGTGGATGAGAATATTCTATGGTTTGATGTCTCGATGGATGATATCATTCTTGTGCATATATTCGATAGCTTTCACAGTATCGTATATGTATTTTTTGGTCTGTTTCTAAGTCAGAGGTTTTTCTTGGATCTGTTCGTATAAGTTTCCACCCAAACATGGTTCCAACAATAGGTAGATGTTGGTCTAATCGGTAAAGAAGTGGTAGAGATTGAGGATATTGGGATGGTTCATAAAAGATTGGATCTTGACTTCTCTTATTAACTCTTTAAGACCCTAGATCACGTATTTTTATTTTTTGATGACTTTGAGACAATAGACCAAGTGGGTTAACATGTGCATGACAAGATAGACCTTTCCGAATGTTCCTTTGGCGATGTATCTCAGCACTAGGAAGGGCTAGTGTCTTCCAGAGTTCTACAAAACGAACATCTGTTGGTTTTGTGAAACCGACGAAAACTTTTTATCTGACAAGTCCTCATTTTTGTCACCTAAAGTCCGATCAGTAGCTGGCAAGTTTTTCTCTTCCTGTGACTTGGGACTGGATTTTTTGGTGTCGTTGGAGTTGATGGAAGTCTTGAGGTCACCTGAAGACGCCGGGAGATTGATGGTAGGGGAGTTGGGTTCTATGGCGTTAAGTTGTAGCTGAACCTTGTTTCTGACATTTTTGGCTCTTTCTAAGATGTCCTGTCTTGGTTTGCGTTAGACGTTAGGGTTAGCGATCATTTCTCTGAAAAATTATGAGTCTTCCCAAAAAAGTGAACAGAAAAGCAAACAGAAATTATAGCTGACCTTACAATTTCCAAAATAAATTTGTTTAATATGGGATAATATGGAGTGTTCAAGAGTCAATGAACTGGAAACTGAGCATTTAGATGAATAATATCAACACAAAGTAATTTTGTTTAATATTATTATCATGTAATTATATGTACAAAATCATATAAATGGCATTATGATAGCCCATACCATATACACATATCTACTGAAAATCACGCCGTCTATTTTTATAATTTACCACTAATGAAACCATATATTCAATCCATCTAAACCATCCAACATCGATTGCCATTGACCTAACTCCACCACAACTCAACCACTCGAATATTTGCCAGTGGCAGTCTTATAGGTTAATTCACCACTTCCCTTGATCCACTCACTTTAGACAGCATCAACTTTTTTGGTGATTTTTAAGGGTTTTTTGAACAAACCAATAATAACCAATCAGACAATATCTACTACTTCGAGGGACATATCTACAACATACAACTATACTAACCCAAAGATATAGAACATGTCAAACTATCAAGTTAAACTACAAAATTACTACAAGACGTCCAAGGCCAAGACTTCTTCGGATTGTTCAAAGGACAAATACAATAATAATTTCCTCTCTAAAAATCACTTTCTTTCCAGCAAATGAGCCAGCTGAGATTTGACTCTCTCTTCTAGACAACAAGTGAGCTGCAGATAATAGTGCCGACATTTCCGAGATGTATAATAAAAAAAGTAGTAAAAGTTGATCTCTCAAGCTCAATCGCAGGGGTATCAGTCACGTTGGTAATCGACCTGCAGATTACTTAGCAACTGAGGAGTATTATGCAGCATCCTTTCAATAAAAAAAAGAGGATTATTGTATAACTCAACCGATAAAACAGTCTGGAACTGCCTTTGATCGATAAGGTAATCACCTAGGGTAGCGATGCCATCTAGTGCAAGTATAAATAAAAATAATGTGTGCTTAAATACACCATAAGGAAACTATTCAAAGCATAAATCGACAATACTTATGGACAGTTCTTCTCACCGTTTGGACTCACTTACATCAAATTGATAGCACAACTCAAAGATTTAACTCTGTACTACCCGAAGACAAACAAAAGAGACTTTTTTAGGATCAACAAGAATATTCCAGATTAAAAACAACCCAGAAGTATAACCATTTCTTTTCTCAATATGGACCTAAAAGATTATCTATATTAGTAAAGACCGGTTTGTGGGTTCAACTAACTATTGTAGAGCAGCAAATTACCTCTAATACGAAACAGATTGACAAAAATAGATTATTATAACAGATTGGACCAGGGGTAGTTCTAAGTTGCTACTAATCATATCTCCTTCTATAGCTACTATAAAAAAAGTTTTCGAAATTCAACGACAAGAAACAGCATTAACGAATGGACACTGGGTCTGATGTAACGCTACGATGTTTTCAAGCATCCTGAGGCTTTATCAATTCAAAAATAATTCCATAACGCCCAAAACAATTACAGATAGAATGGTAGATTGCCCAAATAGAGGACTTGTAAATATGCCCAATGGAGTTATCTTCATCTCTAGATACCTATATACAAGTATTGGGTGATATATCTTATCCAAATATTCGTGCCTTTGTTCATTTTGGGGATACTTAATCTCTTCATTTTCATGCAAGATTAACGCCAAGATGACCCATAATCTGACCAGACTGTATATGGTACGATGTCTTCTAGGCTGGCCAATATTGCTAGTCAGTTACTGGTCTATGTTGCTTTGATTCCACTCATAAAAGATAATGCACCTAGAGCGAATATCTTATCTTTCGTGTATATCGTAATATACCTATCAACAATCCCTCAATTCTTCGCAGTGATCTCCCTGCTCCAACGATAATCCTCCTAGACCAACGCCTATCTGTACTTCACAAGCTAAGGCCCCACCTGGACCCAACACTACTTCCTAGCATCATTCATAATCCAAG
>Ga0169931_10006258_pt1 | contig 18033 bp, 20 predicted proteins | sample Kivu_15m_20L_FD_129675 | JGI IMG/M metagenome (GOLD analysis project Ga0169931, IMG submission 129675) | Freshwater microbial communities from Lake Kivu, Western Province, Rwanda to study Microbial Dark Matter (Phase II) - Kivu_15m_20L... | ecosystem: Environmental > Aquatic > Freshwater > Lake... | reverse complement strand
GCAGTCAAAGCAACTGGGGTTGCTTCAGCAGCAGCAAGGTCAAGTGGGAAATTATGAGCATTTCGTTCGTGCATTACCTCCATACCCAGACCAGCACGGTTCAGAACGTCAGCCCAGGTGTTGAGTACACGACCTTGTGAGTCGATAACTGACTGGTTGAAGTTGAAACCGTTAAGGTTGAAGGCCATCGTGGAAACACCAAGAGCGGTGAACCAGATACCTACAACTGGCCATGCAGCAAGGAAGAAGTGAAGTGAACGAGAGTTGTTGAACGAAGCGTATTGGAAGATCAGACGACCAAAGTAGCCATGTGCAGCAACAATGTTATAGGTCTCTTCTTCTTGACCGAACTTGTAACCATAGTTCTGGGACTCGCTCTCGGTGGTTTCACGCACCAGCGAGGAGGTCACCAGCGAACCGTGCATGGCACTGAACAGAGAACCACCGAACACACCAGCCACACCAAGCATGTGGAAGGGGTGCATCAGGATGTTGTGCTCTGCCTGGAACACAAGCATGTAGTTGAACGTACCAGAGATGCCCAGAGGCATCGCGTCAGAGAAAGAACCCTGACCAAAAGGATAAACCAGGAACACTGCAGATGCAGCAGCAACAGGTGCAGAGTAAGCAACACAGATCCAAGGACGCATACCAAGACGGTAAGAAAGTTCCCACTCACGACCCATGTAGGCGTAGATGCCGATGAGGAAGTGGAAGATCACCAGTTGGAAAGGTCCACCGTTGTAAAGCCACTCATCTAGGGAAACAGCTTCCCAGATGGGGTAAAAGTGCAGTCCAATAGCATTGGACGAAGGAATCACAGCACCAGAGATGATGTTGTTTCCGTACATGAGTGAACCAGCAACGGGTTCACGGATACCATCAATGTCCACAGGGGGAGCAGCGATGAAAGCGACGATGAAGCAGATGGTAGCAGCAAGAAGGCAGGGAATCATCAAAACACCAAACCAACCGACATAAAGACGATTATTGGTGCTGGTAACCCACTGACAGAACTGTTCCCAAGTATTTGATTGTCGTTGTTGTGCAATTGAAGCAGTCATTGTTTTTAAAAGAGTAGTAAGACCATCAGGGAAATGGTGGAGTTACTATTCCCCAGTCACCCTCAGACTGGGTATGAGAGACGTAATTTATACACCCATAGGTCTCGGTTAACGGGTGTCACAAAGATTAAAAAACTGTTACATTCCTTAACCTGTTGATGTATTTATCATAACATTGTCTTGGAATTCTGTCAAGAGAAGAAGGAGAGTCCAATTCCAGTTTACGAACTGGCCAAGTTTTATATTTCAATATTTTTACATTGATAATAAAATTTTTCGAATTCTGGAAATGTTTTTATAAAATTAGTACCCCTTCTTCGATCATGTTCTGTCACAAATCGATAAAAATCTTTTCTGTGACTTTTTAATTGATGAAGATTTTGAGGCGATATCATCCAATCATGTATTCTTTTTAATTTAGAACTTTCTGCAGAATCAAATCCATAACTAACATGATTTTTATTTAAACTATTATTAAATTTATTCTCTTTTGTTAACTCCCAATGTCTATTAACGAATTTAGAATAAGGTAAAGGAAGTATTCTAACACTTTGGTGTTCTGGAAATCTTAAATGAGATACATCAAGGTGTACAGCTGAACCATAACAGGATCTTTGATTAGAAGTATATTCTCTTTTTAGATCATAAACACCATGTATTAACTTATGATAACTTGGAATAGAAAAGACATTATAGGTACTCATAATTACCATAGATACTGTTGGACACTTAGTTAAAATTTTATTAATATTATCCCAAAATTTATTAAAAATTAATCCGTGTCTTCCATATTCAGCTTGTTCGCCCCAACCATCCACTGATGTATAAATTGAGAATTCTTTAGATCTTTCCTCATCTGATATTTTATTGACCTTGCAAATCAGTTTATCAATCAAATGATCCGACACTCCCAAATTAGAGTTTATGCCTAAACTTAGTTGCCTATTGGGATTTTTTTCTTCAATAATATAATCCAAAATTTCCCAAGTATCTTTGGAAAGTAATGGTTCACCTCCAGTTATTCTAAATGTATGAAGGTCTCGATATAATTCAGGCCACCATTTCCAAAATGTTTCCACATATGGATTATATTCCGTTTGTTTTAATGGCATTCTACTTTCCATTACAAAAGATTCTAATCCATTAAAATTAGTACTTGTCGGATAACCTCCATGTTTTTCAATTTCATTTACCCATTGTGATGAAAAAGATGGTCCACAATATGAACATTTAAAATTGCAAGTATTAGAAAACGATACTTCTACATATCTTGGATTGAAATTATGTTTCCAATCCATACTTTTTATCTCTTCGAGAAAAGGAAGAGACCAAGCTTCGGATGATTTATAAATTCTATCCGAAAATTGCGTTGATGTATCTTCAACATCCCAACAATACTGACATTCAGAAGGTCTTTTTCCTTCTAACATTTCCTTTCTTTTTTCTTTTTTGAAGTTAGTATTATGAAGTGCAGATGGATTTGTTGTTAATTCAGATAAAGGAATTGGATGAGTGTCCGGATGATGACATGAATGTGTTCTTCCTGTATGCAAATGCATAGTAACCTGCGTCCATTTTGCTAAACAAAATCCACATCCAACTTTATTAAGTTGATTTTTTACTTTCAGTTCATCCATATTTTAATTCCCAGTGTTGAATCATTTCATCAATCATAGACTCAAAAGTATACTTTGGTTTCCACCCAAGAATGTTTCTAATTTCTGAAGAATCCCCACGAAGATAATTAACTTCTTCTTTTCTCAAATATTTTTCATTTTGAACGACATAATCTCTATAATTTAACTTCAAAGAACTAAAAGTATATTCACAAAGATCTCTAACACTTTTAGTTTCTCCAGTAGAAACAACCCAATCTCTAGGTTCATGGTGATTTAAAATGAGATGCATTGCTCTTACATAATCATATGAATGACCCCAATCTCTATAAGAATCCAAATTACCTAATTCCAATTTATCTCTTAGGCCTAATTTAATTTCTACCGCCCCTTTAACAACTTTATTAGTTACAAAGTTTGTTCCTCGTCTTGGAGATTCGTGATTAAATAAAATTCCATTACAAGCATGAAGTTGATATCCTTCACGATAATGTCTAGTAAGATTAAATCCCATTACTTTTGAACAACCGTAAGGACTGACAGGCCTCATGGGAGTTTCTAACCTTTGAAACTTATCTACATCAATACTATTACCAAACATTTCCGAAGAACTTGCTTGATAAAATTTTGCGTATGGTGATTTAGTTCTTACTGCCTCAAGTATGTTAAGAACTCCTAGAGAGTTAGTTTTAATTGTAAAAGAGGGAACATCAAAACTTACTCTTACATGACTCATGGCAGCAAGATTATATACTTCATCCGGTTTAACTTCTTCTATAATTTTATATAAAGAATGTTCATCCAATAAATCTCCATAATGACAAGTTATCTTATCATCAACATGTTGAATTCGTTCTGTTTGATTTTCAGCTACAGACAATCTCCGAACAACTCCGTGAACTTCATAACCAAGTTCCAATAAATGTTCAGATAGGTAACTTCCATCTTGACCAGTGATACCGGTAATTAATGCAACCTTACTCATAAAAATACTTTATCATTTTCTATCCCAGTATATGGGCCCGTTTTATACTCATAAACAACAGTATCATCTTCAAGAGCTTTATATGTATGACCTCCTTCAAAAGTCATAGAACAATCTCCAGGATTTATAACTTCTTCAGTCAAAAGTTTTCCATCAATATCATAAAAATAGACTTTTACAGATCCGTTAATGACCACCCAAGATTCTTGTGCTATTATTTTTTCAGTAGGAGAATCTTTCCAAATATGTTGATGTGGTCTAAAAGTTTTTCCTTTCTCCATTCTAAGAGTTGCTAATTGAAGAAACTGATTATCGGGAACAATATTTGTTCTTTCTTTAATATCTTCAATCCGATTAACGATGTGGAGAAGTTTTCCTGGTTCTTTCTTAGAGTAAATATGTTTCATGCTGGAGAAAATTCTAGATAACTTTGAATCAACTTGAGATCATTTTCACTTCTAAGAACAAGATATTCATTAGCAAAATGAAGTTCTACACCATTCTCTAAAGATAAATTAAGAATAGTATCTCTCCACTTCTTTTTGTCGGGAAGGGAAAAAATACTTAACATCACAATACCATCTGGTTTTTGTTGAATAAAATGTTGTAAAGATGGGCACCAATCTAGATACTCATTTTCAAATTGAGAATCTGAATATGTAATTTTATTTTTTTCACAATAAACATCAATTACATCTCTTTGCATTGGAAGGGGGATATTTTTTGTATACTTACTACTCCAACAGTCATAAGTAATGAAATGTTTTCCGGTATTATCTTCAAAAATATCTGAACGATAATCTCCAGGGAATCTAAGGAATCCACCTGGTAATCTTCTATGATATGGTTCACCTTCTACTAGAATTCTAATATCCATACTGACTCTAGTTATATCAGTGTCATTGTTCACATTTCCATGAATGTGTTCTTGAAAAAATAAATGACATTGACCGTAGTCAAGAGTAACTGGAAAAGAATGTTTTAGAGATTCTTCTTCAAACTTTTCTAAAGACCACCTATTACTTATACATTGTCTGGTAAGTTTTCTAGAAATTTTTAAAGGAAGAATTTGCATACTATTACTTTCATAACACTTAGTAAAAGGCATCCAAACGGTTCTCAATCCTTTTCCATTACCAACCCAGATTCCTTGGTGAAATGCTAACCTACGAGATTTTTTAGTTTGGTTGGGTTCTACAATTCTTAAAGTAGGATATCTTTGAATTAAATATCTTTTATCGCAAATTCTTTGCGGAATATATTTAGACATAAAATCATCAACCATTTTCATAAACTCTTTTCTAGTTGAAGCCTTATGAAAATGTTTTCTAATCTGAGATAACTCTTCTGGAGTAACTTGTAGGTGAAGTGTTTCTAATTCTGTTACTTCTGGTTTGACTTCTTGAATAACTGAAATTGCCCAGTCTCTGAAGTTAAATCTAGTGTTATCATAATTTAATGTTTTATTATCCCACTCTAACTGAGTCTTTTTAAACATAATCTATATTATTTTATGATTCTATTTTAACACAAAAAAAGTGCCTTGAAAAGGCACTTTTGAGTTGGTTATTAGACCACCACTGCTGGAGTAAAAGACTTGACATATTCAAGAAGTTTTTCAGGAGTAGACCACTCATAAGGATCTTCAGAAGCATTATCTTCCTTTCCATCTTCCATAAAGATCTGTTCAATCACACCGTCATTGATGACAGCAGCATAACGCCAGGAACGAGATGCGAACCCAAGATTGAACTTCTTCACGAGCATTCCCATGGCACTAGTAAATTCACCATTACCATCAGGAATCAATTTGACATTGGAAATCATTTGATCTTTAGCCCATGCGTTCATGACAAAGGCATCGTTCACGGACAGACAATAGATTTCGTCAATACCAGCTTCTTTAAATTCGTAATACTTTTCCTCGTATCCAGGAAGTTGATAAGCACTACAAGTAGGAGTGAAGGCACCAGGAAGTGCAAACAACACTACTTTCTTTCCGTTGAAGAGTTCCTCGGTGGAACGAGTCACAAACTCTCCTTCTTCACGGAACATAAAGTCCACTGAGGGGACTACAGATTTTTCTTCGGGACTAAGTTGAGGCATGTTTTTGTTTCAATTCAGGATTAGGTTGAGAAGGAACAACAGGGTTCCTAGATTTATTTTTAATAACGATGAATGCATCGTTTTGATATGTAATTGTTCCAAAAGGTTTAGACCACTTTGGATTTCCGTTTGGGTTAGTAGCAGTACCAGTTACTGACACTCCACCAATTTCAACAGAAAGTTGATCTCCATTATTCCAAGTACCGGATTCTACCAGTGTTTGTAGGGCAATGGCAAGTTGCCCCAACATATCATGATGTTTATGTTCTATCACCATACTCCAGGAATAACTTGTCCAGTAAAAGCATAAGAGACTACCGCTGCAACAAATCCGATCATTGCAAGACGGGAATTGAGGATTTCTGCCTCAGGGGTAAAACCGAATTTCATAATTGTTCTCCTTAGTAAGTTTCAGAAAGTTTTTCTACGGATACTGCCAACAAAACAAAGAAGGCAATACTAGTAATTGTAAAGAGTACTTCAGTCATCGTCTGTCTCAGAAGATACCGAAGAAGAGTTTACCAGTTAGGGCATAAGAAATTGCACCAGCAATAATACCCATCATGGCCCAACGACCATTATACATTTCAGTGGTCTGCATAGGAGTTAGAAGACCCTTACGGTTATACTCTTGGTAAACCATTTGAGGTTCTTTGGCCCACATGTTTTGTTGACCACGATCATTTGTTGTTACAGTCATGATACTTTTGTAAAGATTTACAACATTATATAGGAAAAATAAAGGGGTGTCAAGCACCCCAATGTATTATCCGATACTTATTTTGTTAAGAAATCAGAACTTAAAGGTAGTCTGAATCACGCCACCCCAGTTATCCGTTGCATTACGGAATGCCTGGTTGTTGGTGACATAAAGGATAGCAGGAGTCACACTGATATTATCAGAAACCTTATACTTGTAGAAGACTTCAAGCATTTGGGCTTTCTCACTCAGACCCTCAGCATTTCCTGGTTGACCGTAGGCAATACCAGCACTGTTACCCTTCGCAAACACATCGCTCCACTGAAGACCAGCGAACCAGGTTTGAGTGTCGGTAGCAGCATTCGGAGTTGCAGGACCAGCAATAGTGTTCCAAGAGTAGGCAGCACTCACAGAAGGAATGATACCAGACTTAGTAGGTTGCCAGTAAGCATTCAGTGCATAGGCATTAGAACCCTGATTCACACCAAGAGTTCCGTTGTTTCCGTTCACACCATTGTAGGTACGCATACGAGTGCCCCGAGTACCATTACGATAACCAAAAGCAGCACCCCACTGAGGAGCACGATAACCGATCTGTGCAAGAGTATTCAGAGCACCAGTCTCATTGAATACGCCAGTTTGACTGTTATCACCACTCTGAGCAACATAGTTCAGAGAAGCAACAACTCCACCTTTCTTACCAGGTTGAACATACTGAACACCGAAACCTTGTCCAGTCGCCTTGTTGTAGACGCCAGGAGCACCTGCAACAGCGAAGAAGTCAAGGATATCCGACTTATAGACAGAAGGAATCCACGCCATTTCGGTGTTACGAACCAGAGCACCCGCAGTCAGTTTCACACCCTTAGCAAGAGCAGGGAAGGTGTAGTACAAACGGTCAATCTGAACATTGTTAGAGGTGTTCTCTGACTTATCCAGTTTAAAGAGTGAAGAACTGGAACCGAAAGGTTGTGAAGCAAAGTTTCCAGAACGCAGACGAGTCTTGAGTAGATCCTTACCAGTGAAGGAAGTATCAAAGTTCAGACGAACATCATAGTTGAAAGCAGTGTTTCCAACATTAGTTCCATTGCGAAGTTGAGCACCACCAACATTACCAAGAACGAAAGATGCTTCACCTTTCAGTTTGGTAGTGGTAGAAAACTGAGTTGCTTGAAGGGCACCAACTTTGGATTCCAGAGAAGCAACACGACCACGAATCACGGTGAGTTCGTCATTAAACTCATTCGCAAGACGCTTGAGTTCATCAGTAACTTCGGTAACGCGATCCAGGCAAGCATTCAGAAGTGCTGCTGCCTCATAACGAGTCATTGCCTTACCACCAGCAAAGGTGCCGTTGGGATAACCTGCAACGCAACCATAGCGTTCTACGAGGTTGGAGAGTGCCTGATAAGCCCAGTCGGTGGGTTGAACATCAGACAGTTGAGTAACACTTGTGACCTGCTCAGTGGAAGTGTATTGGTTGACTGCTGCCATATTCAGATCTGCGGCATTCGCAGCAACAGGAGCAACCATTCCCAGAGCAACAGGTGCAAGCATCAGTTGTTTGAGTTTCATAAAAGTTTTTTTGTGTTCTATAGGACATAGTGATTAACCGTGCAAGTAGTTGCGGCACGGTTAAGTCAGGTTACTTTAACATTTTCTTTAGATTCTGTCAACTAAGAACAGGTTAAGAAGATGGTTGAGCTTCAGAAGTTCTTCCGAGATATGGATCAAAGTCCATAAGTTTCTCAATTTCCAAATCAGAACCACGAGTTTCCCAGAGATTACGAAGACCATCATGAGATCCTCTATGGAAAATTTCAATGTGTTCTGGATGAATCGATGATCCCAACTCAATTCTATACAAGAAAAGAGGAATTGAGAAGGTATTCCCGGAGTTATAAATTAAGTCATCTGCAACTGCACGAGGTTTAATTGCATGATCAAGTTTATACTTATCACCACGACAATGTAATTTTACAACTTTTTCAGCATGATGACGAGTAATGATGTAACAAGCTGTGGAAAAGTCATTCACAAATCTGCGATGAAGATTTACATGCAGAGTTCCTGGGCAAATGATTGCAAGTTGAACTACATCATAATCATAAGGAAGTCTTGCAACAAATTGATTCCAAGTAAAGTTCCAATACTTTGCTGTGCCAATATCAACATCATCTTCCATCACAATACAGTATGGGGAATCAGAAGTTTCAAGAAAATGTTTAAGAAGTTTGAGGTGAGAAGTTACGCACCCCACTTCACCAGAACTCATGTTTTCTGGATACCTTCCATGAATAATATCACTTAAGTCATCATTTCTACCATCATAAGCAGAGATGCGTTCATAATTATCAACTTCCCAATGAGAGAACATTGATTCCATATAAGCAGTTCTTTCTGGTTGTCCATCTAAGTTGATGTAATAGATGGGACCCATACCTTTAAGTTTATAGGCAGACTTATTCTTATCCATTACAGCAGTTTCCATCAGAGAACTTCCCATCCCTCACAATAAAGATCACTAGTATCATTGTGTGCGTATGCAGGACCAAACCACATCTTAGGAGCTACAATCTTACCAGCACTATTCTGCAACCATGCACCCCACCAAGAAAGAGTTGAGTTAGCAATAATACCACCTTTACAGTGGGCCATGATGCATAGGTCAACATAAGGAGTATAGGATCCGTCAGGATACTTTTCTTCCGGAGTAGAAACATAGAAACGATCTGGTTTAAAGAGTTCTTGTTCAAGAACCCACTCAGGAGAATCGGAAACAACTACAACTTCTTGATCTTCTGGGAACAGTTTTAGAGCTTCTTCATAATACTCTAGAGGTTGTGGAGGATGTTGATCCGAACATTGAGTATAAGACCACTTAAATCCACGAGCATCAACAAGATCGGGGTCGCCACGGCGAACATGGAGGAAGATAGGGTCTTTAAGTTCAGAAAGAAATCCTTTTACTGGTTCCGACAAGTCTTTATGGAAAGTAAAGTCGTTACGGATTTCATCTTTAATGTGTGCAAAGTATTTCTCCGTTTGAAAAAACCCGTGAAGTGAAACATCATTAGGGCAAAGTTCAAGAAGTTCTTTATCAAAATGAAATTGTTTTTCCACAACAACTGGAGCTTGACCACGATCGAGAATGTATTGATTGGTGGATTTTACACTATCTAAAATAAAACAATTTGCAAGGCTATAGTTGTCAATTCTAGGAGTAGAAAAGGGTGGGATGCACCAGTCATATCCTTTTGTTGCTGCAATACCTCTCAAAGCAGCATATTGAAACATCTGATTTCCCAGACGACCATTGTTACCAAGTTCATTAAACGCTAACATTTAATTGTTCTCCTCTTTGTTTGATGTAATCTTGTGATTGATAATATTTAACCAACGTATTTGGATCCCATGTTCTAATATTTTGCCAAAGATTATGATTATCCATGAACTTTGGATTGTGGTAATGTGAATTAAATGTTCTACCGTGTTCAAAATGATAAACATCATCGTAAACACGTCCTACTTTTTTACCGAAAGAGTTCAGTCTGAAATAAAATTCACAATCTTCTGCACCCCAAGAAATAAAGTTTTCATTCCATAATCCAACATTAATTTCTACATCACGTTTGATCATTTGACCCCAACCAATAGAGGATGCAACTCTAAACTTATTGTTGGTTAAAATATTGAAATCAAAATTCGAATCCAAAAATTTGAACATTAAATCTTCAGAATAATTTACAGCCCATTGATACACACCACACCCAAAAGGATAAATGGCATCAAACTGACCGGATTTGATTTGAGTATATGCAGAAATATAACTTCCTAATGGGAGTACAATATCAACATCATGATTATAAACGATCTCAGTGTCAGAAGCAACTAGTAAATCATTTAAGATTCTAGTTTTATGAAAAAACTTTTCATCACTTTCCTCAAAAATATGCGTTAGATTTTTTGTATCTGCATATTTTGCAATTACCGGAAGAGCTCTAAACTTAAAATTAGATCTAATATCTACTTCTTTTAGTATAACTTTAGACTCTGGAAAGTTTTTTAATAAAAATGAAACTGAAGTAACTACATTTCGTAGTCTATCTTCGGACTCAATACGACAAGGTAATAGGAATGTTAAATCGTTCATGTTTCTGCAGGAATAGGAGATGGATCATTGTGAATTTTAATCCACCTTTCGGGGATCATATCTTTCATATTGTAATGAGCATAAGCAGGTCCGAACCAAGGATCAGGAGCAACTACTTTACTTGTATCGTTTTGCAACCATGCTCCCCACCAAGAAAGAGAGGAGTTAGCGATAATTGCACCACCACACAGACTCATAAGGCAAAGATCAATATATGGGACGGCAGCACCGTCACCAAAAGTTTCATAAGATGAATCAGAGAAGTGGAAACGATCTCCCTGTAACCAATCTTGTTTCTTACACCAGTCAATGAGATCGGAAACAACAATCACATTCTTATCTTCAGGAAACATCTTCAAAGCTTCAAGATAATAGTCAACTTTACAGAGTGGGTGGTATTCTTGTACCATCTGATAAGACCACTTTTCACCTCTCCGACCAGTAAGATTTGGAGAGCCGCGACGAACATGAAGGAAGATGCAATTATCCCTTCCGCCGAGAGAATCAACAAACTCTTGACACGGATCCAAATACGCTTTCTTAAAAGTGAAATCCTGACGGATGCTTTCGGAGATTTTCTCAAAATATCTTTCTGTTTGGAAATTACCAGAGAAATTGGTATTATCTTCACAACGATCAAAGATATCTTCATTGAAATGCATATCCCTATACTCTACAGTCTTGTAGAAGGGTTCTCCAGTGTTCTTATTTAGATCACAGTTAATAAGTTCAAATGCATCAAACAACCCATAATTGTCTAAACGATCTGCATCTGGGCCAGGAATCACCCAATCAAATCCACGATTCGCAGCAAGTCCACGAATAAATGCATACTGGAACATCTGGTTTCCCAGACGACCTTCATTACCAAGTCCTTTAAATGATACAGCCATTACTTACTCCACTCTCGAATAGTCCAACGATCAGGCACGATGTCTGAGGTATCTAGGTGAGTCATTGCAGTACCAAACCACTTCTTGGGATCTGGTGCAATTACCTTACCACGATCATTTTGCAACCATGCTCCCCACCAGGAGAACGATGAGTTTGCGATGATAGCACCAGAACAAAGACTCATCAAACACAGATCCACTTGAGGCAACAGAGTGTTCTGCATCTGTCCAGTACCATCAATAGTACGATATGTATATCTACCATTACTTTCATTAAACAGAAAACGATCCTGTTTGAAGAATTCCTGAGACTTACACCACTCAATATCATCAGTAAAGACAAAACAAGGAGTGTCTTCTGGAAATTCTTTTAACGCATCTTCAAAATATGATATCGGAAGGATGGGATGGTACTCTTCTCTTCCGATATTATCACTCTGTCTAATATGCAGAAAAATAGGATCAGAATCCAAAGAGTTGATGTACTCAACACAAGGATCCTTATAGTCTTTTCTAAAAGTGAAGTCCTCACGGAGCTCCTCTGCAATGTGACTAAAATATTTTTCAGTCTGGAAGTACCCATCAAGACTTACATTATCAGGACATTCATCAAAAAATTCCGGAATGAAACAATGGTCATTCTCTTGTATGTATTCACCATTGACAAAGCCAATGTTGGAATCCTTAACATTTGTCAATTCAAATGTTTCAAACAATCCGTAGTTGTCTTTATGGTCATAAGTATCTGGAGGAATACACCAGTCATATCCTCGTTTTGCAGCAATACCTCTAAGTGCCGCATACTGGAACATCTGGTTACCCAGACGACCATTACTTCCTAGTCTATTATATCCGATCATAAATTAATTGCGATTGTTTTAATATTTTCAGGTGGTTTTCCAAACTTGATTCTATCACCATACCATTCAGTTAAGTTTTTTTCAACCTGTTTAATGATTGAATCTACATCATCAACATAAACTGTATATCCAGCATCAAGCAAATCTTGACAAAGAATATATTGTTGACTCTCAGTTAGAATATCAGTTCCTTTTTTATAGGAAATATAACTAAAGTAGAATGGAAGACTTTCTTTGTTTTTGTTAATAAAATAATTTCTCAAAAATTTTGAGTGTTCCCAATTAAAATTATCTGTTGTCTGACCCAAATTATAAGTCAACCCTAATTTTTCGGCATACTTACTGAAAGCTCTGTTGTCTCTAGGTAAACATGGGCCACCAAATCCAAATCCAAATCGTAGATATTTACTTCCGATTCTAGAATCACTTGCAATAGATGAAAGAACTGGTTCAATTTCATTCTCAAGTCCAGAAAGAATCAACACCTGGCCAATCATGTTTGCAAAACTGATTTTGGTTGTCATATAACAGTTAATTGCGATCTTGACAATCTCTGCAGATGTTGATGACATAATAGAAATAACAGGTTTAGTAACCTGAATTTTCTTATAAATGTCAGAAAGAATTTCTAAAACTTCTGCATTATCTCCACCAAGCAGAACCATATCCGCATGTGTCAAGTCTCTAATGATGGATCCCTGTGCAATAAATTCTGGATTATAAACAACATTTACACCATAAGACTTAAGTTGTTCTTGGAATCTTGCACAATCTCCTGGATTTGTGGTGCATCCAACAACAAGAGTTTTACCATTAACCTCTGGCGACTCTTGAAAGTCACGAATAACATCCCATACAGAACTTACATCATATGAACCATCTGTTAAAGATGGAGTTGCAACGAGAGTAAAAATAAGATCACACTCTTTAATAACTCTCTTGTTATCAGTAGTTGCTTCAAGATACTTAGCTTGTCTAAGATGTTCCTGTACAAAAGGTTCTGCACTGGAAATTATTTTTTTATTGAGGTTTTTTACATAATCCTCACGAATGTCAGAAACTAAAACATCATATCCTGCATTTTCCATAAGGAGTGCAAGACAGATACCTAGTCTCCCTGCGCCAATAAGTCCAATTTTCATAGCTTAAATGTCGGAATTTCAACCATCTTATGTTTGTTTTGCATATGAAATTTTTCATATACATTTATAGCATGAACTTTTTGTTCATCCAAAACCATTGGATCTTCCTGAAGACCTTTTTCCATTACCCACTCAAGCATTTCATAAGAAACGCCAATCTGATCTTCATCAGTTCTGCCGTCGTCCCACAATCCATCAGTAGGAGGTGCAGAGATAATTCTTTCGTCTACGCCAAGGTGTTCACCAAGTCTCCAAACTTCAGTTTTGTAAAGATCAGCAATAGGTGCAATATCAATTCCACCGTCACCATATTTAGTGTAGAATCCAACACCATAATCTTCAACTTTGTTACCAGTGCCTACAACAATACCACCAACAGTTGCAGCGATTTGATATAAAGTTACCATTCTGAATCTGGAACGAGTATTGGCTTGTGCAAGTTTATTGGTTGCAAAATTTTCACCTAGATCCATTGAGATAGTTTGTAAAAATGAATCATATACATGGCTCATGTCTGTCTTGACAAACTTAACATTACTGAATTTTTCAGACAACCAATTACCATGAGCATCAGAAAGAGATTCTTGATTCTCAAGTTGATTGATAGGCATACCAACAACATAAGTTGGCATACCAGTCAAAGCACAAAGAGTAGAAACTACTGAAGAGTCAATACCTCCAGAAATTCCTACTACAAGACTTTTAATAGACGGGTGAGTAATGCAATAATCAGAGATCCATTTTACAATCCGATCTTCTAATTCGTCATAATCACTAATACGATTCATTGATCTTTGGCCTTTGCGAGAATTACAGTGTTTTCATAATCTTTACTGGTGGTGAACTCAAAGGTTTCACTCATCCTTTCAGTAAACTTATTATAGTAGAAATCATTGAAATTGACAAGATTATAAATCACATAGGCAAACTTAGCATTTGCAACTAACTTATCATAGTAATTGACCTGAGTATCATAATCACACTCAGAAAGAGCATAGTTACTAATAAACAAATCAACATCCTCAACTTCTTCCACATCATCACAACTGATAAACTTACACTTTGCATAAAGTTCTGGGAAGTTGCGAAGATATTTTTCTTGAACTGCAACTGCCTCTGGAAGATCTACCAAAATATATTCGTCAAAGTCACACACTACACTCAAGGTCTTACATAGTCCACCATACCCACCACCAACTTCTACTACACGACTAATCGGAGCTTCTCCGAGAAGAGTCGCCATCTCAAATACATTCTTGATGTATCGGATTGTAGTGGGAGAAATTTTACCCGTTTCTGGATAAGAGAATCTATCAGGAGTTCCAATAGTGTCATTCTCTTTAAACGCCTCAAGATTTTCAAGTAGTGCATCTCCAGCCATTTCCATGGCAACCTGAAGATACTCTGCACCCTGGCGAGGGGTAACATGTTCTAAAATGTTCTTGTATCCTTGCAGAGATTTAAACTTTGCAAAAATTTCATCATCTGCAACTGCACTACGACAAGTCTCCAGATAATCAACTGCGATTTGTTCTTCGGCTTCCCAGCCTTTATAAGTACTCATTTCCAATAAGTTTCGTAGAGGTAATCTTCTGCCACTGGCAGATTGTTTGCGCGTTCAAAGTTGTCTTTAATCGCGTCCATTTTAGAATAATAAAGTTCTTCTGTCAATGTAGAAACATCAAAGTCATCATCCAAGAATATAATACCATCCTCGTTGAAATACTCTGTAACTCCTCTACAACCGTAGAAGACTGGGATTGTTCCTGTTGCGAAACAGTCCGTTAGTTTCTCTGTAAAGTATGTATCATAGACGGCATTCTCTACTGCGATAGAGAACATATAATCTTTAATACCTTCTTCTTTTCTAGGAAGATCACGGAATCCACGACCATAAAGATCAACTTGATCTCTAAACTTGTTAACAAATTCAAGTCTCTTACGATGACCAGGAACCATAGACTTGTTTGAAGAGATCATAGAAACAAGTTTAGTCTTCTCATAGATCTTTCGTTCTTCAATCCATGGAGCTGCATTAGTCAATGCATACTGAAACTTTGGATACTTTTCACATAGTTCTCGATCTGGAGAAAGAATACCATCTACTCGGGAAGCAACAAAATCATAGTTTGCAAGAATCCAATCATAGACTCCTTGAATAATTTGTTTTGATTCAAGAAGCCAGATGTATTTGGGTGTAGTAGAGACATCTTGAAGAATATCAAGTGATCTCTGATTTACATAGAGACTTACCGCACCCGATCCATCATAAACCCATTCAGTATACTTAGAAGTATTTTTGTCTGATGTAGATGGTTTTAGTGAATCATTGCAATGTAGATTAATTTTGAATGTAGTCATTCTTCATTGCCTCAAATACTTTAGCGATACCCTCTTCCATGGTTGTTTTGGGCATCCACCACTTAGTCAGATAAGTATCAGATTTATTTCTTTTATCCAATTGAACAATATCTTTTTCTGAAGATGGTTGCAATTTAACATCATACTTTCCAATCAGATTAAACTGACCCATAATTATGTTAGCAACATCAATGATCTTTGTAGAGTGGAAGCTGGTGATATGAAGATTATCTTCTGAAGTAAAATCATTGTAGTTTTCCATGATCGTTTCAAGTGCATCGCAACAGTCTTCTGCATATAGAAACTCTCTCTCTTCTTGGCCATCAGTAAGCATATCAATAACGCCAGTTTCAAAACCCTTGCGGATGAAGTCCGTAATTGCGTGTGATTTTTCATGATCCCTCTCAATACCATAAACATTCCAGAACTTAACAATTAACCCTCTAAGAGATTTAGTATAAAGTTCACCAACATTTTTGAGAACCCCATATGGTGAGTAACTCATATTACTCATTTGAGATGATGCAAATACAAATCTCTTATTATACTTTTTGAGAAGTCCAAATGCATTAGCCATCAAACGAGTATTGTTATCAATAAATTGGAATGTATGTTGATATTTCTTGAGATATCGAGATCCACCAACATCAAATGCAAGGAAGAATACAAAATCTGCAGTCTCAATTGCATTTTCAAGATATTGATTTGGAATTACAGTCATATCATGATTAGGTGTTTCTACCTTATCAAAGTCAATAACTACATGACCTTTTTTGCGAAGATATTCTGAGAGATAGGCACCGATTTGCCCACTAGAACCTAAAATTGTAATTTTCATCAGACAATACTAATTTCGTGTGCATTTCCAAAGTTGACAATACCAGTACCACTCATATGAGCAATCTCAGTAACATCAAACTTTTCTTCGGGAATTTCATCCCACATCAGTTGAATATCAGGCCAACCAGGACCGATATCATCATGGATTAGAATACCTTTCCAACCCTTATCACGAAGCCAATCCATCATGACTCGTTCTTGAGATCCATCATGAGGATCAACATCAATCATAACAATGGGAATGTTGTCCCAATCAAGAGTTTCATCTTCCATGAAATCCATAATTTTCCATGTGATGTTATCTTTTTGAATTGAACTTGCACCTTGTTCTACCAAATCATAACTGATGACTTGGTTAGTTGGATTATAAGAAAGTGCAAGAGCGGACCCACCAGTGCGAGTACCAATATCCAAAATAGTACTCTTATGGAAAAAAGTAGAAAGGTAAGCATACAATCTATACTCACTTTGTCCTGCGGGAAGCCAGTCATTTTGGTTGAGAGACATATCTCTCAGATGACTAACATCCAATTCTTTTACTTGTTCTTTGTTAATTTCAATTTTCATTATTCTTCTTAGCAATTTGTTCAGAAATCCATGCGTATGTCTTACGAATACCTTCTTCTAAGGTCTGAGAATAATCCCAACCAAGTTCTCTACGAACCACATCATTATTAGAGTTGCGTCCACGAACACCAAGAGGAGCATCCAACTTATGTTGTCTAGTTACTTCTTTACCAGAAACTTTTGCAGCAGTTTCTACAAGTTGATTGATAGTAACCATTTCCTCAGAACCAATATTGACTGGTCCAATGAAGTTAGAATCCATCATACGACGAGTAGCTTCAATACATTCATCAATGTAAAGGAATGAACGAGTTTGAAGGCCATCACCCCACACTTCAATAGTTCCACCTTCTTCAGGAAGATAAGCTACTTTACGACAGATTGCTGCTGGGGCTTTTTCACGTCCACCTTCCCATGTTCCTTCGGGGCCAAAGATATTATGATAACGAGATACACGAACAGGTATGCCGTAATTCCGATGATATGCAAAGTATAGTCTTTCAGAAAAGAGTTTTTCCCATCCGTATTCGGAGTCTGGGTTGGCTGGGTAGGCGGATTCTTCACGACAATCAGGGTTATCTGGATCTAGTTGATTATGCTCTGGATACATGCAAGCAGATCCTGAATAGAAAATCTTAGTTTTGTTTGAACCAGTTCTTTCATTCATCTGATGTTGCATCTCAAGAACATTCAGATTGATCGTGCATGAATTGTGCATGATATCTGCATCATTCTCACCAGTGAAT
>Ga0169931_10006257_pt1 | contig 18033 bp, 18 predicted proteins | sample Kivu_15m_20L_FD_129675 | JGI IMG/M metagenome (GOLD analysis project Ga0169931, IMG submission 129675) | Freshwater microbial communities from Lake Kivu, Western Province, Rwanda to study Microbial Dark Matter (Phase II) - Kivu_15m_20L... | ecosystem: Environmental > Aquatic > Freshwater > Lake... | reverse complement strand
GTTGTCGGCCACGGGGATCCCGAACACCTGCCGGGCGATCTGCATCGTCAGGTGCTCGTTGACCGGGGCCATCTCCAGCCGCAGGAACGTGCCGTGGGGTCGCGGCTTGAGGATGTACCGCCCGCCCGAGTTGACCATCTGGAGTTGCCCGTGCACCAGCGCGAGCGAGATCTTGGTCTGGATGCCGGAGATGGATAGGCGGTCGGCGGTGACGGCGAGTTTCTCCTTGTCGTACGCCGGCCGGGTGAACGGCAGCACCGCCGGGACGCGCGTCCGCCCCGGCCCGAACAGGGCCTTGTGGCACTTCGCGCAGAACGTGTCGTGGTCCAGTTTCAAACAGCCGGGGCAACGGGTCATGGGCCTTCGACCTCCCGCACGGTCACGCCGCCGATGGTCTCGACGGCACAGGTCCGCACCAGACGGGTGAAGTGGTCGCCCTCGTCGATCCTCAGCACGCGGCACTGGAGAGCCTTGTCGTCCCCCTCGGCCAACAGCCCGAAGAAGAAGGGGAAAAGGACGGGCGACTCGAACGTCGCGGCCCGCTTGGGGAGGGTCAGGCTGATCGCCGGACAGGTCGGGTCGTTGAGGTAGTCGGGGGCGTACTCGAAGCGGTAGCCGCCCGGCTCCTTGGTCAACGTACCGGCGAAGACGCCCTGGCAGAACACGCTAGCTCGGGGCATGGGCCGACCTCTCGACCACGCGGAACTCCAGCCCCAGCACGTCGAGGATCTTGGCGAGTTGGTTCACCGTCGGGTTGGCCTCGCCGCGTTCCAGGTCGGTCAGGCCGCGGAGGGTCACCCCCGCCAGCTCGGCCAGGTCCCGCTGACGTAGTCGGAGTAACTTGCGTCGCTGGCGAAGCTTCTCGCCGATCTCTTGCTTGGTCATGCTCTAATCCCCACGGAAAGCGCATCAAAACGCATTTTCCGCGGCCAATCCCGACGGTCACTCCGAGATACGGCCAAAAAGCGCAGAGGAGTGCGTTTGTCTGAAAAATACCCTTGGAATGGAGAGAAGGCAAGCCAGAAATGCATCTTACTGCGCTTTTTGCCCGGTCGGACATCAGGACTCGCTCCGACCGAGCCGACCGAATGGAATGAACCTGCGGACAGCATCGCAGCCACGGCCACTTGTGCGGGTGCGGCGGGCGGCACCATCGGCGGTTGATCGTCGTCCGGCATCGAGTCGTCCGCCTTGGCTTCGCCGAGCAACCGGTCGATGAGGAGTTGCTTCTCGCGGCCGGAGTCGTCCAGGTTGTTCGCGGCGCAAATGGCCTTGAGTTCGTCGCGGGAGAGGCTGGGCAGGAACTCGCGGAGCCGCGCTCGCTTGTTGGCGGCGAGCACGTCCACGATCTCGGCCTTGGGCTTGGCGGAAACGCCGGTCACGTCCGCGGCCTTGGCGAATTCCAGGAGCCACTCGCGGGTCAGTTCTTCAAGGATGCGTCGCTTCGTGGGCATGGGGGCAATCAATTCAGGGTTTCGGGATATGTCGCGGCGCGAACACGCTGCCACTCGTTGTAATGGGCCATGGTGCGGCGTTCACGGTCCCGGCCAACTTCCGGATGGGAAACATCGAAGTACCCATTGCCCGGTTCGCCGGTTGCTTCACCATCGTCATCGCCTTGAACTACAATCGCGGGCAGAAGCGGCAGGCCGTTTCGCCTGCAGGCTTCGACAATCTCACCGAGAGCCACGCTGACGCGAACGTCGTTGGCGTAGGTGATGCCGTGGACTCCGGGCAACTGATCGACGAGTTGGCCGTAAGTGATCCGGCCGTCGTCAGCGGGAACCCGTTGTCGAAGGATGTCGTAAATGTCGGTCGCGAGCGGTGACATTGAAGCCCCTTTAGGAGATCCTCGCTGGTCAGTCTGTATCGAAGTCCGATTCGCGGATTCCTGTCTCTTTGGAGACGTACTTGAGCATCAGCGCCGTGCGGCTCGCGAGAAACCGGTTGTACTGCTTGTAGTCGAGCAATTTGCGGTCGATCAACGCGCGCTTCATGTCGCGAGCAGGAACATCACTGAAGTAGTCGCTCGGTCGGCGATTGCTCTTATTGCCGTTCTTTCCCTTGGCCAGAATCCACAGATTGGCCAAGTGTTCAATCTTCGTCTGGTCCACGCCCTTCTGACGGAGAATCGACCGCGGGAAGATGTGGTCCAGTTCCGGCGCGTTATTCCCGTAGTGGGTCTTCGCGCCGGATCGGCCCTGAATCAGATGCAGCGCCAGTGCCGGATTGCTCTGGAGCAACGTCGTGTTGAAGCCTTGGATTCGCTCCCAATGGCCGATCCATGCAACGACACGCTCGAACGGGAACGACTCGTTTGCATCTTCGCGCAGCGGGCGGAGTTCGTTCCTCAAGAACGCTCCGAGCCGACTGTCTGCGTATCTCGAAAACGGCTGGGAGAACGCCAGCAGGTAGAACGACTTGCGAGCGTCCTCGATCTGGCTGTTCGGAAAATGAAGTTTCGGATGATGGAACAGATAGTAGACGAAGGGAATCAGGGTGGCGTCGCCGCCGATCACGTCAGAGCTTTGGCAACGGCACTCGTGAACCGCGAAATCGATTGCGGACTTGATCGCGTTGCAGCATCGTCCGAAGTTGTCTCGCATCAGATCGACCTTCGACTTAGTCCTGAGGAGGTCGAGGTTGAACTTTGTGCCCAGATCAGAAACGGCAAAGAGACAGCGGATGACGAAGTCCGTGTTCAGGTCGAACGAGTTGCCCTTCCTGATTTGGCGAACAAACTCGGGGAGCGCTTGTGCCGACTCCTTCCATCGCAGCTTCAGAATGCTGAAGATCAGATCGGAGCGGCTGAGCGCCGTGCCTTGCCGGTTGATCCGGACGAAAATCTCCAACACATCGGCTTCGGTCTTTCGTCCGGGGTTGCCCGGCACCAAGTTCTCATCGATGACTGATGCTTTGAGCAGGTTCTCGTTCTTCAGGAGGGCTTCATCGAACCGCGCGAGATTGGATTCGACCCGCGTTTCGTCCGCTTCGTTCAGGCCGTATTCTTTGACGAGGTTCTTCCGGAACCGGACACGCTCCTCGACACCCATCGCAAAGAGAGAAGTCACGGAAATGTAATGTTCGAGTGTGTACCAGCCGGGACGATCCTCGGGCGGCAGCGCAGTCTGTTCCTTGGATTCGGCATTCCACCGCTTCGCGTCCTTTTCCTCGGCAAAGTGAAAGATGAACTGTTCGTCGCTGTAGTCATCGCTCGGGATGCCGCTCAACACATCGAAGAAGAGAAACTGATCGTCGTAGGAGCCGTAGAGAGCGACGTAGAGGGACTGCAGGCGCTGCTGGCCGTCGAGCACAACCTTCATCTTGCCGCGCTTGCGGTTCTCGTGAAACGCGTGCTTTCCTTCAGGCTGATAGTCGGAAACGAATCGCCGATACGAGATCTCGTTGTACGTCTCCCATAGAAGAACGATTCCAACGGGATACCCGCGCATGATCGAATCGAGCAAGGAAGTGATGCGAAGCTTGTCCCAAACGAAATCTCGTTGAATCGCAGGCAGAACAATTTCGCCATTCTTGATCTGGTTCAGAAGCGTCGTGATGTTCATCGTTCTTGCCCAATTCACAGGTCGTATTTGCTGCACTTCGCGTGCTTGCACAACGCTCGCATATCGCAGCCGGCGCACTTCTCCTTGTCGCCGCGTTCCTCGAACTCGCCTTCGGCGATGCTCTCGATGATCGACTCGGCTCGCTTGCGGGCCTTGCGGACGGCGGCCTTGTCCACGGGCAGGGAACGGCGTTCGCCGGCCTTCAGGGTGTGAAGGTAAGCGGCCTTCACGTCCAGCCCTTCGCCGCGGCCGGCGGCCGCGTAGATCGCCAGTTGGAAGCCGTGGATGTCGTCCGCCTTCTTGTCGTCCGCCGTTTTGTAATCGACGAGGGCGAGTTGGCCAGCGGTATCCCCTTCGCGGTCGAGGATCACGTCGGCTCGGCCGCGGACGATCCCCTTCGCCAGGTGCAATTCGAACGGGCGTTCCGTCTGCCACACGCGGAGCAGGTCCGCGGCGTGTTTTTGGATGTAGGTGTCGATCAGGTTGCGGGCCTGTTCGTGCATCTGCTCGAAGGCCGGGCGGTTCGCAAACGGCAGGTAGAACTCGGACTCGAAGATCGCTTCAATCCGCTTCGCGTCCGGCACCTTGCCGTCGCGGAGCGTTTCCTCCGCGACGTTGCGTAGGATGTGGTGAACGGCGCGGCCGTAGCCGAGTTCGGTGGCGAGCTGCGGCTGGAATCCGAGCGACGTGCTGTAGCGGAACCGTAGCGGACACGCCTCGAAGTGCGCAAGTTCAGAAAACGAGATCGTGGGGAGTTCGTCGGCGTCGTCCTTCGGCGGGATGTACGGCGCGGGGAGCGGCAGCTTCGTTTGCACCTTCGGTGTGCCGGCGACTTCCTCCAGGAACGGCGACGGCTTGGCCGTTTGCGTCTGCCGTTTGAAGCAGGAGAGGTAGAGCATGTCGCGGGCGCGGGTGATCGCAACGTAGAACAGGCGGCGTTCTTCCATCTCGCCGCCTTGGTATCGTTGCCGGGCCTCCTGCGTGAACAGCGATTCGGGGAGCAGCCAGTCCTGTTCCTGCCCGGCTTTCTGGGCGGGGAACCGCCGACTCACCAGTGCCGGCAGGAAGACAACGGGCCATTCCAAGCCCTTCGACTGGTGGACGGTCAGGATGTCCACGGCATCGAAGTCGAATGTCTCTTCGCCCTCGAAGTCCTCGTACTTGTCCACGGCGTAGTACTGGAGGTAGTTGAAGAGATTCCGGTAGAACCATTCGCCAAAGGCTTGGCCGGCGGTGAACACCTTCTCGCCGCTCTCGTTCTCGACATAGCGGGAACGGCGTTTGACGTGCTCGAAGTCCGCGAGGATCTGCGAGAACCGGGCGAGTGTGCCCAACCGGGCGGAGCCGGCGGGATCGTTCGGGTCGATGTTGTGGGCGCCGAGCAGGTTGAGCAGCTTGTAGAAGTCGCGAACGAGGTTCACGGCCGGGGGCTTCGGCACCGCGGCCTTCCATGCCTTCAGGTACTCCTTCAGTCCGGAGATCGGTTTGCCGGAGTTGAAGACGGTTTGGAACTCGGTGACAAGGGCGTCGAATGTGACCGGCTGCGCCTTGTCGAAGCGGGCGTTCTTCCACGAATTGTCCGTGAGCCAAGCGTAGGTGCTGCCGAGAACGGACGCCTCGGGCTGGAGGAACAACCCGGTGCGGCCGGCGCAGCGGAACGGGATGTTCCGGGCTTTGAACTCCTCGATCAGCGGCGGGGATGATGTCCGGGACGAGCGGAAGAGGATCGCGATGTCCTTGTATCGGTAGCCGATCTTGTGCAGCCGCTCGATAGTGTCCGCGATCGTGGTCGCTTCTTCGTCCGGGGTTTCCGCCGCCCATGCGTGGGTTTCGGGCCCGTCCGCCGACCGGCACGGTTTCATTTCTTTGTCGAGCCGGGGCTTGATGGACTTCGCGAACTTGTTCGCCATTGCGATGATGGACGGCCGCGAACGGCGGTTCTCGGAGAGCGTCTCGGGCGTCGCCTTGTATCGCTTCTTGAAGCCTTGCATGTGGGACACGTCGGACCCGCGCCACTGGTAGATGGCTTGGTCGTCGTCCGCGACGACACAGAGGTTCACCGACGGCCGAGCTAGCAGCGCGATGAGCTTCTCTTGGGCGGGGTTGATGTCCTGATACTCGTCCACGATTAGATGCCGAAGCGGGCCGTGAACACGCTTGTAGACCTCGGGATCGGCCAGTGCCTTCACGGCGGCGGAGATGAGCAGCCCGTAGGAGAGGAAGCGGTAACGGAAGAGCAATTCCTTGAACGCGAGGTAGCACTCGCCGAACGGCGTTCCCTTCACCGCGGCGGAGTCGAGCAGTTCGTTCTCCATCACGTCGGCATTCCGGAGGAACTCGCCGATGGTCCGCCAGTGCCCGACGCCGAGCGTGTCCAGTTTCAGCCGCTTGTGCTCACGGCTGAGCAGCCCGGCGAGGCGGTTCTCGTCCAGGATGTCGAAGTTGCCGAACTTCGGAACGTGGTCGGTGAGCATCCGCAGGCAGTAGGCGTGGATCGTCCCGATATACATCGGGTTCAGCTTGTCGAGGAAGGCCTCGCCCTTGGCCTCGGCGATGCGCCGCGTGATGCGAGTTTTGAGCGATTCCGCTGCACGTTCGGTGAACGTGAACGCGACGATCTGGCCGGGCTCGACGCCCTCTTCGATTAGCGACGTGACGCGGCGCGAGATGGCTTCCGTCTTTCCCGCGCCGGCGCACGCGATTACTTGGAGGTGACCACCGCGATGGTCAATCACCTTCTTCTGCTCGGCGGTCGGTGTGATCTTGGGGCTCGACATGCGGGCGAACCACACGCGGGAACGACGTTCTTGCCGTTGCTTGAAAGAGAAGTGAGTCTAAGGGGCGGTTTGTGCGGATGCAATCAGCAACTTGGCGGCTTTGCCAGATTTCATCTCGGCACGCATCCCTTTTCACGATTCGGTGGGACGTCATTGGCGTGTGAACGTCTTGCCTGAACCTGCCGCGATACATCGACAACCAGACGCCCGAAGATATTCAGGACATTGCCGGGCACCTCCAGGGCGGCATCCCGGTCCGCGACGTGGATGCCCTGGAACGCTACTGGGCCGTCTTCCCCAATCTGCGGAAGTCGCTTTTCAAGAAGAACCGGCCCGGCTACGTCACGCTCGCCATCGAGAAGACCGCGATCAAGTCCGCCATCTTCGATCACTACGAGTTCACCACATTCATCGCCGGGATGAACGCCCACTTCGATGCATGGAAGGCGACGATTGGTTCTGACGTTGGCGCGTCGCAGGATCAGAAAGCACTCGCCATCCATGAAGGCTCTCACCCCACCCTCTCTTCCGATAAAATCAAGGAACTTCGCAAGTACATTGTCGAGTCCTCCGCGAAGTCGTTGAAAGCCCTCAAGGCAGGCTGCCACCCGAAACAGATCATCGGCGAACTCTCCGAGGAGCTCCTGAAGCACTATCACAACAAACCGCTCATCGACGCCTACGACGTCTACCAGCACCTGATGGACTACTGGGCCGAGACGATGCAGGACGATTGCTACCTCATCGCTGCTGAGAAGCGGTCCGGTGAAGCGACGCTCTCGTCCGACGGCCAGGTGCTCGGCACACCGGCGTACATGCCGCCGGAGTTCGCCGCCGGTGAAGCCGTGCAAGCCGGCCTGCCCCTTGTGGTCGACCTTCCCTTGGCGCTCGATGAGGGCGGACCACTGATCCCACCGATCCTCGCTGACGCAGACGGTCAGGATCAGGAACCGGTCGTCCTTCGCGTGTTCGGCCCGGAGCTTGCGGAGCGGAGTGAACGGCATTCCGCCCGTGCCGGCGTCGTCCAGCTCCCAGAAGACAACCAGCACCACCTTCCCCTTCAGGTCGTTCGGGAACGGCACCCCGTTGCCGTCCGGGTGGAGGGCCATGATCTCGGGCGCGGGGTCGCCGACCTTCGGAGGGTTGGCCGCCCGGGTGCCGGTGAGGCCAGCAGCCTTGTCCTTAGCCGCCACGAAATCCTTAATCCGCATCCAAGGTGCCTATCTCGAACAGATGGCCTCGGTCCTTGAGCGTGACGGATTGACCAACTTTAAGAGTTGAGAAAACCGTGGGGCGAACGATTGGAGCCGGTTGTGAACTCGCGGTCGAAAGCAGAACCGCGACGAGAAGAGCAACGATCATGGTCAGAAACCCCAGTTTCCGGGTCATCGAGAGTCTCCGTGTGGGTTTGAAGGCACAATTCCAAGACGCGCGCAGAAGACCGCCGCGATTTTTTGCGTCGGCGGTTTATCACAGAATCACGGGCTTAGAGAAGTCTTTACCTGTGGACGGAAGAAAGTGTCGATCAATATAAGAAAATAATGTGTCATAGCGGTTCTATAGCCTCCCGGATACGAAGCCGGAGGAGGAAACCGAAAGGAGTTTCTCGAATTCAAAAAATGCCGCATCGTCCGATCTTGAGATCTTCATTCCCCTCCCGCTCCGCTTCTCGTTCCATCGCCCAGCACATCGTTCTTCCGTGCGACGTGCTAAATCGCATCGGAAATCATGTCACAATCAAGGTAGAAGGAGGACACTGCATGATTCTTATAGCGACAGACGACGTTTCCCGCTATCGAATCGCCTTGCCCGAGGAGTGCCAAGTGAAGTTCGATCACGGTGGGTTTGACTATCTGGTCGTCCCTGGCACAGACGAGCCCGGCAATGAGTTTTGGCTCTTCGACGAGATCCTCGTCGAAGCCGCTCGTGATGGCGAGTTCGGGCTGAGGTTGCTGGCCGAAGAACGGATGTGAACAAATGATGTCCGGGGAGGGGCAACTGCCCCTCCCCGGACATCGAATCAATCGGCCATGAAATCGGCGTACTTGTTGGCGATCCGCTCGCGGGTCTGCGAGATCGCTCCCGACGTGACTCTATGCTTCGCGGCACATTCGCCGGTGCCCATCCCGTTCATCAAATCGAGAGCGATGTCCCGCTGGCGCTCATTCAGCGTGCCAAGGAAGACGGGAAAATCCTCCTTGAATGCCACAGCGTCCGGGATCGGCGTTTCGTCGCTCACGTACTCCCACAGATCCACTTTCTCGAAACTCACGCGTCCCCGTCTTGCGAGTGCGAACACATCCTTCGGCTTGCTGGACTCGCCGGTTGGGAGATTACGGCCAGAGCGAATTTGCTTGATGCAGTACCAGAGAACCGAACGAATGATTCCCGGCTCGTCCCCACGGCCTTCGCGGATCAGGCTCGTGTAGCGATACCAGGTGAGTGCGAGCGTGTTCTGGACAAGTTCCTCCTTCGACTCCGGATCGAGATTTCGGAATTGGGCGAAGGCCATGCGGGTCAGTTCGGGGATGAGGAAGGCGAAAGCGGCGCGGTTCAGTTCGAATGCGTACATGAAAGACTCCCGTTTTGGGGTTTCACCGCGATCGCTTGTGACACGGTGTTGCCTCAGTAGCGGGTGTCTGTCTCAGTTGGATGTCGCGCACTCAATGCGGCTGAAAGTTGAAATAAAATCGCGGTTGATGCTGAAATTCGAGTGATCCGCGAACCCCATCCACCTTGCGTTCCACGACGACGAGCGGGGCCGAAAACCCCAAGACGATGAAGTCGCGGGCCAGATCGCGGGTGTCCCAGATTTGCCCGTAGCGGGTCCCCAACGCTTCCCGTTCGGTCGTTTCCGAGTTGATTTCAATGAGCCGCTCACGGCGCGTAGCTTCGGTAGGATCGCTCATGTTTGATCTCCTTGAGTGTGAAGGATGACACTGTGATCGAGGAAAAACCCCGCTGGTGGCCATCACCAGCGGACGAGACTTTTATTCACGGTGAATAGACGAAAGGATTCACGGCTGGGGATCGCGTTCGGGCTGGCTCGTCCAGTGCTGAATCTGGATGGTGAACTCGGCCAGTTCGTCGGAGTCGGTTGCGTCGTATAGTTCAGCGAAAATGTGCGGGGCGTCCTCGCTGGGAAGATGAGCACCAGAGTAGCCGTTGTAGATCACATGGTGACCGCTCGGCAGCGTGGTTTCTGGGTAGAAGAACCATTCCCCGAACTCACCCGATTCGTCTTCGCCGACATTGCACTTTGTGATGGGCAATGCAATCAGTTCGCGGTCCTTATTCAGCCCATACCGATCCCACACGTCGCGCTGCCGAAGGTTGATTCTGATGCTCATGACGAACTCCCATTGCGGTTGTGGTGAATGTTCCACGACCGTAACGGGTGTCCGTCACATGCCAAAAGATGCTTCAATATTCGTCTGGGAGAAGGATCGTCGTCGCAGTCCTTTTGCCGTCCTCACCAACCGCCTCCGTGATGATCCAGATCTTGATTCCGGTCCTGAGCACATACGCCGAGAGCAGTCGCGACCCGTCGATCAGTGCCTCGTCGTTGAGGCGGCGATCTTCGTCGCCGAGATCGCCCCAGTCGCCGCTCGCATGGCGGGCGAGGAACTGGAGGAGGCTCTGTCCCGCCTGATGGATCGCCCTCAGCGCGCCGGGCGTAGCGACTTGCTGCCCCAGCATGAACTTCGCGTTCGTCGTGTCGGACATCGGAATCCTCCTGTCGGGTGAATAGGACATTCGGGTAACGGGTGTCCGTCAGACACAAGAAAGGGATGGAAGAAGACGGGCGCGTCGCGACCTGAGCGCGGCGAACGGCTCCGGGCGAAAAATCACGCAACAATTGTTGCTCAATTTCGGCGACGCCGGTTGGTAGACACTCCCGCTCCGACATATGGAGCGGGGACATACGGCTGGGGTGGTTATGGGGCGTGGGTCCAATCGCTCCCCACACACATCCGATGAAGCGACGGCGGGTTCCTCGCACTCGGCTCGTTGGGTGCAAGAGAAACTGAGGAGGTAGTTGGCGGCGCGGCTGGCAGCGGCGGTGATGCGGAAAATGTACCGCGCGTCTTCCTTCATCGACTTGAGCCAGTCGGCAAGGTACGCGGTGCTGTCTTTGCGGTCGCCGGGGGCGAACCCGAGTTCCGCCAGCGCGAAACACGCGGCCATCTCCGCTCGCAGTTCGCCCTCGGCGTAGGAGCCGGACCACCCGAGCCGCACCTCGCTCCAGTGTGCAAGTTCGTGGAACGCGGTGGCGTAGTAGTCGCGCTCCTCCGCGAACCGCAACTTGTCGGGCACTTGGATGAAGTCGCCGTCGCCAGCGGGAATCGGCCTCCGGTAGAACGCGCGGTCGCCGCCATGCCGGATGTCCGCACCGGTGGCGGCGACTGCGCGTTCTACCGGCGCGAAGAGTGGTTTCTTCTCACTGACGACTTCGGTGCGGAGTCGGTCGGCGTACTCGCCCTCGACCTGGTCCAGACTGAACACGGTAAAGTTGCGGAGCAGCAGGTACTCCCCTTTCGGCTCTTCGTCCTCGTCCATGCCCTTCGACTTCTTCTTCACTGACTTGCAGAACACGAGGTTGCACCCCCAGCGACCGCTTTGAACCCCCGAGGGGCGGGCCTTGACCTGACATCCGATGTCACGCCACTGGCCGAATGTCGCGTAGAGGTTCGACGACAGCCCGAGCCGCTGTCGGTGCAGGTGCAGTAGCCAGACGTTGATGCCGGTGTAACGGCGACCGGTGGTGGCGTTCGCGGGCGGGCCGGACATAGACCACGGACAGCGCCACGGCGGGATGTTGCCAAGCTCCAAGGATACGGCGATCTCGTTGGTGATGCGTTCGTGCATCTCGGTGGACATGATCGGCTCCTCGCGGGTGATGGGAAGCAACACGCGAGGGTAAGAGGTGTCCGTCAGACGAATAAACCCGCCCGTTGGGGATCGGTGGTCGCCACTGCTTGCGGTCACAGCGCCCGCGTCGGTAAGATGGTGAGCCGTAACCGTTACCAGAACAGAGCAATTGGTGGTATTGGACCGCCTTGCGGTTCAGCCGTGGAGTCTGCCATGCCCAAGAAACTGCCTCGACGTGATATGGGTGAACTGGCACCGATCAGCCCGCCCGCCATCGTCCCGGTGGAGATGGACCCTCGCACGGCGTTGATCCTCGGCGGGGCGCACGTCGCGCACGGCTTGATCCAAGCCAACGCGCAAGTTACTGCGGCGGCGGTGACCGCCGCCGGACGGGTTCTCGAATCCTCGATCCAGTCTTTCGGGCAATGCTTCTCCGCGTTCATGGGGTACATGCGCGAGCGGGAGATCACCGCGCGGGTCGTGGCCCAAGAGCGGGAGATCACCGCGCGGGTCGTTGCGGTGGAAGAGGGGGCGACCGCACGTGTGAGGGCATGGTCGGAGGCGGTGATCGCTCAGGCCGAGGCCAGAACCGAAGAGGTCAGGATTCAGGCTCGCCTGGTGCTTGCCACCCTTCAGGACCGGAAGGATCAGCGGGATGGAAAGCTCGCGGCCATCAACGGCTTCATGAGCGCGTACCAGGGCTGGAACGCGATGCTCACCGACGCCTTGGCGAGTCGCGCGGATCGTATGCCGCTCGACCAGCGCGAACTCTTACAACAACATATCGACACGTTGCTCCAGCGAGCCCGTGACCTGGAACAAGCCATCACCTCCATCGCCAAAACGCTTTGACGCGGACGCAGGCTTCCCGGCAGTTCCCACCGGATCGCACCATGTTAATCGAGTTGATAGGCGCGGCGGTCGCTGCGGATGTCGCGAAGTGGTGCTTCGATAACGCCGCGAAGGCCGAGCGCCAATCTCGTGGTGGTGTCGTCCGCGCCGAGCGAGCCCACCGCCGCGATGTCATCCGAAGCGAACGAGCAGAACGCCGAGCAATTGAGCGCGAAACGAGGCAGCGGCTCGCGCAGGAAGAGTATGAACAGCGCGGCGAGTGGCTCGACGCGCTGACCGAGTGCATGGACGCTGTGTGGGACACGCGGAAGCGGACACGCGCGCTTCGCGACCAGTTCAAGGACATCGTTCGGGCCAACAAACTGCTGATGAAAACCTCCCCGCTGACCTTCCAACAGCAAGACGCCGTTCGCGACTGCACTAAACACCTGGAACGGGGCATTGCTCGGCTCCAGGCGTATTCCGGCCCGTACCTGGAACGCTTCGTCGTTGCCCTCAAGGACGCGAAGCGGGCCGCGCTGGGGAACAACTTTATCGAGCCGGATATGCCGGAGGCGGGGTTGCCCGACGACTTCCCGGTTGTCGGCGACACCCTTCAACTTTCGCCAGACGAGACCGTGGCGCTGCTCCGCACGGGTGGCTTGGCGATAGGCTACGGCGAGCGCGGGCGGCTTTCCAAAAGCCCCGCTTCAACCGAACTCACAGGCGATGTTGACGTGTTCGTGGAGGACTACGACCAGGATTCTTTGTGCTGGAAGTTGAGCCCCGCGCGGGGGGCCATCGCCACATCCAGCGCCGGTGTCGAGAGTGCCATCGAGGCGACACTGCTCTCGACCTCGAAGGGCGGGTTTCGTGCCGTGTGGCACTCACCGTTCGGCGAGAGCATCGAACTCTTCATGCCTTACGCCCTGGCCGAACCCGCCGCGCGTTCCGCCCCGTGGGGCACGCGGTTGCCAGTTTTCGTCCACCAGACCGACTACCTCGTGCGCCGGATCGTCGTCGGTCAGCACCGGCCCGCGCCGCACGACGACGCGGGCGACACGCTCCTCGTGTCGCCCGCGTCGTCGAGTGTCCGAGACACGATCCAGCGAGCGCTCGGCGTGTCGCCCTCAACTTTTTGGGTGCCCGGCGGTTCGGAGAATCACGAGCGGGCGGACGCCGAGTTGTTCATGCGTGTGGCGACGGGCGAAGAGTTTCCCGTTGTCTGCGACGCGCGCGGCGTGCTGTGCGTCGGTGAGCAGACGGCGTACCGATTGGGAGATGCGGGTGGGGCGATCTGTCGCAGTTACGTCGGCCTTCGGTTCAGTGATGGCACGAGGACGACCTCGAAGGCGGGCGCGCTGCGTGCCGCCGAGTTTCTGGTCCGAATTCGACATCGGCTGGACGAGCAGGAAGAACTCCAGCAGGTCTTCCGAGAAGAGACATTGGAAACCCGCAAGTACCAACTCTTGTTGGAAGCCGAGTTGGAAGCGAACAAATCCTCCTCCCGCGTTGCTTTGCGTTACTCGGCGTACCACCCCGCCACAGAAAGCGGCGAGGGCGACGACGCGCAGGTAACTTTCTTGCTCGAATCCCCGCCTCGGGCGGACCTGGAAGGCTACGGGGTCCAGGTGCTGCCGCGCACTCCTGCAAAGGCAACGGTGCCCCGCGTGTGCGGCTTCGTGAGCGCCGTTAACCGGGTCGGGAACACGGTGACGTGTTCGTTCTCGGACGAACTGCTGCGCCTGTTTCTGGACAACCAGGTCGCCGACTCCGGGACGCTAGAGTGCAACTCCGTTGACCGCGAAACCGAGCGCCAAGTCCGCGCGCTCGAACAGTTCCGTAGCGCGAGCACCTTGCAGGGCAAGTCGTCGGAGGACCGGGAGGCATTTCGGAACCTGCGTCGCGTACTCCTCGGCTTGCGAACGCCTTCGGGCTCCGCCTCACCTGGGCCAACCCTGCCGCCTCTCAACGACCTGAACGTACACCAGGAGCGTGCCGTCCGCCTCATCAACTCCGACAACCCGCTCACACTGGTCATGGGACCGCCGGGGACAGGGAAGACCGACACCATCGCCGTCGCCCTCGAAGTGTTCCTCCGCCGGAACCCCGGCGCGCGGGTGGCGGTCGTCTCCCAGGCGAATGTGGCTGTGATCGAGGCGCTGGCGAAGTTGAAGTCGCGCTTCCCCGAATGCGACGTGCTGTGGGAAGTTTCCAAAGAAGCGAAGGAAAAGTTCGTCAACTCCCACAACGAACACCTCATCCAAGACGCCCGGCAGGACGAGTTCCTCCGGCAACTCGCGAGCGAAGAGACGCTGCCCGAATGGGCGGCGGACCTCCGGGAGCACTTCCGCCGGGCGTGCGACGACCAGCGAGCGTCGAATGCCCGCTGGTCTTTGGCCCAGCGCGTGATGAAGGCGCTGATCCATTCGTCGGCTGTGTATGGCTGCACGCTCAGCATCCTCGGGCGGCTGTCGCTCGGTGTGCCGCTGTTCGATATTGTCGTCGTGGATGAGGCCGCGAAGGCGTCGCTGCCGGAGTGCATGATCGCCGCACTCGCCGCCAAGCGCCTCGTCCTCGTCGGGGATCACCACCAACTACTGCCCTTCCTGGACGAGAGCATTCTCGACCGCGCTGGTCCCCTCCGGGCGGATCAACAGGTGGTCCAAGAGTTGTGGAATAACTCGCTCTTCAAGCGGATGTGGAGTCAGGCCGACGAAGAGGTCAAGGTGCTGCTGACGGCGCAGTACCGCAGCCGGTCTGGAATCCGCGAAGCGATCAGCGCCCTGTTTTACGAGGGGCGACTGACTCCGGGTCGGACGGACGAGAGCAGTAAAGTGCCGCTCCCGTGCAGCCTGGTGTGGTTGGACACGAGGGGATGCCGCGAGGATCAGATAGCCGTCAACAAGAGCCTCGTGAACGAGGGCGAGATCGACGCCGTTCTCGACACCCTCGACATGCTCGCCCGCATACTGCCGAACCCGACCGAAACGTCCGTCGCCGTCATCTGCTTCTACGGCGAACAGCGGGCCGTGATCGAGCGGGTGTTCCGCGAAGCACCCGTCAGCCGAGCGTTCAAGAGTTGCGAGGCCCGGACGGTGGACGCATCCCAAGGAGGACAGTGGGACGTGGTTCTGCTTTCGCTTACTCGCTGCGACGGTGGCTCCGCCTTCGTCGGGAATGCCAACCGCCTGAACGTCGCCCTGTCGCGGGCGCGCGACCTCGCCGTGGTGATCGGCTCCCTGCGATACGCACTGAGCGACAGGAGCCCTGAATCGAAGTTGGGGGCGCTGGCTGAGTACATCCAAGCTCGGCACGGGCACGGCGTGTGGATCTGGACGCCCGGCCCGCGCGGGGGAATCGCACCTGGATTCGGCATGAGAACCACGACAGGAGGAGGCGATGGCGACCGCCACTGAAGGCACGGTCTCGATCTCGTACCGCCCGCTGAGTACGCTGGACGAGTTGCATGTCTTACTCCTCGCTGCTGTCTCGGCGCGACCCGTTGCTGTGCCGCTGCTGGAGAGGATCTTCTCCTTGCCGGAACACGTGATCTTTAAGGAGTTGACCGTTTTGCAGGGCTACGGGTTGGCCCAAAAGGCGCGAGTCAATTGGAAGGCCACGAGTCGGGGCCAGCGACTTATCGCTGTGTGGAACGTCTTTCAGAACAGCACCGAAGCCGAGGTGGGAACGACCGGTCGGGACTGGCTCCTCGGCCCTGGGGAGTTTGCCGTCGATGAACTCACCAGAGACAAGGACGAGATCGAGGCGCTGGCGCGGGAGTTCGCGGTGGCCGATTCGGAGCCCGCGAGGAAGTTCCTGGACGAGCGCCGCCGAGCCGTCGTGGAGTTCGATGCGTTCGTGAGCGGGTGGCCTCCTCGCGCGCAGGGAGATCCCAACCACGGGGTCTTCTCCGAGGGGCTCGTGCTCGCCAACCTCCGGCTCGCGGAGACGGACGAGTCGCTGACGCGGCTCGAAGAATTGCTCGCGACGCACGTTGGAGAGGTGGTGCGCCGGGAACAAGAAGCCGAGGGCGCTCAAGCCCGCACGAACGGTGATGGGAAGATCAAGAAGGCCACCTCGGTATCCGAGGACGGGCAGAAGGTGATGAAGAGGTTCGACGCAGCCCGGCGCGACCAGCGCAGACGGAACCAGCACCTCGCCAGCGTCGCGGCGGTGTGCGAGGCGATCCTCGCAGGCCAATGGTTGTCCGCAGCCGTCAACTCCCTCACGGACGCCTTTCGCGAGGAACCGGCGGCGTTCGTTTTCAGAAGCACCGTCCCGCTGATCGAACGTGAGACACCAAAGCAACCGACTCCGACGCCCGCTACGGCCAAGCCGCAGGCCCAGCCCCGGCAGGAGCAGGAGGGTGTATTAAGGTCGCTGTTCCGGTGGCTGTCCGGGTATTAACGATCCGCGTTGCCCGCACCGCCCTGAAGGTGACCAGTCGCCGCGCATCCCGTTCACTCGGTCGGGTTTCCCGCCCACGGTCGGTTGCACCGGCATGGTGTGGAACCGGACAACTCCGAAGTGAGAGCCACAACATCCAGTCGATGAAGCGTTCCATATTTTCGCCCGTCCCTACGGGAGATATAGCCACTCCTTAATGGTTGTGTTGGGATTCAGTGTTGCGATTGCCACGGGGGAACCGTAGCGGGGAAATCGTTGGAAGTAGTCTCGGAGATGGCAAAAGCAGCTATCACTGGTCACGAACACCACAAGCTCCTGGGTCAACACTCCTCCACTTTTCGTCTGTTGGATGAAACGGGCCATCATGTCAACGTCCGATGCGTTCGCTTGAAACCGCGCGAGGACGTGAACCCGAAGACTGATGCCGTCGGCGAATTCCAGGAGAAGGATATTGTTCGGCCAAGGAAGTTCGGAGATTGTCATTTGGGGATAGGCGAGACAAAGGCTGCGCGCAACTGCCAGAAACCCGTCGTACTGAAACTGCATTTCTCTGCCGAGCGTAGTCCCGTCATCGAACTTCTGCCGGATTCCGAGAATGGAAGGCGATGGTTGGGTAACCGGAGTGTGAAGAGTTGCTGATATTCGCTCGTGGATCTCATCGAATCTTGGCGCAAGCAACTGGGCGAGTCGCGCCGCCGAGGTTTGGACGCTACAGTAGCGCTCGACTAGGTCGTCGTGGTTGTTGAGAAGCAAGAGGATGTCTTCCCAAGCATTGACGGTTACGGAGAACTTTCCGTCCTTCTGGCGTTCGGTGGTGAGGGTTCGAGCCAACCGCTCGATGGCGGCGTCTTTTGGGCCGGTTGTTGCGATGGTGAATTGGGAGAGCGCGGGAATAAAGTGTTCCGCCTTTGCCACTTCCCCACGCACTTCATTTTCGGTCAATACCTTTGCTGCGTAGTTGTCCTTGCCCTTGCACTGAACTCCCGCCCAATACCGCTCAGGGTGCGGCCTGCCGAACACATCGACCCCTTGCTGCGCTTGGCCTCCCCGACCGTGCATCTGCGCCTCGGGATCGGTCCAAACACGCTTCCAAAGCTCGCAGCAAAGTTGCTCAAAGTCCTGCCAATTTGCGGGGGGAGGAATTTGCAGTGCGGACGCGGTAGGCATGTGATCCCTTCGCGGGCCTTCGCGGGCTCGACGCCCTGTCGGGTGGTTACCCGTTTCTCAAGTCGCCATAGCATTGAAGCAGCCTTCGCCCGACCTCGACCGGCACGTTCAGCTTCGCCGCGTCGTCAACCCCTGTGGAGATGACGATCAGCGCGGCGATCAACTTCTTCTCTTCGTCGTCCGGCAGTGTTTCGTCGTTCGTGTGCTGCTCGTGGTAGGCGAGCCACGCCGCCGTGATGCTGCACCACACGGCGACCTCCGAGTCCGGGTCGGCATCCCGCATCAGGGTGTCAGCAGCGGATTCGGACCGGGCCATTTTCGCGGGGTGGCCCGGGCCAAGGCGCGCGCGGCCGATCGCGGGCTGGCGCGGGCCAAATGCGCGGGTCCGTCGCGGCTGATCGGGGCGAAGG
>Ga0169931_10006254_pt1 | contig 18034 bp, 15 predicted proteins | sample Kivu_15m_20L_FD_129675 | JGI IMG/M metagenome (GOLD analysis project Ga0169931, IMG submission 129675) | Freshwater microbial communities from Lake Kivu, Western Province, Rwanda to study Microbial Dark Matter (Phase II) - Kivu_15m_20L... | ecosystem: Environmental > Aquatic > Freshwater > Lake... | reverse complement strand
CTGATGCTTTCCGTGCTGACCTTCGCTGCCTTCATGGCGCGGCAATTCTGGGGCTGGCTTTCGGACAAGATTGGCGGGTTATGGACGATTGTCTTCGGCTCGCTCGCGCAAATCCTGGGCATGTTGGGCTTTCTGGCGACACAGGATGAGGCCGGCTTGTTTTTCGTGGCCGCCGCTTATGGGCTTGGCTTCAGCGGTATCATCCCCGCCTATGTGCTGACGCTCCGCGCCCTATTCCCGGCTTCGGAAGCGCATTGGCGCGTGCCCACATTGCTGTTCCTGAGCCTGTCCGGCATGGCGGCGGGTGCCTGGCTTGCGGGATACATCTATGACTGGCTCGGCTTCTACGCTGCCGCTTGGTGGGCGGGTATTGGCTTCAATCTGATACAATTCGCCCTGATTGTCTTCCTGTTGCTGCGCTGGCGGAGAGGCTTGGCGGTTGCCTGATCACGCTTGGTTTACGTGCGCTGCCGGGGCGTCTAGCATCTAAACCGTATTTACATACAACGGGAGGCTTCCATGCTGAAACGCAAACATCTGCTCGCTGCCGCCGCCGCTTTTGGCTTGGCGTTACCGGGCATTGCCGCGGCCCAGGCGCCGCAATTCTTCCGCATTGGCACGGGCAGCGCCGGCGGCACCTATTATCCCGTGGGCGGCATTATCGCGAATGCCATTTCCTGCCCGCCCGGCGCGCCTTGTGGCCAAGCCGGCGGCACGGCCGGTGTGCCGGGCATGGTCGCGGTGGCGCAGGCGACACAAGGTTCCGTGCAGAATGTCGCCATGGTGCAGGCGGGCAATGCCGAAGCTGGCTTTACGCAATCCGATGTGTCCCACTGGGCCTTTACCGCCACCGGTCTGTTTGAAGGCCGCCCCAAGACGGATCGGATTCGTTTTGTCGGGCATTTGTTCCCGGAACATATTCACGCCGCTGTCCGCCGTGACAGCCCGATCCGCAATTTTGAAGATTTGCGCGGCAAGCGCATCGCGATTGGCCTGCAGGCGTCTGGCGCGCGCATCGGGTCCGAACTGATCCTTTCTGCCTTTGGCCTGAATGCCGGGCGTGAATTCACGGCGGAATATCTGAACCAGGCGCAAGGCACTGAGCGCATGCAGGACCGCGGCCTTGATGCCACCATCACCGTGGTGGGCTATCCGGCAGCCGCCTTCACGGAATTCTGCAGCCGCACTGGCTGCCGCTTCCTGCCCATTCCGCCCGCGCAGGCAGCGCGCGTGATCGAACGCGCCCCCTTCTATGGCCAAGGCATTATTCCGCGCAGCGCCTATGAAGGGCTGGAAGCGGATGTACCGACGCTGACGGTGAGCGCAGTGCTGGTGGTGCGTGACAGCCTGCCGGATGAGCTTGTCTATAACGTCACGCGCTCACTCTGGTCTGATGTCACGCGCGGCCTGCTTGACCGCGGCCATGCCAAGGGCCGTGAAATTGTCAAGGAAAACGCGCTGCAAGGCCGTGGCGTTGTGCCCTTCCATCCGGGGGCTGAGCGTTTCTATCGGGAAGCCGGCATTCTCCGTTGAACCAAGGGTAATTGGCCGTGACCGCAAGGAATGAAGGCGGCGCGGCCGCCCAAGCGAAGCTCGACCTCGACGCCGCGGCCGAGCTTGAAAAGAAATATGATAGCGAATTGCAGTTCCGAAACCTGTCGGGCTTCGCCGCCCGGCTGGTGCCGGCGCTGCTCGTCGCACTCTCGTTTTTTCATTACTATACGGCTGGCTTCGGCATCCTGACCGAGCATTGGCACAAGGCGATTCATGTCGCAGCCGTGCTTGGCCTGATTTTCCTGATGTTCCCAACCAAGCGTAATTTTGGCCCGCTGATCGGCGGCATCCCGCTTTATGATTGGGCCTTTGCGTTGCTGATTACTGTCGCTTGCCTTTATTTGCCCATCATTTTTGATGAACTCACCTTCCGGATCGGCATGCCCAATACAGCCGACATGGTGATGGGCACCATCATGGTGGTGCTGCTGCTGGAAGCGACACGCCGCGCCATGGGCTGGGTGCTGCCGTCCATCGTGATTATCTTCATTCTCTATGGCCTCTACGGCAATCACCTTTCGGGCGTGCTGGCACATCCGGGCGCCAGCTGGGAAGGCTTCATCAGCCATGTCTATCTGACGCAGGAAGGCATTTTCGGCATTCCGGTCAAGGTGGTGTCAACCTTCGTCTTTCACTTCGTGCTGTTTGGTGTGTTGGCCACGCGCATGGGGCTTGGACAATTCTTCATTGATCTTGCCTCCATTATCGCAGGCCGCTATCCTGGCGGGCCAGCCAAGGTTGCTGTTGTATCCTCTGCCATGTTCGGCAGTATCAGCGGTTCTTCGATTGCGAATACCGTCACCACGGGATCGCTCACCATCCCGGCCATGAAGCGCATTGGCTACAAGCCACATTTTGCTGGTGCGGTGGAAGCGGCGGCGAGTGCGGGCGGGCAAATCACGCCACCCATCATGGGGGCAGCGGCCTTTGTGATGATTGAATTTCTCAATATCCCGCTGACAACCTTGTTGATTGCGGCGGCGATTCCAGCCTTCATGCATTTCTGGGGCGTTTTTGTGCAGGTGCATTTCGAAGCCAAGCGGCTTGGCCTGCGCGGCATGCCTGAATCAGAAATTCCGAAGCTGTGGCCCACCATCAAGCATGGCTGGCCAACGGTCATTCCCTTGGTGCTGCTGGTTGGCGTCATCATCGAAGGCTTCACGCCCTATCTGGCAGCCTTCACGGGCATTACCGCCTGTATCGTGGTCGGTTTCCTCAATCCGCGGCAGCGCCTGACGCTGCGCGATTTATGGGATGCCTTTGATCTTGGGTCACGCTACGCACTGGCCGTCGGCGCTGCGGCGGCGGCGGTTGGCATTGTGGTGGGGGTTGTCACCCTGACTGGCGCGGGCTTTCGCATTTCCTTTATGGTGACGCAGGCAGCAGCGCAAACGGCGGAATTCTTCCGACCCATCGTTGAAATGCTGCCCACCAGCATGGCGTCCATGCAAGGATTGACGCTGTTCCTGACGTTGGTTTTTGTCGCTCTTATCTGCATCGTCATGGGCTGCGGTATTCCAACCACGGCGCTTTACATCGTCCTGGCAGCAATTGCCGCACCGGCGGTGCAACAGCTTGGCGTGCCGCCGCTGGCCGCGCATCTTTTCATTCTTTACTATGGGATTTTGGCAGATTTGACGCCACCGGTCTGCGTCGCAGCCTATGCCGCTGCAGGGATTGCCGGATCACACCCCTTCAGAACGGGACTTACCGCCTTTCGGCTTGGGCTTGCCAAGGCAACCGTGCCTTTTGTTTTTGCCTATTCGCCGGTAATGCTGATCATGGTGGATGGTTTCACCTGGAGCGCTTTCCTGGTTACCACCATCAGCTGCGCGATTGGCGTGCTGGTCTTGGGCATTGGCATGACAGGCTATGCCTTCACCCATATGGGATTTGGTGCCCAGGCCGTGCTGGTGGTTTCGGCAATATTGATGATTTCGCCGAATGTCCCGATGACGCTGACGGGCGCTGCCTTGGCGCTGCCGATTTTCTTGATGAACTGGCGGCAATCGCTACGCAACGCGCCAAGCTGAGCCTTTACCTCTCGTCCAACACCGCGCGCAGCTTGTGCAGCAACGCTTCGCGCGCGGCATCATCTCGTGCGTTTTCCGTTGCCGTTTCAATCGCAAGCATCAGCGCTGCGCGCTGATTATGCCAATCTGGGCGCATGCTGCGCGCCGGATCGACGCGCCGCCCCTGGGTAACGTGGCGCTTGGGCCGGCCGCCCTGCGGCAATGTCCAACATTCATCCAGAACCGGCATGATTACCTGATCGGCCGCGGCAATGCCGCCTTCAGTCAGGCGCTTGGCGAGTGCTTCCATCGCCGGCGCTTCGCCATGCAACAGAAACACGCCACCTGAAACGCGCCCGCGCGCCGCCAGCCAACGCGCCAATTCCGCTGCATCCGCATGGCCGGAGAAATCACGAATCTCGGTGATATGCGCCTCAACACGAATGGTTTCACCCTGGATACGCACTTCGCGCTTGCCTTCCTGCAAGAGCCGCCCAAGCGTACCTTCCGCCTGATAGCCGGTGAGCATAACTGTGGCGGCAGGGTTCCAAAGCCAACGCTTCAGATGATGCCGAATGCGTCCGGCATCACACATCCCAGAACCGGCGATGATAATATGAAACCCTTCGGCTTGCGCAATCCGCCTGCTTGCTTCCCCGCTCACGGTCGGGCGAATCAAAGGCGAACGCAACGCGCGACTGACGGATTGGCCATTTTCCAGCGTCTCCGCATGTTCCAAAAACACGTCTGTTGCGCGGATCGCAAGCGGGCTATCCATAAAAATCGGTACTTCAGGAATGACGCCGGTCTGCATCAACGTCACCAAATCCCAGCAGATTTCCTGGGTGCGTTCCACTGCAAAGGCCGGGATCAGCAGCACGCCATCGGGCTTGGTCGCTCCCTTCACGATATGGGCAAGCTTCTCCCGCCGCGCCACATGGTCCACGCAGGGCTTATCTTCATCTCCATAGGTGCTTTCCATGAACACATGATCAAGCGCCGCTGGCGCGTCGCTTTCATGGTGAAACACCGAACAATCCGGCCCAAGGTCACCCGAAACCAGCACGCGCACCGGACCATCCTTACCATCAGCGCATTCAATTTCGATTGAGGCCGAGCCCAGCATATGCCCTGCATTCCACCAGCGCGCCCGCACCCCCGGAACGGGTTCCACCCAGCGTCCTAAAGGCACCGCGCGAAAGGCCGAAAGCACCGCCGCCGCATCTTCCACCGTATAGATGGGCTGCACAGGTGCGCGGCCCCGATGGCGGTTGCGGCGATTGAGCTGTGACACCTCCATTTCCTGAACATGGCCGGAATCTGGCAGCATGACCGCGCAAAGGTCTGCCGTAGCCGCCGTGGCATGGATCACGCCGCGAAATCCGCCCGCCTTCAGTTTTGGCAGCAACCCAGAATGATCAATATGCGCGTGTGTCAGCAACACGGCATCAATTTCGCGTGAGTTGAAGGGAAACTCCTCCCAATTCAGGGATTTCAGGGTCTTTGGTCCCTGGAACATACCGCAATCCACCAGGAACCGTGCGCGGCCAGTATCAAACAGCAGACAATAGCCGGTGACAGTGCGCGCTGCGCCACAAACTCGAACCGAAATACCCATAAACACCTCCCCCTATTTTGGCGCATTGCTGATCACTTGCTGTCTATCCAGCGCCGATTTGTCTTGATCCAGCGCAGAATTAGGAGGAGACTATCAATCAGACCGCGAAGACCACAAGAAGTCCCGCGTTCTGAAGGCAAAGCAAGACGGCAGGCACAAATGAACCCGCTTGATGTCACACGTTCGATGATGGATGGCCTTGGGGCCGAAGGCGATGTCTGCATGAAATGCGGATCACGCTCCCTCGGGCTATGCGCGCCGCTCGATGCCGCTGCCTTGGATGATATGGCGGCGGATAGCGAAAGGGTCACGCTGGAAGCGCGCGCACCGATTTTCCACCAAGGTGATGCGGCGCGCTATGTTTATACGCTGACGGACGGCACGGCGCGCCTGATGCGCGTATTGCCAGATGGTCGGCAGGCCGCGATTGGCTTTCGCTTCGCTGGCGACATACTGGGCTTCACGCCAACACAGGAACACGCCCTGGGCGCCGAGATGCTGACCAGTGGCCGGGTGTGCCGCATGGAACGCCGCCGGCTGGAGCAATTGTTCCGCCGCTACCCGCTGCTGGAACGCCGCTTTCTTGATCTTTGCTCGCGGGAATTGGCGCAAAGCCAGGAACATATCATGGCGCTTGGTCGCTTCACGGCAGAAGAACGCGTGGCGGCGTTTCTGCTCTCGCTGGTGGATGCGCAGCGCCGGCGTGGCCATAAAGGACCGGTCTTCGACCTGCCGGCGACACGCGCCGATATCGGCGAATTCCTCGGCTTGACGCTTGAGACCGTGAGCCGCGCCATTTCCAGCTTCCGGCGCCGCAATCTGATCCGCCTGCATGGCCAAAGCGGCATTGAAATCCTGAATGAAGCCGCGCTGACCGCTCTTGGCACGGGCGAGGGTGAGGACGCGGCCTGAACCGCGCGGCATTCACGGCCGCGTGCTGCTGCGATAGACTTCACGCAGCATTAGGAAACAGCATATGTCCGATTTGCCGCGTCAGGTGGATATCGCCGAAGAAGGCCCGCGTGAGGGCTTTCAAATCGAAAAAACTCCCATCGCCAGTGCTGATAAGATCGCGCTGATAGATGCGCTCTCGGCAACTGGCCTCAAGCATATTCAGGTGGCGTCCTTTGTCTCGCCCAAGCTGGTGCCAGGTTGGGCCGATGCAGAAGCAGTGGTCGGGGGATTCACGCCTCACCCCGATATTCATTACACCGCGCTCTGGTTCAATGCTGCCGGCCTGGATCGCGCCCTGGCCTTCAAGGATCGGCTGCATCTTTTCGGTTCCATTAGCCTTGCAGTGTCTGAGGCATTTTCACTCAAGAATCTGAACCGCGACCGTGCCGGACAGATTGAGGCGATGCGCAAGCAAACGGCGGCACATATCGCTGCCGGCGTGCCGGTGACGCGGCTTGGACTGCAAGCGGCCTTTGGCTGCAATTACGCCGGCGACATTATGCCCGCGCAGGTGATGGCAGCGATAGCCGATGGCTTGGAAATTGCGGCAGAAGCAGGGGTCACCATTCGCGACTTGACCCTGGCCGACACGATGGGCTGGGCCAATCCGCACCAGATCGAAACGGTGGTTGGTGAGGTGCGCAACCGCTGGCCTGCATTGCGGCTTTCGCTGCATTTGCACGACACACGCGGGCTTGGCATTGCCAATGCCATGGCGGGGCTTCGCATGGGTGTGGCGCGTTTTGATGCTGCGGTGGGTGGACTTGGTGGCTGCCCCTTCGCCGCCCAGCCAGGTGCGCCCGGTAATATCGCGACCGAGGAATTGGCGTTGCTCTGTGCCGAACTTGGCATTGCAACCGGTATTGACCTGGAAGCGTTGGTGGAAGCGGGCAGGCATGCGGAACGCATCCTGGATCGGCGCTTGCCAAGTGCAGTGCTGCGGGGCGGAACCTTGGCGCGGTTTCGCGCCCGCGCGGCATGAGATTTATTCTTTATGGAATGTATTTTCATAAATCATGGGAGGCGATGGTATGTTTAGCGTAGAGTTTATCTTGGAAGACCCGCAAATGCCGCGGACCATCTTTTGGGAAACAACTCAAACAATTTTGCAGCAAATATCGTCTATCGGCACCCCCCGCATCCATTTGCCTCGTGAGGATATTGCCATGGAGACCAATTGGCCACGGTACGGCCATATGGCCTCTAGCTATATTCGTGGCTTAGGCCATGATATTTCGGCTTCGGGCAGCGTAGCCGGCTACTACACCCGGCTTACCAATTGGGCGCAACATTATCCCGAAGAACTTGTGCTGATGATCAATATGCATCCCTTTATTCGTGTTCCTCGATTTTTCCGAGGAAGCAGGAACCTGTATATTGCTGATGGCTGCCTTTCCGAACTGGATCGCTCGGTCAATCCGCGCTGTATCTCCATGCCTGCCTTGCCCATTCAGACCTCAGATCGAGATTACAGTGCGGAAGGACGCCGTCGTTATTTGGCTAGCTTTCAGGGCGTAATTTCCCATCCTGTGCGCGCCGCGCTGCAGAAATGCCATGATGGTAAAAGAATCATTGTTCAGATCATCGAACCTTCTCAGCATAATACTTTGAAACTTGACGCCACCACGGGTCGCGCGGACCAGAGCTATCGCGACATTATGGAAAGCGCTGATTTTGCGTTTATTCCGCGTGGAGATGCACTGTTTTCCTATCGGTTATTGGAGGCAATGTCTTTCGGCTGCATTCCCATCATTCTCTCCGACAATTGGATCCTGCCCTTTGATCGCTTGATCGACTGGGCATCCTTGAGCCTCCGACCGCGGGAGGATGAGCTTCTTCCGTGTATCACGCTCTTGAAACGCCTGACGGACCGGGAGGTGCTCGAGCGCAAGAAGAAGGTACTTGCTACTTACCAGCAGTATTTCAGTTCCCTGGAGAAAATCATATCAAATGGGCTTTTTATGGAGCTTAAAAAATGTATTGCTTGACCGATGCATAGTGAAGATGCGCGCCGCTTCGCGCCCGCCGTTGCGCGCAATAAGGCAGCAATTACCGAAGTTTTGGCGCGCCATTTGCCGGCATCTGGTATGGTTTTGGAAATCGCGAGCGGTTCGGGCGAACACGCGCTACATTTCGCAACGCGTTTTCCGGCGCTGCGGTTTCAACCGACCGATGCGGATGCGGCAGCCCTTGCCAGCATTACGGCGTGGCGGGATGAGGCCCGCCTTGCCAATCTTCTGCCGCCCGTGATGCTGGATGTGATGGCTGATCCCTGGCCGGTGCAGAAGGCGGATGCATTGGTCTGCATCAATATGATCCATATCGCACCCTGGGAAGCGACCACAGCGCTGATACGTGGCGCATCATGGATTTTGCCGCCCGGTGGGGTGCTATTTTTCTATGGCCCCTTCAAACGCCACGAGCAACATATTGCGCCAAGCAATGCGGAATTTGACGCGAGCCTGCGCGTCCAGGACGCGCGCTGGGGTCTACGAGACCTGGAAGCGGTTACCGAATGTGCCAGCGCCGACGGTTTCGCCGCGCCAGTGATCGAATCTATGCCGGCAAATAACCTGTCCGTGATTTTTCGCCGGCTACCGTGAAGGTTCAATGCGATAGCAGCACAGGTATTGTCATTTCCCGCAACAGGCTGCGTGTCACGCCGCCCAGAATGAATTCACGCAAGCGCGAATGCCCATAGGCACCCATCACCAGCAAATCCGCGCCCATGTCACTCGCGTGATTAAGCAACAGCGCAGAATCTGAAACATCATCCGCCATTGCCTTGGCCACTTCGACCTTCAGCCCATGGCGCGCCAAATGCCGCGCAATATCAGCACCTGGTTCTTCGCCATGCGCAGCAAGACCGCGCTTAGGATTTGCCAGGAAAACCGTAGTAGTGTCAGCCTTGGCGATCAGTGGCAGGGCATCGTGCAGTGCACGGCTGGCTTCGCGGCTTGCATTCCACCCAACCAGGACACGCTTGCCAATGCTTTTGAAATTGCCGGCAAAGGGAATGGCGAGCACCGGGCGCCCTGAATCGAATAACGCCGCTTCCAGAAGGCCCCTATTATCACCTTCGGGATCATCCTGCCCCAACACCAGCAAATCAGCATAGCGGCCATGCAGCACCAGGATTTCCGGCGTGGTGCCTTCCACCTGGCGCCACTCGCCCATAATGCCTTCACGCGCCAGCGCGGCCTCAAACGCAGCTTTCAGCTTCACCCCAGCGGTCAAGGCAGATTGACGCATCTGTTCCATCAATTCCGCAATCACTGCGCCACCTCCGCCGCCATCACCCATGGCCATGACGGGTACAGCCACATCAATAACGTGCAGCGCAGTCAGGTGCGCCCCGTGCTGACGCGTGAGCGACGCCGCGATATCAAGCCGAGCCTGCGCACGCGGCGATTGATCCAGATGCACAAGAATTTCACAGAGCTTCATCTCAGCCTCCTTCCGAAGAACCAGAGATGGCTAACCCAGACCGTGCCCGGCCAAATTGATCAATATCAATATTGGTGTGTGGCTAATCCTCTTCCGGGCGCTTCCAGGTCGGGAACCAACCGACATCTCCCGGTATCCCTCCCGACTAATCAAGGATCTGAACCTTCACCTGAAAACCACGCGGCACCAATTCGCGTTCATAAAACTCATAGGAACGCTTCGGAAAGCCAATCAGCCTATTGCGCTAGGCTGGATCATGGCTGGTGATGGATCGCCCCTGATCGGGCAACCATTCGGATGGAAAGCGCATGACCAGCGCTTCCCTTTCTCCGGCAACTACTGCACGGCCAACCAGTGTTGCGATACGGTCCAGCGCATCGGGTGCAACTTCGTGCGCTTCTTGCCATCCACATGATCCCAGATGGATTGCGCACTGAAGTTTTGGGCAGATAAGGCCATGGCCGCGTCCCTTCTTCCAGCGGCGGATATTCGCGCCTTCGGTTCGAACGCTTCCTTGACCTACATCACGCCTTCACCGGCCTTCAAAGCTTGGGGCGCGCTTTTCCAGCATGGCGTCCACCGCTTCCCGGTGATCCCGCGTGCCATGCGCCAGCGCCTGATAGGCGGCCGACATTTCCAGTAGCGTGGACAGACGCGTATGCTGGCTTTCACGCAATAGCCGCTTGGTCAGCCGCACCGCTTGCGGTGGATTGGCGGCAATTTTCGCAGCAATGGCGCGCGCCGCATCCAATAGCGCTTCCGGCGCCACTACTTTCGAAACCATGCCGCAGGCCAAAGCCTCGGCCGGGCCAATGCTTTCACCAGTGAGTGACAATTCCAAAGCCTTCGACATGCCAACCACTTTCGGCAGCAAATAGGCTCCGCCATCGCCCGGCACGATGCCAACCTTCACAAAACTTTCTGCAAACAGCGCCTTTTCGCTGGCGACGCGAATATCGCACATCAAGGCAAGGTCGAGCCCCGCGCCAATTGCCGGTCCATTCACGGCGGCGATGGTTGGAATATCCAATTCGTAAAGTGCCAGCGGAATCAACTGAATGCCACGGCGATAGGATTCGCGAATCTCTGCCCCCGTGCCGCCGCCAGTAATGCCGGTTTTGTCGCGCATGCCCTTCAGATCACCGCCGGCGCAAAACGCAGAACCCGCACCGGTCACGATGACGCAGCGCACACTATCATCCCGCGACAGTGTCCGGCAGGCGGCTTCCACTTCTTCACATTCCGCGCGCGTGGAAATCGCATTGCGCTTTTCGGGCCGATTGAGCGTGAGAATGACGATGCCGCCTTCACGTTCGATATTCAGGAATGGGGTCATGGGGTGATTTCCTCCTCGCGCGCGGTGATGAAGGGCCAAAGCGCACCCGGCAGCGCTTGCGCTTCCTGCCCGATCCGCTTGGCCCAAAAGGCTTCGCTGCCACCTTCTTCGCGCCAGGACCAAAGCCGGCGCGTGAAATGATGCAGCTGATGTTCTTCCGTAATGCCCATGGCGGCGAAAACCTGATGCGCAATGGCGGCACCGCGCGTCGCGGCCTCACCCACCGTTATCTTGGCACAGCCAATCTCAAACGCTGCTGCCGCCAGGCCACGCCGATCCACGGCACGCGCGGCCGCAGCGGCAGCTACTGAAGCGGCAGAGGTTTCGGCCGCAAAAACCGCGAGCTGCTGTTGCACCGCCTGAAAGCGCCCGATCGGTCGGCCGAATTGCTTGCGTGTATTGGCATGATCCACAGCCAACGCCAGCGCTGCTTGCATGGCACCGGCAATCTGCGCTGAGCGCATCAGTGCTGTGCACAGCAATCCAGCTTCCGCACCCCAACCATTGGGCAGAACCGCATCGGCAATCGGCGCGCCGATGATGCGCGCGCGATCCCGCGGCTCATGGCCGATATTGCCGCCTTCTTCCCAGGCAAGCGCCGCTGCCGGGTAAAGCGCGATGCGCGCGCCATCAAGCAGCGCGACATGGCCGGTATAGCGCCCCCAGGGAATGACGCCGTTGCGCGCACCGAAACTCAGCGCGCCTTCGGGCGGCGTGATACCCGCCGCGGCGAGCAAGGCGCTGCCAAAAATGCCCTCCGCTAGCGGCACCGGCGCGGCATGGCGCCCGAGCACCTCCAGCAAGGGCGCCACATCCGCAAAGCCAAGCCCGACACCGCCCGCTTCTTCGGGAACCAGCGCGCCATTCAGGCCGAGTGCAGCCATGGCATCCCAGGTAGCAGCAGGCCAGGTGCCGGCTTCAACCGCGCGCAGCACCGCGACATCCGCCGCATCTGTCAGCGCGCGATCCGCTTGTTCCGCAAGTTCGGTTGCAATCTCGCTCGCCATATCAGCGCAGCCCCAATTCGCGCGCGATAATGCCGCGCATGATTTCCCGTGTGCCACCACGTAAGGAAAAGGTGGGCACAATCTGCGTCAAATAGGCATGCATGCGGCGCATATCCTCTGGCATGTCTTCGGTCGCGATCAGATCACGCACCACATTGGGCAAGGCCTGTTCGAAATCATTGCCCAAATCCTTGACCAAGGCTGCTTGCCGAACCGGGTCCTGCCCATCTTCCAACATGCCTGCAACTGCCACTGACATATTGCGCAAGGCCCAAAGCCGCGCGACTTGGCGGCCCAACGCGGGTGCTGCCGCGCCATCATGCTTCAGCGTTGTTTTCGCTGCTTCCAACAAAGGATGTGATGACAAATACCGATCCGGTCCGCTGCGTTCAAACGCCAGCTCACTCGTTGCCTGTGCCCAACCGGCGCCTTCCTGGCCGACCAATGCGTCTTCCGGCAGCATCACATCATCGAAGGTAATTTCATTGAAGCCCTTCTCACCCACCAGGTCGCGGATGGGGCGAATATGCACGCCAGGCGCGCGCAAATTGACCAACACTTGCGAAAGCCCGATATGCCGCGCGCCACCTTCCGGGGCCGGCGAGGTGCGTACCAACGCAATCATCCAATCGCAAAGATGCCCGAAGGTGGTCCAAATTTTCCGGCCATTCAGCTTCCAGCCGCCATCCACCTTTTCTGCCTTGGTGCGGAGTGATGCCAGATCACTGCCCGAATCAGGTTCCGACAAGCCGATGCAAAACGCGTATTCGCCGCTGGCGATCCGCGGCAGGAAATGGCGCTTCTGGTCTTCCGTCCCAAGCCGCAGGATCAGCGGGCCGGACTGCCGATCCCCGATCCAATGCGCGCCCACTGGCGCGCCATCAGCGAGCATTTCTTCCAGCACGATATTGCGTTCCAGGAAGCTTTTTTCGCTCCCGCCATATTCGCGCGGCCAGCACATGCCAATCCAGCCCTTGGCGCCAACCGCGCGGGTGAAATCCCGGTCAAACCCCATCCAGGATCGGGCGCGGATTTCTGGTGTAAAATTTGGCGCATGTTCCGCCAGAAATGCGCGCACTTCCGCACGCAGTTCCGCCGCGCCATCCGGCGCATCCCGCAGATCAAAACGAAGCTCAGCCATGGCGCAGCCCCCTTACAAGACGCCGGCGGCGCGTGCCGCGGCGATTTCTTCTTCCGTCATTTCGGCGAATTCACGCAGCACTGCATCCGTATGCTCCCCAGGTGCAGGGATGCCGTAGCGATAGGCGACGGGTGTTGCGGCCAGCCGCAAGGGTGATGCCGGCACCCGCACGCGCCCGCCTGCGTGATGCGGTATTTCCACTATCAATCCGCGGGCCTTGGCATGTGGATCGGCTTCCACATCGGCGGCGGTATTGATGGGGCCAGAGGTAATCTTGGCATCTTCCAAAATCGCCAGCCATTCCGCCCTTGGCCTTTGGCGCAGCACATCATGCATCATGCCAAGCAACAAATCGCGATTGGCCGCACGATCCCGGGCGCGGCGGAAACGTTCATCCTCCGCCCATGCGGGATGGCCCAGGGCGGCGGCCAGCCTGACAAATTCACGATCATTCAAAACGCCAATGACGAATTTCGCGTCCGATCCCTGAAACACGCCGTAAGGCACTGCCACCACCGCATCATTGCCGGTGCGCTGCATCAGCTTGCCGGCATTGAGCCAGGATGCCATCGGCGCCTGCATCAATGACACCATCGTTTCATAAAGGGAGACTTCACAATACTGCCCCTCACCGGTCTGATCGCGATGCCGTAGCGCGGCCAGGATCGAAACTGTCGCGGCAAAGCCCGTGAACATATCCGCAACCGGCACACCAACACGCTGCGGACCGCCGCCTGGCTTGCCATCAGCCTCACCGGTTACTTCCATCAATCCAGCCATGGCTTGCGCCACAAAATCATAGCCCGAGCGATGCGCGTAAGGCCCATCCTGACCAAAGCCTGTCACAGAACAATAGACCAAGCGCGGATTGATGGCGCGCAAATCCTCATAGCCCAGGCCATAGCGCGCAAGCGTGCCGGTGCGGAAATTTTCGATCAGCACATCCGCCTTCGCCACGATGCGCTTCAGAATCGCGGCACCTTCCACCTGCGTAAAATCCAGGCTGAGCGAGCGCTTGTTCCGATTGAGCGAGGTGAAATAGGTGCTGTCATCACTGCCGGCGACAAAAGGCGGACCAAGGGCGCGCAAATCATCGCCATTGCCTTGGCGTTCCAGCTTGACGATTTCCGCCCCCAGATCACCCAGCATTTGCGCGCAAAGCGGGCCGGCTACCACGCGGGTCAGATCGATCACGCAAAGCCCGGTCAGCGCGCCTGGCTTTGGAAGTTTGCTCATCATGCCTCAGCCACCGCGCACACGGGTGCGCAATTCGAATTTCTGGATCTTGCCAGTTGCGGTTTTTGGCAATGGGCCGAAGGTAATGTGGCGAGGCACCTTGAAGCCCGCCAGGCTGGCGCGACAGAAGGCAATGATGCCATCGCGGTTTTCCGCCGCCCCTGGCTTCAAGGTGATGAAGGCATGTGGCACTTCGCCCCATTTTTCATCCGGATGCGCCACCACCGCCGCTTCCATCACATCCGGGTGGCGATACAGCGCTTCTTCCACTTCCAGGCTGCTGATATTCTCCCCGCCCGAGATCACAATATCCTTGGCGCGGTCCTTCACTTCGATATAGCCATCTTGGTGCAGTACCCCAAGGTCACCGGTGCGGAACCAGCCATCCACAAAAACCGCTGCATTGGCCTTGGGGTTGCGGAGATAGCCCTTCATCACGGTATTGCCGCGAATGGCAATCTCACCAATTGTTGCGCCATCGGCCGGCACTGCCGCACCCGTTTCGGTATTGATTACGGTAGCCTCTTCCAGCGTCGGCAAGGCAACACCCTGCCGCGCCATGAAGGCGGCTTTTTCAGACAAGGGCAGATCATGCAAACCGGGTTGCCAGGCACATAGCAGCGAAGGGCCATAGCATTCGGTCAGGCCGTAAAGATGCGTAACGTCAAAGCCGAGATTCTCCATGGCCGCGATCACCGGCGAAGGCGGTGCGGCACCACCGGTCGCGATTCCAACACGATGCGCGAAGCGGCGGCGCTGATCTTTCGGCGCATGAATCAGCATGGTCAGCACCACCGGCGCGGCGCAGAGATGCGTGACACCATGTTCGGCAATCAGCGCGAAAATCCGCGCGGGCTCCACACGGCGCAGGCAAACATGTGTGCCCCCTTGCAGCGTGACCGCCCAGGTATAGGTCCATCCATTGCAGTGAAACATGGGCAGCGTCCAGAGATAGACGCTCTGCGCTGTCAACCCAAAAGTCAGCGCATTGCCACAGGCATTCAGATAGGCGCCGCGATGATGCGCGACCACGCCTTTGGGATCACCCGTGGTGCCAGAGGTATAGGAAAGGGAAATCGCCGCCCATTCATCTGTCGGCGGCGTCACGGCAAAAGCCGCGTCACCACCCGCGATGAAATCCTCATAGGAAGTCGCTTCAATCGGCGCACCGCCCGGGCCTTCGGGATCATCAACGATGATAACGCGCGGCGGGTTTTCCAGACCCTCCAACGCGGTATTCACCAGCGCGGCAAATTCGCGGTCCAGCAGCAGGATTTTCGCGCCGGAATGGTCCAGGATGAAGCGCACGGTGGCGGCATCCAGCCGCGTATTGATGGGGCACAGCACCGCATGCGCCATGGGCACGCCATTATGCGCTTCCAGCATTTCCGGAATATTCGGCAAGAGCGCTGCCACCACATCACCCGGCGCAATGCCGGCATCGCGTAAGGCCGAAGCCAGGCGGCGGCTGCGCTCCAGAAACTGCGCATAGGTAATGCGCCGCGCGCCATGAATGATAGCGATACGCTTGCCCCAGACATGCGCCGCACGCGGCAGGAAGGAAACCGGCGAAAGCGCCACATGATTGGCGGCGGTTTTCGGCAAATCATCCTGCATGCTTCAGCCCTTTCCCAAAACCCGAGGCGCGCTGATGGCGCAGCGCATTCGCGTTGCCTCCCGTAGCAGCGCCACCACTTCGGCGTGATGCGCGCTGCCTGGATCAAAAGCGCCTGCGCGAATTGCGGCAGCCAAGGCGCGGTCCGGTGCGTCAGTTGTGCCAGTCAGGCGCTGCATCGTAGTGCGTGTTTCTTCCATCCATGCATCATCCTGCACAGCCTCGCGCGCCGCGATCGCCATCGCATTGGCGATCATGCGCGCGGTGAAAGCATCCGTGCCGGAAAGTTTCGGCAAAATCTCCTGCAACAGCGCATCACGCGCCGTTGCGAGCAGGCTTGGGCCTTCCGGGGCCTCACGCTGCATGGGGCACCCCCGTCATATTTAGGATTTCCCATTCAAGCTCCGGCACGATATGGCCGGTCAGTGCCAGTTCCAGGCTGGTCTCCTTCCCAGACAAGTGCCGCGCGGCTTGGTCAATCGCAATCACCGCCCAGCGAATATGTGCGGCCAATTCCCACCAGGTCACACGCGCCGCATCCACCGCTTGGCCGGCTTCCGCGGCATAGCCGGCATAGAAGGAATCACGCCCACCAATGCCGCCCGCTTCATAAGCGCTGCCGAAGCGCCAGCATTTGGCGCAGAACCAGCCAAGGTCTGCATGCGGTTCGCCCCAGGCGGCGAATTCCCAATCCAGCACGGCGGTCACTCCCGCCTCCGCCAGCATCAGATTACCAGTACGGAAATCATTATGGTTGAGCACAGGCGGCAGCGGCGGCGGCGCGGTGCGTTCCAAATGGCGCAAGCCCCATTCCAAAACGGGGCGCGGCAGCGCTTGCCGATCCAAAGCGCGGCGCTGTTCCGCAACAAAGGTCAGGCAAGCATCATCCAGCGGCGCGCCCAGAAACGCCAAATCCGCCCGCGGCGGCGTGATGCGATGAATGCGCGCCAATTCGCGCCCGAGTGCCCGCACCGCAGTATCCCGCCCTCCGCAAAGCGTTTCGCTTTTCACCACGCGATGCCCCGCCGCAATGCCCTGCACGCGGCGCATGATGAAAAACGGCGCACCAAGCACGCCGGTATCGTCACACAAAAAAAGAGGTTCCGGCACTGTCACGCCCGCAGCAAAAGCTGCCTTCAACAGCGCGAATTCCGCTGATCGAGGCAAGGAAACCGCCAAGGTCGCGGCGTTATCCGTGCGCAGCACCCATGCCTCGCCACGCCCTGCTAGCGTCACATCCAAGGCCCAATTCTGCTGAATGGCACCACCGGAAAGCAAAGACATCGCGCCCAGCTCAATATCAGCCGCGCCAGTTGCCCCGCGCAGCCAATCCCTCAGCTTTGCGCGCCGCGCGTCATCCATGCTTGGGCGGACCCCAGGCAAAGAAGGAAGAACCCTCTGCCCGCAAGGTATTGGCCAGCACCATCCGATGCACTTCGGATGCGCCATCCACCAGCCGCGCCTGGCGGGCATAGCGATACATCCATTCAATCACCGTATCCTTGGAATAGCCGCGCGCCCCCAGCAATTGCAGCGCCGTATCCACGGATTTCTGCAAGGCATCCGCCACCACAATCTTCGCCATGGAAACTTCCTTCCGCGCGAAGCCGCCCTGGTCCAGCACCCAGGCCGCCTTCATGGTGAGCAGCCGGCCGATCTCGATTTCCATCGCCGCCTGGCCGACCAGGCCCTGCACGCTTTCACGGTCAATCAGCTTCATGCCGAAGGAATCGCGCTGCGCGATGCGCTCCATGGCGATTTCCAAAGCACGCCGAGACAAGCCCAGCCAGCGCATGCAATGGGTCAGCCGCGCCACGCCAAGGCGCATTTGCGTGAGCTTCAGCCCATCGCCTTCGCCCATCAACAAATGCTCATTCGGAATTTCCAACCCGTCGAATTCCAATTCGCAATGCCCGCCATGTTCTTCCGGCCCCATGATCGGGATGCGCCGCATGATCTTCCAACCTGGTTGATCGGCGCTGAACAGAAAGGCCGAAAGCCCCTTGCGCGGGTCATCCGATGTGCGCGCGATGATGATGAAAATCTTCGCATTGCCGGCGCCGGTGATGAACCATTTGCGCCCGGTGATGCGCCAGCGATCATTGCCGACACGT
>Ga0169931_10006253_pt1 | contig 18035 bp, 11 predicted proteins | sample Kivu_15m_20L_FD_129675 | JGI IMG/M metagenome (GOLD analysis project Ga0169931, IMG submission 129675) | Freshwater microbial communities from Lake Kivu, Western Province, Rwanda to study Microbial Dark Matter (Phase II) - Kivu_15m_20L... | ecosystem: Environmental > Aquatic > Freshwater > Lake... | reverse complement strand
CCTATTCTTTCGTCTTTGGAAGAAACCTTTATTTTAGCGATATCAGTCATAGGCTGTGAAAGCTTAACTATTTATCCTTCGAAGTAATCTTCGTATTTTTCCATTTATGTTTTTTTCTTACCATAACCCCAACTTATTTCGCAGAAAGTTTGTCCCTAAACGTCCAAAAATCTAATTTTATTGTTAAGTTTAAGTTTTCTCTAACCGTAGATGATACCTGAAATCTAGCCTGGAGGTGTATAAAAAATGACTTTTTGTTTGTTGGGATCAGTTTAATGGAAGCTTATTTGATAGTATCCTTTGTTGGTTCCACTTGCTTTGTTGAGACCAAACTCGATGGTGGCCTATAGACTGGCTTGAATGAAGTACCCTCTTCCGACCATGTATACGGCACTGATTGGAGGATGATGGCTTACCTGCTAGCCATAAACTGGACAGTTGTCAATGAAACACTGGTAGGTTTAGCCTAGAATAGGATTGAAAGGCTTAGCCATTTAGATGTAGAGCAGAGAAATACCTAGCCCAACTGCAAATGCCGAACTTATTCTTTATATAGGCGTGCTTTTTGTTTTGTTTTACAAAAAATGAGGAGCATATGCGAGTGACCTGCAAAGTCTCTGAAGATTTGTATCGTTTGCAAATATTTGAATAGGAAGTGAGATGTTAAGTATACTTTTGCCAGAAAATAAATTAGTTCCGATTTTCTTCACTATGCTCTTCATGACACTACTTTGAGCCTGTATCTTCTGTTAGTTGATGAAGACGAGCTCACCTTTTTAGTTTGCAACGCACTATGCTGGATCGAAGAAAGTTCCGCTTTTGAAAGAGACCAAGCTGTTATTAGAAGGCTAAGGATTCAGTTGGTAGCGATGCTTAAGTGGATTCTACACTCGAGGAGGCTAGAATAAGCAAACTTACAACCCTTTTAAATCTATTTATTCGTCTAAATATGGTATTTTTTTTATCGAATAAAAGCGTTATCCTGACATCTAATCGAAGTCTTCTTGTTCAAACTACTTATCAAGCGATTCCTAATCGAAGCCTTCGTAGCTATTCAGTATTTTGAGATTTGTGCCTACAGATGCCATAAGTCCTGGCGAAGAAGCATCTCCTACTTGAAAACACTATTTTCCTTTTATTTTTGTGTACCTACGGCACATCCAGATGTTCTACAGCATTCCTATCTGTTGATCCAACAGAGCACAGACATTTTCATTAGAAGAAAAGCTGATGTGAGCTTAAACTGCCAATTGAACCACGTCACTAATAGGTAGGGTTCGTATTCTCCAAAGACAGTATTCAATTTTAGCTCTACGTTTTGAAGCCTCATGATTGCCGTACTCTTTTGAAGAAACAGATCGATCTACTATGTATATATCTGACTCAAAGGCGAATCTGTGTCTAATGAAAACGTAGTCATAGGTCTGATTATCTTAGTACATGTCGATTTAGTGAAAAATTCTGCTCTTTTATGCTGAAATTTCACCCAACATCGTGGTCATAAACAAACAAGGCTTCCATATTTTGAAGAACTAGAAGTCCATTAAAGTGATAGCCAGCCACTAAGCATCGACTTCTCCAGGCCGAAACTAGTGAATTTTCTTCATTTTTCCAGCTTACTAGTTCCAAAATACTCCTTTTCGAATCTGTTAGTACCCTTTCCTATCGTCTAACTGACGTATTTTTTTCTATTACACCATGCTTTGATGAATTCCAGTATGCTAGAAAGATTTGATTTGTATACTTTATTGCTGAAGTATCTATCTTAATGAGTTTTTTTAATTAAAAACAATGGCAGTCGACAAAGACTTACGGCTGTTTTACAGCTACATTCCTGTTTTTAGCGATTACATGCCTGTTCTAAGTGATTTCTATCTCGGACGCAAGGCATTCTTAGAAAGTTTGTTCCTTACTGCCCTCTTTATCAGCTAATTAACTTTGTATTTGAGAATCAAAAACTGAGAAGATTCTTAACAGGAGAAACGAACACTTAGAGGATCTTCGTTATTGTGGCAGTTTTACAGAACGAAAGCTTATCTGTATTTGCAGTTGGATTGTCGCATGAGGTAGTGCTACATTTTGAGACGCAGGCCTTTTCCCTGTGCCGATATGATTTGTTATGAGAAGTTCAATACAATTCTACAAGGATTCCAGTCTTTAGTAAAGTTCTAGTTTCGGATAAGCACCAACATCTCTTCAGTTGGTATCTGAACCTACAATGTGTCCTTCTCAGCTTGAAGCTATGCCACTACCTGAAGACACTGGAGAAAATATTTGGCTCTGTCGATCTTTTAGCAAGTTCTAAAAGCCCGATCAAAAGCTTAATCGAAAGATATTCTTTATATTCCACAGAAACTGAATTTGCGCTTACCTGTCTGCTGGTCCATGTATTGCAGGAAACAGTCGGTTTGCTAGCTGCAGCGTCTAACAACTTTTTTTAGCTTTGCGATCTCGGCCATCACTTATTTTTAGGTCGTTGTAGACAACTACATCTATTTTTACAGTGATTTAATACTATTGATACGATATAAAACCATACCATGCTATATAGTATCTATATTGCACTGAATATGAACAATAAAAGTCTGAAAGGCTCTCCATATCGAAATCTTCGTAAAGGTACTAACAATTCGTTCGCTGTCAATTTCTGCTATCCGTACCAAGTAGAATACAGTCAGAAGTTTCCCCTGACTGCAACGAAACTCATCAATATAGATAAAATGAAAAATCCATCTTCGAATATAATTTTAGTCAGCGATAACGCTGTTACTGATCCACCTACAACTGTTGCAAAATGCGAAATTAATTCTCGTCAGCTCAACTCAACAACGCAAAGTCAAATATCTAAAAAAATGGCGAATTGCTTGACCCCTAGCAAGGTGAACATATGGATGCAGGACCCTTAGCAATAGTTTCATCATCCTGTAATTCATACAGGTTGGGCAGTATAGAAGCAAATGGAGTCACAAAGAGATTTACTTAAATAATACAAAAACATACAGTTTATGAAAAGATAGCTACGCAAACGAAATCAAGCTTTGAGTCTGACCACGCATTTTTCAGTCGAGTTAAGAAGAAATAATACATCGAGAAATTCGACTACTCGTCCTGATCCTTAAAAAAATCAGATTGTCTCATAGATAAAATAGAAGAGTCCGCAGCACAGATACAACAAAATGTTCACAAGATACATGATGAGTGCAAGCCAATAGCTGAGAAGATAGTCGAAGCTGGATCTAGGCGTAGTGAGAGGCCACACTGCTCAAAGAATATCCAAGTGAGCATGATAATAATAATGTTTTAATACATACAAAATAAACTAAATATCAAAAAGCAAACAGAGAAGATTTGCCGCTGCGAACATGCAGCTCTATTTCTGTGCCCATGAGCACAAAATATTATCTTTTCTTTATGGGATCCCTAAAGGCGCAGAGCTTGAATATTAGTATCAAGCGGAAAACTACGGTCAGAAGTAGTAGAAGCATTGCAACTATGATTAAAATTAATTATTATTTTCGATCTGTAAGCACTTTTCCAAGCATCCACAAGACCATGTATATCAGGTCAAAAAGACAGCTAATCGAAAGACCCAATAGAAGATGTCTGACGAAATATTGATCGTAATAGCCCAGAAAGAGCCAGTAGAGTATTAGAGAGTAAAGCAAACAGTTTAACAGACTATAACAAAATGTAAGAATAAAAAGCTCCATGCCAAGACACAATACTGTTAGCTTAAATATCCATCCCAACTGTTCATTAGGCGCATTCAGGGGCAGACTATCGTCAAGTGAAGGCAAACTAATGTCAGGCGGTAGAATCTACTAAGTCTGCAGACAGGTCATTATTTGTCGTAGTTGAATCTAAAAAGTGCGTTTGTTGCTGTTGAGCTCGTTGATTTTAAGACGAAATGCTTAAATATTGCGATTACAGGTATCCATCTACTAATAGTTAGACTATGCTTTACTACTATAATTGCGTTAAAGTATTTGTTTCTGACTAGTGAATTAAAGCAGCTCCTGTTGGTACTTGGAAATCCCTTGAGGTCCTTCTAGTTGATAAATCCTTTAGTTGAGTATAGCTATAGCTTATGACAATATCTTAGCGAATGTAGCGACTGTAATAGGCTAGCTATTGTTATTGTTTTCTGCCTATTACCATACTTCTTCAATGATTTACGAATCAAAATCCGTGCCCAAGTTTTTCCTGGCTTGTTTATTCATAACTATCGTGGCCTATTTTTTTGTAAGTGGATCCTGAGAAGAATACTTATGCAAGTAGAAAATTGAGACAATTTTTATGTAGTTACGCGAAGGACTGGCATTATTCATTCAAAGTATTATTATCACTAGAAGAATCTGAACTATGATAATATAGTTGGTATGAATAGCAGTAATTATAGTAAGATACTCTATCAAAAACGAACTTTGATCTTTATGGGATCGCTTATCGAATTCAACTTTATTTTCTATCCCTTTTTCTTTTGTTTTTAGTCATAAAGAGCTTATTAACTTTTCTTCTCTGACTCCATCTCAGGCTCTCTTCTTGACAACTATCTTGATCTTTTGTCTTATTACTAATATCTAGGTTTATATTATGTTTAGTCTTTCTCGTACTATATTCCTTTCCTTTCACGTCTATCTGGCTTTCTTTCATTCTAGCTTTCTTTTCGTTAAAAACTTTTTTATTTTGACATCTAGCTAGGTCCTTATTTCTATGCTCGATATTTAGGAGGCGGGTACTCTCGCTTCATCTACTATGCTACACTTTTATTCTAGGCAAATATTTTTCTTCTGGATTTGCGAAAAGATTGATTGTTAGTTTGTCCTTAATCTCTTATAAATGGTTCGGTTTGGCTGGGCTGAATGCCCTGATCTCTGAGGCCAGGCTTTAGACTAGGTTGGACTTCTTTGTCGTGTTTGGAAAAGGAAGCCATTTGTACAGCTTGACTTTTTCTATCTAGATCGTTTATTTGTATTTATTTATTAGTAAAAGCTATATCTCGATTAGTTGTCGGTGGCTACGAAGGGTGCACGCTGTCTCTGTTGTTCATCCAATCATGTTTGTACATCTTTCGCATGACGTAGTGGGTCAAAGTCTTGCTGGCCATACTACTGGCTCCATCTTATTTCTGAAGCTTTGATTCTATCATGAGACTGGGCTCTGGCTACATTTTTTTCTTTCTAAACGTGCCCTGTCCAAAATGCGGTCTTTCTTTTTCTTCTGACTACGCTTCTATATCTTCAAAATCTTTTTAGTAACCTATAATTTTAGGCGGATCTTTATTGTTAGGAAGTCGATCAATTACTATGCTTTTTTTCATCAAAAACTTGATCAAAAAGATGATCACAGCCACTACGAATGCGACTCCAGATAGAGCCAATCCTACTATTAGCCATGTTTCGAAGCCATTTTTACCTGCGAGGATGCTGCCGACGACGATTCCGATGAGTCCTAGTGCCCCGAAGAGCATCAAAAAGGCTAGAAGAACTTTATTGGCTGATAGTTTTTATAGCAGATCGTCGTAGGAATTGCATTTGTTGGCCAGGCTGAACTAAATTTCCATGCGCTGCTGGCACACCTAGCAAAAAATGTTAAATTTTTAAGGGTGTTCTTGATTTGTTTCGTTGTAGACTTGTTAGAATTTGACAGTGACCCACTTTTCCATGCACTAACGATGCACGTAGCGAGTGTCTCCCGCGCAGCCACATGGTGCAATATGTTTGTACTTGTTGAAGGGATTGAGAGAGTGGCAGAAGCGGCATTCGACTTTGAGCAGATCACCTTGAGGATTGAGGTTGTGATGATGGATGAAGCGACGGTCGGTCATCGCCGCTTGTTATAACTCGAAATAAATGATAAACAGCCTATAGTCTAACACCAGTATTTATATAAGATTGATAATTACCATGAGCATCAAATAAAAAATATATATTTAGAATAGATTTATTAGCATTATTAGATTGAAGAGTATTTATTCTAATAAGTCTTACTGTGTTTTTTAAAAAATAGTAAAAATTTTAATTGCAAAAATAGCAAGATATGAAAATCACATCTCTACAACTATCCGTACTCCCATCAAAAATCCAAATAGTAGTCTCCATCCGAACACCAGAACCAGTACACTAGTCAAAATTACTCCGCTTACTAACAGAGCCTTTTCTACTGTCTAGACTTGCCTAAAGCTATCCTAATTATATCCGATTAGTTTCCAGCTCAGCCACCCTAGCATCACCACGCATAGCATCAAACCCATCAGACACAGCCAGAAAGGACAGGATTTGCGTTTAATTGACCTTCGGATAGCGTTGCAAGATAGACATGTTCGTGAGGTACTATAGTTGATGAGTAGTCCTTTGCTGCAACTATCGCACACCAGGGCCTACTACCACATTTTATCTATCTATATATTCTTTGTTATTTGATTTTGTAGCTGCAATTATAGGCATGAAGAATGATACCTGAGGTTTCGACAAGGGCACGGTGTCACGAGAGGTAAAGCAGAGTTGGTCTGGCAAACAACGCATAACGATTTGTCTGAGGCTTTGAGCTATTATTGACATTTGAGCTAATTTATGTTCTAATTAAACTAGTTTAGGTGAGCGTGGGTGTTTGACAAGCTAACATCGATATTCTCCAGTTACATTAAGAATATTATATATCTTATCTATTCATCAGAAATAATAATAAAATAACAAATTCAAGGCAAAAAAAGCTCTAATATTCTATTGAGCTCATGTGAGTCTTTTTCCTTATGTCGCTTATCAAGCCTTTATTCTAATGTTGCTGTTATTAAAAATAAAAAGTACAACTAATAAGTATTGAATGATGTGTTGTAGATAGCTAAGGTTGTGTCTGATATTATATGATCACTGGGAAGCTGGTCTACTCATGAACAGGCCCATAGGAAAATTGAAAGGGACCTGAAACGGGGGCATGCTCATTCCCATCCCATAATGTGCATACTGCGGACCATAGAAAAGCAGTGGGGGCATCATGATCATCGGAGGAATAGGTCTTCTAACTGCCGGTGGGGGCCTTGGTGGAGGCTGAAGAGGACTCTCCGAGACCGCATCAAATTCTTTTAGATATTGCGGTTAGATGACTTTTTTTTTGTAAAGGATCTTTCGGAAGTCGGCCCGACAAAGAGGACAGTTACCCTGTCGCTGAGTGAGTTATAGAGTTACCCGGCCCCACTTGGAAAGACACCTGTAGCAAAAATTATGGGAACACTACACAGTTTGACACTGAGTGAAAGCGAAAGTACATTGGTAGGTCTCACCATGCAAATTGGACAGTCCTATACAACAGAAGAGGCCTTCTTTGATGTTTTCGGCATTGTTTAAAAGCTAATGGTAATATAATATTAATAATATGTAATAAAAAAGGGGTGTTTTTGTCGAGAGAGAGAGTAATTATTTTTTTATATTATAGTAATGATGCGAAACGACGTTTCTCAAAGGATTTTGATAAAATCAAATTAGAGACATTTTAAAGGCCAAATAGCCTTTTTTGGTATTGATCTTAGGTCTCAAAGAGGTAAAGACCATCTTATCATTGAATTTTTAAAATGAATAAGAAAAATTGAATTAAATATGTAGTTTCTTCAAAGATACATATTGAAAATCATTCCAAATAATAATTAGTATGCAGCTTCAGTGATTTATGATAAAATTTCTTTCTTTTTGCTTTTTTAAATGAAGTTCAATCAAATATTATATTTTTTGTAATAATACGAAGGTGTAATCAACTACCGGAGATCTTGCGCATCTCCATCAGCATGCTCTAATACTCATTTGCGCTGTTTCTGTAGCTGCCAACTCGTTTATGCGTCTATACTATCGGAGAGTACTCTTCTTGGATCACATCATATGAAGCCTTACCTGCTCTTCCGCCCTAAAGGGACTCAACTTTTCTCTGTAGAAAAGTCACCTACTATCTAAGTCTACGCTTTTCCTCGTCGTCTGACTTGCCTTCCTTGATCTTTAACAGGCGAATAGTGTCTCTGCGGATGGCCTAGCCCTGCTCATACAGTACGTTGAAATCAGGAAGCACTCCCTGACCTTGTTGGGCCAAAACTCCTTACAAATATGCAATTTTTCTATAAAGAGCCTCTACGTCAGCTGGAGGCTGGTTGGCTGCCACTCCGCGTCTATATCCGTCTAGAGCCTTTTATAGATCCTGAACTCTTCTGATTAAAGCGTTCTTTTCCTCCTTGACTTTTGCGATTTCAGCCTGGGCTCTTCTTTAGATTTCCTCTATGACTCTCAGGGCTTCGTCGTTGAGAGTGACGTGGCTGTTCTTGCCAATGATCGATCCAATATCCTGATGCAGTGACTCTTCGTTGTGAACAGTTCTGATTGGTGTGAGATTGGCAGGTAGAGGAGTGTGCTGTCCTTGAGGTGCGGCTGAATCCTGATGAGTCAATAAAAGATCTTGAATGCCTTTTTCAGCCTAGATGACGCCAGCGATGTCACGAGTAGCTGCATGATTCTAATCACGACATAGTTCAACAATTTCTTGAAGCCTATTTTTAAGCTATCTTTTTTTACTTGCATGCCTGGAAGAGGCCGGAGCATGATCTTGAGGACCTCTATTGCTATAGCGAGAAGGCTGATCACGATAATTGCTATAACTCATAACGGATTTAGAACTATTATAAGTATATATATCATGATACAAATTAATTCATATGAATGTTATTTAGTTGAATACTTATATCTATACAAGTATAAATAATCATTTTTATACGTAGCCGCCTTAGAGTCAGTCTGCTGCTATAGATTCACTTTACTAATGGAAAAATATTAGCGCTATCAAAGGCCATGTAAATTCGGTCTCAAATGCAAAGATCTGCTCAAAGGATTTTGCAAATATGAGCACTCTGAGCAAGATATATAGGGTTTACAAAGTCATCAGATAAATAGATAGCCGAATTTCAGGCCAAGAGATAACAAGCACTAAGTTCGAGGTCACAAGGTTAGAATGTTTAACTAAGAAAAATACAATAAAAGAAACAGCTATAGAAACTTTGAGCATGACAAACCCAGATATTAAAACTCAATAAAACTCTGTGGAGACTATCACATGGATATGTGCTAAAGACAAAGATGTAAATTCAAACACGACTTCAACTTCGGCTAATAATAAATAATCCGAAGACTATTTTTTTCAAGAAACATACCTTCACACATAAAAAGCAAGCTAAGTAAAGTTTAGGGACCTACTAAATAATATTTTAGCGTAAGAGTCAATAACGTTGTATAGCTTTACGACTGGAACGTCGATACTCAACTTATTAAAATCAACGAAACAGTACTGCCTTAATAAAATTTTCATTTTTTCATGCAAAAAAAGTAGTATATATATTTTGCTTACGATAGCAACATAGCCACTACTATAGGTTTTTACGATATGAGTAATGACAGACTGATACTTATCGCTGATGCTCACAGCGGCAAGGTTACAGGCATGACGCATTTTAGCAATCTGCTAATAAGCTTATCTATAGACGGCAAGCTGCAAGTGTGGCAGCCATAGAAAGAAACTTACGTATGGAACAAAGAGTTAACATAGCAAATCGCTGATAATGTTTTTAGCGAAACTAGAAAAGATCTACAGTTGTTGTGGCTAAGTTTGTAGACGATTGGCGAGAGCACGGTATTGCTGGTGGGAACTAACGATAATCGAATTTTAATTCTAAGTGAATGCTTCGAGTACAGATAATTCAATCTTGCTTAAGAATATATGGTAATTTTGATGTTATTGAGAACAAGATTTACAAAATCATAAGCTACACTTTCGAAAAGATTCCACACTTGGCACTGCTCATATGGAGCAACGATCACACAGTATCGACAGTTTTGTCATTAGATTTGTTGAACCATGAAAGAAAAGTGCTCAAAAGAGTGCATAATGGAGGCTAGATGATGCGCAATATTCACGTGATGTAGGTCATAGGATAGTACTTGGTGCTGGGCGATCTGAAAGGAAAGCTGATGGTGTATCGAATAGATGACATGGAAAACGCAGTGGGTCAAGTGCAGCATCAGGGTAGCATCGGAGACATTATATACTTGAAGTCAGTCATCGAAAATAGCTCAGTAGAATTAAGATTGCTTATAGTTTTATAGAAAAAGAGTGAAGATACTGAAGGATCTCTAGGAATCTACTTAATCAAATGATCGAATCCATGATTAAATATAATTTTTTTACTTTTTACTATTTTTAAACAATATTTTATCATATTTTAAATTTAGCCTCGATGTTCCCTTTCTGATCAGTCCAATATTGCTTATATCGGCGATCTAATCTATTGTGGCACTACCACATACACTCATAATGCTATTAGTTGATCAAAGATGCACATCCTTTACTGCAATTCTACAGTTTTTTCTTAGAATAAAAATTTATATTGTCCAAAAACTTTTCCACTCCTTGGATTTACTATTCACACTTTTTCTTGCAGGTACGTAGCTACTGTAATCTTTACATAACTAGTTCAGGATCAGTTTATTTATGTTCATGGTAATCATAACATCCCACTATGCATTTCACTCTTCTCACCTGTATGATCAATACTTTACCTTCACTTGAGTCATATCTTATAGAATATTTTTATTTATTGTCGTCATTATTTGTTTAAGATGAAGCTGCACTGATGCTTGGTAGGCTTTCAACTATGATTACTTTACATCTGAGAGAAGTTTTTATACCAATTTCATATAATTTATAATTAGCTAAGGTGCATACTATTACTACCTATATAAAAGAAAGATTTATATATAATTGTTGTATGCAAACTAGAACCAAACCTCTCTTGGTGTTCGGCACCAGGCATGGAACTATATTCAATCTGACTCCCTCACATTTACCCAAAATTCCAGGAATTCAACTATCAGTTGGCGATTTCTACGATAGTAAGTAGACTCTTAATGCTTTTCCTGAGCAAATGACCTTGAAATCGTTTTTGGGGTTTGACCTAAAAACAGTCAGTTACTTGAGTCCTTATGATTTTTACAAGAAAGAGGGTATGACTGGGTGTGATAAAAACAGTGTGGTAAAAATCAAGTGCAACAAAGGATACACGCCATTCACAGCATAAGACTACGATTAGATCGCAAGAATGATCAAGCCTGACTACTTGGTCACTCTGACTTAGTACCCGGCCTCCCAGAAAGGTCATCTTCAGAACTCCAACAAATCGCATAAAAGGGCCATCAACAAGACCATCAACTACCTCCAAAAAACATAAAAACCCAAAGAACCAACTAAATTGTTAGCAGCCATCCATGGAGGTACCAACCTGGATTTGTCGAATAGAAGTCTAGAGCTAGTACTTGAGCATTAGACCAAAATAGATGGACTTGTGTTATGCGATATGTGCGATGGAGAAACTATTGAATAGAGAGAAAAAGTATACAATAATATGCTTGGCAGACTTAAGTAAACCGAAAAGAAAGATTTTGTACTAGGTTTAGCTGGACTGGGCAAGATACCAGACATATAGCATGCGCTTAGTTTCGGCTTCAGCATCTTTGAGGTCAACTATCCTTTTTTGCTTGCATAGCAACATAAAGGGCTTGTGAGACAATAAGACGGATCTTTTAAATAAGTATAACCTGTTCTTTCGACATAATTAAAGCCTTTAGATGTGAAATGCAAGTGCTATGCGTGTTCGAGACATAGCTAATCATACATAGCCCATTTGATAGCCTGTCACGAGCTCAATGCCAAAATTTTACTATCTATTCATAACCTACAAATGTATTTGGACTACTTAGGCACTTTCTAATGATTAGTATATGTATTTATATAAATTTTTGTTATAATTTTTTAGATTAAAATGATGAAAAAGTACAGATATGAACGTACCTTTACGTAGTCAAGCGGTTAATAATAGTTTTTAAGCGATAAAAAGATCATTTTGTTCATGCGGTTTCTGAAGGTTTTTGCGTTTTTAATAGTTTTAATAACCGTTTGGTTAGTCTACTATCTGTACACATATTAAATGAAAAAAATAACCTATAGGCACAAATAAGGTTAAAATCATATTTAATTTTAAAAAACTAGTGATTTCAATCAAAAAAACTTAGAATTTCAAGAAAATAAGGTTAAAAATCAAGGAAATTTCGAGTGGGATACATCGATTCAATATGCTAAGCATTTTAAGATATAAGGCAGAAAAATCATAAGGAACTTAGACGATCGTCGTTTCTACCAAATTACTAGTCTTCATCCTCTTCCTCTACAGTCCACTACAGTTTTTCGTTTGCTAACATACGGTAGACCGGCAAGCTATATTTTTTTCGGCATTATTACATAGAAAAGAAAGCAATAGCAGTTCAGTGGATACTATGGACCCGATCAGACATAATCGATAGGTTACAAAACAGGTGCTAACTCTCCAAGACTACAATTGGCGAAGATTGGACTTGGAGCAATCAACATAGATGGAAAATAGTAAGTAAAAGGAGATGAATCTTTGTTCGTGCCTTAAGGAGGACTTCTAACTATGCAGGTAGACCTTTCTGTTCCAAAAATAACTTTTATTAATCAACTTAATAATACTGTACGTACCCACAACTTAGCTAAGCACTTTCAATAGCAAAATGTATATGTGTATGCGACGACCATTTTCCCTAAAGATTCAATAGAAATAATACAAGAATGATAGAAAGTATAGGTTTAATATTGAAATTCATAGAAAATTTAGTTTAGATAATCATTTTTGGCTGTACAGGTGTGTGCAGTTTTCTTCTAGGGCGTATCTCTGGTCTGGGGTGAGCTTGGCATTCATGCGATTTAAGGCCTTAGTGATTTTGGTGCATTTTTAGGCCAATTAAGGAAAAGAAATAGTTCCTACCGGTGCGTTTCCCAGCTCTGATTTGAAGTCTTTGAAAAGTTTGTTTGCCACCTATATCTTGCTCTTGAGTTCTGTGAACATTCTTTTTTCATTTTTCTTGAAACTTACCACAAAATCTGCGAATTCTTTCTAACAAGCAGAAATGCTTACGAAGCCATTCATATGTCCACAAAGATCCATTAATTCGGCCAAAAAATACAGCTTTTCTTTGATTTCAAGCAAGTTCCATACCGAAATACTATTTGTTTCTAGACCTTTGAATTTGTGCTATATTGTTGTAGTTGTGTTGTGAAGGGTTTAGTATAATTTTCTTTGATCTTGAGGCGGAGGGCTCCACATTCCAAGCATTTTACTGACATTCTGACTAAGAGTTTAAAACCACTATTTGAAGTTTTTATAATGCAGATCAACCCAAGAAACGACATTGGTCCATACAAACGAGTTCATAACGCTGAGCATGACTCTACACACAACTATCTGCTCGATGCTGTCCAATGGATCTTTAAAGCAATCGATTTGAATGGGTACCATAACATCGACTAGCGGTCTTTGATCTTTGCATATGAAGCTTAGATGTCTCCATTTCTTAAGTATGGGCTTGAACATCAGACAAAACCTAGTGACTTCTCTTTTAGTTTCAAGGTTCTCAAACACATGAACACCTATTTTGAACGCTTTTATGTGAAAATTTTTGTTTTATTTCTTTTCCACAAAGTTTCTGATATCGTCCATGTTACATAAAATAAGCTCTTTTTTTGCTGTATTTAATTTTTAAAGCTTTTCTTAAAACTATTCTTGAAAATTTTACTAATTATGTATTCTGTCATTTTGTAATTCACGAATCAGAGAATATTCTTGGCAATAGTCAAGTGCACTAATGACTTTTTATTTGAACTCTTACAAATCTCTGCGAATACTTCTGTCTTGCTCGCTGTATTCCTATATTTTGTTGATCACTTGAATTAGAATTTTATGAATCGTATGATGGAGCAAAGAAAGTTGTGAACACTGCCTGAGAATTCCAAAAAAATAATATCGAAATCTGTCACCTTTGTATCTCTGCTCTGTATTGTAACTGCCAGTAACACTTAAAGACATTTCTAACTGGACTGCTATCGCACCGAACATCTAAAAACGATCAAGAAATTTCTAACGCCAATTCGCATCATCTAGGTTAGGTTGTTTATTGTGGCCTTTCCATACTTTCAATACATAATAACAGTATTGGGGCAAATTTTTTTAATCCAGCTCATCGAGTCTATGAGAATGTATTCCTACCCTCAAAATATTCATGTGAAATTAAACACTGATTTGATTTCTGCAAATGTCTAGCACTTTTATTGCCATCCTTAGCATACTTTTGGTCATTTTCTAAGGATTTTTGTCCCACCATTTACTCAAACTTTATATCACTATCCTACTAATTCTGATGTACTGAATATTTAGATAGAAAGGCAAGTTAGGTTTCGATTCTACAACTTACTTCTATCTAAGATAAACTGCAAATTTCATGACTTAGTGGGCTGATAAAACATTCACTTAGTTGATTTGTCCTAGCGTATTGCCAAGGTACTAATAGTAACGCTGTATAACTATCTACACGTATCTATCTCCGTATTCTGACATGATGTTGAGAATAAAAATAAGGCTCAGATTAGTGTTCTGCTGGAGGTGATTTCCGAAATACTACTCCCACATTTGTTTCATAAGCTCGCTGAGGTTATCTTAGTTATTATTAGGCTTGAACAGTTCGTGATAGATCATTATTTTTTAGTCTAAGGGTATTTGTGACTCATGAAGCCACATGTCGATACGTACATGACCTGAGGATAACTTCTCTTTGATTTAACTATATACAAAGTCAAAACTATTGTTTCTATCGATGCCCAGGCTACTGTTGTAATTGACCTGAGTTGAAAACATGCTGATCCACTTTTTGATGAGAATAATCCTAAAGAAAAACTAAAGCAAAAGTTTTTTTTGTTAAACCTAAGCTTGGCGCATTTGTGTCACTAAACTAAGAAACTGGCCTTGGTAATTTTAGAAAATATTCATGATTTCTTGATAGATTTTGTTTTCATTTTGATTGATTAATTTTGTAACCAAGTGCGATACTATTTGAGTCATAATCGGAGAGAATTCGGGTATTTTTAATAGATTTTAAGCCCAGCTTGAGAGCATTTATTTCGATGAAATTTCTTCTTTGATTGTTTCCATCGCTTGATTTATGTGTTTTTTAGCATACGTGCTAAGTATTTCAGCAAAAAGCTATCTTTTTAACTTCAAAAGACATTAATTAAGATTTTTAACAGCCTACTAAATGTCGACATTTTTGTTTTTGAGAGAATGCAGACATGTCCAAATATGCTATAGGGTGGTGCCGGTGTATGAGGGCAGCTTTGGCATCATATTCATGAAGAATTTTACCATTGTTTTAGCAAATTCTTTAGCTTCTTGCTGCGCACTGTATTTCTTGTGTTCCTTCATCAGTGTTGTATAGTCTTGTACTGCTATCGACGAGCACACTATGTTTTTGAGGCACTAGAGGGAAGTTTTTACTATTGACCCTTTTTGGTAGCTAGGAATGTATCTGTAGAGTAGCTCACTGTTTTTCCTTTAGAGCGATTGCAGATCCTTCTAAGTCAGTTTTCTAAGATGACCCAATATCCATGTATATTTATCCCCTGAGCGTTCTCCAGAATTCAAGGCGGCCTTGTAGAGCTATAAAGTAAGGACAAAACAGTCTTTATCCTTGAAAATTTTCATAAGATTTTGATAGGCGGGCTTTGAGACTAATTTTTTAGGCTATTAAAGTTTCAAAACTAGCAGGCAAACGTATAGGCAGTGGGAGAAAGTCATCTATCTTTTTACTAATTAGATTCTATTGATGTAGGTCTCGATTGATTCTGCCCATTCTTTGCTTAGAGTCGGCACGGGCTAAAGGGACCTTAGAGCTGCCTAAAAATCGATTACAAGGTTGTTTTTGAGTAGTTGATATATGTCCTTGAGATGTCCTCTGCAGTCTTCCTATCTTAGGACATTTCTCTGCAAAAGTTCACTTATTTCCAGTTCGTTAAGCTGGATCTTTAAAACTTCTGGCAATTATCTCACCATTTCGTCTTTGATATTCCTTAGTTATTCTTTATCTCTAGTTTCTTTCTTTGCCTCCCATATTTTTTTGAACATTATCACCATCTTTTCTTGTAAGGATTGACTAGATCGATTGATATATCGAAGATTGTTTTAGAGTAGTCGAAGCCAGACTGGCTACATCTCTTTTTCGAGGTCGAGCTGTCCTCTCAGACGATTAGCTGAACCACTTTCCAGAATGATGTTATAGATGTCTAAGAGGACTATTTTGTCTTCCTAAAGGAAAATCTAAGCTTTTTTGATCATCTAGTGAGTAGGTTAGATTATTTGTGTAGGCAAGGAAGGCGGTGGCAAGAAGCTATTGGGCTTAGGAGTAATCGAGAAGAGGTCAGTGAGCACTTTTGTGGCTAAGTAGTAGCTTTTGAGAACATCAACATTGAATTTGGCTCTGATTTCCTGGCAAAGCTTCGAGAAAGGATGTTTTCTAAGGCATTCCTCTAAAGTTTGGTTTATTTTGTGTGTTGTAGGCTAGTACCATTCTAGACCTTTCTTGATTCTCTCTAACTGAGTCCGATCTAATGTGAGTTTATTCCAGTCCAGGCCGCTTCTGAGCATCTGTTGAAGATCAGCATTAGTGTGGGCTATGAGTTTGTAGGTTTTGTCTAGAGCTTGATGTTTTCTCTCAAAGTCCTATTTTGTTTTTTGCATCTTCAATATCTATGTTTGCGGTAGGTGGACCTGAATTCTTTCCGGGTTTATATCTGAGAGTTTTTTGATATTTTGATCCTTGATTTAGATGGAGCAGTTGACACCGTTGACAGTTACTCCAAGACCGATGCGGGAGTTGGCGCCAATATTCATGGCGATTTGCTAGTTTGGCTAGCTTTGCCCTTCCTGGGCGAAGGGCAGCTGTGGACGAGGATGGTGGTTGATTCCTGGCACCGATCTGGACTCTTCTTGTCTTGGGGGCTGAGGCGGAATCATCTGAACCATGCTGAAGTTGTTGGGTCTGTTCTAGGGATCGCTGTTGAAGATGTTTCCTTCCTGAGGCCTGGAAGACTGCTAACCAATCATTTGGGTCAGTCTGAGTACCGAACCAGGATTCGTACCTTTACTACTAATGAAGGGGTTGTTCGACATTGCCTTATAATTACAATGGACTAGCTTAAAATGCCTGATATAACTGCATACTATCATAATTGCCTCTCTATTACGTTAATCTATCATTAACAAAACTTCAAAGAAAAAATCATAAAATTGATATTATTTTTGTCATATTTGTCAACTATTAATATATTTATTGACTATTAATAGAGAAAGCTATTACTTGAATAGGTCATTGTGCTTCCTTCATCTTGTGCTGATTGTAGTCGAGTCTTTCATCAGGTTTCGGCTAGGGAAGACATCCACTTGCCTACAGTCTAGAAGCCCCTTTATCTTTTGTTAATCTCATGTTCTGATTATCTATAGTTAGCATCAGGAGTTGTTTCTTTATAGTTGGATTGAGGATGGTGGAAGTTTATGACAGGCAATTACTTCTCAAAGACTTCTTTCAAAGTTATCTGCTCTTGTCTCTCCAGCTATTGTCTTCTTATCTAAAAACTCACTTTTACTCGCTACAGTGCCTATTTCAATAATCTTTCCATTTCATCGAGTTATTTTTCAAAATCCTTAGTTTGCATGTTTGTCTATTTACTATATACTGATTTCTTGAGCTCTAGATCTATAGAAATGCGACCTATTTTATTTGCGAATAGGCTTGATGAACCTAAAGAAAAGTTAAAGAATTTTGGCAAGTATAAAAGCCATTTTTTTTTCTGCATATTTTTATACTTAAGCTCTAAGTGATTGATTGAGTTGGATTGTGAGAATAGTCGGCAGAGAGCCAAAAAACAGGTTTATCGACAGTGACCTTATCGTCGCAACCTTAAACAATCCTTTTTCTATCAATTATATTTGTAGTAGATTGGAAAGTTGATAAGATATATAAAAATATAAATACAACATAAATTGCTGCAAATGTTTGTTCAATCATGCACATAAGCCAATTTCTTATTAGAATTGGGGTTGGGGTTGGGGTTGG
>Ga0169931_10006252_pt1 | contig 18037 bp, 15 predicted proteins | sample Kivu_15m_20L_FD_129675 | JGI IMG/M metagenome (GOLD analysis project Ga0169931, IMG submission 129675) | Freshwater microbial communities from Lake Kivu, Western Province, Rwanda to study Microbial Dark Matter (Phase II) - Kivu_15m_20L... | ecosystem: Environmental > Aquatic > Freshwater > Lake... | reverse complement strand
TTCTTCGCGGCCGGTGCGGCTTTCTTCGCGGCCGGTGCGGCTTTCTTCGCAGCCGGTGCGGCTTTCTTCGCAGCCGGTGCGGCCTTCTTCGCAGCCGGTGCGGCCTTCTTCGCAGCCGGTGCGGCTTTCTTCGCAGCCGGTGCGGCTTTCTTCGCGGCCGGTGCGGCTTTCTTCGCAGCCGGTGCGGCTTTCTTCGCAGCCGGTGCGGCTTTCTTCGCAGCCGGTGCGGCTTTCTTCGCAGCCGGTGCGGCTTTCTTCGCGGCCGGTGCGGCTTTCTTCGCGGCTGCCTTCGTTGTTGTAGCCATGATCAACTCCTTGAAATGATGTTGCGTTGGGTGAGACCCGTGAGATCACGCCCGATCGCTGGGCGCCGAACGGGCCATTCATCGGCGCAGCCCGACCGCCGCCCTCTGGGGCGGTTCGTTCCTACGCTAATGAATTCGGAAAGGCCGCACGTCGCAGGGCGGCAAAAAAAAGGCCGATCCAGCGGGGGAATCGGCGCAAATTCGAGAGGGAGGGGGTCCCTGTCCGCCCAGTGAGCGAACGCCTGATGCCGCAAGGCGGACTGCCCCTGCGGTGGCTTCGCCCGCAACCTGAAACAGGTCGCCACCGAGGGGGGGCTGGATATCAATCCCAACTGAGCGCACCTCCAGTCTGATACTCGATGACACGCGTCTCGAAAAAGTTTCTTTCCTTTTTCAGGTCGATCATCTCGCTCATCCAGGGAAACGGATTGTCCTCGGCAGCAAAGAGTTGCTCGATTCCAATCTGCTGGGCACGTCGGTTCGCAATGAAGCGCAGGTAGGCCTTGAACTGCGAGGCGTTGAGTCCCAGCACACCACGAGGCATCGTGTCCTCGGCGTAGGCGTACTCGAGGTCGACCGCACGACCAAACAGCCCCCGGATCTCTTCGCGGAAGGCAGGCGTCCAGAGGTGTGGGTTTTCGAGCTTGATCTGGTTGATGAGGTCAATACCAAAATTGCAGTGCATCGATTCGTCACGCAGGATGTACTGATACTGCTCGGCCGCACCGGTCATCTTGTTCTGACGGCCGAGTGCCAGAATCTGTACGAACCCAACGTAGAAGAACAAGCCCTCCATCAGGCAGGCGAATACGATCAGCGAGCGCAAAAGCTTCTGGTCATTCTCCGGGGTGCCCGTTTTGAAATGGGGGTCGGTGAGTGTATCGATGAACGGGATCAGGAACTCATCCTTGTCGCGGATCGACTTCACCTCATGGTAGGCGTTGAAGATCTCGCCTTCGTCGAGACCCAGCGATTCGACGATGTACTGATACGCATGCGTGTGGATCGCCTCCTCGAAGGCCTGACGCAGCAGAAACTGTCGGCACTCCGGCGCCGTGATGTGGCGGTAGGTGCCCAGCACGATGTTGTTGGCCGCAAGCGAGTCAGCGGTCACGAAGAAGCCAAGATTGCGCTTGACCAGACGACGCTCGTCTTCAGTCAGTCCATTAGGGCTTTTCCAGAGCGCAATATCCCGACTCATGTTGACTTCCTGCGGCATCCAGTGGTTGGCGCAGGTGGCGAGATATTTGTCCCAGGCCCATTTGTACTTGAATGGGACTAACTGGTTGACGTCGGCGCCGCCGTTGATGATCAGTTTGTCTTCAACGCGCACGCGTCGGTCATGGTCCGCTACCGAGGCTGCGTGGGCCGCGCCTGCGGTCCCCAGCGGGTCCGAGGCGGCGCCGTGAGACTGGGGCGATGCGAACGGGTATGCGCGCACGGGCGGCGCTGCGACGAGTGGTTCATCCCATGACAACATTGATTCGCTCTTTCAAATCGGGTGGACTGGAACAGATGACAAGCATGAGACCCGTCGCACTCATTCTGCGAATGTTACGGATCTCATGCGGGCAATGCAATGGATGCGCGAAGCGCTTACTGACAGGCCTCGCATTCGGGGTCGTCGATCGCACAGAATTTCGGCGTGATCGGATCAGTCCCCGTGTTGCGTGCGGGTGCTGCTTCGATCGATGAAGCACTCGAGTAGCTGAAACCTGCCGAGGACATGCCGTCCGCCGACACCGCATTGAGTTGCCCAATCTTGTCGGTGGTCGACTTTTCGGCGTGGGTCGCGCCGAGGGTGCGGAGGTAGTACGTCGTCTTGAGTCCACGCAGCCAGGCCAGCATGTAGGTGTCGTGCAGGCGCTTGCCCGAGGCCCCTGCCATGTAGATGTTCAAGGACTGGGATTGATCGATCCATTTTTGACGACGCGAGGCGCATTCAACCAACCAACTGGGCTCCACCTCGAACGCAGTTGCATAGATCGCGCGCAGATCCGCCGGAATGCGATCGATACGCGCGAGCGAGCCATCGAAGAACTTGAGGTCGGCGACCATCACCTCGTCCCACAGTCCCAGCGCTTTCAGATCGCGCACCAGATAGTCATTGACCACGGTGAACTCGCCCGAGAGGTTCGACTTCACATAGAGATTCTGGTAAGTGGGTTCGATGCAGGCTGATACGCCGATGATGTTCGAGATGGTCGCCGTCGGCGCAATCGCCACGCAGTTGGAGTTGCGCATGCCGTGCTCACGAATGCGCGTGCGCAGGCTAGACCAGTCGAGCTGCTCGGTCTCATCGACCTCAACATGGCCGCCGCGCTGTTCGCGCAGAATCTTGAGGCTGTCCTGCGGCAGAATGCCCTGGTCCCAGAGCGAACCCTTGAAGCTTGAATAACGGCCACGCTCTGCCGCGAGCTCGGTCGATGCCCAGTAGGCGAAGTAGCAAACCGCCTCCATCGATTGGTCGGCAAACTCGACCGCCGCGTCGCTCGCATAGGCCACCCGCATCTGATGCAGGCAATCCTGGAAGCCCATGATGCCCAGACCGACCGGGCGATGGCGCAGGTTGGCATTGCGCGCCTTGCCGACCGCGTAGTAATTGATGTCGATGACATTGTCGAGCATCCGCATCGCGGTGCTGACGGTGCGCTTGAGCTTGTCGAGATCGAGCTGCCATTGGCCGCTCACCCGATGCATGTGCGCGACCAGATTGACCGAGCCCAGGTTGCAGACCGCGATCTCGGCATCGCTCGTGTTGAGCGTGATCTCGGTACACAGATTGGAGCTGTGCACCATGCCCACATGCTGCTGGGGGCTGCGCAGGTTGCAGGGGTCCTTGAACGTGATCCAGGGGTGGCCGGTCTCGAAGAGCATGGATAGCATCTTGCGCCACAGCTGCACCGCCGGGATCTTGCGAAACAGTTTGATCTCGCCCGCTGCCGCCCGCTCCTCATAGCGGAGATAGGCTTGCTCGAACTCGGTGCCGACCTTGTCGTGCAGGTCACGGCAATCCGAAGGTGAAAACAGCGTCCACTCCGCGTTCTCCATCACGCGCCTCATGAACAGATCGGGGATCCAGTTTGCCGTGTTCATGTCATGCGTGCGACGGCGATCGTCGCCCGTGTTCTTGCGCAGTTCGAGAAACTCCTCGATGTCGAGGTGCCAGGTCTCCAGGTAGGCACAGACCGCACCCTTGCGCTTGCCGCCCTGGTTGACGGCCACCGCGGTGTCGTTGACCACTTTCAGGAAGGGCACCACGCCCTGGCTCTTGCCGTTGGTGCCCTTGATGTGACTGCCGAGCGCACGCACCGGGGTCCAGTCGTTGCCGAGTCCGCCCGCGTACTTTGCGAGCAGTGCGTTTTCCTTGATGGCCTCGTAGATGCCGTCAAGGTCGTCCGATACAGTGGTCAGATAGCAAGACGAAAGCTGCGAGCGTTGAGTGCCGGCGTTGAAGAGGGTGGGTGTCGAACTCATGAAGTCGAACTTCGACAGGAGCTCATAGAACTCGATAGCCCGGGCCTCACGGTCGACTTCATTCAATGCAAGTCCCATCGCGACCCGCATGAAAAACGCCTGGGGCAACTCGATTCGGCGCTCATCGACATGCAGGAAATAGCGGTCATAGAGGGTCTGCAATCCCAGGTAGGAAAATTGCAGGTCGCGCTCGCCAGACAGTGCCCGGCCCAGTCTGACAAGGTCGAATTGCAGCAGCCGCTCGTCGATCAGCCCCGCTTCGACCCCTCGCCGGACGAAGCGCGGCAGGTACTCGGCGTACCGGACGGCCATGTCCGCTTGGTTCACCTCCTCGCCGAGGACTTCACGGCGAATCGTGTGCAGGAGCAGGCGCGCCGTGACCTGACTGTAGTCGGGGTCCTTCTCGATCAGTGCCCGGGCGGAGAGGATCGCCGACTTGTAGACTTCCTCGAGCGGCACGCCGTCGTAGAGGTTGCGAAGCGTCTCACCGAGCACCGCCTCGACGTTCACAAACGCGCCCAGACCCTCGCAGGCGGCTCCGATCAGGGACTGGAGCCCTGACACATCGAGCGGCCTGCGCGTCCCCCCATCGACCACATGCAACACCGGACGCTGCTGGCGGTCGGCTTCCTGGCGGGCTGCCGCGCGCTCCTGCGCGCGCCGCTCCCGATAGAGGACGTAGGCGCGTGCCACCTCATGTTCGCCCGAACGCATCAGGGCCAGTTCAACGTGGTCCTGAATGTCCTCGATATGGAAGGTCGAACCTGCGGACTTGCCGCGGGTCAGCGCATTGAAGACTGCGCGGGTGAGTTGCTCGACCACTTCGCGAACGCGAGCCGACGCCGCGCTCTGCCCGCCGTTGACCGCGAGAAACGCCTTGGTGAGTGCAACCGCGATCTTGTTGGGTTCGAAGCCTACGACCGAACCGTTGCGTCGGATCACCTTGAAATCAGCGAGGAATACTTGCGCCGAGGCGCCTGAACCGGCAACGCTCGAGGGCGACGGGCTGCCTGGCTGCGAGTGGGCATCCTGCGCCGCGTGCTCAGCGGTTCTCAACATGGGGGTCTCCTTGGTGTATCAGACGGAACATCCAGCGCCGGCCCAAAGGGTGAGCCGACGCTGGAGGTATTCGGGAATTCGGTGACAGGCCAAACGGAACGCTACATCTAGCGTTGCCTTCAACTTTCCGACCTAATTCTAGTGTCCGATCGGTCCGCGATCAAGCGCCGGGGAATCCGTTTTTTGTGTGGGCTGACGGCACCGAGCACGCCCAGCTGGGCACTCATGGATGGGGGAATGGCCTTGAAAGGCCAGTCCCGCCGGGGCTTTCAAGCACCCGCATCCATTCGAATCGGGGGCCGGGATCGGTCTTGCGCACAGGCGCAATGTCGCTGTGGCCCGCGATGAGTCGCACAGGGTGGCGTTCGCGCAACAGTTCGAGCACCCTTGACAGGCATTCGTACTGCGACGTAGAGAAAGGGTGGCGGTCATCGCCTTCGAGTTCGATCCCGATCGAGAAGTCATTGCAGGCTTCGCGGTCGAGCAGTCGCGAGGGCCCGGCGTGCCAGGCCCTTCGATCGGTCGATACGAACTGGACGACCCCTCCACGTCGCCGGATCAGCAGGTGGGCGGAGACGCGCAGATCAGCGAGCCCCGCCAGAACGGGATGGGGGTCGCCCGCGAGCCGGTTCATGAACAGTCGTTCGACAGCGTCCCCGGAAAATTGGCCCGGCGGCAAGCTGATCGCATGAATGATCACCGTGTCGATCGGGCACGCGCCGGGGCGTTCGTTGGCGTTCGGGGATACGCACCACTTGGCCTGCCTGATCCATCCGGGTTGCCGCTTCGACCAAGTCAAGGCTCGGGGACGGCCTGTCTTCTTCATCTCCGGGGCTCCATTCATGGTGCGGGTCCAGGGGGCGAGGACGGGCCCGCCTGGCGGTGCTCGATCGAACAAAACACGCCCTGCCGGTCGTGTACGGCCTCGTGACCGGGCAGGTACACGCCGCAATGCGCGCACTGCATCATCTGAACGGCCGGGGGCGGGGCTGGACCCGTTCCGCGTGTCGGTGTTCCCCCAGACTCGTCCTGTCGAGCGCTGACCTCGTGTTTGCGCTGCAGGATCTTGACCAGACGAATCGCCAGCCAGATCAAGGCGATCATGCCAACCCAGAAGATGAGTTTGCCCATCAGCGCCGCCCCAACACCACCTCGAGGACGAAGTGGCTGCCAACATAACCGAGTAGCAGCAAGACGAATCCGCCCAGTGTCAGGCGCAAGGCGGTGCGCCCGCGCCAGCCCCAAAGCAACCGACCCAGCAGCAGTGCGCCGAACACGGCCCAGGAAACCAGCGTGAAGACGATCTTGTGGTTGAGCGCAAGCGGCCGTCCAAAAACCTGCTCGGAGAAAAAGATCCCCGACACAGCCGTCGCAGTGAGGCAGATGAACCCGATGCTGATCAGGCGGAACAGGATCCGTTCGAGTGCGAGCAGCGGCGGCAATTCATCGAGCAGGCGCGCACCCCAACGCCCTCGCAAGGGGAGCCGGCCATGGAGTAAGCGCTCGGCCGCCGCCATCAGCAACGCGTGTAGCGCGGCAAGCGAGAGCACGCCGTAGGCGAGCGTTCCGGCAATCAGGTGAGGTGCAAAAAGCGGTCGGCGCGCGGCTTGCACAAGCTCGGCCCCTGGGAAGAACAGCGGCAGCAGCGTCACAATGGCCGCGATCGGCAACAGTAGGCTTCGGAGGGCCCGCAGACCCACCGTCAGCCCTTCGAACCACATCACCGCAACGCCGATCCAGAGCGTGGCCGAGAGCACGAATGCGAAGCCGAAACTCCAGCCCTCGGTCGTGCGGGCGGCGAGTAGAAGCGACCCCGCATGGAGCGCCAGCGCCGCGATCAGCCATGGCAGCGAGCGCCGCTCATCCATGCGCCACGCGGCAAGGTAGAGCAGCGCAGGTGCTGCGAAGACCAGAACCATTAGAATGCTCACTCGACCAGTTTACTCCACTACCCATGCTCGATAATCTCACCCAGCGACTCTCCCGCGTGGTCAAGACCATGCGCGGTCAGGCGCGACTGACCGAGGCCAACACTCAGGAGATGCTGCGCGAGATTCGCGTCGCCTTGCTCGAGGCCGACGTCGCGCTGCCCGTCGTGCGCGACTTCATCAATCGGGTGCGCGAGCAGGCGCTCGGTCAGGAGGTGGTGGGTAGCCTCACGCCTGGACAGGCGCTCGTGGGGGTGGTGCATCGCGAACTGACCGCCTTGATGGGCGGGGCGGGTGCGGAGCTCAATCTGTCGGTTCAACCGCCTGCGGTGATCCTCATGGCGGGTCTGCAGGGGGCGGGCAAGACGACCACGGTCGGGAAACTCGGACGCTGGCTGCGCGAGACGGGTCGCAAGAAAGTGCTGACAGTGTCTTGCGACGTGTATCGGCCCGCTGCGATCGAGCAGCTTCGGATCGTGTCCGAGCAGGTGGGCGTCGATTTTTTCCCATCTGAAATCGGGCAGGCACCGCTAGCTATCGCCCGTGCGGCGCTCCGCTGGGCGCGCACGCACTATCACGATGTATTGATCGTCGACACCGCGGGTCGGCTCGCGATCGACGAGCAGATGATGCGCGAGATCGGCGGGCTTCATGCCGAGCTTCAACCGGTCGAAACCCTGCTGGTGGTTGACGCGATGCAGGGTCAGGACGCAGTCAATACCGCCCGTGCCTTTGCCGAGGCGATTCAGGTGACCGGCGCCGTACTTACCAAGCTCGATGGCGACTCGAGGGGCGGGGCGGCACTCTCGGTCAAGGCCGTGACAGGTGCCCCGATCAAGTTTGCAGGCGTGGGCGAAAAGCTCGACGGACTCGAACTCTTTCAGCCCGAGCGCATGGCGCAACGCATCCTCGGCATGGGCGATATCGTCGCTTTGGTCGAGGAGGCGACCCGAGCTGTCAACGAGGATGAGGCGCAGCGCCTGGCCGACAAGCTCAAGCGCGGCAACCGCTTTGACTTGAACGACTTCGCCATGCAGTTGGGCCAGATGAGCAGGATGGGGGGATTGAGCTCGCTTCTCGACAAGCTTCCTGCGCAATTTCAACAGGCTGCCGCGGGTGCCGACATGGGCCAGGCCGAGCGCCAGATGCGTCGCATGCAGGGCATCATCTGTTCGATGACCCCCGTCGAGCGTTCGCGACCCGAGCTCATCAAGGCCTCGCGCAAGCGCCGGATCGCAGCCGGCTCCGGTGTTCCGGTTCAGGAGGTCAATCGCCTGCTTGCCCAGTTCGAGCAGATGCAGACCATGATGAAGCGGATGCAAAAGGGCGGAATCACCAAGATGATGCGTGGCTTCAAGGGCATGATGCCCGGCATGCGCTGAGTTTCGAGGGCCGCGTCTGGCCCTCAGCCCAGGACCTTGCCTGGGTTCATGATCCCAAGCGGGTCGAGCGCCTGCTTGATGCGGCGCATGAGTGCGATCTCGACCTTTGACTTGTAGCGGGCAGCCTCGTCCCGCCGCAGTTGCCCCAGACCATGTTCGGCGGAGATCGAACCGCGCTGTGCCACGACCTCGTCGTGAACGATGCGATTGATGTCATCCTGCAAGGCCAGAAAGGCGGCCTCGTCCCGATCACCGTTTGCGGGCGACACGTTGTAGTGCAGGTTGCCGTCGCCCAGGTGGCCGAACACCACGGGCCGCACGCCCGGATAGGCGCGCGCAAGTGCCGCCCCTGCCGTATCGACAAAGCTCGCGATCTGGGAAATCGGCACTGAAACGTCGTGCTTGATGTTTTTGCCCTCGGCGCCCTGGGCCTCGGAAATGTTTTCCCGCAAGGCCCAAAGCGAGCGCGATTGAGCGATCGATGCGGCAAGCACGGCATCGGAGATGAGCGATCCGTCGACAGCCTCCTCGAGTAGCGCTTCCAGCGACGCTTGGGCGGCCGCCTCGTTTTCCGGGTGCGAGCATTCGAGCAGGACGTAATAGGGGCTGCGGCTTTCAAAGGGAAGCCGACAGTCAGGGAAATGGCGCTCCACCAGCCTGATGCATAGATCGGACATCAGTTCGAATGCGGTGAGTGTGGCCGAGAGCCGGCGCTGTGCGCGCTCAAGCAGTGCGAGGGCGGCATGGGGGTCCGCCACGGCGACCAGCGCGGTGCCCTGACCGGCGGGCATGGGAAAGAGCTTGAGCGTGGCGGCGGTGATGAGACCGAGCGTACCTTCGGAACCGATGTAAAGGTCCCGCAGATCGTATCCCGTATTGTCCTTGCGAAGGCCCCGCAGCCCATCCCAGATCTCGCCCTCGGCGGTGACGACCTCAAGCCCCAGACAAAGCTCGCGCGCATTCCCATAGCGGAGCACTTGCACGCCCCCCGCATTGGTCGACAGATTGCCTCCGATCGTGCAACTGCCTTCTGCGGCAAGCGAAAGTGGAAAGAGTCGTCCCGCCTCGGCGGCGGCACGCTGGATGTCGGCCAGGATGCAGCCCGCCTCGACGGTGATCGATTGATTGATCGGGTCGAGCGCGCGGATGCTGCGCAGCCTCGCGAGCGAAACGACGATCGCCTGCCCGCTCGGATCGGGCGTTGCGCCGCCGGACAGCCCGGTGTTGCCGCCTTGGGGAACGATCGGTATGCGGCGGGACGCGCACCAACGGACGACCGCTGCCACGTCATGGACGGTGTCGGGCTGAACGACGGCCTGCGCGGCACCCAGGTAGCGCTTGCGCCAGTCGGTGAGAAAGGGCGCCATGTCGGCTTGATCGAGGATCAGCCGCCCTGAGAAACATGGACGCAGGTTCTCGAGCATCGCTCGCGAAACGGGTGGATTCATGACTTTCCCTTGACGGACTTCGCTGCCCTCGCCTGTGAGCCCTCGCTCCTCAGCAACTCCAGGACTTTCGCCACCACCTCACCCGGTGCGAGCTTGATGGCTTCACGCGCGCGGCGCGGTTGGACCTCGATCACACCCTCTTTCAGGTCGCGCTCGCCCACGGTAATCCGGACCGGCACTCCGATGAGTTCCCAGTCCGCGAACATGGCGCCGGGTCGTTCGCCGCGATCGTCGAGAATCGCGTCGAATCCGGCAGCGAGCACCTGGCGATGCAGTGACTCGGCCTGGCTGCGGACGGCCTCCGATCGATCCATCCCCAGTGGCGTGATCACCACCTCGAACGGAGCGATGGCGGCCGGCCAGATGATGCCGCGCTCGTCATGATTCTGCTCGATTGCGGCACCCAGGAGTCGCGTCACACCGATCCCGTAGCAACCCATCTCGAAGGGTTTGGACTGGCCGTCCTCGTCGACAAAGCGTGCATTCATGGCGTCCGAGTACTTGGTGCCAAGGTAGAACACATGGCCGACCTCGATACCGCGCTGGATCTCAAGCACGCCCTGGCAGTCGGGCGAGGGGTCGCCCGCCCGCACGTTGCGTAGGTCTGCGACCTCGGGTTCGGAACAGTCGCGGTCCCAGTTTGCGCCGCTGTAGTGAAAGCCAGGATCGTTCGCGCCACAGACGAAATCGCTCATCCGCGCGACCGTACGATCGGCAATCACACGCACATGCCTGGGTATCCCGATCGGTCCGATGTAGCCGGGCACACACCCGAAATGCTCAATGATCTCGGACTCGGTCGCGAACCGGAACCCCTCCAGACCGGGCACCTTGCCAGCCTTGACCTCGTTGAGCTCATGGTCTCCGCGCACCAGCAACAGGCAGATCCGGGTGTCGGTGATGCGGGCGGGCGATCCGCCGTCTACGCTGCCGTCCTTGACCGGTTCACGCCGATCGATCGCAAGCACCAGTGACTTGACGGTCTGCTCGAGCGGCAACTCGAGCAGTTGTGCGACCGACTCGCACTTGGTGCAGTCCGGCGTTGCAATTTTTTGCAAGCTGTCGGCGGGCGCAGCGCGCTCGGCGAGCAGGGGCAGAGCCTCGGCGAGTTCGATGTTGGCGGCAAATTCGCTTTCCCGGCAAAATGCGATCGCGTCCTCGCCGGTCTCGGCAATCACCTGAAACTCGTGGCTCGCTGAGCCGCCAATCGCGCCTGTGTCGGCCGAGACGGCCCGGAAGGTGAGCCCCATGCGGGTGAAGATCCGGGTGTAGGCCTCGAACATCGCGCGGTAGCTCGCGAGCGCCGCCTCGCGGCTGCGATCGAAGGAATAGGCGTCCTTCATGGTGAATTCGCGCCCTCGCATCACGCCAAAGCGCGGGCGCCGTTCGTCGCGGAACTTGGTCTGTATGTGATAGAAATTGCGGGGCAACTGCCGGTAGCTGCGCAGTTCCTGGCGGGCAATGTCGGTGATCACCTCTTCCGAGGTGGGCTGCACGATGAAGTCGCGACCATGTCGGTCTTGGACTCGGAGCAGCTCCGGGCCGTACTTTTCCCAGCGACCCGACTCCATCCACAGCTCGGCCGGCTGCACCACAGGCATCAGCAATTCGATCGCGCCCGCGGCATTCATCTCGTCCCGAATGATGGCTTCGATCTTGCGGATACTGCGCAGCCCCATGGGCATGTAGTTGTAAATGCCGCCCGCGAGTTTGCGGATCATGCCGGCGCGCGTCATCAGTCGATGACTGACGATTTCCGCATCGGTCGGGGCTTCCTTCAGGGTGGCAATGTGAAATTGCGAGGCTTTCATGGTGATCCGTCATCCGGTGCTGCCAGCGCAGCGGGCTGGCCGATATAATCAATGCATTGTAAGAGATCCATGGGTGCGGCCGTGCTGGACCGAGAAGGGTACCGCCCCAATGTCGGCATCATCCTGGTCAATGACCGGAACGAAGTCTTCTGGGGCAAGCGAATCAGAGAGCCCGCCTGGCAATTTCCACAGGGCGGAATCAAACGGGGCGAATCGCCCCGTCAGGCGATGTTTCGCGAACTGCGCGAAGAGACTGGGCTTTTGCCCGAGCACGTTGAAGTGATCGGGCGCACCCGTGACTGGCTGCGCTACGATGTGCCGCGGCACTGGACTCGGCGCGACAGCCGGATCGCCTATCGCGGGCAAAAACAGATCTGGTTTCTCATCCGCATGCTGGGCGAGGACCATCATGTCGATCTCGGTGCAACGGGCGAGCCCGAGTTCGATGCCTGGCGCTGGCACGAGTACTGGATCCCGCTTGAATCCGTGATCGAGTTCAAGCGGGAGGTCTACCGTCAGGCGCTGGAGGAACTCGCGCGTTACCTCCAGCCCGAGACGCTCGTCCGGTGAGCCCGCGCCGACCGATTACTTTTCAGCCTGGTATTTCACGACGGTCGCCTTGGACTCGCCCAGACCGGTGATGCCCATGGTGAGGACGTCGCCTGCGCGCAGGAACTTGGGCGGCTTCATGCCGACGCCGACGCCAGGGGGCGTGCCGGTGGTGATGATGTCGCCAGGGTTCAAGGTCATGAACTGACTCACGTAGGAGATCAGGGTCGCACAATCGAAGATCATGGTCTTCGTGTTGCCGCGCTGACACTTTTCACCATTGACGTCGAGCCACATGTCGAGCTTTTGTGGGTTGGGGATCTCGCCGCTCGTGACGAGCCAGGGGCCGATCGGGCCAAAGGTGTCAGCGCCCTTGCCCTTGTCCCAGGTGCCGCCCCGCTCCATCTGGTACTCGCGCTCCGAGACATCGTTCACGAGCATGTAGCCCGCAACATACTTCAGCGCGTCCTTTTTCGACACGTAACTCGCCCGCGTGCCGATCACGATCCCGAGTTCGATTTCCCAATCGGTCTTTACCGATCCCTTGGGCAGCATGATGTTGTCGTTTGCGCCCTGTATCGAACTCAGGGTCTTGTGGAAGACGATAGGCTCCTTGGGAACGGGGTTGCCAGTTTCGGCGGCATGGTCGCTGTAGTTGAGACCGATCGCGACGAATTTGGTCGCTCCCGTCACGGGGGGGCCGAAACGTGGTTTGCCGCGAACGAGCGGCAGCTTGTCGGTTTTGAGCTTCGCGAGCTTGGCGAGCGATTTTTCGCTCAGTTGTGCAGGGCCGATGTCGGGGATGACCGCGGATAGGTCGCGCAGCTTGCCTTCTGCGTCGATGAGGCCGGGTTTCTCTTTTCCGGGTTTGCCGTAACGAACAAGTTTCATGAGTCAAGGTCTCCTGAGGGTGAGCTGTAGCACGCCGGCGTGCGGCTGCCAAGATGCGCCAATGAACGAGCGCGGCGCGTGCGGCGCGCGCTAGGGTAGCGCAATTCGATGCCCATCGTCGAACTGCGACGCGGCCAGTCGGGAATAGAGGCCGCCTTGCGCGATGAGTTCGGCATGCGTGCCCTGCGCAACGACCCGACCCTCCTGCAGAACGACGATCCGGTCTGCGCCCATAACGGTGGCGAGTCGGTGCGCGATCACGAGCGTGGTGCGTCCGGTAACCGCCCTTGCGAGCGCGGCCTGAACGGCACGTTCGCTTTCGGAGTCCAGGGCACTCGTTGCTTCGTCAAGCAGCAGCAGTGGCGGGTCCCGCAGGAGCGCGCGTGCGATCGCGATCCGCTGCCGCTGCCCACCCGACAATCGCACGCCACGTTCGCCGAGTTCGGTCTGCCAGCCTTGAGGCAAGGCTTCGATGAAGTCGAGTGCGTGCGCCGCACGCGCTGCCTCACGGATCTCGGCTTCGCTTGCCTCGAGCCGTCCATAGCGAATGTTGTCGATGACACTTGCAGAAAATACAATGTTGTCTTGGGCAACGATTCCGATCGCGGCACGCAGTTCCTGAGGGTCGAGTTCGGGCAGCGCCCGTCCATCGACCCGGATGCATCCTGAAAGCGGGTCGTGAAAACGCAGCAACAGCTGGAAGACCGTGCTCTTGCCCGCACCCGAGGGTCCGACCAGTGCGACAGTCTGCCCGGGCTCGATCGTGAAGCTGACCTCGAGCAGCGCGGGCGACCCCGGACGGGTCGGGTAGGCAAAACTCACCCGGTCGAAGTCGACACGCGTGCCGCGTGAGTCCGCAGGCTGCGTGACAGGCTCGGGCACGCCGTTCGCGTGGCGAGACGACTCGGGTTTGGTATGCCCGCGATGCGGGCTAGGGCCACTCTGACGCTCGGTTGAAGCGACGAGCGAGGGCCTGGCATCGAGGAGCTCAAGCAGGCGTTCGGTTGCCCCTGCCGCTCGCTGTATGTCACCAAAGACTTCGGCCAGTGCACCGGCAGCGCCCGCGAGGATGGCTGCATAGAGGATGAACTGCGCAAGGAGCCCCGGGCTCAGGTCGCCGCGGGCGACGGCATGCGCACCGAGCCAGAGCACAAACACGATCGCGCCAAACACCAGAATGATTGCGAGCGCGGTCAGCCGCGCCCGCGACCCGATCCGGCTTACCGCAGCATCGAACGCGCGTTCAGCGGCCTGGGCGAAACGGCCGGCCTCCCAGGCCTGCCGTCCGAACGCCTGTACGGTCTGAATGGCGCCGAGCGACTCGCCCGCGAGGGCACTCGCATCGGCGACGCGATCCTGGCTTGCCCGCGAAAGCTTGCGTACCCTGCGACCTGCCACCATGATCGGGACGATGACCAGCGCCAGCAAGCCGATGATCAGCACCGCCAGAATGGTGTCGGTCACGAGCATCATCGCGAGCGCGCCGACCGCGAGCAGGGCATTTCTGAGCCCCATCGACAGACTGGTCCCGACCAGCGTCTGCACCAGCGTCGTGTCTGCAGTCAGGCGCGACAGGACCTCGCCCGGCTTCATGGTCTCGAAAAAAACAGGGTCTTGCAGCAGGACCTGACGGTAGACGGCGCCGCGCAGATCGGCACTCACCCGCTCGCCGAGCCATGACACACAGTAGAAGCGCCAGGCCGTCGCGATGGCGAGCACGATGGCAAGGCCGCCCAGCAACAGGAACGACGCAGCGATCTGGTCGGTCGATCCAAAGCCTTGATCGATGATTTGGCGAAATGCGATCGGGACCAGCAGCACCATCGAGGCTGCGAGCAGCAGTGCGGCCAGGGCCTGCGCCATTCGCAGACGGTAGGAGGACAGAAAGGGCAGCAGGCGCGCTAGCAGCGCGAGCGAGGCCTTGTTGGGTCTCGCCGAGCCGGGCTGCGCTGCGGCGGGCGTGAGCCCGGATGAAATTTCGGCGGTTTGTCTCATCCCGACATTGTGACGCACTGGTCGTGGGTGCGTTTGGCCTATCAGGTGCTGAGCGGATCAGCTTCGACCCCTCGGCCATTCGGTCGGGTTGTCCGGTGAGGAAAAGTTGGCGTTTTGAATGACCTGAATCAGTCTTCCGAATGTCGGGTGTGACGAATCGCGCAATCGGGGTGGGGCTCGCCGACTGATACTCGGCTGATCCACTGAAACTTTGCTGCGGAGACCGACATGACCTTCATCGACAGCCCGTCCTTGCCGCCCGCCGATTCCGAGCCTGCGATCGAAAGCACTCCGTCCGCTGATCCATTGGCGCTCATCACCCATCCTGAACGCGCGATCGACGCGGCGCGGCGCATGGAGGCCAGTTGTCGCAACGGACTTCGCTTCTACAGCGACTTCCGCCGGGTGCGGGCGCTTGATGAAGTCCCGGTGGGCGATGACCCCTTCGACGCCTTCGATGACCCAGCCTATCCGGCGGGGGCAGACTTCGACCCCGCGTTCAGCCGCAGATTCTGATCCCTGGGTCGTTCAACGGATACTGGAATCGCGTTCAGCGTCTCGACCTCGATCCCACTGGCTCAGAGGTAGCGGGTCAACTGCTGATTGACTTCGTTCTTGTAAGGGGTCACTACGGCTATACGCCTGGCGCCTGTGCGCAGGAGTATCTGCACCATCGCATTGGCGGTGGTGACGACCGGTCGTCCGCTTGCCCGCTGCAGCCGTGCGCTGAGCTCGGCATCGGCCTGCGGGCCCATCAAAAAGCCCGCAGCGGTACAGCCGTAGGCGACGATGTCGGTCGCTCCCTGGGCATATTGCCCTGCCAAATCGATGGCACCGTCGACGTAGGCAGGGATCGTTTCGCGGGTGAGCAGGCCCGGCCCGCGCGGCACTTTCAGCGTCTGGCAGCTCGATCCCTCGGGCAGCCATGCGGTCAGTTCCCTGTCCATCGTGGTGTTGTTGATCGGGACCATCAGCCCCACCCGGATGCCATGCATGGTTGGATTCCTTGCTTCAGAGCGGTGAGAGGGGTGGGGGCGCGTCGTCGGGCAGGGGCATGCCGGCGGTATTGAGCACCATCGCCATCATTGAGTAGTAGCCGCTCACACAGAGCAACTCGAGTACACCTTCGGTACCGAAGCGTGCCTTGACGGCTCCATAGGGGCCGTCTGACACCCGGCCGCCATCGTGAGCCTCACGGCAGAACGCGTAGACCTCAGCCTGTGCGTCGCTCATGGGGTCGGGGCGTTCGCCACGCATGATCGCGGCAATGATGTGCTCTTCCAAACCCGCTTTTCGGGCCAGTCGATCATGGGCGTACCACTCATGTTGGCAGGTCCACTGCCGCGCGGTGATCAGGATGGCCATTTCAAGAAGCGGGAGCGGCAGGCTCGCGCCAAAGCGGAGGAATTCGCCAAGATGCTGAATCGGGCGGGCCAGTGCGGCATGGTGGATCAAGGCAACGAATGGACCCCTTACCTCGCCGCGCGGGCCAGCCGAAATCTCGGCTGCAACCTCGCGCTGCAGAGGGGTCATTTGATCGGGGGACAGTTTCGGAAATCGGGCGGTCATTTGTAGGTCCATTGTGCAGGTCGGGCTTCAGTGTGCGCGCTGGCGGCAGGGCGCCAGTGCAGGGCTCGCACTTCACCAAATTCGCGCGGCAGGCGCGTCCATTCAGACCCACCGTTGGTCGAGCGAAAGACCTGACCGAGATTGCTGCAGCAAAATAGCAAAGACGGGTCGGCCGGGTGGGCCGCCACGCACCAGACTGTGCGGTTCAGAGCGCCAGGCAGCGGCATTTCAATCCAGTGAAGCCCGGCGTCCTGGCTGCGCAGCAGCCGACCGGTGCTGTCGGGCGGCCCGTTGCCATTGGTCAGGAAGAGGCTCTTGCCGTCGGCGGCGAGTACGATGGCCCGAGAGTACTGCCAGGCGGAGCCGATCGGCTCGAGCACCCAACTCTCACCGTTGTCCCGGCTTCGGTGCAGACCCTTGTTCGCGGTGGCCAGGATGGCCTTGGTCCCGTCCGGCTCACGCGCGACCGCCAGGCCGTGGACGTCCCCCGACACGAGGCCTTTGTCGAGGAAGGTCCAATTGCGACCGCCATCCAGGTCTGCCCAGGTCGCTGCTGAACCAAGTCGAGTGGCCGGCAATGCCAGCGTAGAGGCGGATGTCCTGCATCGTGCTCGACCTCCCCCGTCGGCCTTAAAGACCGCTATTTGGAGAACATAGGTCGCTTGCCCGAAACTGAGATCGGTCAGCCGGGACCTGATATCCCTATTTTCTCGCTTGATGCAGGACCAGATTGTCCCGGTGGATCAGTTCGGGAGCTTCAAAAAAGCCCAGAAGGGCCTCGATCTCATTGGACGGCCGGCGCATGATCCGTCGGGTTTCCGAGGCCGAGTAGTTGGCGAGCCCGCGGCCGATCTCCGAGCCGTCGGCCGATTGGATGGCAATGGCTTCCCCGCGCTCGAACTCGCCCTGAACGTCCACTACGCCGATCGGCAGCAGGCTGCTGCCTGAGTCGCGCAGGGCCTGAGCAGCGCCCTCGTCGACGGTCACGGTGCCTCTCAACTGCAGGTGGTCGGCTAGCCATTGCTTGCGCGCGGCGAGCCGGGGCAGGTCGGCGATGAACTGGGTGCCGACCGCCTCGCCGCGGGATAGCCGCTCGAGGACCTGAATCGCGCGGCCCGACGCCACGACGGTGTGCGCGCCCGCACTCGCGGCGCGCTTGGCCGCGAGCACCTTGGTGATCATGCCACCGCGCGCGATGCTCGAACCTGTGCCGCCGGCGATCGCCTCCAGGCGCGGGTCGCCCGCGCGGACGGTATCGAGCAGCCGGGCGGACGGATCGTGCCGGGGATCGGCGGTAAACAGCCCTTGCTGGTCGGTGAGGATGACCAGTGCGTCGGCGTCGATGAGGTTGGTCACGAGCGCGCCCAGCGTGTCATTGTCACCAAACTTGATCTCATCCGTCACGACCGTGTCGTTTTCGTTGATCACTGGAACAACGCCCAGCCGCAGCAGGGTGAGCAGGGTTGAACGGGCGTTCAGGTAGCGTCGTCGGTCGGCCAGATCCTCGTGAGTGAGGAGGACCTGGGCACTGCGGATATTCAGTGCCGCGAAGCAGCTCTCGTAGACCTGCGCGAGCCCCATCTGGCCGACGGCCGCTGCGGCTTGCAGTTCATGCATGGCGCT
>Ga0169931_10006251_pt1 | contig 18039 bp, 12 predicted proteins | sample Kivu_15m_20L_FD_129675 | JGI IMG/M metagenome (GOLD analysis project Ga0169931, IMG submission 129675) | Freshwater microbial communities from Lake Kivu, Western Province, Rwanda to study Microbial Dark Matter (Phase II) - Kivu_15m_20L... | ecosystem: Environmental > Aquatic > Freshwater > Lake... | reverse complement strand
GGCTATGAGAGAAGGCGGAATTAATGCATCAGAAGGAGCAAATGCTTTAAAGTCAGCCCTTGCATCTTTAATTAACCCAACAGATGTGGCGGTAAGAAAGTTTGAAGGATTCGGAATAGATTTGCTTGGAATTGTAAGTAAAAATGCTGGAAATGTTACAGGAACATTATTGGCTCTACAGGATTCTCTAGATAGATTAAATCCATTGCAGAAGCAACAGGCTATCGAACAACTATTTGGTAAGTTTCAATTCTCACGTCTTAATGCTTTGTTTGAAAACTTAGGTCGTCAAGGATCTCAAACCCTTCAAGTTTTAGATTTGATGAAAGCAAGCACGTCAGATCTTGCGGAGGTGGCAGGTCGAGAGTTAACTCAAGTAACAGAATCAGCATCTGGTAAATACCGCAGAGCTCTTGAAAGTTTAAAGGCAGATCTTGCTGGAGTCGGAGAGCAATTTTTAACTATTGGTACAAAAATTATTACAATTGTTGATAAGGCTTTAGAATTTTTTAATGGACTTCCAAAGCCAATTAAATCAGCATTAACATTTTTAGGAGCATTAACTGCAGTTGCTGGACCACTTATCATGCTTACTGGTGTTCTTGCTAACTTCTTTGGTTATATTCTTAAGGGTGTAATGCATATGAAGGCATTCTTCAAAGGTGGAGAAGGATGGCGATATTTAACTCCAGAAATGTTGGCGGCGGAAAAAGCTGGAAAGCTAGTAGAGCAAACATTTTATAGTGATGCAAAGGCAGCATCTATTCTACAACTAGCCCTTAAAAACCTTATTGATGAATTTAGTATATTAGAGGCTAAAGCTAAATCAGGAAATATTTCTGTAAATCCTGCAGTTTCAACCATGGCTGGCAATATGATAATGGGCGCTGGTGGACGTGTGGTTAATCCACAACATCCATTAGCTGGCGCAATGGGAACTCGTGCTTCCACACACATGGTTCCTCGTGCATCTTTGACAGAAGAGCAAAGAATGTCACAGACTATATTTGGTCTTGTTCCAGGAGCAATTCCAGTAAATAGAAAGATTGGCGATGCTCCTCAGATTTATATGAATGATCCATTGCCTCCAGTTCCAGGACTTACAACAATTGGCGGAGTCTCAACAGGTGTTGTATCTGGAGAGGCTGCAAGATGGCATGCCATGATGGGAACACTTGCAATGCAGTCAAAGGCAGAAATTGAAGCATTAAAGAAACAAATAGCAACAACTGGTGTAGTAAGTAAAGACTTTATGAATCAATTTGATGATATTCTACCAATTGTTTCTGGCATTACTGATAATGCAGCAAAGCAGTCTGCATTAATTGTTGCAGAACTTCGTGCTGGTAAGTTAACAGTAGAGCAAGCACGTCAACAAATTATAGCATTAAACCTTGAAATTGAAAGAATGATTACATCTGCAGTTGGCCAGCAGGCGGCAGCAATGGGCAGAACTATAAATCCTACAATGGTACCAACATTAAATCAGCCAGTAGTAGATCCAACTGGTAAATCTAATATGCGTGAATTGTTTAAGAAGAGTAAGACTCGTGACCTAATTGATAAAATATCAAGATCTCTTGGCGTAAGAACATCGGGCGCTGGATATAATATTGAAACTACTCGTCCAAAGAAGTTTAATATGGGAGGGCAAGTTTATCTAAATCAAGGAAATGTCGTTCCTGGACAAGGCAATACAGACACAGTACCAGCAATGCTTACTCCTGGAGAATTTGTAGTTAACAAAGAAGCAACTGCAGCAAACTTACCTTTACTTCAAGCAATTAATAATAGCACTAATGGTGGACAAGCTACTTTTGGTAGAGGCAATTATGGAAGAACTGGTCCTACTGGATATTCTTCTAGCGATATTGATGATCTTTATGATTATTTAAATTATTTAACAGATGGAGATTCGTACGACGTAACTTTTAGACAAAATGCTATATTAAATGATGCGACAGCACTTCTAGATTCTGGAAAAGTTAGAGATGTAGATACTGCTATTAGTATGGCAACAAAAGATGTTGACAATGCACTTAAGTATGCTAACGGTGATGAGGTTAAATACCGTCAAGCGAGAGAAGTCCAGGCAGCAGCAAGAGGTTTAAATACTGGACGAGTTGGAAGACGCCAAAATGTAAATGCTGTAAACAGAACTGAAATAGCAGAAGCAATGCGTAAGAGGGGACATACCCGTGTTATGGATTTTGCCCACAGAGCACATATTGATCCTATATCTTATACAGAAACCAATAGGGGATATTATGGTCAGGCTGTTCATGATAGATGGAATAGTTTTTCAAATACTTTACGACAAAGGATTCCAGAAATTGAAGACAGAGTTCCAATTACTTCTGCTGGAGCATCGGCAAGAGCTGACTATATAGCAAGACATTTAGGATTTGAAAATCATGATGACATGATTATTAGAGAGCAAGAAGTAAGACAAATTGCTACAACAGGAAGAGCCCCTAGAGGAAGGCCCGCTCCGCTTGGAATATTTAGATTTTTAAGACATCAACTTCCACAAGCAGCAGTGGCAGTTGCTGGTCGTGGAAGAATAAGAATGAGAAATAGTGGCGGAATGATTCCAGGATATAATCGTGGAGGATTAGTTGGGTATGTACGTGGTAGTAAAAAACCAGTAGGCGAAGCTGGTGATGGTGGAGTACCGATGGGCGGCGGAATGGGAATGATGTTTGCAGGTATGGGATTGCAAATGGCAGGACAGACAGTGGGTGGAACTACTGGACAAATTATGTCTAGTGCTGGTATGGCTGCAAATCTAATGATGATGCTACAAATGATTCCTAAAGTAAATATGGCTATGAGTAAATTAAATGGAACTATGGGTCCATTTAGTGCTGGGGCAAAGAAAGCAAGCGAATCTCTTGCAGGAAAGGCAAAAAATTTAACTGGACTATCTAGAGCATTTGGGCCAGTATTAAGAGGATTATCATTTTTAGTAAGAGGATTTGGTCCATTAGGGTTAGCGGTAACTGGAACAATTCTTGCAGTTAAGGGATTAACTAAATTATATAAAGACCATCAAGAAACTCTTCGACTTAATAGACTAGAATACGGAATGTCAGCAGAAGCTTTAAAAAAGGCTGGCTATACAATGACAGATTACAACGGTCAAGTTAAAAAAGGTATAGAGGACGCTAAAGCATTACAAGAGCGTAATAAGATGCTTTATGAAAGCATGTTCCAGGCGGGCATTCCAATCAAAATGACAATTGCTGAGTATAAGAAACTACGTGCTGAAACTAAAGAAAAGATGCCAGATTTAATTGAGTTATTTAACCAGAAGTCTAACTCTGAAATTAATACAACTGCCTCAAGACTTAAGGCTCAATTTATGTCTATGGGAGATAGTATAGAAACAGCAACTGCCAAAGTTTATGCATTAATGTCTCAATCTAATAAAGCGCAATTTGCAGCAGCTGCAATTGGGTCTAAGGGATTTAGATCAATTAGAGATGAAGTTGATGCAGCAGTATATTCTGCAGGAACGTTTGATGATGCTCTTAAAAAGGGTGACGCTAAGGCGGCATCAGATGCGTTATTAGTAACATTTGAAGGAATTGGAAATGCCATAGAGGCAAATGCTAAAAAGAATAAAATAGAATTTGCTGCATCTATGGATCAGGTATTAAAGAAAATGGCAACAACTGGTAAAGGCCAGGTTGCAATTAATCAATCTGTATTGGCAGAATTAAAGAAACAAAACCCAGAACTTGCTAAAATTCTTAATTCTACCGACACCGCAACCTCCGCTTGGGCTAAATACCAATTAGCACTTAAAGGAGTAAATTTAGATTTACAAAATCTTTCTGGACAAGCGGCAACTGCTGCTTTAAGGTTACAAGAAATGGTTACAGCAAATGCCACCACTACTTTAAAGGGAACTGCTGGTATTAAAGATCAATATGCTGCATATGATAATCTACAAAAGAGAATTAAGTCTTTACAGTCTGCTGCTAAAGGACAAAGCGTACAAGAGCAAATAGATACTAGAAAGGTTATTGAAGGTCTTAATGCTAGAATTAAGAAAATTAAAGAAGCTGCGGATGCAAAGATTAAAGCTCTTCGTGCTCAGTCTCAAGCTGAGAACGATCAACTCGAACTTCAAAAATTACAGTTAGAATATCAAGAAGCGGTTGCTCGTGGAGATCAGGATGCTGCCGCTAGAGCACAAATTGCATTACAGCAATTTACAAATCAAGTTCAATCTAAAAAAGCTGAAGAGTCTATTATTGCAAAAGCAGAACTTGAGATTAAACCATTACAAGATCAGATTGATGCTCTTAATAATAAAAATAAAGAATTGGCGGATAAGGCAGCCCTTGCAGGCGAGAGCTTGTCTAAGCTTCAAGAAAAGGCTGGAGCTTTAAGGGATAAGCTTTCTGGTTTAGAAAAAGCATTATCGTCTGCTGTATTTAATAAATTAATAATGGGTGATACTTATGAAGGTAGCGAACAACAAAAAGCAGATCTAGCAGCAGTTGAAACTGGACGTAGAGATTTAGGAATGTCTAAATCTGTTGTTACTGTTACTGGTAGATCGCATCCAAAATCTACAGTTACAAGCAGAACTACTGTTTTGGATACTCCAGGTGGAGCTAAAGATTTAACTAGTAAAATAGTGCAAACAATGTCTGTACAGGCACAGGTAGTTAATTTAGTTGGAAATATTAAGTCTGGCGGTGCAGCGCCAGCTGGCGGATACACAAGAGACATGCCAAAAAAGATAGACCCAAACACTTCATATAAAACAAATGATAAAGGACTTCTAGATGATAATGCTAAAAGATCAATTCTTATGGCAAATCCAGAGTTGGGTAACGGATCTTTCTTTGAGTATAATGGTAGAAAATATAAAGTTAATTCTGTTGTACGAAGTAATTATCAGGGAATTCCATATATTCAGAGCATGGATGTTGTGGCTCAAAAATCATTGGGTGGACGTATTACTGCTGGACGAAAGTATATGTTTAATGATAGAATTGGTCCTCTAGGTGCACAACAAGAAGGATTTTTGCCTGATATAGGTACTGCAGCAATGTCTGGATTTATTTATCCAAATATAAACACAATGCCTAAATATAATATTCCAAGTAATACTATATCTGGCGTTAATTCTGGAGCAAATAATTCTTATAGTAATAACGTGTATAATATTGATATTGCGCTTAATGGAACAAATGTTACGGCAGATGACGTAATGCGTAAATTTGAGGAGAAGATGTCTTCTATAAATGCCCGCCAGGGAAGATCAATTACTGTTAAGCCAGTAAATAAAGCATCTGTGGGGTCACGATAATGCCAGCTATGTATTTACCTAGAGGTTCAGTATTATGGATAGAAGCCAAAGATCTTCTTGCAACTCCTGCTGGCACAACTAAGATTTGGAATAAGGTTACTGAGCATAATAGAAGCCCAGTTGAACTTAATGTTGAAAGAATTGAGCAGGTAGTTAGAACATCTAATGGTACTCTTAGAAAAAACCACGTTGCAGATAAAAGAAGCTTTTCAATGTCATGGGAAATGCTTCCTTCCTATAGAACCCTTACAGTAGATGGCGGTTGGGGGGCAGAAGACATAAGACAGTTCTACTTTAGCGATGATGGTAAAAAGACATTTAATATTAGACTTAATTTAGCAAAAACTGGAACAGATCAATCATCATCGGGCTTTGAGCCATATACCGTTTCAATAAGTGGATGTAATTTTAGCATAGTAAAAAGAGGTCTACAGCCACACTGGAATGTCTCTTTAACACTGGATGAGGTCTAATGATAACTGCATCCGACACACTTAAGACTTTACTAGAAGAACAAACAACACTTTCTATAAATATAGGCTGCACACTTGAGCTTAATATGAATTCTCTTGTAGATAACATTTCAATGTCTGGTGCTCAAATAAGTAGAACTGATACTGCGGGTAATACATATTTTCCATTTAAAAAATTATTTCCTATCGATACGGTAGTTAAACCAAATCGGCCAATTGGGGCAGGAATTAAATATGCAATAGTAGGAGATGTTGGTCTTAATACATATAGAAACCCAAAGAGCAGCGAGTATGAAGTAGATTATAGGACATATTATCCAGGAGCAGAAACTTCATATAAGTATTATGTTTCTGATAAAAATACTGGGTTAGACGTAACTGCAAATTATACTAAAACTATCTTAACTAATAAAATAGTAGTTAGATTTGAATTGGCTCATTCTACTCCGCCAACATGGACTATTTATAATGGAGCAACTCAATTGGCTACTGGTACAAATACTAGCATCGCCGCTTTTGGTACAGCAAATGCTGGCACTGTAACAATTTATTACAACGGAACATCTTGGTCTACTACCGAGCCTACCACTCCTGCAGCTCCAGTAAATATGACAAGTCTTAGAGTAACCGCAGGAGCGGTTTCTGGAAAATACATTGGCCTTATTGAAATGTCTCCTAGATGGATTAGGGACATTACTGATAGAATAACTGATATTGGAATAACAAAAGAAACTTCTGGCGGAGCAGATGATATCCTTCCTGTAGGAATGGTTACTGCTAATTCTTTAAATTTATCTATGGTGTCTTATGAAGATACAAGAGAAGTCATATCATTCGATAAGACTATGACCTTTGATTCTACAAAAACATATCTATATAAAGGTGCAGAAATAAAACCTTATTTTAAAGTATATTATACTGGAGCACCCTTAACAGATTCTATAGGAGCATATGAAAAACTCAATCAAGGATCTTTTTATGTAGATGGTTGGTCGATAGAAGAATTTGGAGATGTATCTTTAAATGCACTGGATGGTGCAAGAATTTTACAGCAACTCGTGGCCCCAAATATTGTGTGCAAAGACTATACTACAGTTGCAATTATCAGAACTCTTTTAGACAATGTTGGTTTTACAAATTATAATTTTAATTCTACTGGAACAGACAACTCAGTATTTGCTCCAAGGTATTGGTGGACAAATGACGGCGGAACCGTATGGGAATCTATTCAGCAATTATGCAGAGACTCACAGATGGTAGCAGTATTTGATGAAAACAATATATTGCAATTTTATACAAGAGAATACTTGTTTAGTTCAGTTGGCAAGACGCCAATAGCATTTAGATATGCAGCAGATAACTCTAAGCTTCCAAATATACTTTCATTTAGCAAACAAGATTTGCCTTCTGCAAATCAGGTAAAGGTTTTATGGAAGAGCGTTGCTACAAATAACTATACTGGAAATTCACAACCATTGTGGATGTCTAATCCCAGAGTTCTTGGAGCCTTGTCCCTAGAAGAAACCCTGCCAGCAATATCTGGACAATCTGTTGGACCGCATGATGTATCTGCAACAAACTCTTACGCTAAGCTAAATTTGGTTGTTAGTAATGATGCTCTAAAGAACAATATTTTAAATGAATATAGCGGCTACCTTGTGGTAGATTCAGAAATTATTGAGTATGATGCAGTTCAATATGAATATACTGATAAAAATAATATAACACAAACAAAAGATATAGAAAATGGAGCGGATGCTCTAAAATATCTTGGATTAAGTAAACCTGGATCTAGCAATTATAAACCTAATGGTAAGTATAGAATTAAAACTAGAGGTGCATTTCAAACCAGAATAGTAGCACATACAAAGCAAGAAAATATTGTTAATACATGGAGCGGGTATGATGTTAAATGGAATGAAACTGGTGGCTCTACGCCAGTTCAAACAAATGTTGCTTCTATGACTGCAACAGTTTCTGAAACACAATCTCCTTCGGACGATCCATATGATTGGGGTCTTTATATTCAAGGATTAATAGATCAAGGATTTTCTCAATCTCAAGCTGCTAGCTCAGCAAGATATGCTGCACAAGCTGAATATTGGTATTCAACTTATGGGAATAGAGGGCTATAATGGCAACTAGAAATACTAGAGATGTGCAAAAATCTTTATTTACTATAAACAACAATAGCACAAAGCCAAGTGAGCATTCTGTAGCAATTAAAGATACAGGAATATCTACAGGGTATTCTTATTATGCTTTTGGCACTGGAATGTTTTTTCCAGGATCAATTAAAGATGTTTTAAGTTCTGGGGGATTAGGATTTTTTACAAGTGAAAATGGAATGACTGGATATTATGTATCAGTTCAAACCACCTCTCATCTTTCAAGTACTGCAGATAAAGAAATTAATATATATAAAGTGGTTAATGGCAAAAAGACAATATTGGCGGATAGTCAAAAAAATGCATCTAAAACCTTAACTGGCATTTTGGCTGGAACAGTATATAAGCTAGATGTAAATGTTTCAGTTACTGGAACATCAAATAAAATAGAAGTATATTTAAATAGTTTTAAGATTACTGCTACTGACAGCACATCCCCATTGTCTAAGACAAGGAATGTTGCAATGTTTTCAAATAGTGGAAAAGTTAGTTATGATTATATATATGCTGCTCCACTTACTAAAGATCAATATGAGGCAGGCGTTATTCAAAATGTTTATGAGGGCAAGTATGGTCCAAAGACTATAAACTTTTTATATGGAGACAAGGTTATTGAAAATAAGAACATATCTTCTGGTCAGGGGCCTTGGATGGAAGAGTTTGGAACTACTGCTAGAGAAATGAAACAGATTAAAATTAAGTATCAGGATCGTCCAGCAGAGCCCCTATTTGCTACAGTTGGAATAAATAAATTAGCAGCAATTCTTGGACAAAGACTTACCTCATATGGAGCTGAAATATTTGTTGTAAATAATTCTGGCATGATGATTCCTTTAGCAGACGGCAACCTGTATTCTTTTGGTGTTGTTGGAAATGCAATAGCGGTTACTGGAGAGCATGAGTATTCATCTAATGAATTAAGCGAAACAACTATGCCTGAACCAGTAATATTTGAAAGCGCATGGATTCAAAGAGAAGATGATGCTAAGAATTTGGCTACATGGATTAAGGGTCAATGGTCTAAGCAACAGCGTGTAGTTGAAATGGAAGTTTTTAGCAACCCTCTGATATCCGTAGGAGATATTATTACAATAAACTACCCGAAGAATGATTTAGATGGAACACAAAAATTTGTAGTTACTAGAGTAAATAATTCATTTAAAGGAGGCCTAAGTACCAGCATAACTGCCCGTTCAATTTATAGTTGACAAATGGTATAATGAAAATATGGCTAAAGATAAAAAAGAATCAACCACCTCTGTAGGCGTAGTAGCGCCATTAACAGATTATGCTGATGGCATAACTACCTACTATCTAGCCCCCCACTTTGGTAGAAGCTATCCTGTTCGCAGAGACGGAGATATCGTATCAACAATGCTCGATGGCGATTCTATAGATATCGAGTTTGATTATGATGACTATGAATCAGAAGATCCAAAAAAGGATCCAAAAAAGGAAGAATCTGAAGAAGAAAGTACTGCTAGAAAATCTCCCACATTAATGGATATTCAATTGATATCAAATACAGTTGTATATGATGCTGCAAATAATCCCACATCTACAGTTGTTTTTAAAATAAGAAATTCAAGCGGTGAGCCAGTTAAGGCAGTAAATGCGTTGGTGCAAAAGAAATGATAACTAAATTTGGTAAAAGATTTTTAACAGATTTTATTGCTGGTAATTCTAGTTTTAATACAAAAGACATAGCTCTTGGAATATCCTCAACTGCCGCTACAGTAAATGATACAAGACTAGGATTTGAAATGTATCGCCTGCCAGTCAAACTTTCTTCTATAAATATTGAAGACGACGGCTTAGGCGGATTCGATTACTTTGCTATTTTTAAAACGACTATTCCTCAAGATGTATCTGGAGTAATATCTGAAATAGGATTATATCCAGGAATTAGAAAATCATTAAATTTATACGATAGTAAATTTGTTACCTCTTTTGAAAATAATATTACATGGGTAGATAGTTCAAATAATAGTCCTGGGCTAGAATCTAATTCTTCTACATTTTTATCTAAAATTGGAGAGAATATGGTACGGTTTAATGTAACATCATCTACATCTAAAGAATATACAAATTCAATTCTTCTGCTAGATTTATCAGGATATAGCGTAAACGACAGTTTGACTCTTGCATACAAGAAGGCAGATAATAATGTTTCTAGTATTAGAGTAAAGTTTTATAGTACAGATACAGCATATTATTATGCAGACTTTACGCCAAGCGGATCTAATGAAGATAAAATTGAATCAGTTTCTATGGCAACTGTTTTTAATAATATTGTAGGGACTCCAGATCTAACAAATATAACTAAGATTGGAATTGATGTTACTGCTTCCGCTTCAGGAAATGCAGTAGTTTATTTTGATGGGCTTAGAATAAATGATGAAGATACCTTTGATCCACAGTATGGATTAATTGCTCGACACGTACTTTCTACTCCATTAGAAAAGCCTTCTGGTCGTCCAGTAGATATAGAATATAAGTTACAGCTGGAGTTCTAAATGGTATACGTTTTAGATTCGGGTGGCGCTTATATTCCAGAAGATCTTCTTAAAAATACAAGTAGTGCAAGTGTTGCAGCAAACTCTGCAACAGATAAAGATGTATTTACATTTACAGCACCGAATTTAAAAATCAATTCAGCCTATGCATTTCAATTCAAATATGTTTTTGAAGACGGGGTCGAAAGCGACGAATGGTCTCCAACATATATGGTATTTACTGGAAATGTTGCTGTTCTTCCTAGGCCAAAATTAACATCAGCAAACGTATCTTATTTTCAAGGAATTCTTCGTGTAACTTGGGACGGAACAGATTATAACAATACTGCTTATGGTAATGGATTCTCTAGAATATTAATTTGGGTTAGAGACAATACAGTACCAGGGCAACTATTTAAAATAGTAGGTGAACTAAGCAAGCCAGGAACTTGGTCTTTAGCAGTTCCACCAAAATCACAAACAGTTAAATTAAGTGCAATATCTGTTAATGGAGAAGAGTCTGCATATAGCGATGAGTTTACTATTACTCCAGTAATTGCTGCACCCGTTGCTGTTACAGGCGTTACTCCAGCATGGTCTGGAACTAACTTTACACTAACCTTTACTCACGATCCATCAAATTCTTCTAATGAATATTTAAAAGAATATTTAATAACCTTAAATACTGGAACTAGTGGTACAAAAACATTTAGTCTTCTTCCAGTTTCTGGAACTACTCAAAAATTTGCTCTGAGTCTTGCACAGAACCAGGCAGCTTTTGGAACGGCGGAAAAAGCCTTTTCTGGAACAATACAAACTTTAGATATATATGGTAATAAAGGTTCGGCGATATCATTTGCAAATACCGCATATGTCAGTGCTCTCACAACTCCCACCCTTACAGTATCTGCAATTACAAATGGATATTCTGTTTCATACCCAACTCAGACCTCAAATACATTCCAATTTATATCTGTAGAAGAAGTTGTTTCTAGTGCGTCTACTGATCCAGGAACTGGATATACTGGTGTTGCAACTGGAACAAGCAACCCATTAGTTGTTCCAACAGTAAATACAAATAAGCGTTGGGTTAGAGCTAAGCTTTTTGATACTGTAAATGATTCTACTGGATACTCAACTGCAGTTGCAGTAACACCATTAAGTCCAGTTACGGTAGATAATGATGGACCACCTGACGTAGCATCTGTTACAACATCTGGAGGACTTGATAGCAGCGGCGTTGTAGGATTTAATGGATACGCAGATATATCTTGGCCTGCAGTAACGACTGGTGGAATCCGTGGATATAGAATTAGATATCGACCAATTACAACTCCAGTATCAAATTATTCCTATGCTGATTCTCCAGGAAGCGGAACAGCATACAGACTTGCGGGGTTGGGAGCAGGATTAACTTATGAAATAGCAGTTGCTACATATGATGAATATAATAATACTTCTTCTAATTATGTTGCTGGATCAAATGTTTCTGTTGGCGGAACCCCATATATTGCAAGTACTGTGGATGTTACTGGATATTTTTCAGCCAAAGCAAACCCTACAGATGCAGAAAGCACTGCATTTAAATTTGGATACGGAGTTGATACTGGTAAGCGTGGACTAGTATTTAATACTCATAATTATTGGCATATAGATTCAAGTCAGTCTGCTTCATTAAAGGTCGGTGGAGCAACAACTAATTACATAGAATGGAATGGCTCCTCATTTGTTATAGACGGAGATATGCGGGCTAAAAAGGGATCATTTAGCGGAAACGTAAGCATAGCAAGTGGTGCTTCTATATATAGCGGAACTTTGACTGGTAATACAGTTACTGCAACTGGAGACACTGGTGGATCTTTATCTGGAGCAGGATATATTTTAAATTCATCTGGATTAACATTTAGTTCTGCAACTGTTTCTGGAATTACCACAATTGATGCATCAACTGGTCTATTAACAACAAGCAGTGCAAATATTGGCGGATGGTTAATTAGTCCATCAACAAACGTAGGTTCTTTATATAAAACAAGTGGAACAAATACAATAAAACTTGATTCGACTGCTGGCTCTGTGCAAGCAGACGGAACAGGGTATACTGCAGGATTTGGAATACCAGATGCAAACAACATAGTTTTTTGGGCTGGAGCAGCTAGATCAACAGCACCTTTTAGAGTTTATAAAGACGGAACAGTTATTGCCAGCCAATTAACAATTACTGGATATGCAACATCTAACGATTTAGCTACAGGCCTTGCCACAAAGATATCAACTGGCGGTGCTGCAACAGATGTAAATAATAATACAACAAATATTTCTGGTAATAAGATTAGATCAGGATTAATTCAGTCAAATAACTGGAATGGAACCGTAACAAACGGATCTGATTTTTCAACAAATGGAATGACAATAGATTTATCTACTGGTGCTATAACTGCTAAAAAGTTTAGAATAGATGATAGCGGTAATGCTGCATTTAAAGGAACTTTAGATGCTGGAATTGCAATAAATGCTCCTGTAATTGAAGGTGGTTCAATTAACATAGGTAATGGACAGTTTACAGTATCGACATCTGGTGCAGTCTTAGCCCAATCTGCAACCATTACTGGAAATATTGTTAGCGGTACATTTAGTTTATCTGGAGCACCATCTACAAATTATTGGGCTACATCTGAATTTAAAGCTGGAAGTAATTCAAACTATATTAGAGTTGGATCTTCTGGCGGAGTAGCTTTATTTGCAGCACAAAATACTTCATATGGCAGTGACGACGGTGGAGGATTATCTAGTTTTGGTATTGATCAAAAAATAGAAGTTAACGATAATCAGATTGTTATTCAAGGAGTTCCTGGAGTTGGAAGCGGTTTGACTAAATATGGAAACTTGTTAGGGCCAGCTGGAGATGGAGTTGCTTCCTGGGATATAACACAATATTATTCTGCTCCTGGTGGAATATATCAAATTAATGATGGAAGAGAGCCTTCATATAATTATGGTAGGGCAGCTAGATATAGAATGATTGTTGCAGACCCATATGATTATAATAAACTAAAAAGAGGATTTGGTGTTTATTATGGGGTTTCAAGTTCGGCACCATCAACAAATACAGGTCATGTTGGAGACGTTTGGATAAGTTGGTAAATAATGCCTGAAAGACTTTATGTTAAGACATCTCCTTCCACATGGGAACTAGTAAGGAATTTATTTGTTAAGACAACCCCCTCTTCTTGGGCTGCGGTAACAGATGCATGGGTTAAAGTTAGTTCAACTTTATGGAGGCAGTTCTGGTCTTCCGTAATGTCTCCTAGCCAAGTAGTAGAAATTGATGGAACATATGGTGGATACAACAACGATACATTACGGCTACGTGGTAAGAATTATGTTTGGAGTCCAACTCCACAAAGCTTAAAATATTATTTTAGAGATGTAAGCAGCGTAGGAACTTTTTATTTTGGACCTGGGGGATCTTCTGGAGCAACAGCAACTAATACTATTAGTTTTTATCCAAGCTCTACAACATATTTAACAGTAGATCCATCTGGAACAGATTATTTAGTCGGAGGACTCACGCAATACTTTTTTGAAGTAAGAGCAACTGGAGCATCTGGAACAGTTTATAGCTCTATAAGTTCTGGTTCAGCACCACAATTGGCAAGTCCGTTAGCTCCAACTTTATCTATTAGTTCTACTACATCTACTAGCGCCACTATTACAGTTACTGCTGCCGCAGACACAACTGGAACCTGGGGATTTAGTAGTTGGGGTGCAACATATAGATATATTGTTTATACATATGATTCGGTTGGAGGAACAATATATTCTGGCGGTGGTCGTGGAGGAATATCTGCAACATCGTCTTCTCAGAATATTACATTAACTGGATTAGTTTCTGGAAGACAGTATACGGTTTACGTTTTGCCAACTACTGGAACGGCAGGATCAAGACCATTTCCATATGACGCTAGCACACAAACAAATGGATATAGCGGATATCCAGGAGTTGAGGCAAGTATTCAAGTTACAACTGCATCTCCCCCAACAATTGTTACAAATCCAACATTTACACTTCAGTCTGGAACCGCCAATACAGTTAACTCTGTTTATAGATTAACTAGTGGAACATGGAATGGAGCTCCAACAGAATATCGGTATGAGGTCGGAAGAAATGATATTGCAGGAACAGTGCTTGCAACTTTTCCATCAACTACAACATGGACAACACAAACATATTACGATCACACATTTACTTCAACTAGTGGCGGATATTCTATTTATGGATCAGTAATTGCAAACAATGCTAATGGCCAAAGTTCGCCTGCATTTGCAGAACAAACAGTTGGTCCGATTATTGCTAGTCCTCAATCTACTGGGCAGCAAAGGCGTGTAAATCTTCCATCTAATTTTACAATGGGTACTACTGTATATATTTCAACTAATGGTTTTATTGGAATTGGAGCAGATCCTTCTGGATCTATCAGTTTACCTACTTCTGGTTTATATTTATCACCATTGCAAGGGGATCAAAGACAAACTGCCTTGTATACATATTCAGATTCTTCTAATTTTTACGTGCGATGGCAGGGTGCCAGGTATAATGATGCTGCTCAAACAATAGACTATCAGGCTAAATTTTATTGGAATTCTACAGCAGTAGACGTATATTTTGTTACAAATAATTTATCTTCATCTAATCCAGCAAGCACTACGGCTGTATACAATAATGGTTCAGAAACAGTAAATTGGTCTTCTTCATCTTCACAGTCTTCAAGCTTAATATCTACTTCTATTATGACTAGAAATACAACTCAAGATGGAGAAGACGATAAAAGAACTGTTATTACGACAACCGCTCCACCATCAGCATCTGGATTTGCCAGGTCAGATTCTACAGCCACCCCCTCACAGCCAAGCACATTAAGTTTTTCTTCAAGCAATAATCAAGTAACAACTAGCTGGACAAACGGATCTCCAATAACATCAGTTAGTTTTGCAGCAAGTGGGGCAGGAGTTAATACAAGCTACACAGACACCTCTGCGCCGTTCATAACATCTGATTTATCAAATTATTCCTCTAGCGGTACATATACAGCAACTGTAACTAATTTTAATAATAGCTTGCAGGTTAGAGCTTCATGGAGTCAATCTAATTCACAAAGTTATCAAGTTACTTATTCAAGTAGCGTTTTCGGTCCAGATCAAACTGCTATTATAAATAATAGCGGATCTTCTGTTGATCACGATATCGGCTGGAGCTCAGGTATGGGCAGTTTTACCTTTCAATCTTTGACATTGTGGAGCGGTGCTAATGGAACTGGAACGTCCAATACATTTAATGTTGGACTAAGTGCAATTACTCCAAGTCAAAAATCTTCTTCAAGATCTAATAGCACATTTTTAACATTTACTTCCGCAAATAGAAGTGCTCCATCAATATTTAATGTTGTAAAATCTGGCGGTAATTATTTGGTTTATTTTTCTGGAGGAACAACTGGTGGGGCATATCAGGTGTGGTGGCAAACCAGTTCTTCTACGCCAAGCACTTGTGGACCAGGAGATGCTCAGGGAACGTCTTCTCCCATAACAGTTCAAAATTTAACTGGTAGCGCTGGCACTACATATTATTTTTTCGTTAGATCAACTTCAGCAACTAATACTACCGATTGCGGACCATCATCAACTGCAAGTGCTTGGTCTTCAGGATATTCATATACCGAGCCATCTTCGGGAACACCCCCATCTACTCCAACTAATGGTGGAGGATCATTCGCAACTGGAACTAATTATGTTACCAATGCAACATTTACAAGATCAGCAACTGGTACCACGCCTATAACCTATAATTGGAGTGTTTATGCAGGAACATCTAGCGGATTTACTGGAGGCACATTTTGGAACTCTGGAAGCTTTTCATCCAGCACACTAGGGGGAACTGCAAATATTCCTCAACAAACATGGAATCAGGCTTTATATGGAAACTGGGCTAGATATGAGGTTTACGCTACAAATGGAGTTAACCCCCAAAGCGGGACTTTGACGTGGTGGCTATGATTACTAAAGAAGAAAAAATTAATTTAATTAATGAAAAAATAGAGGGCATAGATGTAAGCATAGATTGGCTAAATGCCAATATTGGGATAATAGAAGAAATTCCTACTGCAGATAAGCTATCTATGTCAGAGCAGTTGCAAAATTTAATAGATAAAAAAAATGCATTGCTTGAAGTTCTTGACCAATTTCAATAAAATGATATAATAATGAAAGGAGGAAACCATGGCAGAAGTATTAACATCAGAAGACAAGTTAGCAATTGCATCTGGTCGTAAAAGAAGTCTAGAGATAGATAAATATAATATTGATCTAGCCCTACTTGAAGAGAATGCTGTATCCAGCCCTAGTGCTGAAATCATTGCAGATCTTCAGTCTAAGCTAAATCAGTCAGTTGCAAAAATTGCAGCTATTGACGCTGAAATAAATTCACTAACAGAATAGGAATAAAATGGCAGACAAAGCGGAATTAGTTATTACCGCCCTACAGCAACGCATAGGAGAACTTGTATCTAATTATGAAACTCAGGTTGCAATTCTACGGGCAGAAATTACTAAACTTATGGAAGACAAAGAGGCAAAAAATGAGGCTGTTCAGGAATACAAAGAACACCTTGACAATCTCTAGTCCAACCAATTTCCCTTCAGGTTTGGCTGTTAAAACAGGCAAGGCTATATATTGGATTAAGGACGGAAAGAGATATAAGTTGATTTCAGATAGGGCCGCCAAGTCTTGGTCATTTACAACAGTGAATGCAACTGAGGCGGCTTTATCAGGAATTAAACTAGTAGGCAAACTAGGCTTTAGAGACGGTACTTTGATCAAGAACATAGCAGATGGTAAAATGTATTTAGTATCTCAGAACAAGCTAAGGCACATAGTTGACCCAGACACTTTTAACAGATATGGTCTAGATAGATCTAATCTAATTGAAGTTTCTGAAGCAGAGATAAACGCACATGATATAGGAGAAAAACTTTAATGGCATTTGATGATGGCACACCGTTAGACGCAGCCGCCCTTCAAGATTTAGATAGACGGCTAGTAGAAATTAAAGCTAGCATTCCTAAAATTGGAGACTCAACTGCTGGTACTGGCTCTGATCCAAGCGTAGGAAACTCTTTAATTACTGCCAAACAAATTGTTGGTGGTTATAAGGGAGACGTAGTATTAAAGCCAGGTACAAACACTCCATTTACAATTACATTTTCAGGCGTAGAATCAAAACCTAAATCTGTTATTCTTACCCCAACAAGAGCAGCTGGAATACCTAGCGTATTCAGTTTTGCCCTAGACGCTCCTAGTCTAGGTAAGGATGGAGTTAAAGGAAACGCTTATTTAAATTCTTCTGCTCCAAAAGGATTTACAATCGGATTTTATTGGATGGCAATCTGCTACTAACCTATTGACAGCATAGTTCAATATGCTACAATTCTATTTACCATAAGTCACGACCCCGTGACTTTTTTTACATAAGGATTTAAATGACAAACGATTTAAAGTGGATGCTATCGTCAGATCAGCAGTT
>Ga0169931_10006250_pt1 | contig 18040 bp, 12 predicted proteins | sample Kivu_15m_20L_FD_129675 | JGI IMG/M metagenome (GOLD analysis project Ga0169931, IMG submission 129675) | Freshwater microbial communities from Lake Kivu, Western Province, Rwanda to study Microbial Dark Matter (Phase II) - Kivu_15m_20L... | ecosystem: Environmental > Aquatic > Freshwater > Lake... | reverse complement strand
TTATGAAACTTGGTTTAATCGTGTTAAGGATAATATTGATCCAAACGACCTAGCCGAAATCGACAGTCATACAAAAATTGATGTCACGAATGCCTCGCAAATAAATATACTGCACAAAGTATTTTGCTTTTGTATGGAAACCATTGATTTTTGGCTTAATAATTATGTTTTCCCCAGAGACACAGTCATGTACCCTTTCAGAATATGTAAATCCGCTTTCGACATTGCCCATCGGGAAGCTGTTGGATTTTCCGGAACAAAGGATATGAGATTATTGCATCCGATTCAAATGTCGCAGTGTGAACCAGATGACAAGACACTTATTGGTACGGATGGGAAAATGCTATCACTGATACTGAAAAAGTCTCAGTTTAAATCGCTTCATGTCAACGGAGAAATATGGAAAGGGCTTCTTGACATGGCACTACACCAAAAGGTGAATGCTTTGATCGACTCTGGGTCGCTTCTTGCTGGAGTCTTGAACAAGGATGCCGCCAGTTATTTACGACGCAGGCTTCAGCATTCTAATAATCTCAATTACCGTGGAATCATTTATTTTGAGACCAGAAGCAAAAGAATCGGAGGTGAATGGATGACAATGAATCTGGAAACTGGAGAGACCGTGTGCAAAGCTGATTCATCCGTTAAGGATTCTGAAGCTTTTATAATTTTTGATGACGCGAGGACACGTGGAGTAGATATGAAGATGAGTCCTTATGCTATTGCACTTTTAACTCTGGGTCCAAATCTTATAAAGGATAAGTTAATGCAGTCAGCGGGGCGATTGCGACAACTTGAAGGGGGTCAAGAACTGATCATAACAGCTACTCAAGAAACTGAAGCCCAAATCAAAGCGTATTCCAAAGATGATGGCGTTTCGACGTCATGTGTAAATTCTTGTATGAATGTCATCGATATCCTTCAATGGACACTCGAAAACACGAAAAAAGCAACGGTTCAAGGACTTTCCTCATGGGCCACTAATGGTATGATATATGATAAAAGCAAGAAGAACGAAGACGATGCTCTCATCAAGGAAGATTGGTCACTGAAAACTCTCTATGGCTCACCCCTCAGTACGTCTACTCTTGATGAAGTAATCAATAAACAAGGAAGAAAATTGGGGACATATTTGAAAACCAAAGGATACTCTTTAGAATTTCTTGAATCTTTACTACATCACTCGACGAAGTATGGCCAGAACGTTGAAGTTATAGAGACGACTGCTGACCATAGTGAGGAGTGTGAACGGGAGATGCAGTTGGAAAAAGAAGTGGAGGAAGAGAGGGAAGTAGAAAAGGCCCACCTGAACCCCGTCTCAGAGAATGTTTGGAATTACAACGCTATTTTGAGTGCGAAACGAGTGGAGGACGTGAAAAAGTATGTCATGGTTAAAGCGTTCTCTGAAATTAGTGGCTGTTCACCTGAAATCAGTGATATAGCATGGCACAGAAATTTATTCGGAACATGTAACTTTTTCAAGACCATTACAGGCTTCCGTGAGAACACTGTGAGTATGGTCCATGCGAGATCCATTGGTCAGCTGATTATTCTCAAGAATGGAGAATGGATAGCACTATCGGATCAAGAAGCCGAGGGGATTCTACGTGCTATCATTTTGAATCCATCAAGGAACCCCAACTTCCTATTTGTGAATTGTCAATCTTTGCTGTATATGATGGGATGTAATGATCTCTCTCGAGGAAACCAGGCATTAGGTACACAACTACATGACAACGACGTAATTGCCAGCCTAAGTCTCTATAACGGGGAAACTGGCTTTATTAACGATTCGGTAGTAAGTGCTGTCATTGAGATTCTTCGTAACTCCAAAGCCAAGAAGCAAATCGAGGACTTGGTAAAGGCAAAGGGTTTGTATCATTTCTACAGCCGCTCCAAGCTGGAGAGTATCTGCAACAGTGCTCTATATAACACTTAAAAAAACTGCTTTTAGTTTTGAACTTATGTATATTTTTGAGTTGGCATAGCGAAGTTGATTGAGATTTGTAGGGTGATGTTTGCTGTCAAAGGTGTCTTCCATATCAAAGGGTTCGTCTAACAGCGATTGATTTCGACTGAGGCTATTGCTTGTCATCAATAGAAATAATGTTGGTATCGCATTAATATGAGCCATAGTATTGAGAACATAGAACATAATTCAGGAGAAATTTCCATTTCAAACACATAAGAGAAAATGAATCGACTATGACAGTGACTTGGAGACACCCCAACTTGGTTGATGCAATTTTTTAAATCATATTTCGAGCCTTTTTTGTGCTATCCATAATGCATACCTTTTTGTATCAATTCGCCATACTGTAATGTCCTCCTTCCTCATCATCAGTGAACGGTTACTTCCTACACCCTACATACACGCCCTACACCCCTGCTTGTACGGACAAGGTAAACTATGTACGGTCGGTACGTAGACCCCTGTCCTTGGGAGCTGCTGGCTGCATGAACTCTCACGACTCACGAGCCACATGCCAATTCCAGATACAGCGAACCTGCCTTCCTTCATAGCATATCTATCTAGAGTCAAGACAGTTCTTACCAAATAGTTAATTCATAGTAGACAGAAGTCAAGGTCCGAATCGACGCTGCCTTTTGATATAACAAGACATTGTAACTACCGACAAGATCTCGCATATATTACACTAAAGAAAATGGTCGCCGAGGAATCATCACTGCCAACAGTATCTACCTCAACGCTTCCCCCAACAGCCGTTGAACCAGCAGCGAAATCACTTTTAATACCAATTTCATCCTCTTCTTCCAATAGTCCAAGTTTCATTGAAATATTTCTCGATGAAATGAAACAAGTGTCTCTACCTATCCTCCTGTCGATTCTTCGTGATGAAACGGCGCCCTTATCTACTTGGGTCGATGCAGGTGTCTTATTACTTTCACCGACTGTACATCGACCTGCAGATGCCTTAACACTGTTATCTACTGCATGTAATGAATTGGAAAGTAAAAGTACGGGGAATAAAGAAGATCGTGTACGACTAGTAGCTGCCACGGGTATTGCGTATCTAGCACAAACAAACGTATCCAGTGGTGGTGGTGGTGGTAAAGACTCAAAGAAACGTAATTCCAATACCTTGAAATCGACATCCTCCTCCTCCAACAACAATACCAATACTGATCGTGAAGATGAAGTAAGGATATTAGCAGATGCACATTTTAATCGAGCAACGAAATTAGATCCCGTTTTCCCCATGACATGGATGGGTAAAGCATTATATCATCTTGCGGAAGATAAATTAGATCAAGCTACATTTTTCTTTGAAACGACTCGAAGAGAATGTGGAGATGTGCTACCTGCCTTACTTGGATTAGCATGCATCGCCTATAAGGAAGGGAAATATGCAGATTGTCAACAATTATATGGTCGTGCCTTGGAGTTATACCCCACGACGGGCACTGGACATGATGCAGCTATACGTGTCGGATTCGGTATTGCTTGTTATAAGTTGGGACAAATCGATCGAGCCAGAGCAGCCTTTACACGTGCACGTGATATCGATGCCGATAATGTCGAGGCTATGGTGGGTTTAGCTATCATGGATTTAGCTCATCATACGCTCCTAGAAGAAAAAAGAACTTGGAATGAACTACCCCAGGATGTTGCATTGGAAACGAAACAAAGGATGGAAAATGCAATTAAACTTATGAGCATTGCCAATATGAAAGATAATACCAATGCTATGGTACAAAATCACCTAGCCAATCATTACTTTTGGAAATGGACACCCTGTACGGGTGGAGGAGGATCGAATATTGTAAAAGCTAATGTTGAAAGAGGGAGCTTACAAGTTCAATGGGCAAGTCCTGGACATATAACACTAGAGGCGGGAGATCGTATTCGTATCGGACTGGAATTTGAAACAACTGTTGTAGAAGTCGATGAGGACGAAGATGATGCTGACGATGTGTATGGGGAAGAGGGAGCCGAGCAATCGAAAATAAAGCTCTTTCGTGTTAAGGATCCATTTAATGGACATTCACAAAGTACGTGACTTTATTTAATCAGTGTAGGAGGACTTCTCCCCACATTTCATTATGTTTTATTTCTTCATTGCTTTCAATATTTGCTATCGTGGTTATAGAGGGACTTCAACTATGGAAAAAAGACTTTGATCGTGTTACGGCACTTGCAAGGGGAGCCTACTCGAGTACATCGGTCCAAGAAATCCAAGCTGAGTCTCTTTTTCATCTTGCACGTGTTTATCATATTCGAGATGATATGGACAACGCTCATAAATGTTACCAACGTGCCTGTGCCCTAGCTCCTGCCTTTGCACCAGCTCGTTTTGGGCTTGCCCAAACATTGGTCTGGGATGAAACATACGATGAAGCTGCAGCTCACCTTCGTCTTGTTTTAGGCTCCTGTCCTCAAGCCACAGATGCATTTGCCCTCTTGGGTATGCTTGAAGTAAAAACCGGAAAAGGTGAAAACAAAAAGGAGGCGTTGTCTTATCTAAGAAAGGCCATTGACTTGGATCCGTTAAACCCTGACTTGGTTTTATTAGAAGCTTTGGCTTTTCAGCAGCATCAAAGTGATTATCCTGCTGCACTTGACAGATATCGAAAAGCTGTAAAATTGATGGAGGATCAAGGATCAGACGTATCTTGGGAAATATCAACTAATATGGGAGTACTGTGTCATGAGACGAAGCAATATGATGAGGCTGCCATTCACTATCAAAAGGCTCTCCAAGCTCTTGATGGTTTGGAAGCGAGCTCGCCAGTATCTTCCCTGAAAGATTGCGAAGGTTTGGTTCGGCATCCAGATAATGCCTTGTTTTGGGAATATACAGATGCTCGTATATCGGTTGTCGAGGAGCCTGAATCTGATAAAAATATTTCTTCCTGGAGGGTTGTACAAGGATCAATTGACGATCACATCGGTATCGGTGATCATATTATGATCGGAGGCGATTTTGAAACGGAAGTTATACGCCTGGAAGATGGGCAGAGAATAAAAGTTAGAGGGAAAATCAAAGCAGCTGAGACCAATGACAGGGCCCACCTTCAAGTTTCTGTTAAACGAACTAATTCTCTCCTCATGAAGCCATCAGCCGTAAGTGTGACTTTCAACATTGCTCGATTGCATGAGGCTGCAGGTAGAATAGTTGCGGCAGTAGAACTACACAAAGCAATTTTGAGACTTCATCCATCTTATGTCAATAGCTACTTACGATTGGCTTGTATTGCACGAGACTGTGGATCGCTGAAAGATTGTTCCGAGTGGCTCAAAAGTGCTTGTGCGATTGCTCCTGGAAATCCCGAGGTTCTCACTCTTGTCGGGAATCTTCATTTATCTCTATGTGATTGGGCTCCTGCACAGTCGGTGTTTGATCAACTATTGTTGCAGAAAATTCCCAACGTTGAGGCATATTCTATGCTCTGTCTCGGAAATATTTATTTCAACAACCTCAAGACACCTAAGAGATACTCGAAGCATCTACAATATGCTGCTGATTGGTATAAACGTATCCTTAACCGAGACAAATCGAATGCGTATGCTGCTAATGGAGTCGGAACTATTATCGCTGAGCGAGGAGAGTTGCTGAAAGCTAAAGAAATCTTCAACCGCGTCCGTGAAGTTAGTGGTGACAGTATTCCCGATGTTTTGCTCAACTTGGGTCACGTCTACCTAGCTCTGTCGAAACATCCAGAGGCACTCCAAATGTATCATAGCTATATGAACCGAAGCCGTGCATCCGGATCACCTATCACTAGCAAAAGTCAAGACGACGACGATGCGGCAGTCCTTTTATTCATAGCATTCGCTTATTTTGATTGGGCAAGACAGACGGAAGCCTTCAACAACGCGAAAGCAGCCCTAGCTGATGACAAATATAAAAGCTGCATTGAATTCATCGAAAAGGCACTGAAAAAAGCTAAGAAAGACAATGTGACATTGCGGTACAATCTCTGCATGGCAAAGCTTCACTCAGCTAATTGTGTATTGCAGAAACCAGCAAGAAATATTCGTCGATCGGCTTTAGAAGTTCAACTTGCGTTGCATGGTCTTGAAGAGAGTTTATCTACAGCTCAGATGATGCTGAAGTTAAAGCAAGATGGGAAGAAGATTCTTATACCGACATCGACCCTGACGAACTTCGTAAATCAATGCCGGGTGAACATAGAGAGTGCAAAGTCTCATCTCAATCAGGAAAGGAAGCGAGAGTCGGACGCTCTAGAAATGCTGAAACTAACCAAGGAAAACGAAGAAATTGAACAGCATATGAAAGAAACAAAGAGAAAACTTCAAGAAGAAAAAGAGTTGAACGAGCAGCGAGAACGTGATCATAGAGCCCGATTAAAGATGGAAAAGGTCAGCAACATGATAACCGCTTGGGAAGAAGCCAAATCGAAGGAGAATGATGTTAATAGTAACAAGAAAAAATCCAAAGCTGCGAATCTCATTCCTGAAGTTGATGAAGATAATGCTATACCGATGGAAACGACACAAAAGAGTCTATTTGACGATTCAGATGAAGAAGATGATGCAGAACGAAGAAGCCCCACTTCGAGTCATAATAATCTTACAAGTACTCTCGTCGAGAGTTCGGATGAAAATGAAGATTTCGTCAATAATACCTTCGGCGAGGAAAAAGGTAAAACTAGCTCAAAGGACTTGTTTGGAGACAGTGATGACGATGATGACGCTGCAGAAGAAAGCCAAAACTTGTCATCGAATAAGAGGGATTTAGATGATTTACTTGAGGAAAACGCTGAGTCGAATAAAAAGCCACGCCTCGAAGATTCTAGCGAGATGAATGATTAGAGACTAATTGTGAAGTTTAAGTTTTGAGTACCAAAGCAACACATACTAGATCACTAACAAATTATGCCTCTCATCTCATGGCAGGCCTCGATAATCACATCATTCGTTGTAAGTACCTGTACGATTGAACCCCCTCAAATATGCCTCTTCATTCACGCCATGATTGTGCAAACATATCATCATAGTCCACATCTCATTTGGACTGTTCGTGAAGAATGAAGAGCCCGACTCGAAGGTGTAAAGTTCAATTCATCTTCCTCTTGTTGAAAACAATAATAGTTCATTATCCTCTTTCAGGAGAGATGACCGGTTTCTGGATCGACGATGTTTGTGAAAACGATCGTCGGTCAAAAATTAAAGTAAGCACCATACTACAATATCGTTTCGACGGAAACGACTTAATTACTCATGATGAATAAAATCAACCTTAATGCCCCACCACTACAGGGTATAAGAACGTCAGATACTGGCAGTAAAGGAAAATTTCAGATTACTTTGAGGAATATGGGAACAGATGGAGCGTATGATGCATCATTCGTAAGGGCTAAGAATCGATGGGAAAAAGTTATAATGAACGACTTACCTGATGTTCCTGCGCAACGCGGAATCGATTGGTTTAATGGAGTCTTCGGAACGGGAAAGGCTGCGAATTATTCTATCGATGATGTCCTAATAGGCTACAGTGTCACTGAGATTGACGGAATGCCATCAAATGGAAGCAATATTTTAGGTCAGGCGATGCCTCTTTATGTTCGTCTTAACTCAAAACCCGTTTCTCCGACAATTTCTGGAATGATGATCTTCGATAAGGCAGATTTTGATTCTATGAATTTTGTTGATGTTGAATTGATAATAGCTCATGAAATGGTAAGAAACAAGGATGGATAGGCATCAATAAATTTTTTATCAATGCAATACATCAAACTTCCATTTATCTGAAAGGGTCATGTTCTTGGCATCGGTAGACATACATTTAGCTGGTTCTGTGGCTCTCTTTGTCAAACTTTCGCACACAGTACCTATCAATGTCCACGGGCTCAGTATGAGTACAGACAATATGCTTCTTCATTCCATAGAGCAGCAGGGCTACCTCATCAAAGTTTACAACTAAGTTTACCAGATTGTGGGCATTGGAACGAGTCAAATTTTATCAGTAAATCGTCATCTGAATTAATGACGCCTGTATTCGAGAAAGGAAAGTACCAGCCACTTTCAAGAGTCACCGTTGCCGCTTTGGAAGACTTAGGGTACACAGTAAACTTCGATGGAGCAGATCCTTGGAATAAGAGATCCATTGTAGGACAAAAAAATCGCCGGGATAAACAAGCAGACTATGCACTAGTTTTTCACAACAGCTCCAAACTCATAATTAGTGAGGATCATGAGCTATTGTATCTGAACGATCAGCGACCTTCCGTGACCCGTAGTCTCGTGGCTACAGAATCTTTTACTCTCCGTCACGAATCACGCCCCAAAGGAGATGATTTGTTGAAGAAGTTTACCCAGTATAGCAATAGTTGGATTGTACTAGATAGATTTTAATTTCAATATGCTTTTATAAACAATTTTTTAAAAGTATTAAGCGACCTTTGTTGAAGCTGTGGCACTTTCATATTTCCAGTTGGCAGGTAATTTACGTGTTGTTCTATAATACCTTGCAAGTCGATGAATACGACTTTCAATCATAATAAGACGAAACTTGGAATCCTTATCCTTGCGATTGCGTTCCAAGTGCTTGCGAACCTGTACAGCCTTCTTAATAAGCATGTAAAGATCCTCGGGGATTTCGGGAGCGAGGCCATTAGCTTTGAGGATACGAACAATTTTCTGACCCGTCACAGACTTGACTTGTGCAATACCATTGGAGTCTCGAAGGATCACACCAATTTGAGATGGAGTCAGACCCTTCTTTGCTAGTTTACAGACATGTTCTTCCACATCAGCTGCAGAGATTTTCAGCCATGTTGGAGGTGTTCGTTTGTCAGGGATGGCACTCTTTGAGATACCTTTACCAGGTGTGTGCATACGACCCATGCTGTGGCAAGAGGGAAAAAAGGGATGATTTGAGAACCAGTGAACGAGAAAAAAAAGAAAATTATGCATTACATTCATGAATCCAAAGGTATATCCAACTCCTACCCAAATCATGTACTGATGACTTTTTCATTGTTTCTTGTTGAAAACACCATACACAATCATCGGGCTACGGAGAAAAATACAGAAGGACCATCGTGTGCGCTAAGAATGATCAACGTTCGTGCAGAAGGCAGCTTTCCTCGTGCGAGGTTACCGACACAACTCACATTTATAAGTATACTTATGATTCAAGCAGAAGCGACGATGGAAGAGATTGGCTGCAAAGCTACACCTTCTGGTGAATGAAATTATGCTGAACGTCGTTATATGGGAGATGAGAGAGAGAATACCCATACTGTAGTTAGTTCCAACGTACACAGTACCTTTTCATGTACGTCGAAAACGATTAATACTACAGCGTATGTAGACTTACAACTTACTATTTGAAACGAGCGGCCCAAGAAGTGAGAACGGTGGGCAACTATCTCAAATCTCATCATCGTCAGAAAAAGCAGCACACTTTCTTCGAATCATACTAATAGCATTTGGTCAAAATGTACGTTAATTTATTAATCACATAGCCTTTCTCAATCACAGGTCTTTCCAAAGACTCCTCCTTGGAGCCTATCTGCATCTTGTTCTTGTTGATCACACACCAGAATAAGAAGGATAGTACTCTCGAACATGGGATTACATAGTCCTTATGTTATTCAGAGAGCTTTTGGAGATGGTCTTATGACATTTAGGCTAGGAAGTTGTATGAGAAACCATCAGGCTAGAGATTTAAGCTGCTCAAACTATTCTCTCATTCTAGGAGAACTTATTTGCACAGCCCTCACCTACATAGAGTGATCTCTTCCCATGTTTTTCAGATATATACCTCACCTTCCACAGCCCTCCAACAGCGATATGATTGACTAACCATTGCTCCCCTTTTTTCTATTGTGATCCTTGCTTTGTAGGGGTCGTGGTCCAAAGAAACATTTAAAGCGTCTCAATGCGCCCAGTCACTGGAATCTTGGTAAAATGGGTGGTGTATACGCCCCCAAACCAGCTGCTGGTCCTCACAAGATGAGAGAATGTCTCCCCCTGTGTATTATTCTTCGTGATCGTCTCAAGTATGCATTGACTGGAAAGGAATGTGTTCAAATCTGCATGGAACGTTGCGTCAAGGTGGATGGAAAAGTTCGAACGGAACCGAACTACCCCGCTGGATTCATGGATGTGGTAGAGATTGAAAAGAGTGGTGACTCCTTCCGCCTTCTCTTTGATACCAAGGGTCGATTTGTCCTTCATAGAATCAAGAAGGAAGAACGTGGATTCAAACTTTGTCGTGTTGTTCGTATTTCGACTAGTGCCAACAAGGTTCCTGTGGCTATTACTCATGATGGGCGAACTGTTCGATATCCCGATCCCAGTACCAAGGCAAACGATACTATTCGTTTAGACATTGCAAGTGGAAAAATGACAGAGTTAGTTAAATTTGAGATCGGTGCCATGGTTATGATTACGAAGGGACACAATATTGGACGTGTTGGTACTCTTATGCATGTTGAGAAGCATGAGGGTAGCTTCAGTATTGTAACTATTAAAGATGCCAAGGGGAATTCCTTTTCTACTCGTTTGCAAAACGTGTTTGTGATTGGTGCTTCAGAGTCTCTCGTTACCCTGCCTAAGGGGCAAGGTATTAAGAAGAGTATTCTTCAGGAACGGGCTGAGGCCGAAGCTCGTGGTCAACTTTAAAAGCAAAAAAACTTAAGTTAAGAAAGAAACATTGAATAAAGCCTTCCTTAGTATAGCTGTTGCTCGAAAGCTGGAGTAAGAGTTTGCTTCTAGTGTAGAATCTTGAGATGATCAATAAATATGCCGTAATATAATAGTGCGACACAAAATGATTGAAGTCGCATGTCATATTACAGACATAAATGACAGCTTCTGTCGACACTATAATAATGCATATTATAAAATATATGTACATAGCATGAGATTCATTCAATAAAGAAATCATCAGTCTACGATTCTTAATCTTTTTTTTTCATCTGATCGATAACTTTGCATCACTCTTTATGGAGTTTTCTCTAGTTCATTTTGAAGCATAAGTAGTAAAAAAATCACCATCACACATATCATAAACAGCAAGACATCTACTGTACCGAATCAGTTTTTCGCTTCGATTGGCCTAAATGATGGACACCACTATTAAACATCATTTATATCTGTTCTTGTGAAAGGGCTCGAGCCTATGTATGAGAATTTGCGCTTTCGTCGTCCGCCTGGCATTTTCTTCTCATTTGATTTGTTGCTCCTTTGGAAGGCGCCAGTAATTGGAATGTCAACGATGGCATTATAATGTATTTTCGTACCACGAACATATCGTCATGTGATACATGGAATATGAAATATGAAATCTCTCACGATTTGAAACTGAGACATGTACATTGCTACTGTAGAATTGCTCTAGAGTTCGACAGTCGACAGTCCAAGAACATAAAACATAAATTCGTAAATTATCCGCGACATCAGCTTGGCGAAAAGCCTATACACTGGTAACACTGTTGAGAGTATTACGTTTGATTATTAGCATTCTGAGATGCAACCACCCTATACACCCACATCTCCCCAGCATCGCAAGAGGAATACGAGAACAATCAAAGAGATACCCAATGAGTCCAAGAATAGTACACTAGTTTGGCCAATGAGTGTACAGTCAACGGCTTCTGTTTCTGTACCGGTGCAAGTTGAAATGAACATCTTACCTGTGTTAGCACGTTGGGGACATACAGAACGGGGAATGATGTTATCACAACCATCATTTCGCTTACCCATGATCCGAAATGCCTGTCGGAAAAACAATATACAACTTATACAAGCTTTGTCGTTACGTAGAACATACATCAAGTACTTAAATCCTTACAAAAGTATGGAAGCTTTAGGTCTTGGTTTAACTTCTCAAATACGACAATCAGCAACGTTATTCGAACAGGCAGTGGCTACATTCTTAACACAACAGGGACTTCAATTTTATACGGAAGAAGATCAAAAGGAATTGTTTTTTCAAGAACAACAACAAGAGTCATTTGATACTGTGAAAACAGATTCGACGATTCATGGTGATACTGACAATAACAATATCGAAACTACGGATACGAATATTCAGTCACAACGTATATTGCTCACTCCTGATTTTATATTCAATCCTCCTATCAAACTTTGTAAACATTATAGTAAACATGGCACCCATCATCAGGATCATCAACATTCAACTCATTTACATCATCATCATCATAATCAACATACGACGAGTCACATCATACATTGGTTAGAAGCTAAAATGTTTTATGGTGCATCGACAATACCACAAGGAACCAATAATGCAGTGGGTGAGATTATCGAGAAAGTAACCAAGTATATGAATCATTTTGGTCCTGGTGCAATAGTATTTGCCTATGGTTGTGGGGAAGAGTTGAAAAGAGAAATAGAAAATAGAAATATACAAGTTTTGGATTCATATCCATTAGATTTATCTCATTTACATGATTATCAAAAAACTTGGTGTTGTAATGATCAAGGAGAAGTATTATTCTAGAAAAAAATATTGATGTACCGTGTCTTTTGAACTGTGTAGTTTTTTTATACTTGTCTTTTATTTTATATATGGATCCATTGATATTTATCAACATTTGCATTATAATCAGCATAGCTAATTAGATAGATGCTTCAACAGGTTATCTGTAAGAGTGTATAGATGACTCTGACAACCTGAGGAGGGAATTGGGCAGTGAGATGAAACGAACCGATTCAATTACCTGCATATTTCTCAATTACATGAATAAGTTGAATGTTTATTGTTTCCTATGTAAAGGTATCATATCTTTTTAAATTCTCGTCCAAGTTCATGAAATATACCGGATATATAAATAAGTTTTAAAGTTAATTCATAGGAGCACGTTTTTCAGCGTGGGTTGATGACGTTGCTACAAGCTTCTGTTTTGATGATTTTGAATAGAAATATGAATTCGGTATATCTCCAAATTCTATTATATATCCTGAATGTGATTTCCCGTCACTGTGCGACAGATATGACGCTTCAACATAGCAGGTAAGTGTTATAGGATTATGAATAGAATTTGGAGATATACCGAATTCATATTTCTATTCAAAATCATCAAAACAGAAGCTTGTAGCAACGTCATCAACCCACGCTTAAATACGTTCTCTCTATGAATTAACTTTAAAACTTATTCTTATATCCGGTATAATATCGATAAATATAAGGTTCCAATACCTGTTTGTGGTAATCAATTACTAGGAATCCCTGGATACAACAATGATACCTATTCACCAACAGCTGCTAAATTAGTTCACAATACCATGTTACAACTGTCCATATATGACAAAATGTTCACTGCATCTTATGATACGGTCGCAGCCTATTTAAACCAGGAATATCCAGAAAGTTATACCCCAATCATGTGAAATTCACAAAGAGATTGGCTCTTGCTTGTGGATTGGATTCTGATATTCTCTACCGAGTCAAGAAATATTTGTACGGATTGCCTGATGCAGGAAAGCTTTTATCTTTCAAAATGGCCGGAGCTGCACGTAACCCCAATAATGCAATAAATGAGAATTGTACTATACAATTATAGGGTTAAAATAAAAGGAATGGATGGACGACGTTTGTGCTTGTTGTGCTGCTGCGGTTCGTTGTTGCTTGCATGCTGCTGGTCCACAAAAAAATTGGCCCTTCCATTATTAGCATCAAGGATCCTCTTCTTTCATTTATTATTATCATCTTGTTCAAGCGATAGTACTATTCTTCAAAATCAATCATGAGTCGTTTCTGGGCTGCAGCTGCATCTGACTCAGACTCATCAAGTGAAGCATCATCAGCTAGTGATGAGTCTGAGGTTGACCGAAAAGTCAAATGGGTTATGGATGATAGTGAATCAGGTATGTATTTTGGTGCAAATATATACATATATGTATGTATATATACATTTAGTTTTACGTTACATAACTTACACTATCTTTTAAATACTGAATAATTTCTCTTATTGTTCATCTATCCACTCTCTCTTTTTCTCTTCCTCTTCGTTATATTCTCTCATGTATAGATTCAGAAGATGAAGTTCGTGTAGTGAAAAGTACCAAGGATAGAACTTTTGATTCTTTGGAATCCAGTGTTTCCTTAATCCGAAATGCGATGAAAATTCGTGACTACTCAGCGATACAAACTAACTTTGAAAATGTTGTCAAGAATGTCGCAAGTAGTCGGACTCAAGCTATCATTGTGGCACATGGTGGTTTACCACGATTTTATGTCAAACTCCTTGTAGAGTTGGATGATTATCTCGATGAACGTAAAAAGGATAAGGAAGCTTTTAAGAAATTAAGTGCTACACAGGGTCGTGCTCTCAATCGCTTATGTTTGACAGTGAAAAAACACAACAAGCAATATGAGAAGATTATTACAGAATATCGTCAGAATCCAGGATTACCTGACGATAAGGAGGATGAGGATGAAAGTAAAGATTCGGATGACGATGATGTTTCAGATAGTAGTAGTTCATCTCCCGTGGTCCGGAAAAAGAAACCTGCTAAAGTTAGCGACAGTAGTGATTCAGATGATATGGTACGTGATAAAAATTCAGTCTTTCTCGGCTTGTCTCTGGTATCAGTGCTACTATCGAAAATATTTGGTGGCGGGAGGAATGTAGTATCTCGCGAGAATGAATCAGTCTTGTATGTCACGGTGATTTATATCGGATTTCGACGCTGTCCCCTTTTTGGGAGCTACGTTCGGGAGAAGAAAATTCCTCGTTTCTGATTCATGCAAATGAACACAATTTAGAAGTGAATTTTCTGAATCACTGCACAAGTGATCTTCAAATGACATTCTACTTAGTGTTCATTTGATGAGGTATATCCTTGATTCATGATCAAATGAGTGACTGTGTTTTTTTTGGTTTTATAGTTTTTTTTCCCTGTACGATTCGAATGATTCTCAATGTTTCATGTTTTATCGTTTAATTCTATTACAGAGTTCTTCCTCTGAGAGTTCTTCCTCTGCTAGTGATTCTGACTCAGACATTTCATCGGATGATTCCAGTAGTAGTAGCAACAGCTCTGAATCCGACTCTGATACAGATGAGTGGGAATCCTCGGAGTCCTCCTCCTCCTCTGAATCGGATGACGACGAAGCTATAGGAGGCCTTGCTCAGCTGAAAGGACGTGCCCGATGGTTGAAAAAAACTACCGATGTAAAGGAAAAGGTAATTAAGGATAAGGATGGTCGTGCCAAAGCCCGCGCTGAAGCTAAAGCTGTTGCAACTGCCGCTCGTGAGGCCGCAGCCACCAAGGAAGAGGCTGCTGCTGCAAAGGCTCTAGCCAATCAGAAAATTACTCCTTCTCTTCTTGATCGCAAGGTAAAGGAAATCGTAGCCCTCCGAGGTCGTAGAGGTACGGATATCAAAGCTGTTTTAAGACAGCTTGAAAACCTTGCCAAGCTTGCTATGGCTTTTGGATCGCGTATTGAAGTTCCGGTTTTGATGCACGTCGTTGCTGCTCAATTTGATCTCATTCGTACATTGGACGAGTACATGGATACAAGCACTTGGAAATCATGCGCTGTTTACTTGAATCGCATCCTTGTTTTACTTGAGGATGGTAAGGAGAAGTACACTCTGACGACCATGGCACCGGAGGAAGATGATCTGATGGCCGGAAACATTTTGTCTCTGGGATCGAATATGACTCAAATGAGAGCTGCTGCACAGACTGGGGACGTTGGTGCAAGAGATGCTGTTAGTGCGGATGTTCGATTTATTAACCCTCATACGGTAAGAGCGGCTTACTAGCGTCACTGAATCTCTATAATTCTCTTTATAACCTTTGTCGCGATGCTATTTGATAAAAGGGAGAAGAGGAGACGATGGATGAACACTACGAACGCATCCGAATGGAGAAGGAGTCAAGAATGAGTAAGGAACAACTTCTTTTCATCCCCGTCGTTGGTTCACTCACATTATTTTTGAGTCGTTTGGACGAAGAATATAATAAAAGCCTTCAGCATACAAATCCTCATACTGTGGAATATGTCATACGCCTTCGGGATGAATCCAAACTTGCTGATTTGCTCGCTAAAGGGAAAAAATATGAAGAAAGAATCGGCGCAAATGAAGATGCATCCCAACTCGCTCTTCTTAGACTGGAGCATTTGTACTATAGGCATGATTCTATCGCCGAGAAGGTCGATCGAGCATCAAAATCATACAACATCATGGGAGAAGCGATTTCGGTCCCAGAGGAAAAATCAGAGCCTGTTGATTACGAAGAATTAATCGAAAAGTTATGCGTCTATGTATACCAATATGGCTCCGATAGGAATAAAACTCGTGCGATGTTGTGTCACATTTATCATCATGCTTTACATAATCGTTTTCTTGAGGCAAGGGACCTTCTGTTGATGTCTCATTTACAAGATAATATTTCGAATGTCGGCGACATTTCTACCATGATTTTATTTAATCGAATGATGGTTACTCTTGGCTTATCAGCTTTTCGACAGGGACGAATCAAAGATGCCCATCAGTGCTTGTCTGAAATTTGTTCTGGACGAGTTCGTGAGCTTCTTGCACAAGGAATCAACACTGGTCGCTTTGCTTCTGAGCGTAGCGTGGAAGAGGAAAAGGCAGAAAAACGCCGTCAAATACCTTATCACCAACACATTAATCTTGATCTCTTGGAGGCATGTCATTTGATAAGTGCCATGTTGCTCGAAGTTCCGAATATGGCTGCTGCAGGCGAAGATCCGAATCGGCGATCTAAAATCATCTCGCGAACGTTTCGCAAAAATCATGACAGTTATGATCGTCAAGTATTCACTGGTCCTCCCGAACAAACGCGTGACTTCGTTATGCGAGCTAGCAAATCCTTGATGAAAGGTGATTGGAGATCCTGTGCTGACCTGATTCTCAACTTGGAAGCATGGAAACTGATCCCAGGAGAGGACTCAGTTCAACATATTCAGTCCATGCTCTTAGAGAAGATCAAATTAGAAGGTCTTCGTACTTATCTGTTTGCATTCTCATCTCATTACGATTCACTATCACTCAATCAACTGTGCGGAATGTTTCAAATGAACAAGAATGAAATCCACTCTATTGTTTCCAAAATGATGATCAATCAGGAGCTTCACGCAACTTGGGATCAACTTACAGAGACGATCGTTTTACGCAGAGTCGAACCAAGTAATCTGCAACTTTTGGCGCTTCAGTTTGCAGAGAAAGCTGCCATTTTAGTTGATGCTAACGAGCGCCTACTCGATGCAAAGAGTGGTAATTATTTCCATCGTGACTCTGAAGGATACTGGAAATCAGGTGGTAGCGGTGAGCAGAAAGATGGTGGTCGAGGAGGAGGACAGCAAATGAATTTAAGACGCCCCGGGATCCCCTCAGGTAGAGCTTCCGCTGGGTCTGGAAGGGGAGTGACAGGTAGAGGGAGAGGCGGCCGTGGGAGAGGAGGGATTAATCAACAAGGAGGAGGTCGGCGTTCTAGGGCCTAGATTCGAAACGTTTCATTACATATTCAGTCGTTGTGGATAATCGATTTTATTAAGAACGACGATGCTATTAATAAGTATCTTAGAACTGATCATCTCGCTATGATGATGAAGTTTTTGTCATAATACTCTAGTTGCGTAAAATTTGAGCCCTAATTTTGTGTCGACTACGCCGGCAAAGGACACTGATTTGAACCCGAAAAGACAGCCTTACCACATTCTCGAGGCCAAGTGATGAACTTCTCTAGGAACTGAGTAAATTGTTTTAGGAACGGTAGAAGGTGTTCGAAGGGCATCACTATAATCCATATTCTATGTGAAAATATTAGACGATGGATTACTGTTCATGGAGCTATGAGTTCGATAATTTACGTACCCGGCTAAGAAAGCTGCTATTGGCCAAATGACGAAGAAGAGTAAAACGGCCCATAAAATAGAATAGACAATATTCGCCATTTCTCAAGTTTTCCAAAAAATGAGGTGTTGTGATGTTGTGTTGAAGCGTTTCATGACAGACAGTTCAGTGATACCGTGTCATTGTTGGCATAGTTGCATGCGCAATACGTACGCAAGATACTTGTAGGACCCTACCGTATCTGTTT
>Ga0169931_10006249_pt1 | contig 18040 bp, 18 predicted proteins | sample Kivu_15m_20L_FD_129675 | JGI IMG/M metagenome (GOLD analysis project Ga0169931, IMG submission 129675) | Freshwater microbial communities from Lake Kivu, Western Province, Rwanda to study Microbial Dark Matter (Phase II) - Kivu_15m_20L... | ecosystem: Environmental > Aquatic > Freshwater > Lake... | reverse complement strand
ACAAAGGCTATTAAGCACCAATACAAGAACGCAACATTGAAGTTTTGGGCCAAGAAGGTCTGGGTATTGTTTACGTTGGGGCCAATTCCATGCTCAGCGGGAATTACATCTCGGAGCACGATGCATTGATTTCTGAAAAGCTTGGAACAGTAATGTGCGGCGGCGATTTGTCGGAGCGCACCAAAGTGAGTCCACAGTATCTGCTGGATTTAGAACGCAAAGCCTTCTTGGAATTGTGCCGCGAGAAAAAAACGCTCGAACGCATTGAAAGCATTGTGAAATATGGAAAAATTTTGAGGAATTGATTTTTGGGATGATTGTACGGGTCGGTCGCGACTGACCCGTACCAATTCAATCCCAAAAATCAAAAAAAAATAAAAATGAAAAAAGCATATATTATAACAGGATACCGCACCGCTGTCGGAAAAGCAGGCAAGGGCGGATTTAGATTCAGTCGCCCAGATGATTTGGCTGCTGAGGTAATTAAAAAAATATTAGAAACCGTTCCAAATCTCGACCCAGCACGCGTTGATGATGTGATTGTAGGAAACGCCACCCCAGAAGCCGAACAAGGCTTAAACGTGGGCAGAATGATCTCCCTTATGGCGCTAGGCACAGACAAAGCACCGGGCATGACCGTCAATCGCTATTGCGCCTCAGGTTTAGAAACCATGGCCATTGCCAAAGCTAAAATCGAATCTGGGTTGGCCGATTGTATCATTGCAGGGGGCGCCGAATCCATGTCGATTATGGCAATGGGTGGTTGGAGAATTGTTCCAAATCCAAAAGTTGGCAAAAACAACCCAGATTGGTATTGGGGCATGGGCTTAACGGCTGAGGCTGTGGCTAAAGAATTCGGCGTGTCGCGCGAAGACCAAGATGCGTTTTCGGTGAAATCACACGAAAAAGCATTAGCGGCCATTGCCGCAGGTCGTTTCAAAGAGGATATTGTGCCCATCGAAGTGGAACATATTTTCTTAGACGAAAAAGAAAAACGCCAAATCAAAAAGTTTGTGGTGGATACCGACGAAGGCCCTCGAGCCGGCACAAGCTTGGAAGCCTTGGCCCGATTGAAACCGGTTTTTGCTGCCAATGGTTCGGTAACAGCTGGTAATGCTTCTCAAACTTCTGATGGCGCAGCATTTGTGTTGATGATGTCGGAAGACATGGTAAAAGAACTCAACTTGGAACCAGTGGCGCAATTGCTTTCCTATAAAGTGGTTGGCGTGCCACCGCGTATTATGGGTATCGGACCCGTTGAGGCTATTCCTGCGGCAATTTCTCAAGCCGGACTGAAAATGTCAGACATCGATTTGTTTGAATTAAACGAAGCTTTTGCATCCCAATCTTTGGCCGTGATTCGCGAAACAGGCATCAATCCAGATATCGTGAATGTAAACGGTGGTGCAATTGCTTTGGGTCACCCGTTGGGTTGCACTGGAGCAAAATTATCAGTCCAAATCATCAACGAACTGAGAAGAAGAAACAAAAAATATGGCGTTGTAACCATGTGCGTAGGTACAGGTCAAGGTGCCGCCGGAGTAATCGAATTGTTGAAATAAAGCCACTAGCAGCTGGCTCCTGGCAACTGGCTGCTTAATATTGATATTAATTATTTTAACTGCTATTAGTTACTAGCCAGCAGCCAGCAGCCAGTCACCAGTAGCCAAAACAACAAAAAATGAAAGCAATTAAAGGAGGTGAATTTATCATCAGAACAACACAACCGGAAGACATTTTTACGCCGGAAGATTTTAACGAAGAACAAAAAATGATCGCGCAAATGTGTGATGATTTTCTTGAAGCAGAAGTGCTACCCAAACTCGACGAAATTGATGCATTGCAAGAAGGTTTGATGCCATCGATTCTAGAAAAAGCAGGCGAACTTGGCTTGTTGGGGCTTACAGTTCCAGAAAACTTGGGGGGCATGGGAATTGATTTTTCTACATCACTTTTGGCGACTGAATACCTAGGCAAAGGATTCTCATTTTCAGTAGCTTATGGCGCCCACACAGGTATTGGCACTTTGCCTATTTTATACTACGGAAATGAAGACCAAAAGCAAAAATACATCCCTAAATTGGCTTCGGGCGAATGGAAAGCTGCTTATTGTTTAACAGAGCCTGGTTCAGGTTCAGACGCCAATTCTGGTAAAACAAAAGCGGTTTTAACCGACGATGGAAAACACTACGTCATCAACGGACAGAAAATGTGGATTACCAATGGGGGTTTTGCCAATTTGTTCACCGTATTCGCAAAAATCGACAACGATGAAAAATTGACCGCTTTTATCGTAGAAGCAGATTCTGAAGGAATCACTTTAAACGCCGAAGAGAAAAAAATGGGCATCAAAGGTTCATCTACGCGTCAGGTGTTTTTCAACAACGTAAAAGTTCCAGTTGAAAACATGTTGTCTGAGCGTGAAAATGGCTTCAAAATCGCCTTGAATATTCTTAACATTGGTCGCATCAAATTGGCTGCCGGTGTTATGGGCGGCGCGAAAGGATCCATCACGCTTTCCGTAAATTATGCCAACGAGCGCGAACAATTTGGCCGTGCCATTTCAAAATATGGCGCCATTCGTCATAAATTGGCTGAGCAAGTCATTCGTACGTATGCTACAGAATCTGCAACGTACCGCGCTGGACAAAACATCGAAGATGCCATTCACCAATTTGTGGCTGAAGGCATGGATAAAGGATCGGCGACTTTGCAGGGAATTGAAGAATTTGCTTCAGAATGCGCCTTGCTAAAAGTTCTTGGTTCAGAGGCCTTGGATTATGTGGTAGATGAAGGTGTTCAAATCCATGGCGGCATGGGATATTCAGCCGAATCGATGATTGAAAGAGGCTACAGAGATGCCCGTATCAACCGTATTTTCGAAGGAACCAACGAAATCAACCGCATGTTGATGGTGGACATGATTCTCCGCCGCGCCATGAAAGGTGAACTGGATTTAATGGGTCCTGCGATGAAGGTTGCTGGCGAATTGATGTCTATCCCTGAAGGGGTTGAAATTCCTGATGGACCATTGGGAATGGAGTTCCAGTACATCGAAAACTTCAAAAAGGTGATTCTCATGGTAGCCGGTTCCGCAGTGCAAAAACTGATGCAAACCCTCGCCAAAGAACAAGAGGTATTGATGAATATTTCCGATATTTCGATGTACACCTATGCAGCAGAATCTACTTTGTTGCGCGTTCAAAAGAAAATCAACAGCCAAGGCGAAGAAGCTGCGAAGTACGATATTGCTATTTGCAAAGCGTATTTTTACGATGCAGCCGATCTCATCCACAAAGCTGCCAAAGACGCTATTAATTCCTTTGCAGAAGGCGACGAATTGCGCATGATGCTTATGGGCTTAAAACGTTTCACCAAAACAGAGCCCTTCAACATCAAAGAAGCACGTCAAATGATTGCGCAGAAGTTGATAGAGGAGAACAGATATTGTTTTTAGAATTGGAGAATCAATTGCCTAGGACTTAGACACTAGGCAATTGATTACATTTTTTTATTCAGCTACTTTTTTATACCACTCAATTTTCTTTGTTGCAAACATCGTAATGGCCAATGCGATGAACATACCCACGCTTCCAATCAATAGTGCATAGTCTTGTTCTTTTGTAATCACAAAAATGAATGTGTAGAAAACACTCAATATTACGGTGAACAACAAGGATTTCTTGAATTCTTTGAACATGGTGTAAGTATAAAATCCCAGTAGCACGATTGTGATACTCGATGCAATGATGTAAGCCGAATTGAAACCTGTATGTTCTGAGATAGATATCAATAAGGTGTAATAGAGGATTAATGCTAGTCCAATGAGAATGTATTGAAGCGGATGAATTCTTCTTTTGGTGATGGTTTCCATGAGAAACAAAGCGAGAAAACTCAAAAGTATAATTAGTATTCCATATTTTGAACTCCTTGTGCTTTGCTGGTATTGGTCGACAGCCATGCGCAGCTTTAACCCGAAAGTGGATTGATGAATATTGGGTAGCGTTGATGTGAATTCTTGACCATATCCGCGGTTAAAATGTAAAATTTCCCATATCCCTTTGAATCCATTGTCGTTTACCTCACGATGATCGGGTAAAAAATTCCCATCAAAACTTGGGTCTTGCCATTGACCGCTAAGTTCAACTTCCGATGTTTTACCCAAAGGCACAAAGTTCAATTCCTTACTGCCCTTCAACATCATTTTCGTTTCTACAATCATTGAATTTACCTCTTTTGCCGAATCCAAATCAACCGCCAATCCGCTCACATCATTATGATTGTCATAATAAGGTTCGGCTGAATGAAGTACACCATTGATTTTGATGCTCGGGTTTTCACCAATTCCGCGCAAATCTGAAACGCTCAAATGCAGCTTGGCTTGATCCCATTGAACCTGAGATGAATCAATATTCAAACGTCCTATGCCATCAAAGTTCAATGTCGAGTGAATATTTAAAGCTGCTTTATATACAACCACGTCAAAAATTCCACGATGTAAAGATTCACCCTCTAGTTCCCCTTTGATTTTCAAGGTTTCGGGAAATAGATAAATTGTTTTTTTCTCTTTTTCGATGCTCACTTTTCCCTCGTATTCTGTTTTGTGTTCAATGATATAGGGCACGCTTATATAATGTCCCATCACCAATTGCTCTCTCGACCATTTGTCTGTTACTTCCTCCTCAGCTTCGTTTTGCCGTTGCTGTCGTTCATAAATTAAATCATTCACCAAAGATTTTGGAATGAGCAACAAGATGATTAGAAACGCGATGATACCCAATTTCAGGCTAATGGATGTGCTTGTCCATTCTTGAAATTATTCTGTAAATGTTTTTTGATTTTCCATGTTTAATAATTTTTGTTTTTAAAAGTACTTTGAAATTCAAAGTGAAAAACGAAAAAAATTATTGGTTATTGTATCGAATCAAATTTTCTAGATAATTCAAGTGGGCTTCGAAGGCTTTTCGCCCTGCATTTGTGGCTTTGTAGGTGGTGTGTGTTTTTCTTCCTAAAAACGATTTATTGACCTGAATATAATTGCTGCTTTCAAGAGATTTTAAATGGGAAGCCAAGTTGCCATCTGTTACCTCGAGAAGCTCTTTGAAGGCGTTGAAATCGTAGTGTTCATTGACCATCAGCACCGACATAATACGCAGTCTGACCACATTTTCAAAGGCTTTATCGAATATAGCTTCCACCTTTATTTGTCGTATTTGAGATGCATCGAAATACGGTAAACGATGTGTAATATACCAAACCCGAAGGCCCAAAACAGCAGACCATATCCGGGTAAGAAAGCTGCACATATTCCAGTTGCCATCTGACAATAACCCAAATACTTGATGTCGCTGTGGGTGTGATGTGCAGCATTCAATAAAGCCATACCATAAAATATCAAACTCGCTGGCGCCACAATCATCCAATAGCCTCTAAACATGATGGCAACAATAAAAATTCCACCAACCATAAGCGGGATGAAAAACGCAGCAACAAATCGCCTCGAGGCTGCATTCCAAAGTGAACTCTTACTTTTCTTGTGCTTTTTTAGGGCCAAAACCAAACCAGAAATCAAAGATAATCCGAGTACAGCAAAGGCCGTAATCGCCAATTTGAGAAATACGACATCTTGGTTTATGTATTGTGTCCGGTAACCAAACGGTGTGTTGGGATAATAAACCCAATAATAGGCCAATCCTGCTCCAATAAGTGCAAAAACACCGGCCAACACGCCAGATAAACCGCTCAAAGAGAGGAATCGCGTGCTTCGCTCCATGATGGATTTAATTTCTGCTAATTCTTTTTCTGCATGTGTCATGTGAAAGCGCTTTGATAGACAAAGTTAGTGTTTTGTTCGTCAAATGCGCTCTATTCTTTGAGGATGATTTTGCAGCGAGTGGTTTTTTAAACAATGAAGTTCAACCAAAAAAAAAGCGAGTTAATTACTCGCCTTTTTCTTTTTAACTTTTACTTTATCGTCTTCCGTTTCGTTGTCCGGATCTGTAACTGAACCATTGTTATCTCCGCCACCATCACCTATTGGGTCTCTTGTTGAACAACGGGTATTCATGATTTCATCTGTGTCCGCATTAACAGGAACAATGATTTCTTTCTGACAAGAAGAAACCGCAAGCACTGCTGTTATAGCAACCAAAATGAGATATTTAAAGCGAAGTGTACGCATATTGTAAACAAAAGTAATAAATATTCTTCAATCCACAAATTTTTTTTATATTTTTTTGAGAATATTTAAGTAAAGGATTAGGCCTAAAAGTTTGGAGACAGAAGTCACAAACGATTAGCGAAAAAATTAGGATATTTGCAAAAAATATTCATTATGTCCAACGGTATATACACGGTTCCAAAAGCCATAAACGAACCAGTAAAGTCATACGCCAGCGAGAGCAAAGAGCGTGCGTCCTTAATAAAACAATACGATTTGTATTACAAGCAAGAACCCATTCAAATTCCAATGTATATTGGAGGAAAAGAGGTTTTTTCTGAAAACAAGAAGAATTTGGTTCCGCCGCATGAATTGAATCATGTTATTGGTTATGCCAGTTTGGGTGATGCTCGTCATGTGGAAATGGCGATAGAAGCGGCTCTTGAAGCACGTGTTCTTTGGGCTAAAATGCCTTGGGAGGAACGCGCTGCAATTTTTCTTCGTGCAGCAGATTTACTCGCTGGTCCGTTTAGAGATAAGTTGAACGCCGCCACGATGTTGTGTCAATCCAAAAATGTTTTTCAAGCAGAAATTGATGCCGCTTGCGAATTGATAGATTTCTTTAGGTTCAATGTGCAATACATGACGCAAATTTATCGCGAACAACCTGAATCTTTGCCTGGAACATGGAATCGCCTACAATACCGTCCGCTAGAAGGTTTTGTTTTTGCGATAACACCTTTTAATTTTACATCAATTGCGGCCAATTTGTGCGCTGCTCCAGCCATGATGGGCAACGTTGTGGTTTGGAAACCAGCTGAATCTCAAATCTATTCTGCAAAAATCATCATGGATTTGTTCAAAGCGGCTGGATTGCCTGATGGCGTAATCAATATGGTTACGGCACGTGGTTCGGTTGCTGGTGAAGTGGTATTCAATCATCGCGATTTTGCTGGACTCCATTTTACGGGCTCCACTGGTGTGTTCCAAAATCTATGGAAACAAATCGGGAATAATATCCAACTGTATCGTTCTTATCCACGTGTGGTTGGAGAAACAGGTGGAAAAGACTTTGTTTTTGCTCATGAATCTGCTGTGCCTGCTGAAGTTGCAACGGCTTTGGCGCGTGGTGCATTCGAATTCCAAGGTCAAAAATGTTCTGCCGCTTCTCGTGCTTACATCCCCAATACAATCTGGCCAGAGGTAAAACGCATTTTGGTTGAACAGGTTAAATCATTCAAAGTGGGTACGCCAAGAGATACTTCCAACTTTGTAAACGCTGTTATCGATGAAAAGGCTTTTGATAGTATTTCGGCTTACATCGATTTTGCTAAAAGCCAAGCGGATGCCGAAATTATCGCAGGCGGTACCTACGACAAAAGCGAAGGATATTACATCCAGCCAACTGTTATTGTTACGTCTAATCCGAAATTCAGAACTATGGTAGAGGAAATATTTGGACCTGTACTTACCATTTATGTGTATGATGCCAACGAATATGAAGAGACTTTGGATATCTGCGACCAAACTTCTGAATATGCATTAACAGGCGCTATTTTTTCCAATGACCGTTATGCAACACTTTTGGCTTTTGATAAACTTGAAAATGCTGCCGGCAATTTCTACATCAACGACAAACCAACAGGAGCAGTTGTGGGTCAGCAGCCTTTCGGTGGCGCAAGGGGTTCGGGCACAAACGATAAGGCAGGTGCTCCCTTGAATTTGCTGCGTTGGGTTTCTGCGCGCACTATCAAAGAAAATTTCGTTCCACCAGGGGATTATCGTTATCCTTTTTTGGGTCAGTAAATTCGATTTAAACGAGCGGTTAACGATGGTTGACCGCTTTTTTTTTCTTAAAGATCAGGTTTTTCGGCTTCCAATTTTTTTTTGTATTCCTCCAAACTGGCTTGAATTTCTGGCGCCAACTTGGGATATACGATGTCGTTGTAAGCGCTCAATTGCTCAAGAATGATTTGGGCAACAATCAAACTACAGCGCACTTTATTGTCGGCCGGAACGATAAACCAAGGCGCGTGTTTTTTCGAGGTTTGCTGGAAGGCTTCTTCATAGCAAATTGAATAGGCATCCCACAAGGCACGGTCGCGCACATCACTAGTATCAAATTTCCAATTGTGCTTGCCTTTGTCTATGCGACGCAGTAGACGTTTGCGTTGTTCTTCTTTGGACATGTGCAAATAAAACTTCATCACAATGATACCATTCCTTGCGCAGTGTTTTTCAAAGTCGCGTATGCTCTCAAATCGGTTTTCCCAAAATGTATCATCAATTTCTTCGGTTTTCGAAATTTGAGGATGGCGTTCATGGGACAAAAATTGAGGATTGACCCGAGTAATCAGCACATTTTCATAATGAGAACGGTTAAAAACGGAGAATTTGCCTTTTTCAGGCAATTCAAGATAATGTCACCATAGAAAATCGTGTTGCAACTCTTTGGTTTTGGGCGATTTGAAACTGTGCACCACCACTCCGCGCGCATTGAAGTCTTTGAATACTTCACGAATCAAACTGTCTTTGCCTGCCGCATCCATCCCTTGAAAACAAAGCAAAACGCCATATTTGTTGTGGGCATACATCCGGTCTTGCAGTTTTGAAAGCTCAATGCGCACTTTTTCCAATTCGCGTTCCAGCATTTCTTCATCCAGATGATATTCAAATTTGGTCGAGAAATGTTTCAATTCTCCTGTTTTTTCAAAGTAGAATTGTTCGGATTTTATATTGTCCATGCGTTTATTTTTTAGAATGGGAATCCGATTGCGAAATGAAGGCGGGGCATAAAAGGTCGCGGCACATCAGCTTTTCGGTCAGGAAAAAGTTCATATGCTGCATCCAATTCTTGTTCAAATAAATCTCTCGAATTCCAAATCCAACGCGCTCCGGGACTCATGGCTGGATTGTGTATGGGAACTCCTACATCCAAACGAATCACCAAAAATGTGGCGTCTATTCTCAATCCAAATCCCCCTGAAACAGCAATTTGTTCGTAAAAATCTTTTGTGAATTGTCCACCAATTCTGTTTGGGTCGGCGCGTAAAGTCCAAATATTACCCATGTCGGAAAACAAGGCTCCTTTGAATCTTTGGCTTCTGACAATGTTGAATCTGTATTCAAAAGAGGCCGCAATTCGAATATCACCGAATTGAGTTAAGGTCCGATTGACATCTCTGTGATATTGATATGACCCCGGACTCATCTCACGCGCTCGCCAACCCCTGTTGTCGTTGGAACCACCTGCAAAAAAGGCATAGTCAAATGGAAGCGCTGTTTTTGAATTCCCGTATGTATAACCCATCCCTGCTTGGAAACGCATGGCCAATACTTTGCCTTTTGTAAAGCGCTGGTAAATTTTTACTTCATTATCCATTCTCACAAATTGACTGAATGGAACTCCAAATACCGTTCGAATTCCTTCTGGACTGCTGGTACTTTGACCGAGTGTAAATAGATTCAAAGAATTTCCAACCAAGTCGAAGGTCATGTCGTAATTGATGTAGGTGCGTTTTGGCGTTCCTACGGATTCCAGTAATCGCTCGTTGGAATAGGAATAGATTAATTTGAAGTCATTGAAAATCAATTGATTGGAATAGGCGTTTTTCAAGAATAAATCATTCAATTCGTTTATTCTCTCCAGAAATTCATCAGATTCATTGCTGATTCTAACATACTTGAATCCACTAACAATAGGAAGACCCATTTGGAAGGTTTGTAATTTGTCGGAACGCCAACGCCATAAATAGTTGAACTGAACCAAGCGCCGCTCAAATTCTTTTCGATTTTGGAAGTTGAATCCCAATGAAAACTCGGTGACAGTGGTCTGTCTTTTCGAAAATTTCAATGGAGATATGGGCAGTAAACCAGGTAAAGTTAGTTTTGCTGTAGGACCAATTTCGTAAAAAGTTTCACGATTTCGTTCACTTGACTCGCTTAAGAGTGTCGGTTGAGATTCCAAACCGGCCGATAATGATGCCACAAATTTCCCTCCTGATTTCAATACATTTCGGTGTCTATAACTCACAGAGGCAGCCATACCTAAAAAACCATTGGAGTTTGTGGCTCGAGGTTCAAAACTGAATTTTTGTGTCTTGGCTGGCACCAAATAATAATGCACATCAACACTGGAATTTTGAGGATTGTCCACCAACACGGGTTGAATACTTTGAAAAATGTCGAGTTCGAGCAGTTGGTTGTATGAGCGATCCAAATAATAGGCGTGATACCAATGGGAATATTCGAGATAATTTTTCATTTCAAGAATTTCTGGTCGGATGACCATCGAACCATTATAAAGAAAGTAGGCTTTTCTTCTATCTGAGTGAATAATGCCTTGGGGCTCATACAAAAAGGTGTCTAAAGTAGGTGGATATTGATTGGGATTATAGCTCAAACCCCTTGCCGCCAAAGCCGCTGTGTAATTTCCTTTGTAACGGGCAGTGTCCAAAATATGATAATAAACATCACCAACGCGGTAATTTCTTTGCGAAATGAGTTGCACAGAGTCTTTGTTGTTGGGGTCGCGGATGCTTCTCGGGCGAATCACAAATCCGAGTTGCACGCCATAAGGCCTGGCCGTTGTGTCTGCTTTAAAATAGATGTGGTTGGGTGAAAAGTCATAATACGTCTCATCTCTGAGCATTCGCGCCAAGTCATAACGCAGGCCATCGAGCACATCTCGGTCGAAAGGGTCGCCTTTTTTGAGCAATTCATTCCGACTCAAATAGCTATTTATTAAGCCATGAATTCTCGAGTTCTCACCCTCAAAATAAATGCTATCGATGGTGTGTGGCAGTCCCAAATGTATGATATATTTTACACTGGCTTGTGGTTTCTGCTTTGCTTTTTTGCGATACATGATGGTGTCGCTTACGGTAGCATGGTAATAGCCTTTTTTTTGGAGAAACAATCGAATTTGTTCGGATGAACGATGAATCAAGTTTTCATTCATCAAACTTGGCGCTTCTGAAAATTCATACAAAAGCCATTCGTAAAAGAATTTTCTTGGCGCTAAAGTGTCTTTTAATTTGACGCGATAGGGCAGGTACAGGCTATCGCCGCGTTCTCTTGCCTTGGCTATTCGTTTTTCGTTTTTTTTCTTTTCCCTAGGTAAGCGTTTTTCGGTGTTCCGATAATGCGCTCTGGAGTTTTTACATCTGCGCTCAGCATACACCAGGTCTTCGTCGATGCTGTTGTAAACCCGCAAGCGAATAAGTGTTAAAAGCAATTTTTTGTTCGGACGAATTCGCGCCACTTCCTCCAACTCACTTTTGTCTAAGCGCCGGGTATTATCGTTTTTATCGTAGTGAATATCAAATTCATGCAAACGAAATAAAGTCTGTCCCTCAGGAACCTTTTTCGTAATATTGCACCCCAGCAGCATGAGTGCACCTAGAAACCAGAAATATGTGGATGTTTTCAATTTTGCCTGCTCGATTGTTCAACAAAAATATAAAAAACAAGCTTGTCAATGTTGTCGAAGAATGAAATTAAGTTCCTGAGGTCGCTTCATCAAAAGAAATACCGCGACTTAGAACGTAAAATTGTAGTTGAAGGTGAGCGCATTATTACTGATATTATAGCCCGCCATCCCCAATCCGTTGAGCGCATTGTTGTTTCAAAAAATTTCTCAGGAAACCAAAGTGATTTTATCAGATTTGCATGCGAAACTGTAGATAATCAAGTATTTGAACAAATAAGTGCTTCCAAAAATCCGCAAGGGGTGTTGGCACTGATTAATTTTCCTGTTTTTCAATTCAATTCTAGTGATTTTATTCTGGTTTTGGATGGAGTTCAAGACCCTGGTAATATGGGCACTATTTTGAGAACTGCAGCTTGGTACGGCGTGAAACAAATTGTTTGCAGTCCCGACACAGTAGATGTTTGCAATCCAAAAGTTGTACAGGCATCTATGGGCGCCGTGTATGACGTGAACATCAGCTATCAGGATTTGGAAGAATTTTTAAACAAACAAAATGCGTCTATTTACGGTGCCTTGTTGGATGGCAAATCGGTGTATAAAACAACTTTAACCCAGCCGGCCATTTTGGTGATGGGCAACGAAGGCAATGGAATTCGCAAAAACATTCAAAAAGGCATATCGCACCCTATTATGATACCTAAAATCGGCGTGGGCGAGTCCTTGAACGTGGCCACAGCTACCGCTATTTTGCTCAGTGAATTCGTGCGTATGCAATGACGCTATTCTTGGTCTTGCTTTTTGTTTCTGCGCATAATGAGCGCGGTCACATAGCCCATGAGCAAACATCCAAGAATGATAATGATTAGGGGCAATTCAAAACTAAAAAATAGAAACTTGACGGGTATGGAGTCTAAATTCTGACCAATGAAAACGAGCACCAAAAGTATCAGTGCGATGTTGATGTATTGTCCTGTTGTTAAGTTTTTCATAGTGCCATATTTTGCAGGTAAAGGTAGAAAAAATCGACTGTTTTCTGAGCCCATGGACAATTTTTCTACTTTTGCAGCTCTAAATTGAAAAATATGAAGGCATACGTTTTTCCTGGTCAAGGCGCTCAATTTGTGGGAATGGGCAAAGATTTATACGACAATTCAACCATTGCGAAAGAACTTTTCGAGCAAGCCAATGAAATTTTGGGCTTCCGAATCACAGATATCATGTTTTCAGGAACAGACGAAGATTTGAAAGCGACAAAAGTTACGCAACCCGCTATTTTCTTGCATTCAGTGATTTTATCCAAGGTTTTGGGCGATGCTTTTCAACCAGATATGGTGGCAGGACATTCTTTGGGCGAATTTTCGGCCTTGGTGGCTAATGGCACTTTGAATTTTGAAGATGGTTTGCGCTTGGTATCTCAGCGCGCTATGGCGATGCAAAAAGCTTGTGAAGCCGAACCATCAACGATGGCGGCAATCTTAGGTTTAGAGGACAACATTGTAGAAGAAATTTGCGCAAAAGTAGACGGCGTAGTGGTTGCAGCCAATTACAATTGTCCAGGTCAGTTGGTGATTTCAGGTGCCATTCCTGCGGTGGAAAAAGCGTGCGAATTGTGTACAGAAGCCGGTGCAAAAAGAGCTTTGTTGCTTCAAGTGGGTGGAGCTTTCCACTCTCCGTTGATGGAGCCAGCGCGCGAGGAATTGGCCGAAGCGATTAAAAATACAACTTTCAACGAACCGAAATGTGCGGTTTACCAAAATGTGGTGGCGCGTGGCGTAACATCTGCTGCCGAAATTCAAGAAAACTTGGTAGCACAATTGACTGCCCCAGTGCGTTGGACACAAACCATGAATCAAATGCTTGCCGATGGACTGACTGAGGTTATTGAAGTAGGTCCAGGGAAAGTATTGCAGGGTCTGTTTAAAAAAGTGGATCGAGCATTGCCTTGTTCGAGCGCGGAGATCGCTTAAGAAATTTGAGATTAGAAAATTTGAAATTTGAGATTGGTGTAAGCTGTAATCTCAAATTTCGAATCTCAAATTTTTCAATACTTAGCCATCAAGTCAACTTATCCGACAAAATTTTCATCTCGATAACGGGAGAAATGCGCTCATAAACGATGTTGTAAACGGCTTCTAAAATGGGCATTTCCACCTCAAATTTCTTGTTGATTTCGTGGATGGATTTCACGGCGTAGTAGCCTTCTGCGATCATGTCCATTTCCAATATAGCAGTTTTTACGGTGTAGCCTTTTCCAATCATGAAACCAAAAGTTCTGTTTCTAGAAAACCTAGAGTAGGCAGTAACCAGCAAATCGCCCAAATAAGCCGATGATTTAACGTCGCGGTGAATGGGACTTACTTCATCAATAAAATTTTCAATTTCCTGAATCGCATTGGCAACCAAAACCGCTTGGAAATTATCGCCATAGCCCAAACCTGCACAAATGCCTGAAGCGATTGAATAGATGTTTTTCATCACTGCCGAGAGTTCGGTGCCAAATAAGTCATCCGAAACATTGGTCTTGATGTAGCGGCAGTTCAAAAGTTTGGCAAATTCTTCTGCAATTTCTTCATCTGGGCACGCTACAGTGAGATAGGAAAGACGCTCCATGGCAACTTCTTCTGCATGACAAGGTCCGCAAATGATGCCGATTTGATCGTAGGGTGTTCCAAAACTTTTGTGGATATAACGCGCTGGAATGGCATTAAATTCAGGAATAATACCTTTAATAGCAGAGAACATGATTTTTCCCTCGAAGATGTCTTGGGGCAAATTTTTCAATGTGTCGTGCAAAAATGCAGAGGGCGTCACCAATAAAACGGTATCACTTTTTTGAATACAAGCTTCCAAATCGGTACTGACTTGAACGATATTCAAATCAATTTCTGCCGCTTGCAAGTATTTCGGATTTCTTTTGAAGTTTTTGATGTGCTCAACGGCATCTGCGCTTCTCACATACCAATGAATTGCCTCAGCATTGTTGCTCAGAATCTTCACAAGAGCGGTTGCCCAACTCCCTCCACCAATAACCGCAATTTTTTTCATAAAATCAAAGTGGTGCAAAGCTAAGGTTTTTTTGAATAGCGTTTTTTGAAAGTCATTAACGAATCATCATTACTTTTACCAAAAAAAACATTTATGCGTATTTTATCTTCATTACTCTTTCTTTTGGTGCTCGCTACAGCTTGCGAGGATCATACTAAATTGGAGCGCTTTGAAGGTTTGTTAATTTACGAAACAGATGACCCAATGCTCAACAATGTGCCAGTGGATAGCGGCAAGTTCATCAAACATTATGTGAAAGGCGATTCTGTTCGTGTGGAAAGCTACACAGCTATGGGCAAACAAGTGCACATCAAAGATTTGAAAAACAATTCTGGTTTGTTGATTTTCATTTTTGCTGGGCAGAAAGTGGCGCTGCTTCAGGATTTAGACAAAGACACCATTCAACGAGGTTTTCAATGGGCACTGGGCGACGATTCTAAGAAAACTGCTGAACTCAAATCAAAAAACGGATTCATTTCTGGTGGTTATTTGGACAAACCTGTTGAAGTTTATTTTTCTGAACGATATCCTGCAAAGATTATAGATATTTACGATGGTATTATTCCCGGATTGCCAACTGAATACACTTTGTTTGTTCAACAAATGCCTGTTGCTTACAAACTCGTAAAAGTGGAAGAAAAACAGATTTCTGATGAACTTTTTAAAGTGCCGTCAGATTGTTTGGTGATGACCATGGAGGAATTTATGGAAATGCTGTCCAACGAAAATTTAAACCAATGAAGCCTTTAACAATTGCCGTTGATGGTTTTTCTGGTTGTGGCAAAAGCACAATTGCCAAAGATTTAGCCAAACATTTGGGTTATGTTTTTATCGATTCTGGGGCCATGTATCGCGGGGTGACATTGTATGCGCTCGAAAATGGTTTTATTAGCGATAAGCACGTGGATGCTTCTGGTTTGATAGCTAAATTGAACGAGGTAAATATCGAATTTCGCTTAACTGCGGAGCTGCAAGGCAAGCAACATTTATTTTTGAATGGAAGAGATGTAGAAGCAGAAATCAGGAGTTTGCATGTATCTGGATTTGTGTCGCAAATTGCCACAATTGATGAGGTACGCAAAAAGATGGTTGATATTCAGCGTCATATGGGCGAATCGGGTGGTGTGGTAATGGACGGTCGCGATATCGGTTCTGTTGTGTTCCCGAATGCTGAACTGAAATTTTTCGTGACCGCTCAGCCCGAAGTGCGCGCTAAACGCCGTCAGTTGGAATTGGAAGAAAAAGGGGAGCATCACAGCTGGGAAGATATTCTTAAAAATTTACAAGAACGCGACGCCATGGACACTTCAAGGGCAAACAGTCCATTGATTCAAGTTCCTGAGGCCATTGTTATAGATACATCAAATTTGACCCGAGAAAGCCAATTGGAATTTGCGCTTTCGTTTGTGGGGAATCGGAAAACCATGTAGGAGCGCGATGCATCGCGCTCTACATGGTTTTCCATCAATAACATCTTTTTAACGAATCACGGTGTTGTGTTGATAATTATAAACTTTAGATTTGTAACGAACCAAAATAAACCCGTTTTTTGTTAAAACCCATTGCCCCATGCTCAAAACCCTCATTTTTTTAGTCGGCACCTTTCCCAGTATGCTCTCCGTAGTTGATGTGGATCAAGGAGCCATTTCTTGGCATCACGATATTATTTCATATGAAAACAGAAACGACCAGCTCTGCATGAGTTTTGTGTCCACCTGCCATTTGTTTGAAGACAAATGGGATGCCTTGCCTCAGCCGATTTTTTGGCAACAAGTGATGGCTTTGAGTCCAGATTCTCTTATTGTAAATGTTGCTGCCAATCGTCAAATCATTACACGGGTTTCTCACAAAGACTGGGAATCGCAAACACAGGTGCAAAAAGACGCTTACAAAGATTCCATCAGATTGCTTTATGGTTTATCGGCGGATGCTGGAATTTTCGTGACTGCTGGCAAAAATCATTTCTACCGATTTAAAGATGTAATCCCGCAAATTACCCGTGGCGTTGAAGTGTTTGCAGGTAATTTTGTTGATCCTTGGTATGCACAAGCTATTTTGTTGATTGAATCTCCGGGTCAGTTGGCGAAATCTACCGCAGGCGCTTATGGTCCCTTTCAATTGATGCCTGGTGTAGCGAGAAATATGGGCTTAACCGTGAATAAATCGGTGGATGAACGCGGCGACTTCGACAAATCAGCTTGGGGCGCTAGTGAACTCTTAAAACGCATTTGTATTCCTGAAGCCAAGCGCATTTTGGATGCGCGAAACATCAGCTACAACCAAACCGATTTGTGGTTCCGCTTATTTGTTATGCACATTTATCATGCTGGTTCAGGGAATGTTTCAAAAGTAATTGAAGCCATCAACCCAACAGAAGGAGGACAAAAACTCATCACCCAAATGTGGCAAACCAAAGCCGGCGGTTTCGGCAATGCTTCTCAGAATTATTCACAGGTGGTTTTGGCTGCGCTTTTAACCCTCGACGATATTCTCCACGCTTCTGGGAGTTATGATTTGGTGAAGTAATATTTTGTAATAAATGGCAAAAGTTGTTATTGTTCGCCTTTCTGAATTTGTAAATGTATTCAGAAATTATAAAATTTTTATTGATGGTCTAGAACGCAACATTGTACCTAATAACGCTTCAGTCGAACTAGATTTAGAATCAGGAACACATTTTATTCAATTGAAAATTGATTGGTGTACAAGCAATGAGATAGAATTTGAAATCGCTGAAAATGAAACGAAATACTTTCAAGTAGAAGCTGCAAAATGGGCATCACTTTTAATGTTTTATTATATTACATTTGGCAGAAAGAGTTTTCTGAAATTATCCAGATTGGTTTAAGTGCATAAAAAATCCCCCAAGTTTACACTCAGGGGATTTTGTTTTTTTGAGCTTTATTTTACTCAAAATCAATCAATTCAATTTCGAAGATCAGCGTAGAATATGGTTGGATTTTTGGAGGAGAACCTTGTTCACCATAACCCAATTCGTAAGGCACATACAGGCGATATTTGCCACCGCGCTGCATCAACTGCAAACCTTCTTGCCAACCAGCAATTACATTGCCTAAAGGAAAAGAAACGGGTGTTGGGTCGTTGGCGTTGGACTCCAAAACACGGTATGAAATATCGCGCAGGGTATAATACACAGATACTGTTGAATTGATGCTTGGTTTTTCGCCTTTTCCTTTTTCAATCACTTCATATTGTAAGCCGCTTTTTGTTTCAACAATGCCTTTTTTACCTTTGTTTTGAGCTAAAAAATCTTGACCTTCTGTTTTCGTTAAGCTACTGAAATACTCAGTAATGATGGTGTTTTGTTCGCTCAATGCCACCAAAGGCTCGGTGTTATACAAGCCATCTTTGTAGCCTTTTCTCAAGACATTCAAAGAAAGCTT
>Ga0169931_10006248_pt1 | contig 18041 bp, 18 predicted proteins | sample Kivu_15m_20L_FD_129675 | JGI IMG/M metagenome (GOLD analysis project Ga0169931, IMG submission 129675) | Freshwater microbial communities from Lake Kivu, Western Province, Rwanda to study Microbial Dark Matter (Phase II) - Kivu_15m_20L... | ecosystem: Environmental > Aquatic > Freshwater > Lake... | reverse complement strand
ATCCTACTAATTCGGTCACGCGCACACAGAAATTGTCATTCATGACGAGGACTTCTCCCCGCGCGACTAGCCGCCCATTGACAAAGACCTCGACCGGGTCGCCGGCTAGTTTGTCGAGCACGACCACAGAACCGCCGCGGAGCTGCAAAACTTCTTCCAGCCGCATCTGTGTTCGTCCCAGTTCAATCCGCAGGTCCAGTTCGACATCGCTGAGAAGCTCCAAAGAGGATTGGGGGGTGCCTCGCTCCCCTGGCTGCAGTTCGGCCAGCTGGAATGCGGTTGCCGGCGCGGCTTCGCGGGGTTGCTGGCCGTGAAGATCTCCGGCGGCTTGGGCGATCCCTGCCTGAGCTTGCCGCAGCAGTGCTTCGATGTCGTTCTGATCAAGTCCCTCGGGAACCTGGGCCGAAGCGTCCCGTGGACGCTCCTTGGCCGCTGGCGGCGGCGATCCCTCGGAGGTGGACGGATTTTTGGGGTCGTTCATCCGTGACAGCGTCCTCTGTGGCAGGGTCCTTTGTGGCAGGGTCTAAAGCGGTACAGTCCAGAGCGTTGATTGAGAACAAATAGCGGCAGGCTATTCAGCGAACAGCTGGTAATCGGCAAAACCGATGGAAACCAGCAACTCGCTTTCCAGTAAATGGTTACATGTCGCTAATAATCGCCGCTGAAGCAAGCCCAGTTGGTTCTCCTCCAGCTCGCTCAGCTCACTGTTGCGGACCTTTGCCCGGATTGCATGTCGCAGCCGCCCCTCTTTTGCCTTGAATTCCGCCTCCATCCGCGCGTAATCCTTGGTACGCACTAGGCCAAAAAGCCGGAATTCGACACGAAACTTATTCTCCGAATCGATTGGCCGGAAGGTCTCACCAAAACTCCCCAGATCAAACTCCTTCGGTTGATTCTCATCGGACATCGCTTGCGTCGCGTCTTTTTCATTGGCCTGCAGGTCGCGAACCAGACGCGCCTCGGCGAGGGCGGAAACCTCCTCGGCGCTCGGGACGAGGAAGAAGAAAAGAGCTGTCTCCAGGAGCATGATGACCGAAATAAAACCGATCAAAATGAAACGACTCGATTTCCCTTTGCTTGCCGGTGTCTCTGGGGAATCACCATTTGTTGTGCGCTCAGCCATTACTTTGCTCCATGACTTCCACGTCGGAATTATCTGCGGCTGGGGTACGGTTGGGGTTCGGGAGAGATTCGTCCAGGAGGAAGACCTCGACGCGTCCGCTTAACTGCCGATCATGGAGCTTGGAACCCTCGTCCATCGGCTCGTTCCCTGCGGATGCGGAGATTCGAATTCGTTGTGGTTCGATCTTTTCGACTTCGACCAGATAACGCATCACGCATCGGCTCCGCCCATAGGACAAATCCATCGGCTGACCGAGCTCCGTCGCACGTGCTGCGATCTGTGGTTCGGCATGTCCGCGGATTTCAATTCGCTGTGCCTTTCCCCGCAATTCCCCAGCTAAGGCGCCGAGGATTTTCTTCGCTTTGTCATCAAGAGTTTCCTCACCCATGCGGAAGAAAATCACCGATCCGACCGCAGTATGTTGGCCTGGGCGAACGATCCGCACATGGGGTTCTTCCCCTTCGGGACCCTGCTTTGGAACACCCCCTTTGGCAATGTTTTTCTGCCTCGCGCGCCCTTCGGTGGCCAGCACCGCGCGGGCTGTCGGATGGGGCGGGCGATCTCCGGGAGTGTACAGCTCGGAGGATCGCACCGGGCCGAACTGGCGATGGAACGATTCCATAATTGCCTGCACTTTCTCGTCTTGTTTGATCTCGCTGAGTGAAACAAGCATGATGAAAAAGGTCAGCAGCAGCGACATCATATCCCCGAAAGTAACGACCCACTCGGGAATTACGATCGGCGGATCATCTTCTATTTCCATGGGTACCTCGGCTGCTCTGGAACGTCGCTTCTTCTCACGCCGCCACTACTGGTTTTTTCGCAACTTCGGTGGAATGAAAGTCTTGAGCTTTTGATCGATCGCCCGTGGGCTTTCCCCCGACTGAATCGCGAGCACGCCGCGAATCGCAATTTCTGTGGAGAGCAATTCACGCTTGCTGAGAAAAGCGAGCTTTTCGGCGAAGGGCTGGAAAATTACATTCGCCGCGATCGCCCCATAGAGCGTCGTAATCAATGCGACCGCCATCCCCGCACCAATCTGCGACGGGTCCGACATGTTGCTCAGCATCATGATCAATCCCATCAACGTGCCGATCATCCCATAAGCGGGAGCGAATCGTCCGAACTGATCGAAAATCGCTTTGCCCTCCTTATGACGACCCGCCAGCTGCGAGACTTCGGTCCGCATGACTTCTTCAACAACGTCCGGAGTCGAACCATCGACCGCCATTTGAATCCCGATCCGTACGAGCGGATTGCGAATCTCCGCGACCTTGTTTTCGAGCGCCAGCAGGCCATCGCGACGAGCCGTTTCTGCGAGCCACACGACTTGCTCGATGAGCCCCGCGAGATCTTCACCTTTATTGAGCATCACCTTGAGCGTCACACGTGGCGCCGAGAGTACGGTGCGGAGCGGAAAACAAATCAGGCATGCGGCAAAGGAGCCTCCGATAACGACCAGCACCGATGGCAAATCATAGTAGGCCGATAGCGGGGCCGATCCGATGAGCATCGATCCAAGGATCAAGCCGACGCCCATGATGAGTCCAAGAATTGTCGCTAAATCCATGAATCAACCCGCAATGCCGGGGGAACTGTGCTGGACGACCGCGGCGGCCAAGCTCCGCGGATACAAACCTTTACGCTGCTGATACTCCAGCGCCAGATCGACGACGCGGTCCATCGACTCCGACACCACCAGCCGCTCACCGCTGGAAAGGGTCACGAACGTGTCGGGACGACTTTCGACGTAGCGGATCAGTTCTGCATTGAGAACAAAGGTTTCGCCATCAAGGCGGGTTAGCTTAATCATCGCTTGAGACTTCTTCGGCGCCGCGTCTTCGATCGACCTGGAGATCTTTCCAAGGAAACCATAGGTCACAGTGCAGCGCGCGGAGTCTCCGTTATTCGTACTCCCCTTTGCTTCCTGGCGATAAATCGGTTTTTGACGATCGTGACGGCTCCGCAACTTCCACCACGCGGCGGCTGAGCAAATCCTTGGAGACCAGCATCACCTTGTTAATCTGCAGCACATTGTCCAGCACCACCGGTCGAGACTGGCCAGGGATATCCAGAATGATCCTCCCGGCACCCGCCAGCAGATACTCAAACACATCATTCAGCTCGGTATTGAGCTTCAAACCGGCAGTCGAAAACCGCTCGACATCGCCGAGCAAACCCGTGTGATGCACCAGTTCGTTGCTGGTGAGCTCCCAGTAATCAAATCGAGTGACGACGGCCATTGCGCCGTACAGAACCAGCATCCCGATAAAGACTGCAAAATAGAAGTCCCGCGAGGCTTGGATCTCCAGCCCCTCGATCCAGTCCTTGACCGGCCCAATGATCCCAAACCGCTGGTTGATCAGGATCACGACCAACAACAGGGTGACCAGCGATACGAAGACCGTCAGCGATGTCGAACGCGGAAAGTCAAATGTGAGGACAGTCAAATTCAGCAGTAAACAGATCACAAACGAGTGCCCAAGGAACTCGTTCCAGCTCGGAAAGAACTGAGAACCAAGCCCCGCAAGGAGTGCAAAGATCGCTGTAGGCCAGAGAAAAATCATCTTCGGCCATGTACGAATCAACAACACCTGCCGCTTACCCGTCTGGTCAGCCATCGTTTGCTCCCGTTCGACCTCGAATGTTCATGTGCCGCGATGCTGCACGCCTGCGTGTACTCACGTCCCCAGTGTATCAGGCTCAGCGCTCCGAAAAGGGGTCTGACCCTCGACAACGGTCAGAGCCTATCCGAAAAGGGGTCTGACCCTCTCCGGCACAGACCAAAAACCAATGAAATCGACTTGCCTCCAAAGGGTCAGACCCCTTTTCGGATAGGCTCTCAGACCCGGGTCAGGCCCCTGTTCGGATCGGCTCTCAGCCCCCTAAATTTCGATAGACATCCAACTGCGGTCGGTCTCCCAACGCAGCAAACAAGTCGCGAATCTGCTGCAGCCCCTGCGGATAATCGATCTCAGCGCCGCTCCGCCGTCCCAGCCAATAAAAATACGGCGGCAATTCGCTCGGCGTCCGCACCTCCGGACCTGGGCCACACCACGGGGCACCCTCCCCACGGGCGTCAATCACCGCTTCAAAACGCCCCTGGGCAATCGTTCCATCCCCTTGTCGCCAAACCACAATCCAGTCCGGCGGAATCGTCTCGTCCAGCTCGGGACCGTCCGCTTCCGCCAAGCGAATCTCGAGGACTCGGCACCGTTCGCGGATTCGCTCCGCGAGCAGATCGCTTTCAACCAAGGGTTCGAGGTATTCGTCGATCCACTGGCCGACTGTTACCGGGGTGACCTCGACCATCGTTCCCCCTCCGCCACCACGCTGCGCGGCGAGCGCGGCGCGGCCAAGCGAAGAACTGCTCGGCGAGGGAGCCCGATGCTCACGGAACAAACGGAGCCCCGAAAACAACTCCTCCGCTTCGAACAGGAGCACCTGATAACCCAGATACCGTGCATAAAGCGCTGCCTCAATCCCGATCGGACCAGCCCCCAGTATGGCAATTGATCCTGGGGGTTCAAGAATGTCGTTCACAGATGATCCTCATATCCTCGCTCGGTCGGTCTGCGCCATCGGCCCTCTCCGGCCGAATCGCTCCTCGTTATATCACAGTTCCGGACAAATCTCGCACCTCCCTACGCCGCCTTTTTCATCGCGCCACGTTCATCGCGCCACGTTCATCGCGCCGCGTTCATCGTCCAACGCGAAACGCATCCAGCGGAATCGAGGGAACATCACCCAAGATCAATTCTGCCAGCACGATCGCCGTGCCCACAGAGAAGTGCAACCCGCTCCGAAAATGGCCGCTCGCCACGTAGAGATTCTCCAAGCCCTCCCAACGGCCGATATAGGGAAAGCCATCGAAGGATCCGGGGCGGAAGCCACTGAAGACCATCTCGCGGGGTATCTCGCAAAGAGCTGGTAAGAGCCCCTCTCCCCATCGGCTCAAGCCCTCGATCACTTCGGCCGTCGTCCCCGGCTCGAACCCGACCTCTTCCTCGCTGCTGCCGACGTAAATCCGTCCGTCGAGCCGCGGGACAAGGTAGCGATTTCCTTCGTTGATCACCGCGGTGAGCAACCCGGGCTTGCCTCGATACAGCACCACCTGACCCCGGACCGGATAAACGTTTTCCAGTCTCCCGCGCGGATCGGCAAAGGAGCAGCTCCAGGGGCCGCAGCAGAGGACGACATGATCTGCATGGAATTCCCCGGAGGCGTTCTTGACTCCATGCACACGAGCGCTGCCCGAAGCCATGAGCAGCTCTTCGACGGGGGTTTTCTCAAGGACCCTTACCCCCGCGCCTCGGCACGCCGCGAGGAGCGCCTTGAGCAGCCGGGGTGGACGAACCTGGCACTCGTCGGGGACCCACCATGCCGCGGCGGAACCGCGGAGGGTTGCTTTTTCTTCGGCGTTATTTTCTTCAGCACCAAAGGGGGGTCTGCTCGAGTGTCGAGGGGTAGCTTGCTCGAGGGGTTCTCGAAAGCGGAGCTTTTCAAGGCACGCGGCGAGCGCCGGTTCGCGTCGGCAGAGATCGGCTTTGGTCAGTGGAAAGGCATCGATTCCATACTCGCGCCAGTACTCCGCCTGGCCGACCAGCGACGCCAATTCCCCCGGGGTGCGGGCCAAATAGATTCCGCCACATCGCTGGAATTGGGGGTCGATCCCTGTTTCTTCGCAGAGCATCGCTGTCCAGGCGGGATATCGCTGGTGGCTCAAGCCGCGAAGCCGGTCGATCGGATCGAGGGCCGTTTCCAGGCGGGCTGGGGGGAGAATCCCGGCTCCGGCCCATGAGCACCCCTGGCCGGCCTGGCCCTGGTCGAGGACCAGCGTGCCGAGACCACGGCGGCGGAGCTCCCATGCGAGGCTCAGCCCGATCACTCCACCCCCGACAACGATGCAGTCACAATGCTCTGACAACGCTTTCCCCGATCCTTTCCCACGCTCAAAACTCTGGAAAAAATCTTTTCTTTCTGCTCTTGGTGTGGCCCAAAGTGTATACGCGTGAATAGAATCGAGGGAAGAAACAGCGAGAACTTTTCTTCAGGCGAACGCATCATGGCGGAATGCAAAACCGACGAAAATTTTTTCGCGATCGCGTCCCCCGGCGCATTGGCGTTACGATCGTATGTTACCATGATGCCCTGGTTAAGGGTCGAAAAGATATCCGCGGTGGACGGCGACATCATCCCCGCAGCTCCTCGTGGCCGCTCCTGAACTGAGGATGATGAGCGAACTGTCATCTGAAAACTTCCTTGTTTGTGTCGAGAAGAGCCGATTGGCCAATGCAGAGGCGGTCGGCCGCGAGGTTGCTCGTTTGCGCGAGCAGCATGCGGGGCAGTTGCCCCCGACCAGCGAAATCGCCCGACACCTTCGCGAGCAAGGTTTACTGACGCAGTGGCAATTGGACAAACTGCTGCTGGGTAAATACAAGGGTTTCTTTCTCGGTCGCTACAAGCTCCTCGGGCATATTGGAACCGGGGGGATGAGCAATGTTTATTTGGCCGAACATACGCGGATGCATGATCGGCGGGCGATTAAAGTCTTGCCGCGACGACGCGTCAATGATGCGACCTATCTCGCGCGATTTAAACTGGAAGCCAAGGCGATCGCGGCGCTCAATCACCCGAACATCGTTCGCGCATTTGACATCGACAATGATGGGGACCTCCATTACATCGTGATGGAATATGTCGATGGGGATGATCTCCAAGCAATCGTCCGTCGCGAAGGTCCGATGGAGGTCTCGCGAGCGGTTGGCTACATCCGCCAAGCGGCCGAGGGGTTGCAGCATGCCCACGATACCGGGCTCATTCATCGCGATGTCAAACCGGCAAACCTCCTCGTTGACAGTCGACAACGAGTCAAAATCCTCGATCTTGGTCTGGCGCTCTTTACAGCCGGAGACGAGGAATCGCTGACCGTGGCAAACAACGAGAATGTTCTCGGAACAGCCGATTATCTGGCCCCCGAACAGGCGCTCAATAGCCATAATGTCGATCATCGAGCCGATATGTACGGGCTCGGGTGCACACTCTACTTTCTCCTCACCGGCCATCCCCCATTTACGGATGGGACCCTCGCCCAGAGGATCGCCAAGCATCAAAAGGAGATGCCTGTCTCGATCCGCAAGGAGCGCCCAGAGGTGCCCGGGGAGCTCGAGGGGATTTGCGTCAAGATGATGCAGAAGGAACCTCGTTTTCGTTACCCTTCGATGAATGCCCTGAGCGAAGCGCTCGAACGCTGGAGCGATGCTTACGAGGCGGAAATCGCCAAGCGAACCGCTTCGGCAAAACAAGCGGGGAGTGCGGAGAACAGCGATGCGGCGTCCGGCCCAGTTCGCGATGCAAAGACAGCAGCGAAGCTTGATCCGGCCAGCGGGGAAAAACGAAAGGTTCTGACCGACGAGGAATTGCTGGCGGATTTCGATACGGTCACGGCGGAGGCGAGCGACACCGTTGCTGGAAAACGCCAGTCGCTGACCGAGGGAGGGGAACTGAGCCCGTCGGATAGCGGTCGTTTGCTCCCCGTCGTTCCTCGCTCGCGCGGCGAGGTCGACCCGCTGGGTGGCAGCAATATCGATTTGGAAATCGAATCAGGCTATCGTGGCAAACGAAGCGCTGGGGCAGCGCGAAGCAAGGACCCACGATCTGCGGCGCCTACGGCAACAACAGGAAAAAGTGGGCTCGGGCGTCCGCTTGCAGGGACTCCGGCCGTAACGGCAGCCGGGAGTAGCTCCAAAGTCTCGCAGGATGGAGCGCGGCGGGCCGCAGCCATCGATCGTGCACGGCAGCAGGGGGCGACCACGCCAGTCCCTGCCGATCGCGGGGCCAGTCGCTCCCTCTCGCCCCTTGTGGTGATCGCCTTCGTGCTCTCTGCGATCCTCTTTCTCGGCTTGGGATATTTGCTCGGACGATGGGTTCCGTGACCCGATGAGCGTCGTTATCGAGAAACCTTACACCTTCGTTCCACCCCGTCGTGGCGACCTTTGGCCGACGCTCATTCAGCGTTTTCGACTCTTTGATATTTATCTTCGCAGGAAAGAAGGGGTCGTCTCGTTTGAATGTCGGCATGCGGATCGACTGCGCGATAGTCTCCGTGCTGGGCATGGCATCCTGCTCGCTCCGAACCACTGCCGATATGCCGATCCGCTTGTCCTCGGTTGGCTCGCAAGGACCGTCCGCACCCATGTTTTTGCAATGGCTTCCTGGCATCTGTTCAACAAAAGCTGGTTCGATCGGTTTTCCATTCCGAGAATGGGTGGCTTCAGTATTTTTCGCGAGGGACTCGATCGCCAATCACTCGAGACAGCGATCGAGATTCTCGACACGGCAGCGCGGCCGTTGATTGTTTTCCCCGAAGGAACAACCAACCGCTGCAATGATCGCCTCCAACCGCTCCTGGACGGTGTGATGTTTCTCGCCCGCTCAGCAGCCAGGCGGCGGAGCAAACGCGGCGCGGGGAAAGTGGTGATCCATCCAGTCGGGATTAAATACTTGTTTCGGGGCGAGATTCTCTCGTGGGGTGAGAAAGCGATTGCGCCGCTTGAGGATCATCTGTCGTGGCGACAGTGGCCTGACCTCCCGCTCCTCGCGCGAGTCGAACGCGTGGTCCAGGGACTGTTTTCACTCAAAGAGGTCGAGTACTTTGGCGGAACCGGCTCCGGTTCGCTTCCGCATCGCCGCGACGCACTGATCGAACGACTTCTACGTCCTGCCGAAGAGGAAGCATTCGGCCAGACCTCATCGGAGCCGGTGCTCCTCCGCGTCCGTGCATGCCGCGCGAAAATCGTCCAAAAGCTCCTGGCAGCAGACAGCAGCGAGGCTGTGAAAGAACATCTGCGTCGCCAAGCGATCGATGTTGAACTGGCCCAAAAACTCGATGCCTACCCCAGCGACTACTTGGCAGCAGGAAAAGTCACCGAGACTCGTTTACTCGAGACGATTGAAAGAATGCATGAGGATCTTTTTGGCCGGGGCTGTAACCCATCCCCGCTGCATGCCGTAATCGACGTGGACGAGGGGATCGAAGTCGACGACCAGCGAGTGCCGCGCGACAGTGAAGACCCGCTTCTTGCACTCCTCCGCCAGCGCCTGCTGCGGTTGCTCGAGAGCCTTGCCGCCGAAGCGAGACCGCTTCCTCAACTGGCGGTTTCCAGCATTGCATCGAGCCGTCTCTCTTCGGCCATCGTAGCCAATTGATCGCTCAAAGGCGTCGCGCGGAGCTCTTCCACCGAATCGAGCAACTCTTGCAGATAACCATCCTCACTGGGTGCGATCGATTTCTGGGGGGCACCATCCAGAATACCGCGCAGCTGGGCCTGGGCGACAGTCACGGGGACGAGCACCTGATGCGTCGCCCTGAGCATGTCAAAGACGACCAGGGGGAGGGACAGCAGAAGCGCTGGTCCCCAAATCAGACCGTCCCAAAAAAACATTCCCAGATGTTCGACGAAGGACTTCTCGGGGGCTGCGAGCGATTGCCGGACGAGAAAATATCCGGCCACAAAAAGTCCGCTGATCCCCCAGTAGATTGCGACCCGAGTTGCCAGCGCGGTTTGAATCTTTTTGTCAAGAATCAGAGGGAGCGGTGGTTGTTCCACAGGATGAACCTCACAAGACTTCGCTGCAACGGGGTTTGACTCGTTTCGCCATCGGGTGCACGCCATCGGGTGCACGCCATCGAGTGCATGACGGCACTGAGAGCCGATCCGAAAAGGGGTCTGACCCTCTCCGGCACGGCCCAAAAACCAATGAAATCGACTTACCTCCAAAGGGTCAGACCCCTTTTCGGACAGGCTCTTAGAGGCCGACGAGCGCGCTTACTGATGTCATAAATGTCTGGCGAACTGCCCCTCCGAAGATCGCAATCCCGGCAAAGCAGACGGCGATGATCATCGAAAGGATGACAGCATACTCGACGGACGTTGGACCCTCTTCGTCGCGGAGCAAATCCCAAAACCGCAGTAGCCGATTTTTCCAGAGCGTCATTGTCAAGGGTCTCGTTTTCGAGGACTCAGACCGCGCAGCGCCTCTGCCGCAGCGCGCCGGACAGAACCTCAGGACATCCTTCTCGCCCCTCAAGCCAACGTCCACTTTGGACCGCCACTTTCAAGCGATGGAAAAACTTAGCTCGCCAGTTGATGGAAGCGGCGATTTTTTGCTGCCAACAAGCCGATTCCCAGCGAGGCTTCCGGGACTCCTGGACAAGATGCCGATTGCAACGAAGATCCGGGGTGGGCTGTTATCGGCACTCGAGTACTGTTACTCTCTGTGCACTCGTACTCTTTGTGCACTCTTGGCGTCCAGCGGTTTCGCTCTGGCTGCTGAAGGTGTGCCCCCTGATTCTGCACTCCCTGCGACCGCGAACCTTGGCATCCATGTTTGGTCCGGTATTCAATCGAGAAGCGGTGGTGATGCCGCGGCGGCCGCGATCTTACCTGAGCCGCAGCCTGTTTGTGCTGAGCCTCTTTCTTTTGCTCTGCACCGGGTACTTGGTTTTGGTCGGCACTCAGCCGCTCGAATCGACCGCGGATCACGCTCGGTTTGGGGGCTGGATGTTCCTGCTGCTCGCTCCTCTGCAATTGCTGGTCCTTGGTTTTCAGGCCTCGGTTACCGCGGCCAGCAGTGTCGCCCAAGAGAAAGACCGCCGTACGTTACTGCTGCTGCTGATGACGCGGATCAGCGGCTTTGAAGTGGTCGTCGGGAAATTGGCAGCGACTCTGCTGGGCGTTTTTTCAATGCTCTTGGCAGCATTGCCGCTGTTCCTGGCGATCACGCTTTTTGGCGGCGTTTCACTGCGTCAGCTGGGGGATGTTTATCTCGTCACGGCGGTCACGGTGATCGCCGCCGCCACCGTTGGGACGGTCGTCGGTTTATGGCGCGAGAAGAGCTTTCAAACAATCGCTGTGACGCTGCTGCTGCTTGCCCTTTGGATCGGCCTGGGGGAGGTGATTGCCTCGGGGGCGGTTCCGTGGGTTGCATCGTCGCATGCAGCTTGGCTCAGTCCACCCCGTGCGCTCCTCGCGGCGCTTGAACCGCTTGCGACGCCGGTTGTTGGTGGTCTTCGGGCAAGCATCCTCTACTTGATCTTTACCGCGGCGATGACCGTCGCAGTCGCGATTGTGGGGATCGTTCGTCTTCGCGTTTGGAATCCCTCGCGCGAAGTCCGAGGGTTTGTCTCGAAGGAGAGCGAACCTGCAGCGGTCTCGCATGGCGGCCAGATGAGCGGCCAGATGAGCGGTGAAGCGAGCGTTGGCACGCAGGAGGCTGCCACCGGAGCCGAACAGGAGGGAACGTGGAAGATTCGCGCACCGCGGCGCGTTTGGGATAATCCTATTTTGTGGCGCGAGGTCCGGACGCGAGCGTATGGGAGCAAAGTCCTTTTCATTCGCGCTGCGTATCTTGCGTTGTTTGTGCTCATTGCGGCTGCGCTCTACCAATTGGTACAATCGGGGGTGGCATCGCAGCGTCCGGAGATCAGCGGCCGCGTTCTTCCGGCGGCCACGATTCCGATGGCTGCGTTGGTGGTGGTGAGCTTGGTGATGGTCAACGCGCTGGCGGTCAGTTCGATCACCAGCGAACGCGACCTTTTGGCCTTTGATCTGCTCCTGGTCACCGATTTGACCCCCCGCGAATTTCTTGTTGGAAAGATTCTTGGGGTTCTCTATGTGGCCAAGGAGATGCTTCTGCTCCCTGCGGTCCTCGTGACATACCTGATGATCAGCGGAGTGATTTCGGCGGAGAACATGGTGTATGCGGTGGTGACGGGGATCGTCCTTTTCTTGTTTGCTGCGATGCTCGGAGTCCATTGTGGCCTCACGTATCCCTCGGGGCGGACATCGACGATGATCAGTCTGGGGACGATTTTCTTCCTTTGCGTTGGGATTGCCATTTGCATGGTGATCATGGTGAGTTTTCGCGGCGCTTTTCAGCTTCAGTTGGCACCTTTTCTGATCATTATTCTCGGCGGAGGTGCGGCGCTGTATGCAGCGATTGGATGGCGGAATCCGTCGAGTGCTGTCTTTGCCGCATCGATTGCCCTTCCGCTGGTGACTTATTACGCAATCACCCAGTTCTTGCTGCAGCATGACCAATTGCCTGCTGCCTTGACAGTGATTTGTGGTTATGGGTTCGCGACCGCTGCGATGCTTGTACCGGCGCTCAGCGATTTCGATGTAGCCGATCATCGAGATCGCGGGGCAAGCGGCGACGGGGAGTCCTAGTCCATGCGAGATGCGCTCTTGCCATGGCTTGGACCGATGTTGCTGCTGATCTTTTTAAGTGCTTTTTTTAGCGCCGCGGAAGCTGCGTTGTTTTCGCTGCGAACGCGAGATCGTCGCGCCTTGGAGCGAGGTCCGATTGGCGGGCGGATTGCGGTGCAATTGCTGGAGAAGCCCGAGCGGCTACTCTCGACCGTGCTCTTTTGGAATTTGCTCGTCAACATCACGTACTTCGCAATCGCTTCGATCGTCGCTTCGAGACTTCAGCAATCGAGTCCCGTGATGGTGGCTGGGTTCACGATGGCCAGCGTGCTCGTGCTGATTTTCTTCAGTGAAATGCTCCCCAAAAGCATCGCGGTTCTAAGTCCGCGGCGGATCAGTCGCATTGCCGGACCTCCGATGGTTGTGGCGACCAAGATTTTGACGCCTGTTCTTCCGATCGTTGCTGCGAGCAATACGCTTGCACGGCGACTGCTCTGGCCGGGGTTTTCGGCGGAGAGAGAGCTTGAGGTGGAGGACATTGAGCGGGCGATTGAGCTGGGGACTGGCGATGCAGCTTTGGCCGCACGGGAGCGCGCGGCGCTGCGGCAATTGGTCCAGTTAGCTGCGATTCGTGTCGACGAGTGGATGATCCCAAGAAGCCATTTGAAAATTCATCGTGGGAACGTCACTTCAGACATCCTCCGTGAGGAGATTCCCCCGCTTGGTTATCTGCTCCTTGCCGAAGCGGAAGCGGAGGAGATGATTGCTGCGATTCCACTGCGGACGCTTCGCCCCAGCCAGCTCGATGATTTGGCAGCGGCGCGAGAACCGATTCTCTATGTTCCCTGGTCTTCGAGCGTGGCTGATACCTTTGAATCGCTGCGGACGGAGAATCGTCAGGTGGCGGCGGTGGTCAATGAATATGGAGATACGATTGGTGTCCTGACGCTCGATCTGATCCTCCAAGGCATTCTTCGCTTGCATGCCGGGCGACCTCAGGATACGAGTTCCGAAGTGCTTTTTGAAGTTGCGGAGGATGGTGTCTGGCGAGTCAGTGGAATGATGAGTGTTCGTCGACTTGCGGAACATTTGGGGGTCGCACCACCGGAGAGCCGGAATGTGACGATTGCTGGGCTGATGCAGGAGGAGAACGAGAGGCTACCCCGCGTCGGCGATACGTGCCGCTGGGACCGATTTCTGCTGCGAGTCATTGAGTCCAGTGGGCGCGGACAGGTGCGGATTGAGATTCGGGATTTACCACCCGAAGGAGGCCCGACATGATTGGCTGGGCCGTGGTTATTTTTGCGATCGGACTTTCGTTTAGCGCTTTTTTCAGCGGGAGTGAGACGGGGCTGTATCGAGTCTCGCGTATTCGCTTGGTACTCGATGGACTCTCGGGCAATCGGATTGCACGAGGTCTGGTATGGTTACTGAATAATCCTGCGCTCTTTGTCGCGACCACGCTCGTTGGGAATAACATCGCGAATTACTTTGTCAGCATGTCGGTTGCGATTGGTGCTGTGGCGCTATGGCCGAGCGGGGGAGCGACAGCGGAGTTGCTTGGTCCAGTGCTTTTTACGCCGATCGTCTTTGTGTTCGGGGAATTGCTCCCGAAGTACCTTTTTTATCATGCTCCTTCGCAGTTGCTTCGCTGGACAGGGGGACCCTTCTTGGTGATCACGATCCTGCTCTTTCCGGTGACGATTATTCTTGGCCTATTGGGGCGGCTGCTCAGTCTTTTGACGGGGGATACTCCATTTCGTGTTCGCCTTGGGATGGCGCGGAGCGAGCTGGAGCAAGTGTTGCGGGAAGGGCAGGAAGCAGGGATTCTTTCGCCAGCGCAGCGGGTACTCGCGCAAAATGTTTTTCAAATTGGGAATCAGCCAGCGATTCGCTTTGGGGTTCCGCTGGATCGTTTGGCGGTGGTCGAGCAGTCGGAGAGCCTTGCGGTAGCCCGCCATGCGGCGAGACGGCAAGGGCATCCGATTGTGCTGGTGCGGGAGCGGGGGAAGATCGTTGGCTATTACTGGTACGCCCAGCTCGTGGCGGCGAGTCCCGACTCGTTTCCGGAGCGAAACCCGGTGGTTCAAGGGAGTGTGATCCAGAAGCATTTTTCGGTGCTGCTGGAAATGTGTGAGACAGGATCGGATGTTGCCGTACTCTACGCTCGCGACTTGAGTATCCGTGGGGTCGTGACGCGTCGTCAACTGATCCAGCCTTTACTTGCTCCGGCTGCGCAGTAGTTACAGTTAGGGAAGCGGAGTTACTCCCCCTGGCGATACCCAAGTTTCTTGATGACGCTCAGCATTTCCTCGAAGGTAATGTAGCGTCGACGGTGGTCCAGTTTGTACTGGTCAATAGCAACTGCCAGTGCCCGCGCTTCGTCAGAGAGACCTTGATGGCTGCTGGCGAACTGCCGACGTTCAGCGCCGACGTTACCCGAGGACGTTCGCCGATCGACGAAAGCGGGGCCGGACGCGATTGCGGGGGATTGATTTGCAGGGGCGAGAAAGGTGGACTCAGGGTTGGTTTGCATGAGAGGTCTAACAAGTCGAGTCATAATACTGAAACAAACAGGTCCCACCGTGCTCTATCGAGAGCGCTTTGAAAATCAAGCTCAAGGGAAACCTAGCCCTGGATCGAGGCTGAAGCAAATGAATTTTCAGCTCAAAATCTGCGGCCCAAGTGCTCAAAGAAGCGGTTCAGTGTGGAAGGAGCGCGTTGTTTGCGGTCAATCGTGCGAGGATAGCGTGGCTTCCTGGGCACTGGGCGTCGATGGAAAGCGCGCGATCGAGTGCCTTTCGAGCGGCATCGTGGTTGCCGCATTCGAGTTCCGATTCTGCCAAAAGAATCAAATTTTCCGTATCGTGGGGGAAGCTTTGGGCGACATGTAAAAAGCAGTCCGCGGCTTCTCGGGGGCGTCCGAGTTGCTTCATCGCGAGGCCGCGGAGCAGCTGTGCACGAACGGGGCAATTGCTTGGATCCACACCATCTTGGAGGCGATCTAATGTTGCCAGTAAGCGGTCATAGCGTCCGAGGCGTTGGTAGACTTCGGCGACGGCGATTTGGACTTGCGGGTAGTGGGGCTGAAGAACGAGGGCGCGATGGTAGGCGGCGAGCGCTCCCTGATCATCTCCTTCGGCTGCGAGGACATCCCCATGGAGTGCCCAAGTAGCGGCCAATTCCCGGCCACACATGAGTGCTTCGTTGGATTGTTCACGGGCGGCCGCGGGATTTCCGGACTCGAGGTACATCCGACCGAGCCGCACGACCAGATCGGGCTGAGCGGCACTCAGTTGCACAGCCCGTTGCATGTGTTCGATCGCTTGCGGACGCTGGCCGCGATGCCATAGCGTCTCAGCCATGCCCAGATGCGCGCGGTCATCGGTTTCATCGAGTTTGAGCGCGGCAGCAAAGTTCTCCTCGGCGGCAGACCAGCGTCCTTGGTGGATCGCTTCGAGTCCCAGGCGGGAGAGTTTACGAGGAGCGATTTCCGAGCGGTTTTCGACTTTTGCACGGATCGAACTACAACCCGCCATGCTGTTTGTGAGCACGAGAAGGCTGGCGAGTAGGGCACGCACTGCGGAGAGAGCTTTTCTATAATCGTTCATCGCACTGCGGGATAGCAAAAAACCAATCCCCCCTCAAGAGTCATTGATTCCCAAGGTTTACCCCGAATTTTTCAGCATTAGGAAAGCCGATGCCCAGTACATATAACGGATGCGGAATTCAATTTCTTTACCCAGAGAATTGGAACTTGAGCGAGGAAGAGGACGCTGCGGAAGACACCCAGACGATCATGCTTGAGTCCCCCGAAGGGGTGTTCTTTTCGATCCATCGTCTGCGTCGCATGGGGGGGCCTGGGGAGGCGATTGAGCGTGCGTTGGAGGCGATGCGAGGGGAGTATCCTGAGATTGAGGTGGAGGAGAGTGGAGCGTTGAGTGTTGCAGCAGGAGCAACGGGGGTGTTGGATCCGCTGACTGAATCGGGTGCGGACCTGAGTTTTTACTATTTGGATCTCTTGATCACGGTGCGAATGTTAGCAATTTCGACGGGCGGGGATGTGCTCTTGATGCAGATGCAAGGAGAGAGTCGGGACTTTGACAAGCAGGAGCGAGTGCTTGCAGCCATAATCCACTCGATCCGAAACTCCCTCCCCTCCTAACCAAGGTGCCACCCACCTATCCCCACCCCAGGTGCCACCCACCTATCCCCACCCCAGGTGCCACCTATTGTATTCCCACCAAGGTGCCACCCACCTTTCCCCAACGAAGATGCCACTCAGCCCTAAAAACCCGGATTTATCCCCACCAAGGTGCCCACCCACCTTTCCCCAACGAAGATGCCACTCAGCCCTAAAAACCCGGATTGGATGTGATCATGCGAACATACTTAGGGGTCTTTTTCGTTCATCGTTTGTGGCTGGCAAGTAACTCTATTCCTCGATCTGATAGTGTGCATTTAGTTTTATCTGTTCACTTGTGCTTCTTTTGTGTTTGTATATACTTTTGGGCATTCGTGATTTTCTGTACTCTAGAGGGGCAATTTCATGGGGCGACCTCTTAGAATCCACCAGTTTCACCATTCCGAGATAGCTTTGCTGCATGTGACTCAGCGTTGCGTGCGTCGCGCATTTTTGGCCGGTGTTGATCCGATCTCCAAAAGAGACTACTCCTTTCGCCGAGAGAGCATTCGCAGGCGGATGGAAGCACTTGCATCGGTCTTCGCGATCGATGTTCTCACGTATGCGATTCTTAGCAATCATCTTCACCTAATCCTTCGTAGTCGGCCTGACGTCGTAGCTTCTTGGTCCGACCGTGAGTGCGCGATCCGGTGGTTACGAGTTTTTCCAGGGAGAAGGCTTGAGGAGTATTTGGCTGAGCCTACTGAAGCCGCCATTGAGGGACTTCTAAGCCAACCCGGGTTGATCGAGAAGATTCGACAACGTCTGTCGGACGTATCTTGGTTCATGAGGTCACTCAGTCAGCCGATCGCAATCATGGCGAACCGACAAGACGATTGCAGAGGTCATTTTTGGGAAGGGCGGTTCAAAGTGTTGCGTATCGTTGACGAGGCCGCACTTCTTGCCTGCGCCATGTATGTTGACCTGAATCCAGTACGAGCCGCTTTAGCCCCGTCGCTCGAGGAATCGATTCACACTTCGGCATATGACCGAATTCAGGGGGAGAATGGTCAGGAAATCCCCTCAGCTGCTTTTGACTTGAGGCCTGTGGAGACAGCGGATGCTGGTCGAGCAATTCGAGGAACGGCGATCGCGGAATTGAAGGCACAGCGGAAGGTGAAAAGCCGCAATGCTACGGGACTTCGCATTCGTCGCGACGCATGGTTAGCAGTCTTGACCGTCGCAAGAGATCGCCCGTCAGCTGATCCCGAAGTTCACCAGGGGGGACTTCGAGCAAGTGACAAAGGATTCCTACCGCTGAGCTGGAAAGCTTACCTGACGCTTCTCCAGTGGACCGCTCGTCGAGGGCGCGAAAATTGCGTGGAGGAGTTGCCCTCCGACATAGCAGGAATCCTCTCTCGATTAGGGATCGCAGTATCGATGTGGCATGATCTCGTTTGGAATTTCAAGCGTTACTTTGGCCGCGCTTCCTATGCTGGCTCTCCAACAAGAGTTCTCGACTGTGCAATGAAGTTTGGAAAAAGATGGGGCCGAGGTCAAAAGCGTGTGCAAGGATGTTTTGTGT